>Ga0187780_10004338_pt1 | contig 10647 bp, 7 predicted proteins | sample 1015_Q2_SP10_20__FD_132429 | JGI IMG/M metagenome (GOLD analysis project Ga0187780, IMG submission 132429) | Tropical peat soil microbial communities from peatlands in Department of Meta, Colombia - 1015_Q2_SP10_20_MG | ecosystem: Environmental > Terrestrial > Soil > Wetlands > Peat | place...
CGGCCTCGTGCGTTTCGACGGCCGCGGCGTCGACCGACGCGACCTCGAGCGCGTCGCCAATGCGCTGCGTCAACACGGCCCGGATCGATCTGGAATCGTCGCCGGCGACCGCGTCGGGCTCCTCCACGTGCTGATGCGCATGACGCCCGAAGACCAGTTCGACCGCCAGCCATGGCAGGGCACGAGCGGCTCGTTGATCACAGCCGACATGCGGCTCGACAATCGCGACGATCTGCTCACCCGGATCGGGGTAACGCGACGGGAGGCGGCGACGTGGCCGGACTCGCGCATCCTCATCACCGCGTGGGAGAAGCTCAGCGACGACGTTTGGCCGATGCTGCGCGGTCCGTTTGCGGTCGCGATCTTCGATCCGCGCAGTCGCACTTTGACGCTGGCGCGCGACCATCTCGGACTTAACGTCGTGATGTGGCACCGCAGCGAGCGATTTTTTGCATTCGCCACGATGCCGAACGGCCTGTTCGCGCTCGATGGCGTGCCGCGGCAATTGAGCGAGGAGAAGCTCGCCGACTTCCTGGTGCTCAATCACGCGGACCACCAGACAACCGTTTACCAGGACATCTTTCGCCTGCCTCCGGCGCACATCATGCGGATCAAGGCCGATGGCGCCATCGCGCAGTGCTCTTACTGGTCGCCGGCCGAGATCAAACCAGTCTCGCGGCGGTCCGAGCAGGCCTATGCAGATGGATTGCGGGAGCATCTCGAAGTGGCGGTGCGCCGCCAGCTGCGCAGCGCCCATCCGGTCGGCAGCCTCCTGAGCGGCGGCCTCGATTCCTCCTCGGTCGCGATCCTTGCGTCGCGCGCGCTTGCCGAGACGAACGAACGGCTGGTCGCCTTCACCGGCGTGCCGCGGCGGGGTTTCGCCGCCCCGCTTCCGGGCGGGGCCTACGCCGACGAAACGCCTTTGGTCGAGGCGATCGTCAAGGCCGCGCAAAATATCGATGTCACCTTTGTCCGCGACGACAACGGCGCCGATTTCGCCGACCTCGAACGGTTCTTCGTCGCGCTCGAGGGGCCGGTGCGCAATCCGACCAATCTCGGTTTTATCCTCGCGCTGCTGCGGCAGGCGCGCGCGCAGGGCCGCCGCGTGCTGCTCGGCGGCTTTTGCGGCAACTCCACGATCAGCTGGAGCGGCTGGTCGCAGGCGGCCGCTCATCTCAAGCGCGGGCGGCTCCTCACCGCCTTGCGTCAATGGCAGCTCTATTACCGCCGCAGCGCGCTTTCACCTTGGGCGGCGTGGCGAAAGCTTCTCATCGAACCGCTGTTGCCGGATCGGCTGTGCGATTGGATCGCGCGCCGCCGGCATCCCGGGCGGAACGCGGCCTGGGCCGATCACGCCGCGATCCGGCCGGATTTCGCCGCCGCGATGGCCGTCGATGCGCGGGCGCGAAAGGCCGGGCACGATTTTCTTTACCGCCTGCGCCCGGATGAACGCGTCAGAAGCCTGGCCCAGGTCGACTATTTCGGCGACTGGCACGCGGCGGAAAAAGCGGTCACCGGCGTCGAGGTGCGCGACCCGACCGCCGACCTTGACGTCGTCTGCTACTGCTTCGGCGTTCCGCCTCAGCAATATCTCGCGGAAGGCATCGACCGCTCGCTCATTCGCCGCGCGATGTGGGGGCTCTTGCCGGAAGTGGTGTTGACCAATCGCATGACCGGCCTGCAGGGCGCCGACTGGTACGAGAAGCTCGAAAGCCAGCGTGGCGAACTGGCGCGGCAGGTCGCGGCGATCTCGCAGTCGGCGCTGGCGCGCCGAATGATCGATCTTGCGCGGCTCGAGCGCGCAATCGAGCACTGGCCCGGCGGCGGCTGGCATCGCAGCGAAATCTTCCAGGAATATAACCTAGCGCTGACCCGCGGCGTTGCCGCCGGCCGGTTCTTGCGCTGGTTCGAGGCGGCGAACGGATGAATCCGGGCGCGGCGACGGCGCGCTCATTGCGCCGACGCGCACGAAACGCACCGGCTCGCTCAACCCGCGCAGCGTCGCCGAGTCTTCGGTCGCGGCTCGGCCGTTGAGCGCCTCGCGCGCCTCGGGGTCGGCCAACACCGCTTCGGAAATGATGACCTCGCCGCCGCGGCATTGGTGCTCGAGCCGTGACGCCGTGTTCACCGCCGAGCCGAAATAATCGAGCACGTCGCCCGCGGTCACCGCGATGCACGGGCCGAGATGCAGGCCAAGCTTGAGCACGATCCCGCCATCGCCGCGGCCGCGATTGAAGCTTGCCACCTCCTCCTGAATCGACAGCACGGCGCGAACCGCGTCGGCCGGATCGTGGAACGCCGCCATCACCGCGTCGCCCACGGTCTTGACCACGAAGCCGTTATGGCGCTGCACCCGCTCCGACAGAAAGGCGAAATGATCGCGCACCAGGTGATAGGCGGTAGCGTCGCCGAGCGCCTCGTACATCTTGGTCGAGCCCTGCAGATCGGTGAACACGACCGCGACCCGGCCGATTTCGACATCATCGCCGGGCCGCAACAATTGCTCGGGACACAGCCGGCGGAACGCCGGCATGGCGATGACGCTCTCGCCGGTCAAGGCGTCCCTGGCCCAGTTGCGATCCTCGATGACGAAGAACAGTGGACGGTCGGTGTCGTTACGCGCGACCAGTTCGTTCTGGCGGCCAGGCTTTGCCAACAGAATATCGCCGCCGCTGGCGCTGACTTCGGGGATGAGGCCGTCGGCGCCGACGTCGGCGTCGGCCTCGCCGCCCGGCTCTACGGTGCGGAAACGGTAACGGCCCGGCTGCAGCGTCACGGCGAAGTTTTTGCTCGAATGGGCGGCGACCTCGGCCTGAAGCTTGACATGCGGCGTACTGCCTTGCCCGAGCATGCACAGCTCGCCTTCCGGCAGGGTGCGCAGCCACGGTTCGGGATGAAAGGTCAGCTCGACATTGCGGGTGAAGGCGCGGTCATAGTCGATGTTGCATGATGAGCAATGCGCGCCCTTCGGCAAATCATGCAGATGCTCGACCCGCGACTTGGCGCCGCGGCAGCGCGGGCACAACAGGTCCCAACCCATTCCCAGAATGCCGCGGCGATGCGCGGCGAGGAACAGCTCCACTGTATCTCCCGGCGGCGCGCGCCAGAATTGCGCCATCGCCAGCGGGCGAATGCCGCGCAGCGCCAGGTCCGGCGCATGCAGCAGATAGTCGGCGAGTTTGGGCGCAAGGCCGTGGCTTGCGGGATCGCGGTCGAGTTCGCCGATTAGCGCCTCGAGGCGCCGCCGCGCCGCCGGCTTCACCATCTCCTCGGCGACCGCGCCGCGGACATGCTCGGGCAGATCGGCTGCGGCGATGAGCTTCTCCAGCGCCGCCAGGCGCTGGTCCATGGAGCGCTCCAAGATGCCGAACCGTTTCGCCACCCATCCCAGCACGCCGACGCATTCCATTTCGCCGGAGAAGATGAGGCGGCTCCCGGTGCCCTCCGGCACTGCCTCGAGGCTTGCTTCGAAGTGGCGCATCGGGCCGTTCGTGAAGTCGCGGATCTGGGTCGCTCGCCGGTTCTGCTGCCATTCGCCGAAACTCTCCTGCCACTTCAACTGCACCGGGCCGATCCCGGCGGTTGCGTAGCGGCGCACGCGACCCTCGGCATCCGCACGCTCCTCGACCCGATAGCGGGGTGAGCCGGCGATGGCGTTCACGCTGGCGGTATCGGCGACGAAGGGCCAAATCGCCTCCGGCGGTTTGGCGAAATGCCGCTCCCTGCGATAGTGCAAGATGCTCTTGTTCATCGCCAGATTTCCAGCCTCGGGGCGGGCGTTTCCCGCCTTGGAAGATACGTCCGATCGCCGGCGCCGGTTTCGCCGGACATCATGCTGCAGTGCCGCAAACTTGGCCCCGGGCGAATGGTCCGAGCCCCGGTTCAGAGCAGCAGCCGGCCGCATCGGCGCGGTTCGTGCTGGCTTTGACCGTCCCTGCGCGCCGCCGTTCGAAACCAAATAACACGGTCAGACTTGCAACGCCTGGCCTAAATCGCGCAAGCTGCCCATGGCGCGGCGTCGAAGCGCTAAGGTCTGCCGCTCCTTCCCGACCACGAGCATTGGAGCATCCGGTGAATCGCCGATCTTTGCTGACATCCGCCCTTGTTGCGTTGGCCGCGCGGCGGCTTCCGCTCGCCGCCTGGATAAGCTCCGCGCACGCGGCCGTTCCCCAATGGCAGCACGGCATATCGCCGTTCGGCGAATTGAAATATCCGTCCGGGTTCAAAAAATTCGACTACGTCAACGCCAACGCGCCGAAGGGCGGCATGGTGCGGCAGATCGCGCTCGGGACCTACGACAACTTCAACACGGTCGTCGATGGCATCAAAGGCGCGCTGGTTCAGGGCATCGAGCTCAACTACGACACGCTGCTGGTTGCAGCGCTCGATGAGGTGTCGAGCGCATACGGGCTTATCGCCGAGGGCGTGCACTGCCCCGAGGATTTCTCCTCGGCCACCTTCAAATTGCGCGCGGCGGCAAAGTGGCACGACGGCACGCCGGTCACGCCGGATGACGTGATCTTCTCCTACGACACGTTCAAGAAGTTAAGTCCGCAGATCGCCGCCGGCCTGGTCAACGTCGCCAAGGCCGAGAAGAGCGGCGACCGCGAGGTCACCTTCGTGTTCAAGGGCGCCGGCCACCACCGCCTGCCCGAAGTCCTCGGCCAGCTCACCATCTTGCCGAAGGCCTGGTGGGAAGGCGCCGACAGCGACGGCAAGAAGCGCGACGTCAGTGGCACCACGCTTGAGCCGCCGCTCGGCTCGGGGCCTTACCGCATCAAGGAGTTTTCGGCCGGCCGCAGCATCGTTTTTGAGCGGGTCAAGAACTATTGGGGCGCAGAGGTCAACGTCAACATCGGCCGCGATAATTTCGACGAGGTGCGGCTCGAATATTTCCGCGACGGCACCGCCGCGCTCGAGGCCTTCAAGGCGGACGCCGCCGATTGGCGGATCGAGAACAGCGCCAAGAGCTGGGCCACCGCCTATGATTTTCCAGCGGTCGCCGACAAACGCGTCCTGCTTGAAGAATTTCCGATCAACAATGTCGGCTTGATGCAGGCCTTTGCCTTCAACATCCGCCGCGCCAAATTCCAGGACCCGCGCGTGCGGTTGGCGTTCAACTACGCCTTCGATTTCGAGGAAATGAATAAGCAGATCTTCTTCGGCCAATATAAGCGCATCGCCAGTTACTTCGCCGGCACCGATCTTGCCGCCACTGGCCTGCCGACCGGCCGCGAACTCGAGCTGCTGGAGAAGCTGCGCGACAAGGTTCCCGCCGACCTCTTCAAAAAGCCGTATGCCAATCCGGTCGGCGGCGATCCCGCTGCCGTCCGCGGCAACACGCGCGAGGCGCTGCGCCTGTTCAAGGAAGCAGGCTACGAGGTGCGCGACCAGCAGATGGTCAACGCCAAGACCGGCGAGGCCTTTGCGGTCGAGTTTCTCGGCAACAGCCCGCTATTCGAGCGTGTCTTCCTGTTCTACAAGCCGTCGCTCGAGCGGCTCGGTATTACCGTCGACGTGCGCACCGTCGACGAGGCGCAATACGAGAACCGGCTGCGCGGCTGGGACTTCGACGTCATTACTTACGCGTGGCGGGAATCGCAGCTGCCCGGCGACGAGCTGCGCGATTATTGGACCTCGCAGGCGGCCGATGAGGCCGGCTCCGACAACATGATCGGCATCAAGAATCCGGCGGTCGACGCGCTGGTCGAGCAGGTCATCGCGGCCAAGACCTATGACGATCTCGTCGCCGCGGCGCGAGCGCTCGACCGCGTGCTGCTGTGGAACCACTACGTCGTGCCACAGTGGAGCTACAGCAAGTTGCGCACCGCGCGCTGGGATCGCTTCAGCCATCCCGAGCCGCTGCCGAAATACGGCATCTCCGCCTTCCCGGTGCTGTGGTGGTGGGACGCCGCGAAGGCGGCCAAGCTGGCAAACCGCCAGTAACCTGGTCGGCTGCCGGCGCCGCTGTTTTCGGGTGGGCGCCGTCCGGGCCAGCCATCGCCGCGAGATCGTAGGCAGTTCTCCCCGAATCGGATACGATTCGCCTAGGCGAATCACGCCTGGGCTTGGTGGGAGGCCTGGAAGTGACCAGCACCATCATCACAGTGGCCACCATGAAGGGCGGCAGCGGCAAGAGCACGGTCGCGAGCTGCCTTGCGGTCTACTGGCATCTGCGCGGTCGGCGCCCGACGCTGATCGACGCCGATCCACAGCGCTCGATCATGCGGCTCGCCGCGCGCGAACGGGCGCTGGGCGGCGTCGCCGTGGTCGAGGACGCGACCGAGGACGCCTCAAAGACCGCCCGACGCCTTGCCGCCACGAGCGGGCTGGTGATCATCGATACGCCGGGGTTTCGCTCGAAAACGACGCTCGATTGCCTGGCGGCAGCCGATTTTCTGCTGGTCCCGGTCAAGCCGTCGCCGTTCGACGTCGACCGCATGCTCGATACGCTTGGTATCCTGACCGGCCGGGCCGACGGGCCGCAGCCGCTCTACCGCTGTCTCTTGACGCAGACAACGCGCGACTCGGTGATCGCTAGGCACATCCGCGCCGAGCTTGCCGAGGCCGGTTTGCCGGTCCTGCAAAACGAGATGGCGAACCGCGTCGCTTATCCCGAAGCTTCGCTGTGGGGGGCGACGCCCAGTCTGATCAGCTGGAAGGGACCCGCCGCGCGGGAGATCGCCGCGATCGCCGATGAGCTCGACATGGTCCTCGGCCTCCAGCAGGCAGCCGCATGACCCGCAAACAGCTTCCGAAGGCCATCAGAACCCATGACGCCGCGAGGCAAGCCGCCGCGGACGAAACGTCGCGGGTGTCGGCGCCCGCTCTCCAGCACGATGCATTCGAGGCCGAGCTCGCGCCAGCCGGATTTGCGCGACCGGCCGCGAACGACCAGTTCCCGACCGCAGCGGTCGACGCCGGTCGGCAAGCGGTACGGCGCCGCCTGGCGCTGAGAATCGTCGAGCGACATCGGACCTACGCCGCCATCGGCGGCCTTTCGCCGCTGCCGATCGTCAATGTCGCCGGTGTGGCCGCCCTGGTGGTACGGATGGTCAAGCAGTTGAGCAAGCTCTATGGCGTGCCGTTCGAGCGCGAGCGCACCCGTTCGCTCGTGATCTCGATCCTCGGCGGCGCCACGCCGACCGGGCTCGGGACCGCGACCGCCTCGACGCTCGCCTTCGTGCTGCCGGGCAGCACGCTTGTCGGCCTTGCGGTCTCCGCGCTCACCGCGGGCGCGCTTACGCGCGGCATCGGCCTCGTTTTCATCGAGCATTTCGAGAGCATCGCCATGCCGCTCGGCGCCATCGAGATCGAGCACGGCTGAGCGGATTTCGGCGGTCAGGGAATTTCGTAAACCGTCGTCTGGTCGGCGATGCCGCGCAGCGCGGCGTTCTGCATGGTCGGATGCAGGCCGGAGCTTTCCAGGATCTTCGCCGACTGCGGGTTCTCCACCACCGGTTTGGTCACGAAGATCGCGCGCGATGATGCAAGGCCCTGCACGCGCGCGGCGAGATTCACAGTCTGGCCGAAGTAGTCCTGATTGTTGTTGAGCGTGACCGCCAGACACGGGCCTTCGTGAATGCCGATCTTGAGCAGAAAATCCTCGCTGTTGCGCTCGGCATTGATGCGCGCCATCTCTTCGCGCATGCGCAGCGCTGCCGCCAGCGCCCGGTCCGGCGTCGGGAAGGTCGCCATCACTGCGTCGCCGATCGTCTTGACCACCGCGCCGGCCTGGGCCGCCACGACCTCATGCAGCACACGGAAATGCTGGCGCACCAGATCGAAGGCGACGAGATCGCCGACCCGCTCGTAGAGCGCCGTCGAGCCCTTGAGATCGGTGAACAGGAAGGTGAGGCTCGTGATCTTGAGCCGCTGGTCGACGTCGAGCGTGTCGGTGCGGTAAATGTCGCGGAAGGTCTGATTGCTCAGAAGCCGCTTGGCGGTGAGAAATGGCTTGCGCCTGCCGAGCAGATGATGGAGCGGATCCGCGGCGATCCACAATGACGGCAACACCCGGCGGTCGGTTTGATTCTCGAGCGACAGCCGCAGCGGCCCCGGCCGCATCTCCACCGTCCCGACCGGCGCCTTGACCTTGTTGAACACCATCGACAGCGACTGCCGCTCGCGCGTCGGCTCGCCCTTGACGTCGAGGAATTGCGTCCCGTGCGTCACCGGATCGAATACGATGACGAAATCGTTGGGCAGCTGTACCGACAGCACCGCCTTCTCGCCCGGCGGCAGCTCGAGCGATTCGATGGTGAATTCGGCGAGGCTGTCGCCGAGGGTCTCCGGCAAATCGACGCCCGAGCTCCAGAAGATCTGCCGGTAATATTCGACTTCAGGCAGCGTATCGGGATTGTGGCCTTCGATACGACGCACCCGGGGGCTGACCGTGAAGGTCACCTCGACCATCTCATCGAGCGTCGGCGTGTAGCCGGCCGCGCACAGCCCGCAATCATACTCCTCGCGATTGACGGTCTTGAGCGTCGAGGTCGCATCGAGCACGCCGCCGCAGCCGGGGCAAAGGACGTTCCAGGACAGCTCGAACAGGCCGAGCCGCGAGGCATGGAGGAATGCAGCGATGGCGTGCTCCTCGTCGAGTCCGTGCTTGCTCGCGAAGCTGAGCGGATTGATGCGGCAAAGGTCGCGATCGAGCGCCTCGCGAACGGCGCGTTCGATCGCCGCCACGCAATCGGAATCGGCGGATTGCCGCAGCACGTTGAAGAGGGCTTCAGATTCGCTCACAGCCTGGACTCGCCCGGTCTCAGCACATGTCGGAAGCGGACTTTGAAGGTAGGTATCCGACTTGTCGGCTGCAAGGCGCGTCGCCGTGAACGAGCACGCGGCGGCTGTCACAGCCAGTTGATCCAGCCTGATCAACTGCGGGAGAACGGACGCGCGACCGGCCAACCGCCCGGCGGCGGTGCGCGGCTACTCCCGGCCAAACTGCCGGCGCAATTCGACCTTCGCCCGCTCCAGGGTCCGGCGCCGGCTCGCGGATAAATTCTTGCCGGCGCGATTGATGTAGAACACCAGCATCGACAGCGCCGAACGATAGGGCTCGCCTTTGCGCCGCCGGCTGCGCAGCGCCGAGCGCTTGAGCGAGGCCGCGATGCGTTTGGGGTCGTTCAACTTGAAGACGCCGTTCTCGAGATCGAGCGCATTGCTTTCCCGGGTGACGCGACCGGACCAGTAACGCGTGCCTTGCCGCCGAACCGTCCTTCGCGGCGTCGCTTTGCGGCGGGCGGAGTTTCGCCGCGTTACGCCGCGTCGCGCTTTGCTGCGACCCTTGGCGGCTTTTCGGCGTGCTGGCGTTCGCGCCATCACAAATATCCTCGCTGAGCACCTGGGCGTCATCCTCGCAACGGCGCCGTCGGCGATTTCGTTCCTTACCTCGACTTTTTCGCGCGAGCCCGCTAAGCGGGCCGACCAAGGTGAATTGAGATCGCGCGATGCTCGCCTCCAGGGCCGCTTCGGCCCTATCTGCCAATTCTCCGGCGCGGTTGGCGGGGCTCGCTGGCCTCGTCTGCGCGCTTTACTGGGCGACCGCGGCCGAACGGCCCGCCGCGGCGGCCGACAGCGCCGGGCCGCCGCCGGCCGCGCGCGCCGTCATGGTACCCGGATTCTGGGACCCGCGGCGGCGCCCCGAGCGGCCCGATCTGTCGCGGCTGCAGCCGATACGCTTTCTCACCGCGACCGATTATCCGCCGTTCGACTATACCGGCCCCGACGGCAATCCGGTCGGCTTCAACGTCGACCTGGCGCGGCTCATCTGCGATGAGATCAAGATCAGTTGCACCATCCAGATTCGTCCCTTCAACACGCTCCTCGACGCGCTCGGCGAGAATCGCGGCGACGCGGTGATCGCATCGATCGCGCCCAATGCCGAGGCGCGCCGCCGAGTCGACTTCAGCGACCCCTACTACCGGACCCCGGCGCGGTTCGTGGCGCGCATCGACAGCCATATCGACGACGTGCTGCCGGAGCGGCTCGAGGGCAAGAAGGTCGCCGTGGTCGCGGGCACCGCGCACGAGGCCTACCTCAAGGCCATGTTCACCGAGGTAGAAGTGCGGCCCTATCCCAACGCCGAAGCGGCCCGCGACGCGTTGCGGGCGCGCGACGTCGACCTCCTGTTCGGCGACGGCGTCGCGCTCGCCTTCTGGCTCAACGGCAGCGATTCCGGCGGCTGTTGCGCGTTCCGCGGCGGCCCGTTCCTCGAAAGCCGCTATTTCGGCGAAGGCATCGGCATCGCCGTGCGGCATGGCAATGATCTGCTGCGCCAGGCGCTCAACTGGGCGATGTTCAGATTGTGGGAGAAGGGCAGCTTTACCGATCTGTGGCTGCGCTATTTCCCGATCAGCCCGTTTTGAGATCGTCGGCGCTGGCAGTATATCGCGTGGCTCGGAAGCAAAGTCTTATGGCCAATATGGACGCTTCGAACCACATCCTGCGCGAGGTCGCCGAACAGTCGCACGCCTGGCCGTTCGAGGAGGCGCGCAAGATTGTTGCGCGCTTGAAGAAGCGGCCGAAGGACGAGGTGATCTTCGAGACCGGTTACGGGCCGTCCGGCCTGCCGCATATCGGCACCTTCGGCGAGGTCGCGCGCACCACCATGGTGCGCCACGCCTTCCGCGTGCTCACCGA
>Ga0187780_10004339_pt1 | contig 10646 bp, 7 predicted proteins | sample 1015_Q2_SP10_20__FD_132429 | JGI IMG/M metagenome (GOLD analysis project Ga0187780, IMG submission 132429) | Tropical peat soil microbial communities from peatlands in Department of Meta, Colombia - 1015_Q2_SP10_20_MG | ecosystem: Environmental > Terrestrial > Soil > Wetlands > Peat | place...
CGAGGGGCCGGCCAACCCGAAGACGTTTTCCAGATTGATGTTCCGGTCCAGCATGAACCCGTCGAAGTTGGAGTGGGCAACGTTGCCCCTGAATTCCGCCATCCTGGTTCGACGCGGCCAGATGGTCTTGCTGATCTCGGCGCCTGCGAACTGACCTTGCGGGTGCTCCGGCAACGACCACCAGAAGCCATTCTCATCGGAACCCGCTGCCACGTTGTCGCGGAACGTGTTGTCCGGGTTGGTGATCCAGAAAGCCGCCACGGTGTTGTCAGAAGGCAGCAGGGTGTCCTTGCCGGACACGCTGGCTTGCCTAATGGCCTGGCGATTCTCGTACGTACTGCTGAGCTCTCCGTTTGGGGCGAGGTTGTACGGGACGCAGGCCTTCGAAGTATGGCACTTGATCTGGATGGCCAGGTTGTGCACGAACTGGTTGCCGTGCTCAATGCCGTCTTCGAGGAAGAAACAGTGACCGACGATGTTGTAGGTCACGTTGTTCTCGACGCGCACGAAGTTCGTGCCGTGCACCGTCACGCAGCGGTTGTAGGTGTCGTGGATCGCCGAGTTCTTGATGTACTGGCCCTTCGCATCGCCGACCAGGTGCCAGTGAATCGGGTAGCGGGCCAGCGTCAGGTTCTGGCCCATGCGGTTCAACTCTACGCCCTCGACGAACATCTTGCTCGACGGCATCGCCATGATGTGGCCGCCGAAGAAGGACTGTTCGGCATCGGCCGAAGCCTGGATCTTGATGTTGCGCGTCAGCATGCCCACTTCGCCGCGTTCATCCACGTTGAAGGTGATCTTGCCGAAGTGCATGAAGTCGAGCTTCTTGTCCAGCGTGATGTTGTTGCCGCTGATGGCGGCAATGGTGCGGCGCTCGGCCTGCCGTGGATCGAAATCGGTCGAGGCGAGGACGATCTCGTCGCCCACCTTCCAGCCCTTGGCATCCAGCACCTGGATCGAAGTGGCGCCGGCATTGGCCGTGACGGACAGTTTGCTCCAGCTGTTGGTGGTGGAACCATGCAGGTTCAGGGTGCCGCCCGAGAGCATGATTCCGCGGTCTCCCATGCCGCCCATGACGTCCTCGCCCTTCACGTGGTCGGTGAGGGTGATGGTCGCCTTGCGCGTGTGGGGATGCCCTTCGCTGCCGATGGCCAGCTCCCCGTGCAGCATGATCCATTCGGTGGTCAGTTCCAGATCGGCGTCGTCCGAGAAGCTCAGCTTGCCGTCGATCGACAGACCATCCAGCGGCGGCGGACTCACATCCAGCACCACGTCCTTGTCTTTGCCGATCGTCGGCTTTTCGCCCGCCACCGGCACCTTGTGGTTCGGCCAAGTGGCCGGATCCGACCAGCGCGTCGGCTGGGCCGCTTGGGCTTTCGCCTCCGGGGCTCCCTGCAAAGCCAACATGACGACAAGGCCGGACGTTGCGAGCAGCGGCGCAACACAGAACGAGCGATATCGTTCCCTCATGGCGTAGTCCCCTCTTATTATCAGATGACGCCGAATCTTGTAGGCAGAGGATAATCAGATTTCCCGACGCCGGGCTATTCCGACGACCGCCTTCAGCGGGTAGCCTCGCCCTCTCGAACCGGCGCCGGAACCGCTGCTGCCGACCTACGTGCTAGGGCGCCCTGCGGAGGGCGGCCATTGAGAGATCAACAAGGCCTTGATTGCTAGAATCAGGCCCCGTTTTCGGGAGACGCCCACGTCCATGTCTGCGATCCGACCCTCTTGCCTGTTCGCGCTGGCCGCCCTGATGGCGACACCGGCCATTTATGCCGACGGGCTAAAGGGCGATGCCGCCGCCGGCAAAGCTCTTTTTATGTCGAGTTCCTGCCCGACCTGTCATGCGGTCACCAAGGACGACACTTCGAAGGTCGGCCCCAATCTCGTCGGCGTCGTGGGACGGCAGGCGGGCACCAAGAAGAGCCTCCTGGGCCCCAGTGAGAACATGAAGAAGTACGGGGTGATCTGGAGCGCCGAGACCCTGGATGAATTCCTGACCAACCCCAGCGCCAAGGTGCCGGGCACGCCGATGGCAGGGATCCTGCCCGACCCGCGGCAGCGCGCCGACGTCATCGCCTTCCTCTCAACGCTGAAGGAGTGACGGGGTCCCTGGGGACGCTGACGCTCTCAGGTCCTACAACGGTTTGGCTCGATAGTCGCTCCAGGCCCACTCGAGCGCCTCGGGCAGAGGGTCAACGACTAACTTGTTTTCTCAGTTATCTGACGACTACCGTCCAGATAACTGGTTATCCGTCGACCGATCAACGCTCGTCCTGAGTGAGGTCGTCTCGGCGACGGCCTTCGTTCGCGACGCTTCCTTTACACGAAGCTGCTGCACGTTCGAGAACGTTGTGAGCGAGGCGGCTGGCCTCCGAGGTGACACTCGCCGAGTTTTCTGCCCACCGACGTTCCCAGTCGCTGTCCCACAGCCACGCGCGCTTGGTACAGCATCATCTTCGTGCGACAGCTACACAAATGGCGCGAACTACGCCCAGCAAGAATGAGGGCCTGTCGCATCGAGCAGGCCGGAAACAACATCAACTAGTCAGTCTTTCCAGTTGTTTTTGTTGGTAAAAATAGGACTGGAGCGGAAGGGGATCGAACCCTCGACCTTCGCATTGCGAACGCGACGCTCTCCCAGCTGAGCTACCGCCCCACACGGCCCGGCGCCCTTGCAGCTGAACCGGTGCGTTAAGAAGCGCGCGATTCTAGCATCGGCTTTCCACCCAGCAAACCAGTGGCCCCAAGTCTGTGACAGGCATCCGCGGGCCCGGCTATCATCACCGGCCGGACCTGCTGGAGGCTACGCTTGCTGAGCGTTGGGGATCGCGCCCCGGAATTTACGCTACCGAATCAGGACGGCATCGACGTCTCCCTGTCGTCGCTGCTCGGCCAGCACATGTTGGTGCTGTATTTCTACCCGGCGGATTTCACCCCAGGCTGCACACGCCAAGCGTGTACGTTTCGGGACCTATACCATGAGATCGCAGAGGCTGGTCTGAATCTTGTTGGTGTGAGCCCGCAGTCACCCGAGACTCACCGCGCCTTTCGAGACAAATACCACCTGCCCTTCACTTTGCTGTGCGACACCGACAAGTCCGTCACACGCATGTATCAGGTGAACGGACCGCTCGGCATCGGTGTACGACGCGCGACCTATCTCATCGACGCTCGTCGGATCATCCGCGACGCCATGCTCGCGGACTTCCGCATCTCCAAGCACGAGAGCTTCCTGCAGCAGGCGCTGGCCGCCGGAGCCGGTGCAATCCGAAACAGCCGCAGCGCCTAGTAGCGCAGCCTGAGAAGCGCTGCCGCGCCCACGCTCGGGACCGTCACGACGTACATACCGTCGTATTCGTCCTCGCGCAGTGGAGCAATCTGGACGCTGCTGAGTATCTGCACGAGTTCCGGGATCACATTCGCCGAGGTCACCACGACGGCCGCCCCGCCGGCCGCCGTGCTACGAATGGTGCTGGCCACGGTGCTGGCCGTCGCCCCATCGGGCAGTACAAACGGCTGAATTCCCAAACGTGCCGCAAGCGGGGTCGCCGTTTGCTGGGCGCTTCGCGCGCTGGTGACGTAAATCGCCGTGATCCGACCGGGAGCCCCGCTTGCGCCCAGCATGCGGGCCAAGCGCTGGGCGCGCTGCTCACCCTCGGCCGCAAGCGGCGGATCCGCGATGCTGCCGAGAACGCTCTCCGCGTGACGCACGATAATGATGGTGGTCGTCGTCGCCGAGCGGTAGACGCCTGCCGCAGCGGCGAGCAGCGCCAGGACCAAGAGGGCACCGAGCCACAATGGTGCGAGGAAGAATCGGCGGTGCCGTGCGATGCTCGGAGCGCTCACACTCACTCCTCGCTACGGTGCAGCCTGTCCGGAGGCCACGGCCGCGACTGCACCAGGGGCTGCGGACTGCGGTACCTCGTGGAGTGTCAGACTGCCAAGCCGCCGGTAGCACAGTGGCACGAGGACCGCTGCGGCGCTAGCACCCACGATCATCGGAGCCGCCGCGGCGAGGAACAGTGTGCGCACCGGCAGATGCAAGGCGATGAGCACTCCTCCCAAGGACTGACCCAATATCGAGCCGAACCGTCCGAAGCCGAGCGCCCAGCCGACACCCTTGGAGCGAAAGGGTGTCGGGTACAGCAAGCCGGCGGCGGCGTTGTTGCCGAACTGAGCGCCGAGAACGCCCAGGCCCGAGACCGCAGCGAGTGGCAGCAGCGTGGAATAGGCCATGCCAGTGAATCCGATCGCCGCGATCATCGGTGCAGCGAGCGCGAACAACGCCGCCACGACCAGGAAGCCGAAGCGATCGATGAGCACGCTCATGAATACGCCGCCGATCGCACCGCCGATGCTGTAGAAGCTGGCAGCCGTTCCGGCCTCGGGGCCCGTCAAACCGCTCGCGGTCCCGAGGAGCGGCAGCCAGGAGTTGAGGAAATAGTTGGTCATGAGCGCTGTTGCAAAGCACGCCCACAGAAGTGGGGTGATCCAGCGCAGGCCGGGCCCGAAAATCTGCGGCAGGCCGGTACCGCTCGCAGCGAAGGCCCGCGGCACAAGCCAACGACTGTCCTCGTCGATTGCGAGATCCGGCCGCACCTGGCGGGCGATTCTGATGAGCTCGCTCTGGCGCTGCCCGTGGAGCGCGAGGAACTTGATCGATTCCGGCAGCACGAACCAGAGGCAGGCTGCCACGGTGAGCGGCACGAGCCCCCCGACCAGGAACAGGATCGTCCAGCCATGCCGCGGCACGAGCCAGCGCGCCACGAGGCCGGGCACCCCGCCACCGAGCGTGATCCCCGCAAACATGAGCACGACGAGCGTCGCGCGCCAGCGCCTCGGCGAGAACTCGGCATTTAAGGCGATGGTGTTGGGCATCAATCCACCGATGCCGATGCCGGTGACGAAGCGCAGCGCGATGATCTGCGTGAGACTTTGCGCCCACACGATGCAGAGCGTGCTCGCGCCACAGATGAGGCTGCCGATGAGGATGGCGCTCTTGCGGCCGTTTCGATCACCGACGTACCCGAGGAGCGGCGCGCCGAGCAGGATGCCGAAGGAGCTCGCGGTCAGTGCCGGCGTGAAGGCGGCCGGGGCGAGATGCCACAGGGAGCGCAGCTCCGGTGCCGCGAGCGACAGCGCATTGATCTCGTAGCCATCCGCGAACATCGCGAGGAACGAGAAGGCGAGGAGCCGCAGATTGAACCAGCCGAGCTTCTGCTCATCGATGAAGTCGTCGACCAGGATGGTGCGGCTCAACGTTCCGGCTCCTCGTCCAGCTCGGCGAGCGTGCTGCCCTCTTTGACGCGCTCGCCCACACGATACTTTAGAGCACGTACGACTCCGGCGTGCGGGGCGCGGATCGCGTGCTCCATCTTCATGGCCTCGATCACGAGCAGCGCCTGTCCGGCAGCTACTCGTTCGCCCTGAGACACCAGGACGCTGACCACCACACCCGGCAAAGCCGTCGTGAGGCTCCCCGTCGGGATCGCCGGACCCGATTGTGCACTCTCGGGCGTCTCAAGCGCGAATGCCGCATCGACGCCCTCGCACCACACCTGTACGGCTTGCCCGATCACGGAAGCCTCCGCATGCGGCCCGCCGGTGAGGGCCCGAAGCCGCAGCAGTCCGTGTGGTCGGAGCCTGCCCGCAGCGATGATCCGCGTCACCGTCGCCCGCTCCGTAATCGTCACCTCAACTTCATCGGGCGCAACGAGCAATACCTGAGCCGTGAGCGACTTCCCGTGGGCACGCAGCGTCACGTTGATCGGCGCCCGGCCGCTTAAGCGAAACCCGTCCGCACACGCCCAGGGCGACGCATCGCTTCGCCCGTACGCAGTGCCCAGCACGACCGCAGCCGCGGCAAACGGGGCGAGCTGCCCAGCCTCGGTCGTGCCGGCGAGCCGCTCACCCTGCTCCGAGACAAACGCCGTGCTCACCGGGCCTGAGCGAAAGGCGGCGGTATCGAGCGCCGCCGCCAGCCAGCTCACATTGCTCGGCACGCCGGCGATGCGCGTATGCGAGAGCGCGGTCCGGAGTCGCGCGATGGCCTCGCTGCGGGTCGCGCCGTGCGCGACGACCTTCCCGAGCAGTGAGTCATAGTTCGCAGGGACCGTGTCGCCCGATTCAAAGCCGTAGTCGGCACGTATTCCCGCGAGCGCACCCGGCCAGTCGGCGCGGACAAGCTTGCCCGCGCCGGGCAGGAAGTCGGACACCGGATCCTCCGCGCAGACGCGTACTTCCACGGCATGGCCATGTGCGCGGATCCCGGCCTGCTCGAGCGCGAGGTGCTCGCCTGCGGCGATCCTGAGCTGCCACTCGACGAGGTCGAGCCCCGTGATCGCCTCGGTGACAGGGTGCTCGACCTGCAGCCGGGTGTTCATCTCCATGAAGAAGAACTCGGCCCGGTCGAGCAGGAACTCCACGGTGCCCGCACCCACGTACCCGATCGCGCGCACCACCGTGCATGCGGCCTCTCCCAGCTTGGAGCGCGCCTCCGGAGCGACCTCGGGCGCCGGTGCCTCCTCGATGAGCTTCTGGTGGCGCCGCTGCACGGAGCAGTCGCGATCCAGCACGTGAACGATCCGACCGTGCTGATCCGCCAGTACCTGAACTTCGACGTGCCGCGGCGTCGGCAGGTAGCGTTCGAGCATGAGCCGCTCATCGCCGAAGGCGCTCGCGGCGATGCGCCGCGCCGAGCGCAGCGCCTCGGCGAGCCGGGCGCTCTCGGTCACGATCTGCATGCCCTTGCCGCCGCCGCCACCGCTTGGCTTGATGATCAGGGGAAAGCCGAGCTTGACGGCCTCGCGCTCGAGCGTCTCAAGCCTCTGATCCTCGCCGCAATAGCCGGCCAGCACGGGGACGGAGGCCTGCTCCATGTGGAGCTTGGCCTCGCTCTTTGAGCCCATGGCCGCAATCGCCCTAGCCGGCGGACCGACGAAGCTGATGCCGGCGTCAGCACAGGCCTGAGCGAAAGATTCGTTCTCCGAGAGGAAGCCGTAGCCCGGGTGCACCGCCTCGGCGCGTGACTGCCGCACGACCTCGAGGATGCGCTCGATGTTCAGGTAGCTCGCCGCGGGAGCGGATGCGCCCAGTGGCCAGGCCTCATCGGCCAGCCGCACGTGGCGCGCCTGCGCGTCCGCATCGGAGTACACCGCGATCACGTGTATGCCCAGGCGGTGGGCGGTGCGCGCAATACGGCAGGCAATCTCGCCGCGGTTGGCGATGAGCAGTCGGCGGAACATGCGCGCGAGAGTCTACTCTTGCCCAGATCGTCCGATTGTCCGACAATTAATAGCTTAGGCGCAAGGAGGGAACCGGCATGTCGGACTTCGATGCTTGTGATTTCGATTTCGGCCTCGAGCCCCCGCTGCCGGAAGTGCGCGCAGCCGTGCGGCGCTTCGCCCGTGAGCAGATCGCCCCGCTCGCCCAGGCCATCGATCGCTCCAACGAATTCCCACGCTCGCTGTGGCCGCAGCTCGGAGCGCAGGGGCTGCTCGGAATGACGGTTCCGGAGCGCTGGGGTGGTGCCGATCTCGGCTACCAGGCGCACGTCATCGCGATGGAGGAGATCTCGCGTGCTTCGGGCGCCGTCGGCTTGAGTTACGGCGCCCACTCGAACCTTTGTGTCAATCAGCTGCGCCTTAACGGCACCAATGAGCAGCGCGACCGCTATCTGCCCAGGCTCGTGAGCGGTGAGCACGTGGGTGCGCTCGCCATGTCCGAGCCGGGCTCGGGGTCCGATGTTCTATCGATGCAGGCCCGTGCGGAGCGGCGCGGCGATCGCTACGTGCTCAACGGGCGCAAGATGTGGATCACCAACGGACCGGATGCGGATGTACTGGTGGTCTACGCCAAGACTGACCCGCAGGCCCGCTCGCGAGGCGTCACGGCCTTCATCATCGAGCGCGGCTTCAAGGGCTTCAGCACGGCGCAAAAGCTCGACAAGCTCGGCATGCGCGGCTCGAGCACCTGCGAGCTGGTATTCGAGGACTGCGAGGTTCCTGTCGAGAACGTCCTCGGTCGCGAGAACGCCGGCACCCGGGTGCTCATGGGCGGCCTCGACTTCGAGCGGGTCGTGCTCGCCGGCGGACCTCTGGGTCTGATGGCCGCGGCGCTCGATCTGGTGCTGCCCTACGTGCGCGAGCGCCATCAGTTCGGCCAGCCTATCGGAGCCTTCCAGTTGATGCAGGCCAAACTCGCGGACATGTACGCCGCGCTCAACGCGAGCCGTGGCTATGTCTACGCCGTGGCGCGCGCCTGCGACGCCGGTGCAGTCCGGCGCCGCGATGCCGCGGCCTGCATACTGTACGCCGCCGATCATGCGACCCAAGTCACGCTGCAGGCCGTCCAGGCGCTCGGCGGTAACGGCTATATAAATGAGTATCCGGCAGGACGGCTGCTGCGAGATGCCAAGCTGTACGAGATCGGCGCGGGCACTCAAGAGATCCGCCGCATCCTCGTCGGGCGCGAGCTCATCGGAGAGGTCGCGTGAGCGTCGAATTCGAGCGCATCCGCATCGAGCCCGCCTACCGCAAGGTCGCCGCTGCCCTGCAGGAGCGGATCCTCGACCGCACGTTGCGCGAGGGCGATCGTCTGCCCGCAGAGCTCGAACTCGCCCGTCAGTTCGGTGTCAACCGCTCGACGGTGCGCGAGGCGCTGCGCGAGCTGCAAAGCAGCGGCCTGCTCGCCCGTCGACGCGGCTCTAAATGCCTCGCCGTGACCCGCCCGGCGCCCGGCCTCGTGGCGGCCGGTATCAGCCGCGCGCTCGCGCTGCACGATGTGACGTTTCTCGACGTGTGGGAGTCGCTGACGTTCCTCGAGCCGCCGATCGCCGAATCCGCGGCACGGCGACGCACGCCCGAGAATCTGCGGCGCATCCAGGCTGCGGCCGAGGTGTTTGCGGCACACAACGCCGACGCCGCCCCGGCCGTGCACCACGTGGCGGAGTTCTTCCGGCGCGTGGGCGAGGCCACCCACAATCGGGTCCTGATGCTCGCGCAAGAGCCACTGCTGCAGCTGCTCGAACCCTCCCTCCAGGCCATGATCGACCGCGTACCGCAGGCCCGCGCGCGCATCGCAGCCGCACAGCATCGCCTCTGCGATGCCCTCGCGCGCGCCGACGCGGAGGATGCCCGCGGCTGGATGGCCCGTCACATTCGTGATTTCAGGCGGGGCTACGAGCTGGCCGGTATCGCCCCCGGGCAGCGCGTTGCCGATTCGCCCGGGTCCTGAGGCAATCAGGTAGAGTAGCCAGCCTTCGCCAGTTGCAAGGAGCGCGGTTGGCCGGCGCGAAGGCTTCATTCGTCGCGCTTGCGGCCGCGAACTACACCGATGTCCGCCCTACTCTATCCGCCTTACGCGCGGCCGGCCGCGGTCCGCGCGTGCACTGTGGCTCTGGTCCTCGTTGCGCTCAGCGCCGGCGCCCTCGCTGAGGCGCCGGCCCCTGCCAAGCCTGCAACGCCCGGCGTCCACGGACTGGACCTCGCCGGTATCGATCGCAGCGTCGCTCCGGGGGATGACTTTTACGCCTTCGCGAACGGCGCCTGGATGAAGAGCACCGAGATTCCCCCGGACCGCAGCAACTACGGTCCGTCTGCCGTGCTGGTTGAATTGACCGCTGAGCGCACGCGAACCCTCATTCAGCAGGCGGCGGCCGCCGGCGGCGCACCGGGCTCCGAGTCGCGCAAGATCGGTGACTACTACGCGAGCCTCATGGACGAGGCCGGTATCGAGAAGCTGGCCCTGCAGCCCCTGCAGCCCGAGCTCGCGCGCATCGCCACGATCACCGATCGCAAGGCGCTCGCGAGCTACCTCGGCGGCACCGTGCGCGCCGACGTGGATGCGCTCAACAACACCAACTTCTACACCGCCAATGTGCTCGGCCTGTGGGTCGCGCAGAGTCTCGATGACCCGAGCAAGTACGAGCCTTACCTGCTGCAGGGCGGCCTGCAGCTGCCCGACCGTGATTACTATCTCGACTCTTCACCTGCGATCGCCGCGATCCGCCCGAAGTACCAGGTGCACATCGCGAATGTCCTGAAGCTCGCGCAGATTCCCGATCCAGCCGGTAAGGCCGCCCGCATCTTCGAGCTCGAGCGGCGCATGGCCGCAGGCCACGCACGGCGCGTCGAGTCGGAGGACGTGACCAAGGCCAACAATCACTGGACGCGCCGGGAGTTCACCGCGCGCGCCCCCGGTCTCGACTGGCCGGCGTTCTTCGCCGCCGCCGGGCTCGAGAAGCAGGGCGAGTTCGTGGTCTGGCAGCCCTCGGCGGTCCGCGGACTGGCCGCGCTCGCCGGCAGCGAGCCACTCGATGACTGGAAGGCGTACCTCATGTTCCATGCGCTCGAGGACGCCGCGCCCTATCTCCCGAAGTCCTATGTCGATGAGCGCTTTGCCTTCTACGGTCGGGTGCTCTCGGGCACTCAGAGGCTGCGCGAGCGCTGGAAGCGCGCAGTGGACCTGACCAGTGATGCCCTCGGTGAGGCCGTCGGCAAGCTGTACGTACAGCACTATTTTTCGGCAGCCGAGAAGGCGCGCGCCGAAAGCATGGCGCGCAACCTGGTCGCGTCCTTCAGCGAGCGGATCGATCACCTCACGTGGATGACCCCACGCACCCGCGAGATGGCGAAAGCCAA
>Ga0187780_10004341_pt1 | contig 10643 bp, 9 predicted proteins | sample 1015_Q2_SP10_20__FD_132429 | JGI IMG/M metagenome (GOLD analysis project Ga0187780, IMG submission 132429) | Tropical peat soil microbial communities from peatlands in Department of Meta, Colombia - 1015_Q2_SP10_20_MG | ecosystem: Environmental > Terrestrial > Soil > Wetlands > Peat | place...
CCACCTGGAGATGCCTAGAGGAGTTATCGAAGACTACTCTAGCTTTCGGAGGGAACGCATTCACTTGGTTATACGACGCGATAGGCTTGAGTTCGGCAAATGTGCTCGACACTGTCCACCCGTACTCGACAAGAGCATGCGCCGTGCTTGGGTTGTATTCAGTCCATGTCATGTAAATTGTCCCATTGTCTCCCGGTGCCAAGGAGGGCCATAGTATAAGCGATCCATGCGTGGTCAGCATCTGAACTGACTTGGGAGAAGTCGAGTTATAGTGAAGAAGGTACAGGGCTGAGGATGCTATAGGCAGTGAGGTGATTTCATCAGCCCATACTATTATGGCGTTATCATGACTGTCTACGGCCAAGTCAGCCGATTGAATAGTTGTACTGTTAGTGATCCTAGTGGCTGCAATGGCATCTGTTCCGTTCGGACTGTACTTGCTGTACCATATGCCCGGCCCAGTCAAAGAGTTGTTTAGTGCGGGAACAAGCCATAGCACATGAACGTTTCCTTCAGTGTCCTGGAACACTTTCGTTTGCATATCGCTCGATGAAGTCGTTCCCGAGATCCTGAGGTAGCCCTGCGCTCCGGCAGTGGCCGGAACCACGGTTAACAGAGCAATCGTGAAAGTCAGGATGGCGACAAACGCCTTGGGCATCTGGACAGCTCATTACTATTCGTGTGAGCCTCACATTAAGAACCTGTCGTTTCACGTGTAAATGCGTTTCTAGATGCCAACTATTTCGCTTCGGATCTTTGTCGGGGGATAATTGTAGGTCACAACCAGAAATGAATCCAGTATTCGGTAGCTGTCGGCATTCCTGTAGACCTGATGAGCTTGATCCCATCGTTGTAATGCGATGTCCGACGAGGGGAAGAGTAACGCTCGTGAGACCTGGATAGAGTCCCCGTTCCCGATTATTGATTTCGTTGCCATCACGGTATCGTTAAGTTGAGTTGGAAATCGGCCAACAAACAGCGCTACATATCCCTGGTCGGTTACGCCGGTCGCATATATGCTCCTTCTAACGGTGACGTCGTCGAACAGACTTCGCCCGCTCGAGCTTATTTGATCCAGAATCGCCTGCACGTTCTGTAGGCCCGTGTTTTTGTCATTACTTAGAAGTATATGGTGGTTCACAACCGCCAAGTAGCCCGGGCTCGGACTCTTGTCTCCGATTTCCAGCATTAGCAGTGTATACAGCGCAAATCCATCATACTTGAGGGGGGGTGGCACCTTTGTGAGGTTAACTGAAGCAAGTTCATTTGAGAGGCTTATTCGTCTAGCCTCAGATACTTGAAGCAATATCGCTGACCCGCTGTATTTGGGTTCGGGTAGTTGAATTGCCACTTCGTACGTTATGTCTACAGGAATAATTGAGAACCCTAACTGGGGTAATTGTATTAGTGCGCTCTCCCCAAATAGTGATGAGTTTCCGCTGACGGAGTAGGCTTCCTTATAATTTATGTATCCGACGAACTCGGTGTCGGCCGGAACATATGGCATCCACTCTTGGGAGTTGAATACAAATGTATCTGGAATATGTTCAACGGTGGGGAGAGTCTGATAGTACGAGGCGCCTATAATTATGATGATCACTGCAAACGTGGCGAGGAATGAGTATGTTCGCAATCGGCGAGGATCGGCTTTTTTTGAATCGTTTCGCTTTCTTGACGCCAACTCTTTAACACGAACTTAACTGCTAGTATCGAATACTCGCTCTGGAACGGCTGTTATGTTAACGTTTCTTACGATCTTAGGCAGATCGTTGCGCATTGCCGGTGGTCTTCTTATCGCCGACGGTCTTGCAGCGTACAGTCTTACCTTTCTGAGCTATCGCTTCATCGAAACCCTAGGTGATTCTATGCTCATCGAAGTTGCCGTCCTATTCATCTTGGCAGGACTGTTGGATTTCTACTCGTCAATCGGGGCCGTTCAATTCAGAAAGACGATCCTAGGCTCCAAACAGGAGTATTCCTCGTCGGCGCACAAAGAAGCTGAAAAGAAGGCGTCAGTGTTCTTCCTTGGCGGTGCCTTTCTGCTCTTTATGCTGGTTATCCTCGCCCTTTATGCTGGATCCTAACGGGGGGCAAAAGCAGAAAAACAGGGGAGCGCCGGGGGGAAAACCCTCCGGCGCATATTCTAGCTACTTTGCAGTTGCTGATTTCTTCTTTCGGCTTCGCATCCAGAGAGCTACGCCTACGATGGCAATGATTATGACGATTGGTACGCCTACAACCATTGCGTCCGTAGACGAGGATGAGACAGCGATTGGGTTAGTAAGCTGCGGTTGGGTTGGCGTTGGAAGCCACAGTACTCTGCCGTTTAGCCAGTCAGCACTGGTCGTGGTCAATGTTTGGTACTCCATCTCGTTAAGTGTGATTGTTCCATTCTGGATTCCCTGCACTATGCCCGTTGTTGGTACGATGCCGGTGAAGTTCGCTCGGTACCATACCGTGCCGAAGGCGGGCGGTGCTGGTGCTGAGGTTTGGTAGTTGCTTGAGTTGTCGGTTAGGAGTGGAGCGAAATCAGTCCACGTGTTGCCACCATCAGTGCTCTGCTGAACCATCACAAGCATATCTGCGACGGGACCCTTCCCGGATATGGTTATTGAGCCGCTGCCCAGCATTGGGCTTCCGGCGTAGGCGATTGGTGCGGGCGGTGTGACGCTGACGGTATAGCCGGCTTGTTGTAGGAGTGAGGCGGCTGCGTTGAGGTCGTAGGTGTCGGGTTTGAGGGTCGGGTCGTACCATACGCCCCATCCTGGGCCGAGGAAGCTGGCGAGTGGATATCCGGCTCCGTTCAGGAGTGAGCTTACGATCAAGTCACGTGGAATCATGTGGCTGATCGCCTTACGGATATCACGTGCCGCTCCAGCAGCGTTAGATGGATTGCTCTGTCCGGCTGGTGTGGCTGTTCCGGTGCCGAAGACTGGATTGTTCAGGTTGAATCCCATCTCCTGCCAACCCAGCTCAGTGGCCGTGATGACGTTGACGTTAGGGATGGTTTGAAGCGTTGCGTTGTCTTTGGCGAGGCCATAGTTGTTGTCTAGAAGATCTACCTGCCCGTTCTTCAGCGCTGCGATTGCGGCGTCTTTGCTGCTAATCCATTGAACCTTGTAGGTGTTGACTGTGAATTGGCCGAGGGCCTCTAGACCGGTGGCGTTCCAGTATCCTGGAAACTTAGTTAGGGTTGCGATGTTGTTTGTGAAGTCGTAGCTCTGCAACTCATACGGTCCCGCACCCACCGGACCGACGGCAGTGTAACTACCCGAACCACCATACTGTTTCGTATCCCAAGTATAGGTGTAGGGTCCAGTCGCGGTGCTGAATGGTGCACTATCCCACGTGGAGAACGGGAATTTCTCCATAATGTGCATGGGTAGTGGAGAAAAGGCCGCGTAGACATCGCTGGTGAAAGCGTATTCTGCCGGCAAGTGGAATTGGAATTGGTACCGGCTGGTAGCATTCCACCAACCATCCGTCTCCGGAACACCAGGACCAGTGTTGTCGTCAACACGCACAGTGCCGTTCAGGAATTTGAACCAGACCTTGCTGCCCAAATATTGCACGTTGCTGCCCAAACCTACACTAGCTGTGCTTGGGTTTGTTAGTGCGTACTGCGTAAACACAAAGTCGTCCGCAGTAACTTCAACGCCGCTCTGGAACATTACACCTGGTCTTATGTTAACCGTCCAAGTCGTTCCGTCCGGGCTCGAGGTGATGTTCTGAGCTGTTCCGGGTATGTAGCAGCTGCACCGTGGATCAGCTTCCTGCAACGCCCCGGCGTTAGTCGGGCCAGCAATGTTACCAAGCACGTACGTGACGTAGAAACTGTTTGCGGAGGCTGTGATTGCTGGGTTTAGAGTACCGCTTGGGAAGATGTTGGCTGCTTCGGCCATGGTTAGGGTGGTTCCGCCTCCCCAATGCTGAACGTCGGGAAACGTAACCTCGCTGTATATGTTCGAGCTGCCCCAAGCCGTAAACTTTGACGCCCTCGGAACAGGATCAATGTTCTCGAATATGTAATTGTATGGAGCGTCGGCGAACACCTGCTCCTGGAACTGGTGCGTCAATTGAATCTGTGTCGCCGTGTCCGTGGTGCTGTAAAGCTTGTCAAAGATGCCGTTCACAGTGGGACTGTTGTAATACGCGTAATTGTTCCCGGAGGGGGGAGCGAATGCCGGTCTCCCGTCAAAGTTCGAGCGAAAATCGGGCACGAAGCTTGTGAAGCCCCATCCGATGAACCCGATATCGTATCCTCCTTGATTGAAGGACGATCCCGGTGAGGCGGTGAGGGCGAACATTCGGTCCACGAGTTGGTCGAAGTTCACGTAGAACAGCTTGGCGTCGATGCCTAGGGATATCATGTTGCTGGTTATGATGCTAGCGTATTGTCTTCTCGCGGAGTTCCCGCCAGTGGGAGCAATCAAAGTAACCGAAAATAGCGTCGGAGTCTGCGCGTACGCGTTGCTGAACAGAAGCGGAACTGCTGCTGATGCAGTAACGTAGATTAGAAGTGCCAAGGATATGCCTTGAATGATGTACTTTAGAGATTTGTTAGACATTTTCATTTCACGCGAGTTGAAGCTGGTTGAGAACTCTATTTATGCCTTCCCACAAAGGTTCTCTTGAGTCCACCCGTAAACTTAACGACCCATAAAAGCACCTTGACACGGTAAAGGGTGCAGTATTCTCCGAGGTTGAAAGACTGGATGCGGCACCTTGGATCTGATCACCCAGCCCCTAAAACGCAAACATTAATTGCTTGACGCTCGCGCATTGCCAATGTAAGGATAGGACATGGCGAGCCTAATCCGATACGTAATTCGCCGTTTGCTTTTTATGATTCCTGTCTTTCTCGGAGTTGCTATCCTGACTTTTGCTGTAGGAAATGCCGCTGGCAACCCGATAAATCTGATCCGTGCTGGGCTTCGGAATCCCAACCCTGCAGTACTGAAGGCGCTAACGGAGTACTATCACCTAGACAAGCCGATTTGGCAACGTTTCCTGCTTTGGTTATGGGATCTCTTACATGGGAACTTGGGCGTGTCGATATCTGGAAGACCTGTTATCTCTCAGATTGGGCCGTGGACGTTTACCACCCTGGAGCTACAGATTCTAGCTTTGATCTTGGCGATTGTCATAGGAGTTCCAGTCGGTGTGTACTCTTCAAAGCATCAATATTCTAAGGCCGATTACGCGATAACGACCACAGCGATTTTCGGCTATTCGATGCCAACTTTTTGGTTAGGAATCATGCTCATCGTAATTTTCTCACTGGACCTTGGTTGGTTGCCGAGCAGTGGGGCTGTTAGTGTGACCACCCTCTGGTGGGGCAACAATGTCCTTGACTGGATAGCCCATCTGATTCTCCCGACCGTCGTTCTAACTTACGTAGAGTTGGCAACGTTTGTCCGTCTCATACGGGCCAATATGCTCGAGGTTATGAGGCAGGATTACATTCTAGCCGCGCGTGCGAGCGGGCTTAGTGAACGAACTGTTACTTATCGATACGCGTTGAGAAATGCTATCAGCCCGGTAATCACGATCATAGGACTTGGATTCGGGGCGGCTCTTGGGGGTGCCCCTGCTCTAGAGACAACTTTCTCATGGCCGGGACTTGGTTACGCGTTCACACAGGCCGCGCTTACTCTGGACATCCCGCTTGTAGAGGGGATAACGATTGTCATCACGGTAATGGTGTTGATCGCTAACTTGATCACCGATCTCGTCTACGCCATGATCGACCCGCGAGTCACGGTACAATGAGTGTGGCCGGTTGTCTCAGAGTAATCCTAAACGAGGCGCGAGTCAATGGGCCGTAGCTTGGCGTCGATTTAGAAGAAACAAATCAGGTCTACTCGGTAGTGCAATTGTAGTCTTCTTCATTCTCGTAGCGTTGGTAGGGCCTTTTGTGGTTGCGTACCCTGCTCGAAGCTATCAGTCTTTGTATGAGGGGGACGCTGGGTCTCCACCATCATTCAAGCATCCATTCGGAGTTGAGGACTCAGGAATAGACGTGTTCAGTGAAACCATTAATGCAGCACACAATGACCTATACGTCGGACTCGCGGCGACCCTCATCACGACGCTGATTGGTGTTGCGGTAGGAGCGTTGGCCGGGTACTTCAAAGGCGCTGTGTCGGACGTATTGCTCGGCCTTATACAAATGTTCTTTGTGATTCCAGTCCTACTTCTCATTCTCCTATTCGCAAGAGTGTTCTCGGTGTTAGTCTTCAAGGGCCTAGGGCTTACGCTGATCGTTCTCATACTCGCGTTTTTCGGCTGGTCGAGTATCGCGTTCATTGTCAGAGGGGAAACGTTCAGGTTGAAGGAAATGGAGTTCGTTCAAGCTGCGCGCTCGTTGGGAGCAGGCTCTTACAGGCTTCTCTTTCGTCACATAGTCCCGAACATCCTGTCACCTGTCATCGTGATTGCAACACTCAATATCGCAGGCTTCATATTGACTGAGGTCGTCGTGAGCTTCCTCGGCTTCGGTGATCCAAATACTTCAACTTGGGGGCTTCTGCTTAACGAAGGGTTCCCTTATGTAAGGACCTCTTGGTGGGTTTCGCTCTTCCCGGGTTTGGCCGTAGTCTTTTGTGTCTTAGGCTTTAATCTAATGGGTGACGGATTATCTGACGCCCTCAACCCACGACTCCGTGAATGAGTTGGCTCATCCATTGACAGAAAAACTCCTAGAAATCTCACATCTCAGAACCTACTTTTTCACTGAAGCTGGCGTAGTCAAGGCGTTGGATGGGATGTCGCTCGAAGTCAACAAGGGACAAGCAGTTGGCCTTGTAGGAGAATCAGGGTCAGGCAAGTCTGTTACCGCACAGTCCGTGCTCCGCATCGTACCACGACCGGGCCGCATAGTTGATGGATCCATAAAGTTCGAGGGCGAAGACTTGCTCTCGAAGTCGGATGATGACATGCGCAAACTTCGAGGGCCGAAGATGGCGATCGTTTTCCAGGACCCGACGACATCGCTTAACCCGGTGTTCACAGTTGAGAGGCAATTAACCGACATCTTGATGCTTCACCGGGATTTGACGAAGGAGGCTGCGTCGAAGAGAGCCCTTTCCCTTCTTGAACACGTAGGAATTCAAGAGCCCGAAAAGAGGTTGAAGGCGTACCCTCATGAGCTGAGTGGCGGAATGAAGCAGCGAATTGCGATTGCGCGGGCTCTGTCTTGCGAGCCAGTGTTACTGTTCGCCGATGAACCAACCACGAACTTGGATGTGACTATCCAAGCTCAGGTCTTGGAATTACTGAAGCAGTTACAAAAGGAATTGAACATGACCATGGTGATGATTACTCACGACATGGGTATAATTGCTGACATGACCGAACGTGTGACGGTTCTTTACGCAGGCAAGGTGATGGAAGTTGCGGATACCCCTACGTTGTTCAGGTCTCCGAAGCATCCCTACACGGAGGCCCTGCTCAAAGCTGTACCAAGCGTCAAGCAGACGCGAGCCCTCGAAGTTATCCCCGGGAATATACCGAATCTCATTGAACCCCCTTCCGGGTGTGTATTTAATCCTCGGTGCAAGTACGCGAAGGACATTTGCATGAAACAGGAGCCTCCCTTAGAAAAGGCAGAGGAGGGGCACTATGTAGCTTGCCACTTTTGGCGGGAATTAAAACTTGAAGGCAGAGCTGGCTGAGATGCAAACGACAGCGGACGAGGGACGCCCGATTCTCGAAGTAAGCTCTCTCGTAGAGTATTTCGACGTTGTAGAACGTGGAATTTTCCGAAAGAAGAAAGTCGGCGACGTGCACGCTGTGGATAACGTGTCTTTTCACATCTCAGGGGGCGAAACGCTCGGGCTAGTGGGCGAGAGTGGCTGCGGGAAGACTACTGCAGGTAAGGTGATTCTGTACCTTGAGAAACCAACTTCAGGGTCCGTATTTTTCGAAGGTATGAATGTTGTCGAAACCTTCGAAAACGGGTCTCAGACTGATCGGAAACTTCTCAGGCGCAGAATGCAGATGGTTTTTCAGAACCCTTACAACTCCCTCGACCCACGGATGACTGTTTATGACATTATCAGCGAAGCTTTCGTTGTTCATAGGAATATACCGAAGAGTCAATGGACTGATCGCGTCTACGAACTACTCAGAATGGTGAACCTAGAGGAATATCACGCGGAGCGTTATCCGCACGAATTTAGTGGAGGGCAAAGGCAGAGAATCGCGATTGCACGCGCTCTGGCGGTTGACCCCAAGTTCGTAATCCTCGATGAACCTGTTTCATCTTTAGATGTTTCGATCAGGGCTCAAATCCTAAACTTGCTTATAGACCTACAGAGAAGCAAGCGCCTATCATATCTTTACATTTCGCATGACCTGAGCTCCGTTCGCCAGATCAGTCAGCGGGTCGCCGTAATGTACCTGGGGGAAATTGTTGAGTTAGCGCGAGCGGAGGAAATCTTTGACAAACCATTACATCCCTACACTCAGGCATTAATCTCAGCTGTTCCAGTCCCCGACGTCGACCACAAGACTACCCGGATCATTCTTCCGGGGGAGGTCCCAAGTCCGATCAATCCACCTCAAGCCTGCAGATTTCATCCACGTTGTCCGCATGCTACTGATATTTGTAGGCAAATGGCTCCAAAATTCGAAGATAAGCTAATTGAAGGGCATTTCGTAGCTTGTCATCACGCCGACAAGTTCGTTTAGGCCACAAGGTTGCATGTCCGAAAAGCGAAAGCTGCGGGAATCGTTCTCTTTATTCTCGGTCTGATATTCCTCTTCGTCGGAGTGATAATGCCTTACTACAAGTCACCACAGAGGCTTGAAGGAACCGGACCTGGGATAGAGTTTACTCCCTCACTACCCTATTGGATCAAGTCATACTTCATACCGCCCATCGATTCAGGTCAACCTATCAGTCTGACCGTCCTCAGTGACCGAGAAGGAGCAACGACGGTTGTTTTGGCTTACTACGATGAAGAACAACAGAGCATAGTTCCGCCCGCATTGGTCAGCGTTGTCTTCAGTCCCGACGAAAAGGGTCTCTCTGTCTTTACCAAAGCAGATAGGTCTGGGCCATACCTTCTTACGATCACTAGCTACAATAGCTCGTACACGTTCTATCTAACTTCTGTCTGGTCACCATTCTATGGATTAAGAAACCTAACCATCTATGCCTTTGGCCTCATACCCTTCGGATTAGTCATGATTTACTATGATGAGATCGTAGAAAAGCGGGAGCAGCTGGCAGAAGAAGCTCTCCGAGGGATCAAGAGCGGTTAGATCAGCTGATTTTACGCGATCGAATAACCCGTTACATTTCTCTGGAGGAGAGCGAACTAAACGAGATTTGATTTCGCTTGTTGGATTGAGAGAGACGCGGTTGTGCGTGAACTCATTTGCCACCGCGGTGGCGAGCTCTAAGCGGCTTACTTTTCCTGTGCCTCGATGGAGCGGTCTTGCGCGACCTGCCACGTCTCGGGCGTTTCCGTTCTTGGGATCGTCGCCTAGAGTACAGAATAGTCAAGGCTAGTAGGATACCGAGACCTGCCACAATTGACAAAGGTAGTCTGTAGTCAGCCTTCCAAATCACGGCAACGACGTGGGGGGAGTTCAAGGTTATCTGGTCAATTGTTGATCCGGACAGCCCATGTCCGTCTTCAGTCCAACCTTGAAAAACCCACTTGCCTCCCAGTATGCCCAGAAACCCATTCATGGACACGATTCGTGATTGAATTGACAACATCACGTTTGAACTAGCGTCGTACCACCCCCCGCCCTCCACACTGACCGGGCTGATGACTTGGAGCCTATACTGAGTGACATAATTAGCACGAAGGACGATATCATGGTCCAATGACACGGATCTATCTGCGTTAATGGAGCCGTCGGACCAGTTTCTAAACTCAATTCGTGTGTTCTCATTGATTTGGACTACACTAGGCACACTAACGAAGTGGTTTCCTGCAGCAAGGATGAGCTGGACGCTTCCCCCGGTCCCGTTAACCCCATCAACCGATACCGCCACACCGGTCGGTACGTCTACCTCTAACCTCAGAGCACTATGCACGATTATTGTGAAAGTGTAGTCGCTAAAGGAAGCGGAGATAGGATTTTGCTCATTGTCTAGGATTGCGGAGACTAAAGCTAGGTTCCAAACTCCTTTGGGGTGGTTAAGCAGGAACTGCATCCTCTCTGAGCCATCGGCGTTGGCTAGTGGTATGACGCATCCGGCAAGTTGAGTTGTAGTGGCGCAAGATTGAGGGCTCGAACTACCCAACCCGCTTACGAGGTTTCCATCATCCAGATCAAAGACTCCCACCGCCAAGTAGTAGCCTGCTTTAGCATCTGCATAACTCACGGTAGCGTTGAGTACCAGGGAGGGATTCGTAGTTTCCGTATCAATATCGTAGAGCCCTGTATGAGTGTACGTGACGTTTGTAATGGTGGTTGTTTGCGCTTTAACGTTTGGAAAGTTGAGTAACACGCAAAGAAGAATCAAGCCCCAAATCATGAACACTGAACCGCGAGATTGCAACAAGGAGCCTCTCTGATGCGATGTTCATCTAGCACACGATTACCGAGGCGCGAATATTCAAACCCCACCGTAATAATGGCGGCGGTTGGGCAGTCGCCGACCCTGTTTCTTTGACTTC
>Ga0187780_10004342_pt1 | contig 10643 bp, 9 predicted proteins | sample 1015_Q2_SP10_20__FD_132429 | JGI IMG/M metagenome (GOLD analysis project Ga0187780, IMG submission 132429) | Tropical peat soil microbial communities from peatlands in Department of Meta, Colombia - 1015_Q2_SP10_20_MG | ecosystem: Environmental > Terrestrial > Soil > Wetlands > Peat | place...
GCGTCCTCGTAGAACAGCTGCCCCGACGTAGGAATATCCTGGCTGCTTTTGCGCGTGGATCCCGACATGGTCCCGATAGACATCACTGGGTGCTTGCTCATCGGCTGCTGGTTCAAGAGCAAATCCGATCCGATCCTGTACTTCCTTAAGAAAGTCGTCCGCACCCCATCCATGTCTCAAGAATAGAAATTTGAGGCGAGCCCGTTCGCGGTGTTCGCGAAGCTCGATTGATTCACGAAAAATTTCGGCGATCCCTTTCACAACCCGCGATACCTGACCCCATTTCACAAATGCATTTAGGCGAGTCGCGAGGTACGGTTCAGCCGAAAGTCCCCCGCCCACGCGCAGCGAAAACCCGAGTTCTTCTTTCCCTTCAAGCATTCTCCGAACTGCGGTCAAACCGATATCGTTGATCTCGGGATACGAACACCACGCAGCGCACCCACTGATTGAAATCTTGAATTTTCGCGGCAGATTGTAGAACTCAGGATTTCCCGCCAACATCCGCGTAACTTCCAGTGCCAAAGGTGAGGCATCGCAGATCGCTTCCGCGTCAACGCCGGCTAGCGGGCACCCGGTGACATTACGCGTCACGTCACCGCAGGCGCCCAAGGTGTTCAGACCACATCGGGCCAGTGAATCCAGAACCTCCGGCAAAGCTTCAATTGTGATCCAGTGAAGTTGAATGTTTTGGCGGACTGTGATGTCCGCAATGCCGCGCGCGTACTGCTTGCTGAGCTGGGCAATCGTTCGCAGCTGGTCGGACCGCAGCAAACCATTCGGTATGCGAATACGCACCATGAAGTAGGGCAGCGCGCGACCCTCGCCATTTTGGCCCCCGATTACGCCGGCGCCATCGCCCTGCGTATAAACCCCCCACCAGCGGAAATACGTCCCGAGCCATTCCGCCGGGATGGAATCGAAGCCCTTCCGAGCAAACCGCCGGATCTCTTCGAGAGCGTCCCAGGGATTCTTCTCCCGCTTCAGTCGTTCCACGCGCTGTGCTTTGGTCTCGGCCATAAAAAGAAAAACCCACCGCCAGTTTCCTTCTGGCGATGGGTATGATTGCTGAGATTTATTAAAGGACTAGGTCAGCACCCTCCACGAGCCAGAAGACACGCTCACACGACAACAACAAGTACAGTTACATGCATTCTGGCGATATTGGCAGCCCCAAATCATTGAGCGCATTCTATGGTGCCACAGCGTGGCCGTCAAGCTTTCGTACTTTGATGCTTTCCCACTCCGGAAAGATTAGTATTTTTTAAGTTGTCACTATCCATTACTTTCGGGTGTTTTACGCTGTTACCTATCAGCAACATATTACGAAGGTGACGTTTACGTCCAAAGGGTAGAAAAGTAGCATGAAATGGTGGTTTGGCAGTTCTGGGGGAGGGCTGCCGGCGTCCTGGACCGCAATGCGGTTCAGGACGCTTTTGTTTGTAGACGATTGTTAAGTGCTAGTGTAGTTCCTGTAACACTCTTATTGGCCCCAACCTGCTCGGGACTTGCGGGAAAAAGGACTCACCAGACCGCAACATATCTTTAACCTGGCTTTAACATTTCTGTAACAAGCCGTCGGTAGACTCGCATCCCGATTTCAACTTTCCACTCGCGCAGCAGGAGATTCCTATGAGCGCAGCACCTGCCTTTCCTTCGGCCGAAGCACCCGGACCGGTAGCCGTTTCGGCCCTTGACGCCAAACTCAAGCGAAGTCCAGGCAAAGTTGGCGTACTCATTTTCGGTGTGGTTCTCATCATCGGGGTCGTCTACGCCGGGTCGCACCTGATCAATGACCTTGCGCAGGTTCACAGCACCTCGATCCTTCCATTCCTGCTGCTCGGCCTGGCTTTGCTTGTGGCCTTAGGCTTCGAGTTCGTCAATGGCTTCCACGACACGGCAAATGCTGTGGCAACCGTGATTTACACCCATTCCCTGGAGCCGCACATCGCTGTGGTGTGGTCAGGATTCTGGAATTTTTTGGGTGTTGTGACCTCGACCGGCCTGGTGGCTTTCGGCATCATCTCGCTATTGCCGGTCGAACTCATTCTGCAAGTCGGCAGTAAGGCCGGCTTTGCCATGGTCTTTGCCCTATTGGTTGCCGCGATCATCTGGAATCTCAGTACCTGGTATTTCGGCTTGCCTGCCTCAAGCTCGCACACCCTGATCGGGTCCATCATAGGCGTTGGCATCGCCAATCAGCTCATGGCCGTGAAAACCGGCACCAGCGGCGTCGATTGGGGACAAGCACTAAACATTGGCAAATCCCTGCTGATCTCTCCGCTGGTTGGATTCGCCGTGGCCGCGCTTCTGTTGGGAGTGATGAAGATCATCGTCAAGAATCGCAAGCTCTATGAGGCGCCAAAGGGAACCGAACCACCGCCATTCTGGATCCGGGCGCTGCTGCTGTTGACCTGCACCGGCGTAAGCTTCGCTCACGGCTCCAATGACGGGCAAAAAGGGATGGGCTTGATCATGCTCATCCTGATCGGAACTGTACCGACCGCCTACGCGTTGAATCACGCGATCACGACCAAGCAGTCGCAGGACTTCATCGCCGTGTCTCAGCAGGCTGCTAACACCCTGGACAAATATGTGAATCCGAGTGCCGTCATCAGCGACGCGCGCGAAGACGTCACCGCTTACATTCGGACCAAAGAATTCACCGCTAATACGATGCTCGCGCTGCGCCAGTTGGTCAGCGATATCGGGAATGAAACCGCTCTGTTTGGAGAATTGGCCAAGGTTCCGAATGATCGTGTACGTAACTTCCGCAATGATCTTTACCTTGTCAGCGAGGCGCTTCGGCTTATGCAAAAAACGCATCAGCCGGCGATTGCCGCCAGTGATTGGCAAGCCCTGACCAACTACAAGAAGCACGTGGATAATGCCACGAAATTCATTCCCGGATGGGTAAAAGTCGCGGTGGCCATGGCTTTGGGACTTGGAACCATGGTGGGCTGGAAAAGAATTGTTATTACGGTCGGCGAAAAGATCGGCAAAGATCATCTCACCTACGGCCAAGGCGCGGCCGCAGAAATTACCGCCATGGCGACGATTGGAGCTGCGGATTGGTTCGGGCTCCCAGTGAGCACCACCCACGTGCTTTCATCCGGCATCGCAGGGACGATGGCCGCCAATCACTCTGGTTTGCAATGGGGAACCGTCCGAAATCTGGTGATGGCCTGGGTTCTTACCCTGCCTGCCTCCATCGTGCTCGCTGGGTTCCTCTTCTGGGCGTTCCGGACCGTGTTTTAACAAAGTACGAACCAGGCTGGTTTCGTTGCAGCGGTCTGACTTGACGAGGCAAAACGCGCTCCGTTAAATGGGGCATCCACCCTGACTGTCAGCTCTTCTGAACTCGATTTGCTACCCAGTCTGCCGCTTCCTGTGTCCCCAGGCTGCCGCCGACATCTTGTGTAGTCTTCTTTTGTCGAACGGCATCCAGCACGACCGCTTCGATTTTTTCGGCTTCGCGAGTGAGTCCCAAATAGTCCAGCATCATTGCCGCCGTGAGGATCGCCCCGAACGGATTCGCCAGATTTTTCCCTGCAATCAGCGGGGCAGAGCCGTGCACCGGCTCAAACATCGACGTCTTTCCAGGATGAATATTTCCGCTGGCGGCCATGCCTAAACCACCCTGCAGGCCGGCGGCAAGATCAGTAATGATGTCGCCGAACATGTTGTTGGTTACGATCACATCGAATTGCCGCGGGTCGCGCACCATCTGCATGCAGAGCGCGTCGACGTACATGTGCTCGGATTTGATCTGCGGATATTCGCTGCTCACCTGCTTAAACACCCTCTGCCACAAGCTGCCGGCATGAGTCATGGCGTTTGACTTGTCGGACATGAGCACGCGCTGACGCCGGCTGCCGTCAGCCTTCGAATGTTTCGAGCAAAATTCAAATGCATAGCGGACGATCCGTTCGACCCCTTTCCGCGTATTGATGTCTTCCTGGATCGCGATCTCATCGGGAGTTCCGCGCTTGAAGATTCCACCTGCGTCGGTGTAAACGCCTTCGGTGTTCTCCCGGATCACCACAAAGTCGACATCCTTTGGTTCGACTCCCTTGAGCGGGCACAAGGCAGCGTCCTGCAAGCGCACCGGGCGAACGTTGGCGTAGAGATCCATCTGGAAGCGCATTCCAAGCAGGATTTCTTTGGCATGGATGTTCGTAGGCACTCGTGGATCGCCAAAGGCGCCGACGAGAATGGCATCAAAATCACGCTCCAGCATTGCAAAGCCATCCGGCGGCACAGTAATGCCGTCGGACAAATACCGGTCGGCCCCCCAATCAAACTGCTTTGTCTCAATCTCGGCTCCAGCCGCCGCCATGACCTTAACGGCCTCTGGAATCACTTCTTTCCCGATGCCATCGCCCGGAATAATTGCTATTTGTCTTTTCTGAGTCACGCAGAAGAAGATACCAGCTTATTGCTGAAGCCGACAGTTTGCGACAGATGACTACGGCGTCGTCTTGGCGCGTTGCATTTCGTAATGAAACTTTGTGTCTTTGCCCTCTTTCTTCCAGGTCCATTCTTCGCTGTAATGCCGAGGGTCTGTAAATAAGTAAACGGCGCGATGCATGTGACCCGCCTGTGGCCCTGGGAGATTTGTGGCATCCAGGAAGTCGAAGCTGACCATTCTCAGATCGGGTGAAATTGTGGCCACCATGCGAGGCTGATTGCCCGATGGACAGAAGTGCGTCATCAGGAGTCGGTTTTGATCAACATAAAACATGCTGGTCATGTCTTCCGAAGCCAAATGGCTCTCGGCCATGACAGCCGTGCCGCCACCCACAACTTGGTACGTGACTTCGGAAGTCTCGCCACTCGCTGAGTTGCCCTGCCAGGTGCCTGCCATGGATTTGAACCGATCAAGCACCCTCTGTGCGTCGGACTGGGCCAGAAGCGAAGGCGTGAGAATCGCTACCAATAAGATTGCCGCTGCCGCTCGAAGCGCTTTCATCGTCATCCTCCTGCCAACATGAGACGGGAGATCTTTACTGAGGGTAGCTTGTATTTCCGCCCCCCCAACTCAAGAATTCACCGTTCGATCACACTGTATAATTCAAGATTGTCCCATGGTTTCCGCGACCATCCATAGCAGCCCTACAACTGGTTTGACAAACGTGGGGACAGAGTTCAGTTCCCTGCTCTCGAGTTGTGGAATGTTTGACCTCAGTGTCCGGTCAAGAATCAGTTTGTCGGGGAACGACCGTGTCCGATGGCTGAATGGCATGGTCACTAACAAAATCCGGGATCTTGGCGCCGGAGAGGGCGTTTACGCATTCGTGCTCAATCCGCAGGGGCACATTCTGGGCGATCTCTATGCCTACAATCTCGGAGAATCGCTGCTGATCGATACCGACCAATCGCAGGCGGAGAAGCTGCTAGGCATCTTCCGCAAGTACATCATCATGGACAAGGTAGAAATGACAGACCTCGGCGAAACACTGACCGCGATCGGTGTCGCAGGCCCGAAATCTCGCGAGGTGCTTACGAATTCCGGTTTTGATCTCCGGGAACTGACACCACTTCGCTTCGTCGAAGTGAGTTGGAGAAATCTGCCGCTCACCATTGTGCACACCGATAATCCTGCCCTCGAGTCTTATCAAATCTGGCTGGCTCCCGAGCATCGTTCACAGCTTTGGAGTATCCTCACCGATGCAGGCGCCACTGCGATCAGCGTAGAAACTTTAGAGTTGCTTCGAATTGCTAGTGGCGTTCCGCGTTACGGGCAAGACATTCGCGAACGCGATCTCCCGCAGGAGACGGAGCAGCTTCGTGCTCTCAATTTCAATAAGGGCTGCTACATCGGCCAAGAAATCGTAGAGCGCATCCGCTCGCGCGGCAGCGTTCATCGCAAATTTGCTGGCTTCGAAGTTCACGGGCCGCTGCCCATCATCGGAGCCAAGATTCAAGCCCATGGGAAGGACGTGGGTGAGGTGACAAGCGCCGCATCCCTTCCCTTGGCAAACGGACCGCGACCGGTGGCACTCGGCTACATTCGCCGGGAACTGGCGAATCAGCCGCTTCAGGCAGGGGACACGCAGCTTGCCGCGGTCGAGATCCCATTCTCCAGAGTCTTCCAACAATCCTAAGGAATTTATCCGCATGGCTGAAAAAAAACAGGAATCCTTCACAATAACGGATCGCCGGCTGTTCACTCCAGAGGGCGAAATCCGCAAGGAGCTCGCGCAGGAAGAAGTCTCTACCGCAAAGCCTGAACCAACTGCGGCTAAGCCTCAGGGTAGCGACGTCCCCCCTGCGCCTTCGGCCGCTGAGCAGCAGAAGCAAGCCGATGAATATCGCAAATCCACGAAGAATCTGGACACGCGCGTCGAACTGAGCGGTCACTCCGCCAAAGATCTGGAGATGACCTTCGAGAGGTTCATCGCCTCTTTGTACATGACTGCCATGCTGCAACTCGGCCTGATGCACGAACAGGGCGCGGAGCCACGAGTCGATATCATCGGCGCGCGGCAGACCATCGATACCATCAGCATGCTTTCCGACAAGACCAGAAACAATCTCACGAGCGTCGAACAGAATTTGCTGCAGAACTGTCTTTACGAATTGCGCATGGCCTATGTCGAAGTCACGAATGTGCTGGCGCGTCCGCCGAAAGCCACCGGTACGGACTCTGTTAAGCGATGAAAGCCAAGCTGACGGTGCTGGGCAGCGGCACATCCATGGGTGTGCCTACCATCGGTTGTAACTGCGCCGTCTGTCATTCCTCTGATCCGCATGATCGTCGGACTCGCCCATCAGTTTTGGTCGAATACAACGGCAAGAGCGTCTTGATCGATTCCACACCGGATTTTCGGGAACAGGCAATCCGCGAGGACATCATGAAGCTTGATGCTGTACTCTATACGCACGCACACGCCGACCACATCCTTGGCATCGACGATCTGCGACCACTCAGCTTTCGGCACAAACCCAACAAACTACCGCTTTATGCCAGTCCGGAAGCGGCCGATTTCATCCGCAACATGTTCCGTTACATTTTTGACGCGGATTACAAATTTGGCGGCCTTCCCCAGGTAGAACTTCGCGCGATTAGCGGACCGGTCCAGCTGTTTGGCGCCAGTTTCGATCCAATACCGGTGATCCATGGCGAAGCTGAAATCCACGGCTTTCGTTTTGGGACTTCGGCTTACCTGACCGATCATAGCGAAATTCCAGAAGCATCATTTGCCAAGCTTCAGGACCTCGACATCCTGTTTTTGGATGCGCTCCGGCATAAGCCGCATCCCACGCATTCGACGGTGGAGAACTCGCTGCAGATTGTTGAGCGGCTGAAGCCCAAGCGCGCATTCTTTACTCATATTTGTCATGATCTGCCGCACGAGGCGACGAATGCTTCTCTTCCGCCCAACGTTCGGCTTTCATATGACGGTATGAAGCTGGACTTTGAAATTTGAAGAATTGCCATATTGCAATTTCCAATTGGCCATTGAAAATCGGTACTTGTAGATCACGCAATGCAGGTCTTTCACAAAATCGACGTTATCCCACCAGACTTTGGACCAACCATAGTCACCGTCGGGAATTTCGACGGCGTGCACCGTGCGCATAAGCAAGTTGTCAGCACGATTGTGCGCCGCGCCAAAGACTCAGGACTCAAATCCGTCGCGGTTACTTTTGAGCCGCACCCGGTTCGCATTCTTCGTCCGGACGCGAACTTGAAACTTCTGAGTCCCACGCTGGAGAAACTGCGCCTGCTTTCCGAAACCGGATTGGACGCGGCTCTGCTGCTCCCCTTCACTCGCGATCTGTCGTTGATGACTCCAGAGTCGTTTGCTCACGATATTTTGAAACAGAGTTTGCGGGCTCGCGAGGTGCACGAAGGTTATAACTTTCGCTTTGGACATAAGGCTTCCGGCAACATCGCCCTGCTTACCGAATTCGGCAAGGAAATGGGTTTCGAGGTTCACGTTTATCCCGAAATGCGATTGCGCGGTGAACCCGTTTCCAGCAGCCACATTCGCAGGCTGATCCACGAGGGCAGGATCGACCGGGCGCGCCATCTTCTGGGAAGGCCTTTCAGCCTCCTTTCGACCGCTGGACGCGGACGTGGCTATGGCGCGAAATACACAGTTCCCACCATCAATCTAAGCCGGTATGAAGAACTGGTTCCCGGAGATGGCGTTTATATCACTCGAACGCGAGTTGCGCAGGAATGCTTCGACTCCGTGACAAACGTCGGCAAGCGACCAACATTCGGAGTCGAATCCTTTGCCATCGAGACACATTTGCTGAATTTCCATCCGATACAGTTGACTCCGGAGACCCAGGTAGAGATCCACTTTCTGCAAAGGCTGCGCGATGAGATTAAGTTCCCCACCGTCGATGCCCTGCGCGAGCAGATTTCCAGAGACGTGAACAAGGCGAGGCGCTACTTTCAGTTGTTGAAGTGATCCAAACCTGCAGGCGCCGTTGATACACTCCTTGAGGAATCCGTCCAGGCGTTTCTGCGTGCGGGGCAAAGCGAAAACAGACACGGCACCTCGCGTCAGACGAACCAAGACGCGCAAATAGCCGGAGATCCGAATTTTCATTGCCAATCGGCAGTTGAAAATTGACAATCTCCGAATGACTGCGAGCGCTTCATTAAGCTTTTCCGGCATAACATCTATCCAACGCCGTACCTTGCTTGCAGCCGCCCTGGGATGGATGCTTGACGCCTTTGACGCCATGCTCTATGCGCTCGTGTTGGCGCACCTCATGAGCGATCTCGGCATGAGCAAGGCGACCTCCGGCCTACTTTACACGCTCACTCTGCTTGCCTCGGGAATTGGCGGGGTGCTTTTCGGATTTGTCGCGGATCACATAGGACGCAAGCGCGCGCTGATGCTGAGTATTCTGACGTACTCGATTTGCTCTTTCGCCTCTGGACTCGCCACTTCCGTTCTGATGCTGGCAGTCTTTCGCTTCATTCTTGGCTTGGGTATGGGCGGAGAATGGAACACTGGCGCCAGTCTGGTTGCTGAAACCTGGCCCTCGGAGTTGCGGGCAAAGGCCATCTCAGTCGTGCAGAGCTCCTGGGCTATCGGATACGCTCTCGCTGCATTGGTCGCGGGTATTGTTCTGCATTATGCCAATTGGCGCATGGTGTTCTTTGTGGGCATTCTTCCCGCGCTGGTCATTCTCTGGATCCAGAAGAGCGTGCCGGAGTCGGAGATGTGGGTAGAACATCATCGTCTGGCGCAGGAATCCAGGCGTGTGGCTGAAGCTCAGGAACACTACCGACATATCAGCTTCATGCGCCTGTTCCAGCCACCCTATGTCAAATCCACTCTCACCCTGCTGCTTGCCACATTCTTTGGCATGTTTGGCTGGTGGGGGCTGTTCACATGGGTTCCTCCTTATCTGGCGCTGCCCGTTTCGCAGGGAGGACGCGGCTTCGGAATTCTAGGAACCACGACTCTCCTCGTTACTCTGAACTTGTTTGGAATGTTTCCCGGATATGCCAGCTTCGGATGGTTTGCGGATTGGCTGGGCCGCCGCCGCACATTCGTCCTATATACGTTGATCGCGGCCATTCTGGTGCCGTTCTATGCAGCCGCCCGGCAACCCTGGATTCTCATGATTGTAGGAACCGTGACCGCCTTCTTCGGCACCGGATTCTTCTCTGGCTCAGGAATTCTAGGCAGCGAAATCTTTCCCACAGCCGTGCGGGCGCGAGCCATGGGATTCACTTATAACGGGGCTAGAGCCATGAGCGCGCTGGCGCCCTTCGTCATCGGCCGGGTGGGGGAAACAAAAGGTCTGGACTGGGCTTTTTACGTTTGCGCAGTGTCATTTTTCCTCGCATCCGCAGTCGCTACGCAGCTTCCTGAGACCAAAGGGAAGAAACTCGAATAATCTCGCTGAGGTGAGGTTCGCTCTAATGCGGCAGGTAGCCGGCTTCCAAGGGGAGCTTGCCATCCACCTTAAGCACATTCACCTGGTCATCAATGGAATGCACTTCGACCAAGCCGATCGCCCCAGGATTACTTTCGACCATCCGCAGCACGTCGGCATCGGAATCCACGACCACAAAAGAATCCTTGTGAGACGCCATCATTGAGTTCAATTCAGTGGCAGAGATGCCGTTCAAGCGCTTGAGCGTAATCGCTTCGCCCGCAGAGTTCTTGTGAAGCACGATGAGAACATCTCGCCCGTTGTCCCACTTCTTGTTTTCCAAGCGAAACATTTTGGCCAGCTGGGTTGACGAAATCTCCCGTGTGCCGTTTTCTTTATTGACCACCACGGCCATGTGATGTGCAAAACAGGGAACGAACGAAAACAGCAGGAAACCCAGCAACGAAAGAATGCGACGGTATTTCATACGAGATCACCTCGACCATGAGCTTAGAGGAGTACGCGCTCGGACTTGTAACGAAAGCGTAAAAAACAGGTGCACAAGTAGTTACGCAGGTAATGCCATCGCGGGTACTTCCAGAGCACCCGGCCGAAGCTGCTATTCCATGGGCTCAACGATCGCAACTGGCTCGTGCGATTTCTGGTCTGGCATCTGCACGACAACAATCGCGATCAGCACCAGCAGGATGCCTATGGTCTGAATAGGCCGCATGACTTCCCCCAAGGTCACGGCCGCAATCACGATGGAGAATACCGGCTCCAGGCAA
>Ga0187780_10004343_pt1 | contig 10642 bp, 8 predicted proteins | sample 1015_Q2_SP10_20__FD_132429 | JGI IMG/M metagenome (GOLD analysis project Ga0187780, IMG submission 132429) | Tropical peat soil microbial communities from peatlands in Department of Meta, Colombia - 1015_Q2_SP10_20_MG | ecosystem: Environmental > Terrestrial > Soil > Wetlands > Peat | place...
AAGATCTTTTCGCGCGCCATCTTGTCGGGCACGACCAGGACCAGCTTGTAGCCTTTGCTGGCGGCGACCAGCGCAAGGCCCAGGCCGGTGCTGCCGGCGGTGGCCTCGATGATCGTGCCGCCGGGCTTCAGGCGGCCGTCGCGCTCGGCTGCTTCGATCATGGACAGGCCAATGCGGTCCTTGATCGAGCCTGCGGGGTTCTGGTTCTCGAGCTTCACGAACAGGCGGCAGGGGCCACGATCCAGCCGGGTGATCTCGACCATCGGGGTGTTGCCGATCAGGTCCAGCAGGCTTTTCGCGGTCATGGTGACTTCCCGGGACTTCGCCCGGGCCGGATGAAATCGGCCACCGACGCCGGGGTGGCGCCGCCGCGCGCAAGTTTACTCTGTCGGCGCTGCGGGCGGGCGCGGTGCGCAGCCGCACGTCGCCGTGGGCACAACCCGCGGGGCGAGGCTTTGATTCCTAGAAGCGCCAGGCGACGCCGGCGAGCGCCGCCCAATCTGCCGTCAGCTGCACACCGTTGACGTACTGGTAGATGGGAAGCTGGACGTAGGCATACACCTGGAACGCGCGGGACAGGTCGTAACTGATCCCTGGAGAGAAGAACACGTACTTGCCGCCGCTCACTTCGGGCTCGGCGTTGTTTCCCTCCTCCGGCCGTTTGAACGCGAAGTTGAACTGCAGCTGCAGTCCCATGCGCGTGGTCAGCCAGCGGTTGTAGCCGACGTTGAGATAGACGCGGTTGCCGGGACGGTACTGGTCGCGGCTGTCGAGCGCGGCCTCGGCGCTGAGCTGCACAAAGATCGAGTCCTGCGGTCCGAGAGGGCGACTGAGGAACCCCGTGATCAGCAGGTCGGTGGTTCCCGTGCCCGGTTGCAGCATGCGCTCGGCCGCGACGCCCTCCGGGTTCGTCACCGTAAAGCTCCCGGTGGGAAGCTTCAGGCCGAGCGCAATCCCCGCGCTGATCGGCCCGTCCCTGCTCAAGGTGAACCGGTATCGACCTTGTACGCGTATGTCCCCAAGCTCGGTGAACGACCATTGTTCGGGTGTCGGGTTGTCCTCCGCATCCGCGAGATGATGGTGATAGCGGTCGACCAGCGGTGCGATGACGTTGACGCCCCAGTGCCCGTCGAAGTTGTAGTCGAAGGTCGCGACCCAGTTGCGGTTGATGGTCTGGATCTCTTCGGTTTCCTCCGGGATCTGGCCGAGATCGACTCGGGTCGCACCCTGCTTGGGTTGGTCGAGATCAATGAACTCGAAGCGCAGATCGATCCGCCCGCCGGGCTCGGTCCACAATCCCTGCGTGCCCCAATCCGCGTTGACCGTGCAGAACGCGCTGCCGCACCCGGCATAAGCGCCGGCTGGAGCGAGCGCGGCCGCGAGTGCATAGATGACGGCCACGCTGCCGCGCATCGGATTCTCCCCCTCGGATGACGTGCGAGAAAGAGCGCAGGATAGCGGGGCGCGCGTAGCGCAAGAATGCGACAAATCGCCGCATCGCCGGAAGCGTCCTGCTCAACGCTTCTTTGGCTCGACGGTTCCGTCGCGGACCGGGCGCTTGGAGAGCTTGCGTTGCAGCGTGCGGCGATGCATGCCAAGACTGCGTGCAGTGGCTGAGACGCTGCCGCCGTTTTCCGCGAGCACGCGCTGAATGTGCTCCCATTCGAGGCGTTCTACCGACAGCGGCCGGGACGCGAGCGCGGCATGGGGGTCGCCGCTGTCACGCCCAAGGGCGGCGACCACTTCGTCAGCGTTCACCGGCTTCGCGAGGTAGTACGTCGCGCCAAGCTTGATGGCCTCCACTGCGGTCGCCACGCTGGCGTAGCCGGTGAGCACCACGATGCGCACTCGCTCGGACAGCGCCTTGAGCGTCGGGATGAGAGTCAACCCGGAATTGCCGGGAATCCTGAGATCGATCACAGCGTAGTCGGGTGGGTCTGTACGGGCATGCGCCAGCGCGCGATCGACGTCATGCGCCAGCGTCACCCTGAAACCGCGCCGCACCAGAGCCCGTTCCATCACGTTACAGAACGTGGGATCGTCGTCGACCAGCAATAGAGTGGGCGCCGGGCTCATCCCCGCTGCCTCGACATCAGGCTGTGCAGCGGCAGCTCGAGGAGCGCACGAATGCCGCCGCCGGAGCGCCCGTCCAGCCGCAGCCGGCCCCCCAGCCGCTCGAAAGTCGCCTTGGCCAGCAGCAGCCCGATGCCGTTGCCCTGCCCATGCGGTTTGGTGCTGAAGAATCCCTGCGCGACGCGCGTCTGCGCTTCCGCGTCCAGGCCCGGCCCGCAGTCGCGGATTTCCAATCGCAGGTGGTCCACGCCCCAGCTGCAGTCGAGCTCGACGCTGTGCGGAGAGGCGTCCGCCGCGTTGTCGAGCAGGTTGACGATCGCTTGCCGCAGCGTGTGTTCGTTGAGGATCGTCGGGCCCGGCGTGGGTCCGCTCAAGCGCTCGGCCAAAGTGACCGATGGACGCAGGAGCCGCCAGTTTTCAAGCGTCTCGCGCAGGAACGCGTCTACCGCCTGCGCACCGCCGCCTTCTGCGCGCGCCTCGCCAGCGGCTGCGACCATGCGGGTAATGGTCTGTTTGCAGATGGCCACCTGTTGGCCAAGCGTGACGAGGTCGCGGCTCAACTCGGGCTCGTCCGCATGGTCCTGCGCCAGCTCGTTCAAGACCACCGCCATAGTCGACAGCGGCGTCCCGAGCTCGTGGGCGGCACCCGCAGCGAGGGTGCCGAGCGCGACGATGCGTTCGTTCCGCAGCGCAATTTCCTTCTGCGTCGCGAGCTCGGCGTCACGCACACGGATCGCCTGCGCCATACGCCCCACGAAAAACGCGATGAGACCGGCACTCAACAGGAAGTTGACCCACATGCCGATCACGTGAAGGTGAAAATCGGCCTCCGCGTGCCGCGAATGCGTCGCTGCGATCGGCAGTGAAAAGAAGAACAGGAGTCCGTAGCAGATTGCGGTGACGGCGGCCATGCTCCAGGCATAGCGCGGCGGCAGCGTGGTGGCGGCGATGACTAGCGGCAGCAGGTAGAGAGAGACGAACGGGTTGGTCGAGCCTCCGCTCAGGTACAGCAGTCCCGACAGCGTCGCAACGTCGAGCAGCAGCTGCAGGAAAAGCTCGGCCTCGGTGATGTGTGCTCGCCGCGACCGCCGCCAGCCGAAAAGGCTGGCAGCCAGGAGCACGAGCAGGAGCCCTCCCATCGTGACCCAGCGCAGCTCGACCCCGAAACCAAGTTGTGCGACCCCGATGGTGACCGCCAGCACACAGACCAGCACGCTGCGCAGCACCGTGAGGCGCTTCAGATGCTCGGCGATCGGCGCAGGCTGAGGGTCGCTCGCGTTCACGTGGAGTCCTTCCGCTGGCGCGGAATTCTAGCGCCATGCGCAAGCGGTGTGCGGTCTCGACAGGACATTGTCCGGTCGATACTGTAACCTGCGCTTCGGCGAATGCAGGGGACGGCGCCGAAGCATCGCGCTCCAACCGTGTTGGGGGAACGGTGAGGCGAAAGGGAACAAACCCAACTCAAGCACGTAACGGAGGAGCAAGCTTATGGAACGAATGCAACAGCACGAGCAGATCGATCTGGCCGAACTGGAGGTTCCCGAGGAACGCGACGGGGCTGGCGTCGCTCGCCGCCGATTCCTTGCGGGACTCGGCGCCGGCGCGGTCGCCCTGGGAGCCAGGGTCGCGCTAGGCGCCGATGCAATGGGGCCGGTCGCTCCGCCGAGCACGGTTTCGGCACCGCCGCGCGACTTCGGCCCGCACGGCGCGCCAAACGTTTACTTCTGGGATGCGGACGTCATCGCAGTCGACCCGTCCTTCTATGGGCTGGCTCAGCCGAACGCGCCCATACAGCGGCTTTGGACCGGCGCGCTGTGGTCCGAGGGACCGGCATGGAATGCCCAGGGCCGCTATCTGGTGTGGAGCGATATCCCCAACAACCGGCAGCTGCGCTGGCTCGAGGACGACGGGCGCGTGAGCGTGTTTCGCTCGCCATCGAACAACAGCAATGGCAACACCTTCGACTTCCAGGGCCGTCAGCTGTCGTGCGAGCACTTGACGCGCCGGGTGGTGCGCTACGAGCTCGACGGGTCGGTGACCGTGATTGCGGACTCGTACAACGGCAAGCACCTCAACTCACCGAACGACATCGTGCCGCATCCGGACGGCAGCTACTGGTTCACCGATCCGCCCTACGGTGGGCAGTTGTATGAAGGTGCGCCGGATGCGCCCGGTGGTCCAACCAATGCGCACGGCAAGCTGAAGCAGCGCCTGGGGCAAGCCGCGGAAATCGGCAGCCTAAAGCGCGAGCTGCCGACCAACTGCTATCGCGTTGACCCGAGCGGCAAGATCGAGGTCGTGGTGACCGAGGACCAGGTTCCCGACCCGAACGGGATTCTGTTTTCGCCCGACTACAAGAAGCTGTACGTGATCAGCACCGGCAAGGGCCCGGGCGACACCGGGCCCGGTGGCAAGGGCAACATGTTTGTCTTCGACGTCGGAAGCGACAACAAGCTCTCCAACCAGAAGTTGTTCTCCGACTTCATGGTGGACGGGGTCAAGTGCGGGCCGGACGGCGCGCGCTGCGACGTGGAAGGCAATCTGTGGTGTTCCAGCAACGCGGGCCGCAGCGTCGGTTATAGCGGCGTGACGGTGTGGAATCCCGCAGGGAAGCTGATCGGTCGCATCCGCCTGCCGGAAGTGTGCGGCAACGTGTGCTTCGGTGGGCCGAAGCGCAACCGGCTGTTCATGGCCGGCAGCCAGTCTCTGTACGCGGTCTACGTCGCTACCCAGGGCGCTACGCCTGGTTGACGTCTTCGCCGCGGTCGCCTGAGCGGGCGATCGCGCCACCTAAGCTGCCTGGAGGACCCGCATGGTGTTTCATGCGGGTCTTCCTTTTTGTTCGCTGCCGTAAGCCTATTGAAAGCTGGCGCCCCTTTGTTGTACAAGGAGGGCTCTGCTATCGAACCCAACAGCGCGCCACCTGGTAGGGGCGTGGTCCGCCTCGTGCGATATTGCGCCGCGCGGCCCAGCGAAGCGTTCCACGGTTCGTGGTGGAGGAGGCTCAAAACTCAAGAACGCCAACAGAGGAGCAAGCCATGCAACGAGTACAACCGCATAAATTCATTGACTTGACAGAATCGAGCCGAGAGGGGGAAGAACACGAACGAGCAACTGCCGCCGGCCGCCGCCGGTTCCTCGCGGGGCTTGGCGCGGGCGCGGTCGCCATAGGGGCGCGTGTCGCGCTGGGCGCTGAGGCGATGGGACCGGTTTCTCCGCCGACCACGGTCAGCACCCCGCCACGCGACTTTGGCCCGAATGCGGCCCCCAATGTCTATTTCTGGGATCCTGACGTCATTGCGATCGATCCGTCCTTCTATGGTCTTGCGCAGCCCAACGCACCGATTCAGAAGCTGTGGACCGGCGCGTTGTGGGCTGAGGGTCCGGCGTGGAACGCGGAAGGGCGCTACCTGCTCTGGAGCGACATCCCCAACAATCGGCAAATGCGCTGGATAGAGGACGACGGCCACGTGTCCGTCTTCCGCATGCCTTCGAACAACAGCAACGGCAACATGTTCGACTACCAAGGTCGGCAGCTCTCCTGCGAGCATCTGACCCGGCGCGTCGTCCGCTACGAGCTCGACGGCTCGATCACGGTGATCGCCGATTCCTACAAGGGCAAACGGCTCAACTCGCCGAACGACATCGTCCCGCATACGGATGGCAGCATCTGGTTCACCGACCCACCTTACGGTGCGCAACTCTACGAAGGCACCCCCGATCCCGCCGGCGGGAAGAGCAACAAGCTAGGCAAGCTCAACAACAAAGTCGGTCAACCTGTCGGTGTCAGCGATGCGAGGCAGGAGCTGCCCACCCAGGTTTATCGGTGGGACCCCAGCGGCCGGCTCGATGCAGTGATCGTCGACGACAAAGTGCCGAATCCCAACGGCCTGTGCTTCTCGCCCGACTTCAAGAAGCTGTACGTTTCGAGCACGGGGCCAGCCGGCAAGGGCGACATCCATGTCCTCGACGTCGGATCGGACAACAAGCTATCGAACCAGAGGGTGTTCACCGACTGCCATGTCGATGGGGTGCATTGCGGTCCGGATGGCTTCCGTTCGGACGTTTTCGGCAACCTGTGGTGCGCGAGCAACGCCGGCCGCGCAGTCGGCTACAGCGGCGTCACGGTGTGGAATCCGGACGGTAAGCTGATCGGCCGGATTCGCTTGCCCGAGATCTGCGGCAACGTCACCTTCGGCGGCCCGAAGCGCAACCGGTTGTTCATGATCGCGAGCCAGTCGATCTACGCGGTCTACACCGCGACCCAAGGCGCATCACCCGGCTGAGCTGGACGCGGAAGAATCGAGCTCGATCCTTCCAGCCCCGCCCGGCGCTCCGGGCGGGGTTTTTTGTCCTACCTAGTTCATCTGCATGCCGCGAGCAGCTGGTCGATCGTGTCCTGTGCGCGGCGCAGATAGCCCACGCCGAACAAGTTGAGGTGGTTGAGGACATGATAAAGGTTGTATAGCTCGCGTCGCTCGCGGTGCCCTGCCTCGAGTGGCCAGGCTTGCTGGTACGCGTGGTAGAACTCGGGCGCGAAACTGCCGAACAGATGGGTCATGGCGAGGTCTGCCTCGCGGTCACCGTAGTAAACCGCGGGGTCGAAGATCACGGGCTCGTCACCGGCGCTCGCCGCGGCGTTTCCGCCCCACAGATCGCCGTGCAGCAGCGAGGCGACGGGGCGATGGCTCCCCAACAATTGACCCAGCCGCTCCAGCAGCATCTGCCCTCGCTCGCGCAACGCGCCGCGGTGGCCATTGCGGCAAGCCAGTTCGAGCTGGTACCCGAGGCGATGTCTGCCCCAGAAAGCGCACCAGTCCGACTCCTGCTGGTTGACTTGCGGCGTGGACCCGATCGTGTTGTCGCGCGTCCAGCCAAACTGCCCCTGCGTGACGCGATGCATCGCTGCGAGCTGCTCGCCTAGAACGGCCATGGCGCGCGGCGGCGCCGGCGCCAGCGGCAGATATTCGAGCGTCAGCCAGGCTCGCTCGCCATCGCTGCCGGTACAGATCGGACGCGGGACACGCACGCCGCGAGTGGCCGCGATCTCTTCCAGCCCCGCGGCCTCTGCCTCGAACATGGCCAGCGTCGATGCTGCGTTGAGCTTGACGAAAAACTCGCGGCCGCCGGCGAGGAGACGAAACCCCTGATTGATGCACCCGCCGCCAATCAAGCTCGCCTGCTGCGCCTCGCAGGGTCTCCCGGTGACGTGCGCGATCGAGCGCGCCACCGCGTGCCACACTGCGTCCAGCATCGGGATGCGGTCAGGATGTCAGCTCGACGCGCGCGCGCGCGATGGCAGAGCGCACCTGTTCCGGTGCGGTGCCCCCGATGTGATTGCGTGCGCGCAACGATCCATCGAGCGTCAGCACTCCGAACACGTCGCCGGCGATCAAGGGCGAGAAGCGCTGCAGCTCTTCGAGCGCAAGCTCGGACAGGTCCAAACCCCGTTCCGACGCATGCCGCACGGCGCGCGAGACGGCATCGTGTGCGTCCCGGAACGCGGCTCCCTTCTTCACCAGATAGTCGGCCAGATCTGTGGCGGTTGCGAACCCTTCAGCGGCAGCGCGCCGCATGGCTTCCGCGTTTACGCTGATGCCATCCATCATCTCGGCAAATACGCGCAGCGTATCGATCAGGGTGTCGGCGAGGTCGAACAGCGGCTCCTTGTCCTCCTGATTGTCCTTGTTGTAGGCCAGCGGCTGCGACTTCATGAGCGTGAGCAGTGCGACCAGGTGGCCGTTCGTCCGGCCGGTTTTCCCGCGCACGAGCTCCGGTACGTCGGGGTTCTTCTTCTGCGGCATGATCGAAGATCCGGTGCAGTAACGGTCCTCGAGCGCGACGAAGCCGAAGCGCGGGCTCATCCACAGGATCAGCTCCTCGGACAGGCGCGACAGGTGCGTCATGATCAGAGCTGCCGCCGCTGCGAACTCGATGGCGAAGTCGCGATCGGAGACCGCATCCAGCGAATTCAGGCACAGGCCCTCGAAACCCAGCTCGCGTGCGACCATCTCGCGGTCGATCGGATAGGTGGTGCCGGCGAGCGCGGCCGCGCCCAGAGGCAACTGATTGGTGCGTCGCCGGCAGTCGGCCAGCCGGCTCCGGTCCCGTTTCAGCATCTCGTAGTAGGCCATCAAATGGTGACCGAAGCTCACCGGCTGCGCGACCTGCAGGTGAGTGAAGCCGGGCATCACCGTATCCGCGTGCCGCTCCGCGAGGTCGATGAGCCTCGATTGCAGCGCGCGCGCGAGCAGGTTGATCTCGTCGAGCGTAGCGCGCAGCCACAACCGGACGTCGGTCGCCACCTGGTCGTTGCGCGAGCGCCCGGTGTGCAGCCGCTTTCCCGCCTCGCCGACGAGATCGGTGAGGCGCTTCTCGATGTTGAGATGAACGTCCTCCAGATCGACCGACCAGGGGAAGCGGGCAGCCCGGATCTCGCTCTGGATCTGCCCCATGCCGCGCTCGATGTCCTTCAGATCCTGGTCCGACAGCACCCCGACCTTGCGCAGCATGCGCGCATGCGCGAGGGAGGCCGCAACGTCGAACTCTGCCAGGCGCCGGTCGAAGCTCACCGACGCGGTGTACTGCTTGACCGTATCGTCGACCGCCTCTTTGAAGCGGCCGGACCAGGGCTTGCTGTCGGAGCTGTCGTGTTGCATCGGCAATTCGATTTGGTGCGCGAAGCGATTGGCGGGAAGAACGCTGAGCGGCCCGCGAGTGCGGGCACGGCAGCCGGCGCATCCACGCCCGCTGGCACAGCCTGTGCTCCGCTCTGCTGCGAAGACCCGGTCTCGGCTCAAAAAGCTCATTGCGACAGGGGCTTGCAACGATGAAGAGTATAAATCAAAACGTTCATCAGGACGCCCTGCCGGACTTCGGCAATCTGGGCGTGATCCTGCGCATCGTGCTGATCGTGCTGGCCCTGTCCGCGTTTCTCGCTCTTGCACAGGCGAGTAACTGGCAGACCGTTGTGCCGCTGTTTCTGGAAGTGTCCGCGCCGGTTCAGCCAGTGCTGGTGCTGAGCATTCTGACGCTGTCGGGGTCGAGCCGCTGGCTGCGCCGCCTCGACTACCGGACCGGAGTTCTGGCGGTGGTGCTGATCGAGCTGCTGATCGTCACCGCCGTGTATCGCACGGCCGGCGAGTTCTTCGGCGGTGACCCGTCTGATCAGCTCGGGCGCTACTGGCTGTTCACGCTGGCAGCCGCCGGTTTGATTCTCTACTACTTTCATCTGCGCAACCGCGCGCTGTCGCCCGCTCTGACCGAGGCCAGGCTGCAGGCGTTGCAGGCCCGCATCCGCCCGCATTTCCTGTTCAACAGCATCAACGCCGTGCTGAGCCTGATCCGGCAGGCACCCAAGCGCGCCGAGACAGCGCTCGAGGACATGGCGGAGCTGTTCCGCGTGCTCATGGCCGACAACCGGGCGCTGTCCACTCTGGCCGGCGAGATCGAGCTGACGCGGCAGTACTTGAACCTCGAGCAGCTGCGCCTGGGCGACCGCCTCGGAGTGGAATGGCACACCGAGAACATGCCGGGCGAGGCGCTGATTCCGCCTCTTGTGCTGCAGCCGCTGGTGGAAAACGCTGTGTACCACGGTATCGAGCCCTGCTCCGAGACCGGGGTGATCAGCATCAACGTCTACAAAGCGCGCGACGAGGTGCATCTCGTGCTGCGCAACCCGTATCGCAAGGACGGCAATCATCACGCAGGCAACAAGATGGCACTCGCCAACATCCGCGAGCGCCTGGCCCTGCACTTTGACGCCGAGGCGAGCCTCAAGAACAGCGTGAGCGAGGAAGCCTATCAGGTGCACATCGTGATCCCTTATCGCACGGAGGCGCGATGAACAAACGCGGCCACAATCTGCGTGTCGTCGTGGCTGACGACGAAGCGCCGGCGCGCAGCCGCATCCGCGACCTGCTGGAAGACTGCGCCGCCAGCCTGGCGCTCGAGGTCGTAGGGGAGGCGGTCAACGGGCATGCGCTGGTCAACATGCTGCAGAACACGCAGGCCGACGTTGTGCTGCTCGACATCCGGATGCCGGAAATGGACGGCATCGAAGCGGCTCAGCACATCCAGAAGCTGCCGGACGCGCCGTCGGTGATCTTCACCACGGCCTACGACGCGTACGCGGTCAAGGCGTTCGAGCTGCATGCCGTCGACTATCTGGTCAAGCCGATTCGCCTGCGCCGCTTGTACGACGCGCTCGCGCGCGTGCGCTCCGTAACGCCGCTGAGCCTCGACGTCCTGCAGCAGCTGACGCCCGATCCGCGCAAGCATCTGTCGGTGCAGGAGCGCGGGCGCCTGCTGCTGGTGCCGGTGGACAAAGTCTTGTTCATGCGCGCGGAGCTGAAGTATGTGACCATCCGGACCGCGGAGCGGGAGTATCTTCTCGAGGAATCGCTGACACGGCTGGAGCAGGAGTTTCACGAGCGCTTCGTGCGCGTGCACCGCAGCTACCTGGTGGCGCGAGAGCACGTGGAGAGCTTCGAGCGCGGCACGGACGGGAGTGAGAGCGGATGGATCGTCAAACTGCGCGGTCTGGAGGAAAGGCTGCCGGTGAGCCGCC
>Ga0187780_10004344_pt1 | contig 10642 bp, 5 predicted proteins | sample 1015_Q2_SP10_20__FD_132429 | JGI IMG/M metagenome (GOLD analysis project Ga0187780, IMG submission 132429) | Tropical peat soil microbial communities from peatlands in Department of Meta, Colombia - 1015_Q2_SP10_20_MG | ecosystem: Environmental > Terrestrial > Soil > Wetlands > Peat | place...
AATAGAGTTGCGTCGGCAGCCCTCCGGCGAGAAGAGCTACTCCAGGCAGCGCCACCCACGCGACTAGGCCCACTAAAAATGCGCTGAACATGATGTTGTGGGCCACGTGCTCATCAACGATCAAGGCGATAGGAAAGCCAATCATAAAAAGCGTGAGGTACGGCAGCACAGGAAAGAGGATAGAAACAAGAACTAAGCGTTGCGAGGCGCCAGCCCGGCCAGAAAGATAAGCTCCTAAGGCTCCTATTAAGGGCAGCGAAAGTAGCCAGGGCGCGTAGATCACCATGACCGGCGCAATCATAGTCCAGCTACTGTGGTGAAGCACCTGAGGCCTGGGGCCGAAGAATTGGATAAGCATGAGAAGGCTCATCGCGGACAGCAGCGTTAAAAAGCCCGGCATCCAAATTTGTGAGACCCGTTTCGTCATGACGTTCTCCTTCACCCTGACATGCTGAATTCCTCGTCGCAAATCTTGCCAATCGCCCACAAGCGCCAGCGCGCGCTGCGCCGCCTCTCGCTCGGGAACGCCGCTCTTGAGCAAACCTTCGTAAGTCTCCTCCAAGTGAGCGGAAAGCTCTTCGATTACTTCTGCGCGCTCGTGCGGTTCGAGTGCGAGGCCCGCGAGGCGCTGTCGAACAAGTTCGTGCCAATCAGCCATGGGCCACCTTGGTGAGCCGGTGCAGCGCGCGAAACAGCTCCGCCCATTCGCGCCGCAGCGGCGACAGCTTTTTCTTTCCCGCCGGAGTCAGCCGGTAGCGGCGGCGGCGCCGTCCGCTCGCGCTGGTTTCCCAGGTCCCGCGGATCCAGCGCAGCTGCTCCATGCGGTAGAGCATAGGGTAGAGCGCAGCGAGCGTGAAGCGCAGCGCGCCGCCGGTTTGCTGCTCGATGCGGCGCGCGAGTTCGTAGCCGTGCAGCGGGCCGTCTTGCAACACACTCAATACTGCCAGTTCAGCCGTGCCCCGCTTGACCCCGGAACCAATCATAAGATGCTCCCCTACATATAGGAATCTTATATATACAACGGAATTTGTCAACTGGCCCGAAGGTCAGGTGCGTCGTGAGGTTCAGCCGGATGACGTAGGGGCGCAGCATGCTGCGCCCCAGCTTGCCAAGCTGTTTACGCAGAAGCTGTGTGCGCTGTGGCTTTAAGTACTGGAATGCGTAGAATGGCCAATTCCGCTTCGAGAGAAACGTCGACGGCTGGCTGCAGGACCTTTGCGAGAATTTCAATGCCGGTGATAAGCCGCGGCCCGGGTCGCGAAAAGTAGCTGTTGGCATTGAGCGCGTAAACGCGATCGTTGCGCACCGCTGGCATGGCGTTCCACTGGTCGGGAAGGTCCAGCGACAAATACTCATCGCGCGCCTGCTCTGCCGTGTATCCGCAAGGAGCAATCAGCAAAATCTCCGGCTCCGCTTCCACGATCTCCTGGAGCGGAACGCGGAATGACGGCGTGCCAACGCTGCCAAGGGCATCTTCTCCGCCTGCGATGCGGATCATCTCCGGAATCCAGTGGCCTCCCACATAAAACGGCTGCAGCCACTCGAGAAAAGCCACACGCGGCCGCGTTTCCGCCAATTGGATCTGTTGTCGTAAGCTTCCGAGCCGCTCGCCGATTTGTTCCACTAGGCTTTCCGCTTGCGGCCCGCGGCAAGTGGCTTCACCCACGATGAGAATATCTCGCCAGACGTCGCGCAAGTCTTGCGGATTGAGGCAAACGATCTCTGGGCGACGTTCGAAATTGGCGAGAGCCGTTGCGAGATCGTCCGGCGAAGCGGCGCAGACGTGACATAGGTCTTGCGTGACGATCAGGTCGGGCTGCAGCGCTCCGAGCGTTTCGACATCCACGGTGTACAAACTCTCGCCGCGCGAAACGTATTCGCGAACCAGACGGTCAATCTCCGCCGGCCCGGCGTCGCGCGGCAAACGCGAGTGGATGACCACAGGTTTGGTGCGCGCCTGAGGCGGGAAATCGCACTCGTGGCTGACGCCCACGATCTCTTTGTCGAGTCCCAGAGCGAACAGGATCTCTGTGGCGGATGGAAGCAGCGAAACGATACGCATGGCGAAGGCAACTCTAGCACATTTGAAGGTCGGCTATTTGTAGAGAAGATATTTGCGCCGGACCTTGTCGAAGTCGGCGAGAGACGAGGACCAGCTCTCGACAATCTTCTCCGGAGCTACACCCGATTGCAATTGCTGTGCCGTGTCGGAATTTCCCAGGAGGTCGATGAGCTTCGCGATGTTGAATTGCTGCGGGTAAAGCTTGTTCAAGATTGCGGCAATTTCCAAACCCATGCGCATCGAGCGCACTGCGGCGCGATCCGTGATGCGAATGGAAACGCCGCCGCAGCGCTCGCCGCTGTAGGGTCCTCCAATCGGGATGAACGGCTGATCCACAAAGCGCAAGCCTGGAAGATGCCGTTCGTTCAGCGTCCTGGCAACTTCTTCGCCGTTCATCCAGGGTGCGCCGAATTCTTCAAACGGCGTTTGCGTGCCGCGTCCCACGGATACGCCGGCGTTCTGGAGAATTTCAATGCCGGGATACAAAATCGCACCCTTGGCCGTGCGGAGCGCCGGCGAAGGCGGAATCCATCGCATGCCCGTGCTCTCGAAGAAATAATTGCGGTGCCAATTCTTCATCGCAATGACGTGCAGGTCGGCGCCAATGTGATTTTCCGCGTTGAACAATTGCGCGAGTTCGCCGATGGTCAGCCCATAGCGCACGGGGATGGGAAAGTAAGCGACAAAATTCGTTTTGTCGGGATCGAGCATCGGACCTTCGACAACATTTCCGCTCATTGGATTCGGGCGATCCAGAACATAAAATGCGATGTTGCGCTTCGCGGCTTCTTCCATGCAGTAGGCCATGGTGACCGTATAGGTGTAGAAGCGCACGCCGGCGTCCTGAATGTCGAAGACCAGGGCGTCGATTCCCTTCAGCATTTCATCGGTGGGGCGAAGCGTCTCTCCGTACAAACTGTAGACAGGGAGGCCCGTCGAAGGATCTTTTGAAGAAGAAACTTTCTCGTTGTTGCGGCCGGCGAGGCCGTGCTCGGGGCTGAAGAGCGCAACGAGCTGCACGCCAGGAGCTTTCGAGAAGAGCTCGATGTTGCTGCGGCCTTGGGAATCCACACCGGTGTGGTTGGTGATTAGCCCGATGTGCTTCCCTTTCAGCGCCGCGAATTTTTGGTTGGCGAGGACATCGAGGCCCGTCTGCACGCGCGCGGCGTGCCCGGAACCTTTCGCGCGCGCCAGTGGAGGAAACGCGGCAGGAAAGAGCGCGGCGAGAAATGCGATCAAGAACACGAAATTCCTAAGCACGCTCTTCTGAGTCGCCAAATCGTCCCCCTGCTCCGAAACAATACAATGATATTCTGGAACGCGCCGGCCCCGCTTGCGTTGAGAGCACAAAGTGCGTGTGCTATGTATAAATGCAGACGCGGGCGGCGCTGGGGGATTGTAACCGATGGAAGGACGCCGCGTCCGCTTTCTGTTCCTGATTCCTGTCTCACTATTCATTCTTATGGCCTACAACGCACGCAGCCAGAGCCGCACTCCATCCGCAAAGAAAAACGCCACAGCAGGAAGCCCGGCTAGCGCCAAAAGCAGCGCGAAAAGACTGTCCCCCGCCGCCAACGCCTGGGTCGAATCGACTTTGCGCAAAATGACAGTCGACGAAAAGATCGGCCAGCTTCTGTTCACCACTTATCACGGAAGCTTCACGGCTTCGGACGCAGCGGCGTACGCGCAACTCTTGCACGACGTTAAAGATTTGCACGTCGGCGGCTTTATCGTCATTACGCATGGTTCGCCGCTGGGAATTGTGAAGAGCCAGGCGTATCCCACCGCCGTGCTTGCCAATCAGATGCAGGCCAAATCCAAACTGCCGCTGCTGATTGGCGCGGATTTTGAGCGCGGCACCGCGATGCGCTATGACGAAGGAACGTCGTTCCCCACGGCGATGGCGCTCGCGGCCGGTGGCAATCCCAAAGACGCGTACACCATGGGGAAGATCACGGCGCTCGAAGCGCGCGCGACGGGAGTGCATTGGGTTTACGCGCCGGTCGCCGATGTCAACAACAATCCGGGAAATCCCATCATCAACACGCGTTCGTTCGGAGAAGATCCCGCGCGCGTCTCGGAATTTGTCAGCGAATTCGTCCGCGGCGTCGAGGAAAACGGGGCGCTGGCGACAGCCAAACATTTTCCAGGGCACGGCGACACCGCCGCGGATTCGCATATCGATTTGCCGGTGATTTCCGCGGATCGCGATCGCCTGGAACATTTGGAGCTGGTGCCGTTTCGCGCGGCGATTGCGGCAGGCGTGGACAGCATCATGACGGGGCATCTGAATGTGCCGGCGCTCGAGCCGGATCGCGACACCCCCGCAACGTTGTCGCACAACATCCTCACGGATTTGTTGCGCAAGCAGCTTGGCTTTCAAGGCTTGATCGTCACCGATGCGATGGATATGGGCGGCATCACTGTGCGCTACGCGCCAGGGGAAGCCGCAGTTCGCGCAGTGATCGCCGGCGCGGATTGTTTGTTGATGCCACCGGTGCAGGACGCGGCGTTTGAAGCGCTGCAAGCTGCTGTGAAGTCAGGGAGGATTTCGAACGAGCGGCTGGACGAATCGGTGCGGAGGATTTTGCGGGCGAAAGGGCGGCTGGGGTTGCAGCAAAACCGGCTGGTGGATGTAAACGCAATCAATCAGAAATTCGGCAGCGCAGCGTGGCAAAAAGAAGCGCAGGAGATTTCGGACCGGGGCGTGACGTTGTTGCGCGATTCGCAGCACCGGCTGCCCCTCGATGGCACGAAGCCTTCGCGGGCGCTGCTACAGGCATTTTATGCGGATCCGGAGCCTTATCCTGGAGAAGATTTGGAGCGCGAGTTGCGTTCGCGGTTTGATTCGGTGACGACGCTGCGGGCCGACACGCGATTTGTGAACGCGGGCATTTTGAAGCTGCCGTCTGCGGATTCCTACGACGTTGCTATCGTTGCGTTTTTTGTGCGCGTGAGCGACCGCAAAGGAAATGTGGATGTGCCGCCCGAGCAGGTGGCGCTGGCGGAGCAGGTTTACAAAACGGGCAAACCGGTGATCACCATTGGATTCGGAAGCCCGTACTTAATCGAGCGATTTCCGCAGGCGGAGACGTGGCTGGGGGCGTTTGGCATCAGCGACGTGGCGCAAATTTCCGGGGCGCGCGCGCTGTTTGGAGAAATCCCGGTGCGCGGACATTTGCCCGTGACGGTGCCAGGTGTAAATTTACAGGCAGGGTTTGGCATGGAGCTGCCTGCGAGTCCGATGACGCTGCAACCTATGGATGAGCGGGGCGCGGCGCAACTGCAGCCGGCTTATGACGTGATTGAGAATGCGGTGAAGGACAAAGCGTTTCCTGGAGCAACGCTCGCAGTGGGATTTCGCGGAAAAGTGGCGATTCACGCGTTCGGAAAACTGAGTTATGACGCAAAAGCAGCAGCGATTACGCCAGCGACGATGTATGACATCGCATCGCTGACGAAAGTCGTGGCGACAACCACGCTGGTCGCGAGGCTGGCGGAAGGCGACTTCGCCGTGCCGCTCGATCTGGATACGAAGATCGAGCGCTACCTGCCGGAATGGGCTAGTGGTCCGCAGCCGGAGTGGCGGCATCGCGTGACGGTGCGGCATTTGCTGACGCATACTTCGGGCTTATCGGCGTTCAAGGAATATTGGCGCACGTCGAAGAGCAAGCAAGACACGCTCGAGAAGATTTTTGCCGAGCCGCTGGAGTATGAGCCGGGGACGAAAGAAATTTACTCGGACCTGGGAATTATTTTGATGGCGGAAATCATCGAGCGATTGACGGGACGGAAGCTGGACGATTTGGCAAGGAGTTACATTTTTTCGCCGCTGGGAATGAAAGACACGACGTACCTGCCGCCGAAAAAACTTTGGCCGGCGATCGCACCCACGGAAATTGATAACAACTTGCGGCACCGGCTGGTGCAGGGCGAAGTGCACGACGAAAACGCCGCGGCGATTGGCGGCGTTTCCGGCCACGCGGGACTGTTCAGCACGGCGCCGGATTTGGCGGCATTCTGCCAGATGCTGCTGAATGGCGGCGTGTACGCGCACCAGAGAATCTTGCGTCGCGCGACGGTGGTGCAGTTCACGACGCCGCAGCAGCTTTCAGGCGGGACGCGGACGTTGGGCTGGGCGGTGCCGACCGAGGGCAGCTCCAGCGGACATTATTTTTCGGCGCACAGCTTTGGGCACACAGGATTCACTGGGACGTCGATTTGGATCGATCCGGACCGGCAACTGTTCGTGGTGCTGCTGACGAACCGCGTGCATCCGACGCGGGAGAATCAGAAGATTCAGCAGGTGAGGCGCGATTTGCACGACGCGGTGATGCAGGCGCTGGGATTTGCAACGGCTGCGGCTCCGGCACAGTAAGAGTGCCCCGTGGTCTTGTGCACGCTAAACCTATTCGTATCTAAGCGCGACCAACGGATCTACGCGGGTCGCCCGCCTCGCCGGCAAATAGCACGCCACCGATCCTATTCCTGCCACTAGCACGACCACTGCCCCGAATGCCCAAGGGTCGGTTGCTGAAACTCCCCAAATCTGGCTGGCCAAAAATCGCGTCAATCCATAGCTCGCCGCCACCCCAATGGCAATCCCAGCGGCAATCAACGCAAAGCCGCGCCGCAGCACCATCTGCGAAATGTCCCGCTGCTGCGCGCCCAATGCCATGCGCACGCCGATCTCCTGTGTTTGCAGCGACACCGTATACGCCATCACGCTGAACACGCCAATCACCGCCAGAAGCAACGCAATTCCCGCCAATGGCCCCGACAAGCTCACGCCAAATTCCGGCAGGGCATAGGTATGCTGGTCGTAAAAATCCGACAACGGGCCAAACACCCAAAACATTTCGCCACGGTCCACCGACCACACCGCCTCCTGGACCGCGTGCATCAGCGAACGGGGCGCCACCTTCGTGCGTATCTGGACGAGGAAATCGCCCGTGATCATCGGTGGGATAAACGCCATCGGCACTACAGGACTCTGCGGGCCCGCGTTCTTTGTGTCGCGCACGACCCCGACAATTTGGAAGACGGCGTTGTCAGGGAGACCGGCACTAGAGTATCGGTATCGCTGCTTAAAACCTCGGACGTCAAACTTTTGGCCAACGGGATTCGTGCCGCCGAACAAAGCGCGAGCCATGGTTTCGTTGATGACCGCCGAAAGCTGTCGCGTTTGCACTTCGGCGTGCGAAAGCCACCGGCCACTGAGCAGCCGCATCTCGAGGGTGCTCAAACAGTTTTCGTCGCATTCATCGAGTCCAGCTTGCACATCTCCTGTGGCGCCCGGCACTCCCACTCTGGGTCCTCCCGAGGGACCGTAACCGGGAAAAGTATTGTTCACCGCAACGCTGGCGACACCCGGGACTTCTCGAATCTTTTCCAGAGCTCTTTGAAACCGCGCGCGGCCTTCCGGAGTGACTAGCAACGCCCGATCCGGAAGCTGAGCCCCGCTGCGACTCGGCGCGAATCCGGCCACCAGAATGTTTTTAGCATTAAAGCCGAGATCCACATGCGTCAGCTGATACAGACTGCGGATCATCAAACCTGCTCCAATCAACAACACGATGGAAAGAGCGACCTGGCCGATGACGAGCGAGGCGCGCAACTTCCCGTGGCGGAATCTGCCATCGCCGCACGTTCCGCTTCCCACTAGCTGCGGTTGCAGGTCATGGCGAGTGGAACGCAAAGCGGGTGCTAATCCCCAGATCAGGGTGGTCAGCAACGTAATGCCCGCGGCAAAAAGCAGGACCGGCACGTTCAGCCCGATGACCGCTTCTCCGCTCATGCGTTGCCAGGCCTTCTGATGAATCGTGGCATCCACGGCCTTCATGACGATCCATGCCAGCAGGCATCCCGATGCGCACGCGCCCAAGGCCAAAACCAGACTTTCCAGCAGAAGCGGGCGCATCAATTGCCAACGTGAGGCCCCCAGGGCGGAACGCACGGCTAACTCTTTCTCTTGCACAGTCGCGCGCGCCAGCAGCAAATTCGCTACGTTGCTGCAGGCGATCAGAAGCAAAACGAGAACGGCGGCCAGCAGGTTATAGAGAATGCCTTTCAAATCGATCTTGGTGTTGAAAACGGCGGCGACTCCGGAAGGGCCCATCAAGAAGTCGTTTGCCGCCACTACGCGCGCCGCGAACTTCTTCGGATAGTCGTCATTGTCGGGCTGCTGCGCGGCGAGCAGGTGGGTCAGCATATCCAGCTCCGTCGACGCCGCCGCAAAACTTATTCCGTGCCTCACGCGCGCGAGCACGTTTATATGAATTCGCTTTTCCGTCTCCGACGCAGCTTGTGCCTCGCCTACCGGCGTCCAGATTTCCTGCGTCGCTCCGAATCCGTGGAAACGCTCGGGCATTACGCCGACGAGCGTGGCCGGATCACCCTCAATGACGAAGCTCTTTCCGATAATCGCGGGATCAGCGCCGAATTGCCCTTTCCAGGTGGAAAAACTCATTACAAAAACGGGTGGCGCGTCGGGCTTGCCATCGCTGGCAACCATGCCTCTACCAAGCAGAGATGGCACTCCATAAAACTCAAACGCATCCGGCGAGACGTGGCCATTTTCAAATTGATAGCTTTGCGTTCCGTACTGCACCCGCGCCGTGCCGCTGTGCGAGCCGACGACGTTTTCAAAGACTTGATTGTGCTCGCGCAGGTATTTCAGGTCGGCCCAGCTGATCCACAGTTGGTGGGCAAATTCAGGTGTCTCCGCGTCCTGAACGACCGGCACCACCAACCGCCGCGCATCCCGCGCTGCAACCGCGTTGAACATTAAATTGTAGAAAACGCTGAACACCACGGTACTCGCGCCAATCCCCAGGGCCAGCGCAACCACCGCCACAAACGTAAACCGAGGGTCCTTGCGGATACTGCGGATCGAATATCGGAGATCGCGTAGCACATCGTCGAGAAGGAAGAGTCCACGCATAATCCAGAACTGTACTACGTAGCTCCGCAGTCCTCTTAGCCAAGCCGAATCAACAAAGCGTATGGGTCAACTCCTGGTAAGTCGACTAACCGGAAGGCGACCCACGAGCAAAACTTTCCGTTGCTGGATTAGGCAGAGGAAGGCAACCGCTGCAATCATTGTGTCTCAGGACAAGGTGCGCTGAAACGGTTTAGGATATGTGGCCAGTCGCAGGGCGAGGAGTGGAGGTTTGCGCAAGATTGAATCGAGGAGGCGTGGGGACGATATGGCGAGGATGACGCGTTTTTTGCTTTGCTGCATGACGTTTGGTCGAAGCGGGGTGCGCTGGCGCGCGAGATTGGCGGGGTTACTCATTTTGTCGCTTGCGGGAGGGGCGGCGGCGCAGGGGCCGTCAGGATACTACCGGCACGAGATTTTCGACAACAGCCTGACACCGGATGCGTACTTTTACAGTTCGGGATCGGCGCAGGCGCCAAGCACGCTGAAACTCATTGGGTATAAGCTGCCGGTGGAGACACACATATTTCGCACGCCGCCGAACGCGTTGCGCATTGAATGGCAGTCACAGCAGGGAGGGAGTTGGGAAGCAGAGGTAAGAACTGCGACGTTTCGCAACCGTTTTCCGGGGGTTGCCGGAAAGAGTCTCTACTTCTGGTGCTACTCACCGGAAGGGATTCGGGCTGCGGACCTCCCTCGCCTCGTGCTTTCGACGACTCCCGAAGGATTGCAAGTAGCGCAATTTCCGGGGAGCTTTTCGCATCCCGTGCCGATGGGGCAGTTCAGTGGGGACATCCCCGCAGGGAAATGGGTGCAGGTGCGGGTTCCGTTTTCCGAGGTAAAGAGCGCCGGGATTTATGAGTTTCGGCCGGAGCAGTTGCAAAACATCATTTTCCTGCAAGGTGCTGCCGACAACGTCGAGCACCGTTTGATTGTGGATGAGTTTCGCGTGGACGATGATGTGGCAAGGGCTGAAACCTCTTCTTCTGCTTCTTCCCTTCCCGCGCCGGGAAAACTGCAAGCCAAAGGCTACGACCGTCACGTTGCGTTGAGCTGGGAGCCAGTCAGAAGTCCCAAGCTTGGCAGATACGTGATTTATCGCTCGCTTGATGGGACGCATTTTGAGCCTGTTGGAATCCAGGTGCCTGGGACAGAGCGCTACATGGATTTTCTCGGGAAGGCGGGAGTGACCGCGCAATACAAAGTGGTTGCCGAAGACAACCAATACCGAGATTCGGCGCCTTCAGCTGTGGTTTCGGCGTCGACGCGGGAATTCAGCGATGACGAACTGCTGACGATGCTGCAGGAAGCTTGTTTTCATTATTACTGGGAAGACGCGGAGCCGCATTCCGGTATGGCTCGCGAGAGCATTCCGGGGGACGACCGGATCGTGGCCACCGGGGCAAGCGGATTCGGGATCATGGCCCTGATCGTGGGAGTGGACCGGCATTTCATTTCGCGGGAAGAGGGATTGGCGCGGCTGACGCGAATCGTGGAGTTTCTGGAGAAAGCAGAGCGATTTCACGGTGCCTGGGCGCACTACATGAACGGCAATACAGGAAAGGCGATGGCCGTTTTTGGAATGTTCGATGATGGCGGCGACTTGGTGGAAACTTCGTTTTTGATGCAAGGATTGCTGG
>Ga0187780_10004346_pt1 | contig 10641 bp, 10 predicted proteins | sample 1015_Q2_SP10_20__FD_132429 | JGI IMG/M metagenome (GOLD analysis project Ga0187780, IMG submission 132429) | Tropical peat soil microbial communities from peatlands in Department of Meta, Colombia - 1015_Q2_SP10_20_MG | ecosystem: Environmental > Terrestrial > Soil > Wetlands > Peat | place...
GCCTCAGCCCGTCGGAGGTGCGCAGGGTGACCGGGGTGCGCTTGGCCGGGAGCACGGTAGCGGGCCTGATCTCGCTCACCCGCGGCCTCGCGTCATGGTGTCCTCCTCGCCCCGCCCGGGCCGCGGTGCATCCGGTGCTGCCAGCAGGCCCGGTGCCAGTGCCTGCGCTCGTCCAAGCCGACGTTGATGCCGTCGGCGGGCCAGGCCACCAGGTGCGGCGTGCCGGGCACGATCTCCTGGTCGCACCCGGGACAACGGTACGCCTTCGTGGTCCCCGCGCCCGGCACCTGCCGGACCACCCAGTCCCCGTCGGGCCAGGATTCGACGCGCTCGGGCCCGGGCACGGGCGCCGGCGGACCCGAGCGCTCGCGGCGTATCCGGCGCGGGCTCACGCTGGTCCAGCTTACGAGGATCATTCAGCAAGCGACTAGCGAGCATGGGCCTATGAGCCCGTGCGAGCGCCCGGGAGCGTTATCCAGGACCGGTCAGCGAGTACAGGCCTTCAGGCCTGTAGGAGCGGCCGGTGCCGGATTACGGGGAGACCCGTCGCGGGAACCTGGACAACGCGAGCATTGCGGGAGCACCGCTGCAGGACTGCGGCGGGAACCGTCGTGGGAATCTGAATAATCCGAAATTGAGTAAGACACAGCCAGCGGTAGAGTTACCGGACGTGCGGCTCGTCATCGCCAGGTGCAGCGTCGACTACGTGGGCAGGCTCACCGCCCACCTTCCCTCCGCGCTGCGCCTGTTCATCGTCAAGGCCGACGGGTCGGTGCTCGTGCACAGCGATGGCGGCTCGTACCAGTCAGATTGCTAAACACCGGAACGATGCTCTTATATATGTCTCTCCGAAAGACAGTGAGGCGCTGGTGGCGTCTTTGCCCAATCGGTTGCCCGTCCTGTCATGGGGACTGCGGACCGGCGGCGCGATCCAGAACCTGGCTGACGTGGGGCGCCCTCGGCGTGATCGTGCTGCTGGGAGACGGCGAGGACGTCGATGCAACTCGGCGGTTCGCAAGCATCCTGGTGGATAGGCCCGGCCCTCGCATATTGGTGTGGTCCGAACGGGACGTCGACATGCTGATGCAGGAGACCATGGCCTCATCAGCGGCACCGAACCCTTCCGCGCTGACGGCTTCTCAGCCTTCCGCCCAGGCGGAACATGCTGGCAAATACCGCGCACTCTGGACGTGGTTGCGCACCCTGCCCGGCGATCGCGTGCCGGCAACGTTCGAGCAGATAGAGGAGATCACCGGGTGCCGGCCATGCCATGAGTGTCACGCCAGGGCTTGCCGACCTCGAGCCCACAACCAGACCTGCTGAGAGCGCTTGCCGAATCCCGCCTGGTAGACCACGCCGCAGCGCGCTGCGAGCCTACCAGCAGGGGACGGAACCCCACGGCCCCGGCAAGTTTGATGTTCGTGCCCAGATGATGCTGCCAGGGTCTGTGGGAGCTGGATGTCTGTTGTGTGCTGATGTGCCGCGTTTGACTGGCGGGCACGGTTTCCCAAGATCGAAGGTGCCAACCTTTGCAACGTGGCTTGGCTGGTCCGGCTGGGGGACTTCGGTCACCCGGCTTCATGACATACGGCCCTACTTCAGGTATGCACCTGGTTACTAAACGGTGAACACGCCTTGCGACGTTTCGCGTGGAGGTCTCAGTGAGCGTTCCCACGATGTCATCGTTGCCGGACCAGGAGAAGTCGCTGGTCAAATCCGCCGCCCAGGGCGTTGAGGCCAACGTGCGCGCAGACGGGCAGCGCGGAGCGATACGCGCCGAGACGCTCCGGGCCTTGTGTACCGGTACGGGTGCCGGATCCCGTTGGAAGGTGCTAGACGGCATACATCTGGCTGGTGCCGAGGTGACCGGCGATCTTGACCTATCCGGCGCAGAACTCACGCACGCTATCCATTTCCGCGACTGCGTGTTCGAACGTCCCGTGAATTTGCAGCAGGCCCAGACGAAAAATGTGGTGGAGTGGGAAGGCGGAAAGCTGCCCGGAATCATCGCAGACCGGTTCGAGAGCGAATCAGATCTCAACATCCGGGGGGCCGAGGTAGCCGGGACGGTATCCTTGCACTGGGCTTCTGTCGGTGGGGACCTGCGCTTTACCGGCAGCCATCTGCTGCAGCCTGGGGGCCAGGTCATCAACGGCTCCGACTTGCGGGTCGGCGGCACCCTCTTCCTGGACGGGGAGGACTTCCACGCCGAAGGCGAGGTATGCCTGCGCTCCGCACACGTCGCCGGGGACGTGGACTGCCGCCGTGGCTCGTTCGATAACCGAGGCGGCTCGAGCATAAACGCCGCGCATCTGGTGGCCGATGGGGAAGTGCTGTGTGAGCGCGGATTCCGTTCGGACGGTGAGGTGGATCTGCGATGGGCACAGCTGCAGCGCCTGCGGGCAACCGCGGGTAGCTTCGCCAGCGACACTGAATACGCTCTGCGTGCGGATGCACTCCGTGCGCTCGCTGGCGTCTATCTGGATCGGGAGTTTCGTGCTACCGCGGCGGTCCGCCTGGTCGGCGCGGATATCACCGGCGAATTGTGCTGTACGGCAGGCACCTTCGATAACCCTAGTGGCATAGCGCTGGACGCGGAACGAACCGTGGCCGACGATGTCTACCTCGATCGTGGCTTTACCGCCCGCGGCGAGGTCCGGTTTGCACATGCCGAAGTCAGGCGTCAGTTCAACGCCACAGGGGGCGTGATGGAGAACCCTGCTGGCTATGCGCTCGACGCCGACGGCCTCGAATGCGGCGGCGAGGTCTACCTCAACGAAAAGTTCCGGTCAAAGGGCGCGGTCCGCCTGGTCGGCGCCAAGATCGCCACCGAGCTGAACTGCAGCGCAGGCTACTTCTCGAATCACGACGGTGACGCATTGTTTGGCGATGGCCTCACTACCCCGGGCACGGTCTATCTCGATGCCGGCTTCAGGGCCGAGGGCCGGGTCCGGCTGGCCCGGGCGACGATCGGCCGCCAGCTGGTGTGCACGGACGGGGTGTTCGACCATCAGCACGGCACCGCCCTCAACCTCGCTGGCCTGGTGTGCCCGGGGGATGTTCTGCTCACAGGCGGAGGCAGTGCCAGCAACGGGTTCCGCGCTACGGGCAGGGTGATGTTGCAGGGCGCGCGGATCACCCGCGACGTTGATTTCACCGGCGCCAAACTGTACGGCGGTGAAGGCCTGGACGCCCGTGGGATGGAGGTCGGCGGGCGACTGATCTGGCAACCGGATGAGACCCCCGAAGGATGGGTCGACTTGTCCTTCGCCCACATCAGCCGACTCGACGATGCCGTGAAGAGCTGGCCGGAGGGCAAGTACCGGCTGGCGGGAGTGACCTTCCAGTCAACATCTGACGACCTGGACGTGGGTCAGCGAATTACATGGCTTGGCCAGACAGAGACGTACAACGCGGACGCATACCAGCAGCTTGCCGACGAATACCATGTCAGCGGAGCCGAAGAGAATGCCCGGAAGGTCCGCATAGCCAGCCAGCGGGACCTGCGCAAAAGGGGGAACCTTGGCAGGCTCGCGGAAAACTGGAACCGGTTCCTTGACTTGGCAGTGGGCTACGGGTACCGGATGCACCGGCCCTTCCTGGTCGTGCTTGCCCTGGGCTTGATCGGCGCGGGCCTCTACTACTTGGGCGAACGGGCGCACCTGATCTATTCGACCGATGGCACTCACACCGTCGCGCCGGCGTGCGCGCCTGGCTACCCGTGCTTCAACGCGTTCGTCTACTCCTTCTCTACCCTCATTCCCGTCGTCGACCTGCGCCAGTCAAGCTACTGGCTGCCCGAGGCCGCCAAGTCACCCTGGGGTGCGCTGCTGATGGTCTACACCTGGCTGATGATCCTCATCGGCTGGCTGGCAGGCACCGCCATCATTGCGGGCATCACCCGCTTCTTCCGCGACAGATAAACCCGGAGGTATTGCCGTAGCGCCGCCTCGTGTGGCCAGGCAGGCCCGACGTGCCGTTCAGCTGAGGCGATAATGGCCGGATATGACCCGTCTCCTGCATGGCCGGGCACGCCAACGTCCGCGCGTCACGCTGGTGATGGCCGGGCGCGACGACGTCGCCGCCCCGCCAGAGCACCAGGGCCAGCTAGCGGCGGCCATCCCCCATGCGCGGCTGCAGATCGTCGAGCGCGCCGGTCACGAACCGTACTCCGAACGGCCCGCCGAGGTCGTGGCGGCCATCAGGAACTTCATCTCCGCGGACGCGGCGGCGGCCTGACCGTGGCTGCGCCGTCATCAGCCGACGTCCGGGTGCGCTCCGCGCATCGTCATGGCCCGGTGCCGCCGAGCCCCGCGATGTCTGGAACCGAGCACCAAGGGGGAGTGACATGCAGACGATGAAGCAAGCCGCGGCTGAGTTCCTGGCGTGCAAGCGGGTCGCCGTCACCGGGGTCTCGCGCGAACCGCAGGGGCACGGCAGCAATGTGGTGTATCAGCGGCTGCGGCAGCGCGGCTATGCTGTCTTCGCCGTGAATCCCAACGCGATCACGTCGAAGGCGACACCTGCTTCGCCTCACGGCTCACCTGCCGATGGCGACGCGCTTGATCATGATCAAGGCCGATGGCACGGTGCTGATCCACGCCGACAGCGGCACCAAGGCCCTGAACTGGATGCCCCTGGCAGCCGGGTGACCGTCGATCCGGTTCAGGAATCCGACGGTTTTGACGGCGGCTCGTAGCAGTCAGATTGCTGAATACTAGGACGCCGAGTCGGCATGGCCGCTCACTGCGCCGACCGCGTGGGTGCTGGCGTGATCGGCCCTGCGGTCGCGGCATGACGACTACGGTCCAAGACACCCTCATCGCGGCAGAAGCGCACGTTGTGCCCGGCCCACCAGCTCCGGAGGATCTGGCTGCGGGTCGACAGTTCCCTGATCAAGCGCGGCAACGCCCAGTCGCGCGGGTTGCACCCGGCCCCGGCCCGCAATAGCGCGACCGTGTCGGCGGCCTGGCGGTCCCACTCGACATGGAGTTCCGCCGCACGGGGTCGAGGAAGAGAAACCGGGCAGGGTTCGCGGCTGAGCCTGGATTTACGCATACCGGGGAAGACAGCGCCCGGGCCGAGCCGATTCGTGGCCAGGATGTCCAGCTGCCCGTTCCGCACATGCGCCGGGGTAGTGATCACCGAGTCCAGGATGCGCCTTGAACGGCGCAGGTAAGGCGATCCGGCCCGCGGGCTGCGCCGGGTGTCACTGCGCGCCGGTTCCGGGGGCCCTGTGGGGTGACCTGGACCGTACCTGGCGCGTGGGTGGCCGGGTACCGGGTGGAGGACATCAACGCGCAGCACGCCCAGGCCGCACCACTGACCCAGGCCCAGACGCTGGCGGCCAGCTGACCGCCGCCGAGCGGCCGATCCGTCCTGCGTCCGCTTCGATTTACATCCTTCTCTGGCCGGCGGCGTGTTTGGAGCTGGGGTCCGGGGCTTTGGTCCCTGGCGGACCGGGGAGCGTCAGGCGCAAGCTGCGGACAGTTGCTTCCGCAGCACAATGGGGTTGCTGTGGCCAGAAGAGAGGCTATAGGCCGATGTCCCGAAAAGTGCTAATTATGGGAGCCGCGGGCCGCGACTTTCACAATTTCAACGTGGCCTATCGCGACAGTGCGGATCATGAGGTCGTCGCGTTCACGGCAACACAGATTCCGTTTATCGAGGAGCGAGTCTATCCAGCAGTGCTGGCGGGTCCGCGGTATCCGGACGGTATCCCAATTTACCCGGAGAAGGATCTCGACCGGCTCATCCAGGATATGGCCGTCGATGAAGTGGCCTTCAGCTACAGCGATGTTTCACATCAGTATGTAATGCACACGGCAAGCAGGGTAATGGCGGCTGGCGCATCCTTCTCACTGCTTGGCCCGCAAGAAACGATGCTTGCGGCGCGGGTTCCTGTGGTCGCGGTTTGTGCCGTGCGCACCGGATCGGGCAAGAGCCAGACCTCGCGGCGGGTGGCACACGCTGTCCGGTCAGCCAGCCTGACGCCGGTGGTGGTTCGCCATCCGATGCCCTACGGCGACCTGGCGGCCGAGCGGGTTCAGCGGTTCCAGACATATGCGGACCTGCAGGAAGCCAACGTCACGCTGGAGGAGCGCGAGGAGTACGAACTTCACCTGGCCGAGGGCACGGTGGTCTATGCGGGAGTTGACTACCAGGCGATCCTTGACCAGGCACAGGACGAGTGCGATGTCCTGGTATGGGACGGGGGAAACAACGACTACCCCTTCTACCGCCCCAATCTGTGGATCACCGTTGCCGACCCGCTGCGCGCCGGGCATGAAAGTACCTACTACCCCGGTGAGGTGAATTTCCGCGCGGCCGACGTCCTGGTCGTGAACAAGATCGACTCAGCCTCCGCGGCGCAGCTAGCGTCGGTCGATGCGGCAATCTCAGGGCTGAACCCAGCCGCGACGGTGCTGCGTGCCCGCAGCGAGGTGACGGTGGAAAGCCCCAGCCTAATCGCCGGCCGACGGGTACTGGTGATCGAGGACGGGCCAACCCTGACCCACGGCGAGATGCAATACGGGGCCGGAGTAGTCGCGGCCAAGCGCAGCGGAGCCGCACAGATCGTGGATCCACGCGGCCTCGCCACAGGAACAATCCGCGACGTCTACCAGAAATACCAGATCGGGCACGTCCTCCCGGCGATGGGCTACAGCCAGGAGCAACTGCGCGAACTTGAGCAGATGATCAACGCGGCCGACGCTGACGTAGTGATCATCGCCACCCCTGTCGATCTCACCCGGCTTATCACGATCAACAAGCCGGCGCTGCGGGTGCGCTACAACCTGGTCGAGACCAACGGTTCCCCGACGCTGGAAGATGTGCTGAAGCCGACCCTCACCGCTACCGCCCCGCGTCGGCCGCGATAGCCGGGCCGGCCACCCGGCTCCCGCCGCGCCGCAATGGCGGCCGCCCAGCTGCCGTGACCGGGGGCGGCAAACACTCCAGCCGCCACCGCGGCAGGATGATCGCCGGGTCAGCAGCTCACGCCTCCCCACTGGGTGCCCTTGGCCAACTGGCGTGACTATTCGTTCCAGTAGGACCGGGACGATCAAGCTGATCCGCGCGCGGTGGCGGGCCACGATCGGCGCCGTTCAGTCGGCCGGGTAGTCCAGGGGCCGACCGGTGGCCGGGTCGGGCAGGTCGAGGCGGGCGGCGGCACGATAGATTCAGCAGCCGATCCCGGTACAGATTCCGGTACATCTGCCCGGCCGCGATCTGTCTTCGACGTTTCAGGCAGGCCGCGGGCGGCCCTGGTGGGTCTTTACCGGGGCACTGGCGGATAGGTGGCCGCCTGCTGGGTCGTTCGCATCACTGGGCTTGATGGCGGGTTTCATGCCGAACAGGAGCCGGGTGACGCGGAACCGCCGGACCAGGGTCTCGTACAGGCCGAGCGTCGCGGCGAAGGAGACGATGGCCAGCGCGGCGTACTTGCCGGCGATCGGCGCGTGCCAGCGGACGATGAGCCATGCAGCCGCCACGATGACCGGCTCGTGCAGCAGGTAAAAGGGCAGCACCGCTTCGTTGGCGTACCGGGCGGCGCGGCGCCACCTTGGCCTGGGCACCGCCGGGGCCGGGGAGGGCGTGATCGGCGGCCGGCTGTCCCGGCGCGCGGCCAGTGACCCGGCGAACCCCATGATCGCCACGATCCAGGCCCAGCCGGCCAGGCCCTGCAGCGCGCTCCAGCCCGGCGGGACGCCCGCGCCCAGGACATTCCCCGATGCATTGATCGCGCCCGCCCACGCCACCAGCGCCCCGGTCGCCGCGCAGGCAACGGCCAGGGCCGGCCGGCGGGAACGCCGCAGCGCTGTCTCGAACCGCGGGTCGGAGGCGATCAAGAACCCGTACAGGAACGGGAACACATATACCACGCGTTCCCAGCCGCCGGTGTTGACATCCGGGCCGAACACGGCCTCCACGCCCATCATGGGGATCGCGGCTGCGAACACCACGACGGCACCATGGCGCTCGGCGGAACCGGCCAGCCGGCTGACGAGCGGCATCCCCCGCGGGCCCCGCAGGTAGGCAAACAGCGGCAGCAGCGCGGCCGAGAAGACCAGCAAGACGTACAAGAACCACAGGTGCGCGGGATCATAGTTGACCCCGCCCGATGTCCACGACCCGCGCGGCAGCAGTCCCCGGGCGAGGGCGGGAACGTTGACGAAGCTGAGCCAAAACCGCCAGTACGGCTCGTGGAAGGCTGGCTGGCCGAGCCTTCCGATATAGAACATGGGTGGCACCAGCACCGCCAAGCCGACCGTGAACGGGACCAGCAGCCGGGCCAGCCGCTCCCGGGCGAACGCCGCCGCCGGGCGGGTCCGCATCGAATACCGGGCGCCCATCCCTGACACCAGGAACAGCAGCGGCATCCCCCACAACGACCCCCACAGCAGGAAGATCGTGAACCCGCCGCTGGGCCGCGGATCCTTCACGAACCAGGAAGCGCCCGAGGCGAACACGACGGCGGAGTGGAAGACCACCAGCCCGGCCACCACGAACGCCCGCATGACATCGAACTCGGGCCGCCGACCGCCGGGAAGGCCGGACAACGGCCGCCCGGCGGCCGGTGCCGTCACATGGCCGCCCGACCCGCCGCTGTCCCCTGGAGGCGCTAGCATCGCCATTCCCGGCAGAAGGCCCGCCAGCCCGAACCCGCTCCCCGCGGCACCAACCTGCGGTACAGCCAGATCAGAGCACCGCGAGCATAGGCGGCAAGCAGATGCGGCACCATGCGGGTCGCGAAGTCGTCGCCATTGGTGCTCATCGTCCCCTTCTGCGTGACCTTCACGTACTCGGTGAAGCTTCCCTCGCGGTGATAATTGATGAACTCGGCAAAGTCGAACGAGATGGACCTTGAGCCATCAGATTGCCAGGTTCCTGCCCCAAGGCCCGGAGTCAGGCAGAGACAGGTGTGATCCGCCTCGAGGACGAGCAGACCTTCGGCGGTCTGGCCCCGCAGCCCTCTGTCCTCGAATGTCGCATCGGGTGCAGCGGTGATCTTGACCTGCCAAGTGCCAACTGGAGTCGTTCGATCGTTCAGCATGGTGCTCTCCTTCACTTCGCTGCTGCCGTCAATGGCTACTTTGGTCGTTGCCAGAGCCTGATTGACAAGGGCAATATGGCTCGGCCCGTCGCCCGCACGTCCTGGGCCATGAGGTGGCCGCCCAACATGCCGGGCCGCGCTCGGTCCTGCTCGGCGCCGGTGACCAGGGCGACGCGCCCGGCAAAGAGTCTCGAACCGTTGTCGGTCATGGCAGCTCCAGTTGAGGTTGCACTGAGTCGGAGAGCGGGGGGAGGAGGCAGCCGCTGGCGGGGCGTCCCGGCGGCCCGCGCCACGAGGTGCGGTAAGCGACCCTCAGGTGGCGGCTTCGGCCACCCGGTCTTCTGCCCCGAGCACGGCGGCTAGCTGGCGACGACTGTGGACGTCGACTTTGCCGAAGACGGCCTTGGTATGGTCACGAACGGTGTGGACCGACACAAACAACGCAGCCGCGATGTTCTCGCTCGAGAGGCCATTGAGCAGCAGCGCCGTCACGTCACGTTCACGCCGTGACAGCGCGTGGGCCCGCATCAGCAGTGGGGCGATGTCGGTCCCGCGGGCTGGCTCGATCGTGATTGCAACACGGCCCGCGACCGATCCGCCGTCGGGGGTCAGACGCGCCGCGTGGACCACGAGCCATTGCCTGCCGGCCGTCAAGAGCCGGGCGGAAGCGCTCGCTTGCATTGACCCGGGGCTGCCTGGCTGCTCGTCCAGCGGGCCCAGGCGGGCCGCCACGTCATACAGGGACGCTGGCAGCGGCTCGGCACGCAATGGCGGGCCGGGCCCCAGTTGGTCCAGCCACCTGCGGGCTTGCCACGTTGCTGCGATCGGGGCGAGCTGGGCATCGAGGACAAGCGTGCCCGGCCCGCCGGCATCCGCGTCAGCGAGCTCGAGCGGGACCATCGCAGCTGCCCTCACCTCGGCGCGGGACCCGCGGGCGAGCAGGGGCTTCACCTCGGCGACGAAGCCGGCTTCCGCCGGGGTAAACCAGCCCGCCGACGAGTCCCGGTACAACGTCAGGTGACCCCAGTAGGCGTGGTCGGTGGTGGTGAGACCGGCGCGCAGCTCGTCGCCCAAGCCGCCGGGGCCGAGCAGCTCGCGCCAGCGGGTGCTCCGAGCCAGGTCGCCCTGGGTCGCCACGCTCAGTACCCCCACCTCACCGGGACGGTCCCGAGGGTCGGCGGGCTTGTTGACGTCGGCTGCCTGATGTTCGAGCTGCATGAAGCGGCGCTGCTGCCCGGCGAGGACCGGATTGTCGGCGACGGCGTGTACGGAAACGCCGGTGTCCGGATCGGTTAGGGTCCAGCACCACCCGTCGAAGCCGACGCCGCGGCGCAGCTGGCTCACGGCTTCGAGCCGGAAGCTGATCACATCTAGCGATGCGGTCGTAAGCCGGGAGATCTCCTCCCAAGCTCGTTGTTGCGACCGAGTCGATGCCACCACCCCAGGTTAGGCGGCGACCCCCAGGTTGGATATCCCGCACCACGGGGGATTTCTGGCTAGCCGAGGATGAGACGGCACAGGTGCAATGCTTGGAGGCTAAAGGAAGGCCGATTCATGTTCGCCGCCCTGGTCGCCGCCGCCGAGCA
>Ga0187780_10004347_pt1 | contig 10638 bp, 8 predicted proteins | sample 1015_Q2_SP10_20__FD_132429 | JGI IMG/M metagenome (GOLD analysis project Ga0187780, IMG submission 132429) | Tropical peat soil microbial communities from peatlands in Department of Meta, Colombia - 1015_Q2_SP10_20_MG | ecosystem: Environmental > Terrestrial > Soil > Wetlands > Peat | place...
ACGGCGGCGGATGATAGCGGGTTCGGGTGAACAGAAAGGATGCGATGCGCGCACCTATCACGCACGTGCTCGGGGCGCGGCCGAACTTCATGAAGGCCGCGCCGGTGATCGGGGCGCTGGCGGCGGCCGGCCTGGAGCAGCGGGTCGTGCACACCGGGCAGCACTACGACGAGCGGCTGTCGGAGGTGTTCTTCGTCCAGCTCGGGCTGCCCCGGCCGGATGTGAACCTGGGGGTCGGGTCGGGCAGCCACGCCCGGCAGACGGCTGAGGTGATGACCGGGATGGAACGGGAGTTCACCGAGAATTCACCGGCGCTGGCGGTGGTGTACGGCGATGTCAACTCCACGCTGGGCGCGGCGCTGGCGGGCGCCAAGCTGGGGGTGCCGCTGGCGCACGTGGAGGCGGGGCTGCGCAGCTTCGATGACTCGATGCCGGAGGAGATCAACCGGCGGCTGACCGACCAGCTGTGCGGGCTGTTGTTCACGACCTCGCCGGAGGCGGCCGGGCACCTGGCCGCCGAGGGCCGCCCGGTGGGCCGGGCGCATTTCGTCGGGAACCCGATGATCGACACGCTGCTGGCGCACCGGGACCGGTTCGACACCCGGGCGGTGCGGGCCGCGCTGGGCCTGCCCGGCCGTTACGTGGTGGCCACCTTGCACCGGCCGGCCAACGTCGATGACCCGGCCGCGGCGGCCGCCCTGGTCCAGGCGCTGCACGAGGTGGCCGGGGAGCTGGCCGTGGTGATCCCGGTGCACCCGCGGGGCCGGGCCGCGCTGGCCGCCGCCGGGCTCGGCGCGCACCCGCGGCTGCGGGTGTGTGGCCCGCTGGGCTACCTGGAGTTCATGGCCCTGGTCCAGGGGGCGGCCGTGGTGATCACCGACTCCGGCGGCGTGCAGGAGGAAACCACCTGGCTCCGGGTGCCCTGCCTGACCCTGCGCCCGAACACCGAACGGCCGATCACCCTCACCAGCGGGAGCAACCGGCTGATCACCGCCCCCGAACTGGCCGCCGCCGTGCGCAAGGCCTGCCACGACGGGCCCTACGCCGGCGAGCTGCCCCCGCTGTGGGACGGCCAGGCCGGCCCGCGGATCGCCCGGATCATCAGGGCCTGGCTCGACCCGGAAGGCCGCCCATGAAAACCGTTGCCGACATGCCCGGCGAGCCGGACCAGGTTCCCGCCGGCCCCGGCGCCCGGCCTGATCCGGCCGGCGGGTCGGATCCGGTCCCCGAGGGCGATCCCGGCTTGGCCGCAGAGCGCGACCGGCTGGCGCGGACATTGCGCGAGACCAGGCTCCAGCTGGCCATGACGCAGGCGCGGCTGGCGGCGCTCGAGCAGTCCGCGACGATGGAACTCGGCCGCACCATTGTCCGGGCCGCGCGGCGCCCGTGGCCGCGCGGCGTACAACTGCCGCTCGACCTGGTCCGGTTGTGGCGCGACCGCGGCAGACCGGCCGGGCCGGGGCCGGCCACCCTCGCGCTGGCGTCCGCGCAGCTGGGTGACCTGGCAGGCGGCGGGGAGCGCTTCTTGTCCGCGCTGACCGCGCCCGGCCTGGGCGTGCCGGGTGCTGCCTCCGCCGCGTTTACCCCGCCGGGGCTCGTCGTCACCGGCGTGCTCACGGCCCACGGGTGCGCCACGCTCGCCCCGGACGCGGCCGTGCACCCGCTGCTGCCGCACGACGCGGACGTGATGCTGGAGAGCGCGGGCGCCGACATCGTCCTGATCGAGGCCGCAGCCCTGCTGGCCGGCTCGGCCTGGGCTTACGCCGTCGATCCGGCCGGGGCCGACCGCGGCAGGCGGCTCGGGCGGCTCATCGCCGCGGCACGCGCGCTGGGCAAGCCGGTGATCTTCGTCCGCAATGTACCCGCGTACCTGGCGCCCGGCCTGGACTGGGTCGCGGCCAGCTGCGACGCGGTATCCGATGACGGCTTCGGCGTGCAGCTCGCCAGGTTCAACCCGATCGGGCTGGCTGACCACCGTCCACGTGATCCGATCTACGCAGGCGCACGGGATCCCCGCGAGCCACCCGCCGTGCGCGCCATGCTTGACTCCGTGGCCGGGTCAGTGAAGCTCACCGGGGAGGTCGCGTGGCGCCGGCGGCCAGCGCTCTACCGGGAGCATGCCTTGTTCGTCACGGCCTCGGCCGGCCAGGCGCGCGAGCAGCTCGCCTGCGGCGCGCGCGTGATCAAGGTCACGGGCGACCCGGGTGGCGGTCGGAACCCGTCTGCCCTGCGAGAGCAGGTCGCCTCGGCCCGGGCGGAGCAGCGGCCGACCGAGGCCGAGATCCTGGCCGTACTGCGGGAAATCTTCACCGCGCACGCGACCCCGGTCAGGCTCGCGGGGCTCGCCAGAGCGGCCGGACTGGGTGACCGGATGGTCGCTGGACGGCAGATCGCGGTTCTGGCCCGGGTCGAGGACCCCGCCGGAGCCGCTGCCCTGTCGGCCAGCCTGCGTCGCCAGCGGATCGCGCCAGCCGAGCTCGTCGTGGCGGTCGGGACCGGGGACGGCGGCTCCGCCGAGCTATCGTGCCGCGCCGTCACGGCCGCGCTTGGCGATCTCGCCGGCCTCGGCGTGCTGGTCAAGGCGATCCCTGACGCTGCCACGGCGCGGGATGCGGCCGATGCTCGCGAGCCGGGCCCGTGGGTGCCTGACGCCGCGAAGGCCGCCGACTCGCCGTGGGCCGTGCCGTGGCCAGGGGACCGCGAGCACGACGACGCTTACCTTCTCGACCTGGCCTGCGCACGGGAGTGTTCGCAGGCGGACGCGGTCGGCTACGCCGGTGCCGCGTGCGCGTACGTGGCCTCGGCCGAGCCGGCGCTGGCCCGGCGGGAGTTCTTCGGTTCGGGCAGCTCCAGCCGCGGGCTACGCCTGTTTTCCCTCAGATGAGCCAGCTAAGAGTGAAGGAGTATCCGCGTTGACCACGCGCGCCCTTGTCTACGGTGACATCGACCTGAACCTCATCGACGGCTCGGCGATATGGCTGCAGTCGGTCACGCAGGCGCTGGCCCGGGCGGGCTGCGCCGTGACCCTGGTGCTCAAGGCGCCGGTCCGTACCAGCCGCCTGATCGCGCCGCTGCTGGCCGAGCCGGGAGTCACCGTACGCAGGCCGTTCGAGGAGCACCTGCTGGACGGACCAGGGCCGGTCCAGGCGCCAGCGGCTGCGGGACTGCTGGCCCGCCTGGACCGGGAGGCACCGCATGACCTGGTGGTGCTGCGCGGCCGGGCGGTCACCGCGGCAACGGCGAAGCATGGCGCACTCGCCGGACGAGTATGGCCTTACCTGACTGATGTCCCGCAGTCGGTCCCCGGCCTCACGCCGGCGGCGGCCGACGAACTCGCGATGATCGCCTCCGCCGCCCGCTACCTGCTGTGCCAGACCGAGGAACTGCGCTGCTTCCTTGAGGGCAGCATTCCCGCGGCATGCGGCAAGTGCGTGCTGCTGCCGCCGATCCTGGCGGAGACGCCCCCCACCCACCTCCCCAATCCCCCTTCGCTGGGCGCCGCCCCGGCCCGGTCGCCGCTGCGGCTCGTCTATTCCGGCAAGTTCGCGCCGCGATGGAACACGCTCGAGATGACCGAGCTGCCGGGACTGCTGGCCGCCCGGGGCATCGACGCTGAACTGCACATGGTCGGCGACAAGATCCATGACGATGCCGCCGGCTACCAGCAGAGGATGCGCGCCGCGCTCGACGCCGAGGGCGTGACCTGGCATGGCGGGCACTCGCGGGAGGAGGCGATGCGGCTCGCCGTGTCCTGCGACATCGGGCTGAGCTGGCGTCATCCCGACCTGGACGCGAGCCTGGAATTGTCCACGAAGGTGCTGGAGTTCGGCGCCCTCGGACGGCCGGTGATCCTCAACCGGACCCCGATGCACGAGAGCCTCCTCGGTGCTGACTATCCGCTGTTCGCGGGGAGCCTGGCTGACGTCGCCGCCGCAGCGGCCGCGGCCGCGGCCGATCCCGGTCTTTACCGGATGGCTGCCGACCGGACGGCCCGGGCCGCGCAGCGGTTCACGCTGGACCAGGCCGCGGAGCGGCTGCGCGGCTACCTGGCCCGGGCGATTCCCAAGGGGAGCCCGGAAGGGAAGGTTCTCCCCCAGGACCGGGGGGGTCCCCAACGGGGGTCCGGGGCGATGGGTCCCCCCGGGAGGGAGCAGTCGTCCCCCCGCGGTGACACGGCCCGCAGGCTCCGCGTCGCGGTGGCGGGCCATGACCTCAAGTTCTTCGCTCCGCTACTGGATTACCTGCGGCTGCAGCCGGATCTGGAGGTAAGGCTGGACCAGTGGGCGGCGCTCGGCAACCACGACCCGGCCGCCAGCCGGAAGCTGGCGGCGTGGGCAGACGTCGTGGTCTGCGAATGGTGCGGGCCGAACGCCGTCTGGTACAGCAGGCACAAGCAACGCGGGTCACGGCTGCTGGTCCGGCTGCACAGGTTCGAGCTGCAGTCGCCCTACCCCGCCCGGGTCAGGATCGGAGCCGTAAACCAGGTGATCTGCGTGAGCAGGCATTACGCACGGCTGTGCCGGGAGCGCACCGGCTGGTCCGATGCGAAGGTGGCGACGGTCCCCAACGCGGTTGACATCACCCAGCTGGACCGGCCGAAACTGGACGGCGCCAGGTTCCATCTCGGCCTGGTCGGCATCGTTCCCTCCCGCAAGCGCCTGGATCTGGCGCTGGACGTGCTCGAGGAGCTGCGCCGCGAGGACGACAGGTACCTGCTCTTCATCAAGTCGGGGATGCCGTGGGAGCACTGGTGGGTATGGCAGAACCCGGCCGAGCGCGAACATTACGCCAGCGCGTTGCGCCGCGTGCAGCGGTCTGCACTGCTGCGCGGGGCCGTGGTGTTCGACGACGCGGGCCCGGACGTCGCGGCCTGGCTGCGCCGGGTCGGCTTCGTGTTGTCCACCAGCGACGACGAGAGCTTCCACGTCGCCCCTGCCGAGGGGATGGCGTCACGGGCGGTACCGGTGCTGCGGCACTGGCCGGGTGCCGAGACCATCTACGACATGCGCTGGGTTCACCAGGGCCCCGCCGAGATGGCCGCCGCGATCGGCGCGCTCAGCGAGGCGTCAGCCTGGCGGCGCGCCGGCGATGAGGCACACGCGCAGGCGGCGGCCGCCTTCGACCTGCCGCGCGTGTGCGAGGCCTGGCGCGGCCTGCTGACGGAGGACCTCGAGCCGGCGGTACCGGGGGCGATCTTCGAACTGCTCGGCTCCCGCTGATCGGCATGTACTTCACGCTCGGCATCGGTGCGGCCACCCCGCGGGCGTGCGCCGCGCTGGTCAGCGCGGCCAGGAGGGCCGATCCGCGGGTCATGCCGATCCCCGGCCCGCCAGGGATCATGTGGCACGCGCCGGACGGGTGTGCCGCGGTGCTGTATTGGCCCGGGGGGACGGTATTGCCCCGGGGGGGGGCGACCCCCCGGGATCGCCCCGATCCTGGGGGGGAACCCTCCCCCCAGACCCCCCGGGCCCCCCTTGGGAGAGAGCGCCGCCGGACCCCCTCCGGAGTCCGCCTCCGGACCGTGCTTCGGCGTGTCGCACGCCGGCACCATCTGGGCCGACCTAACCGCGTTGCACGCGCGTACCGGGATGGCCCGCATCGACCCGGTCTACCTGGCCGAGATCCCCGGCACCGTGGTCGTCAGCGATCGCGCCTCCTGGGTGGCCGCCGTCGCGGGCCGGCTCACCGACCATGACCCGGTCATGGTCGGGGCCTTCCTCAGCCTCGGCTACCCGATCGGCGCCGCCACGCCGTTCGGCGGCGTGCGGGCCCTGGGCTGCGGCCAGGAGCTGACGGCGACGGGCGGTCGGCTGGTCATGACCGCAGCCCGCGGCAAGAGCACCGAGGACGCCGCCGGGGCCATCGCGCAGGACGCGCGGCAGGCAGCCGCCGCGGAAGCTGGCCGCGGGCCGGACGGCGCCGGCCTTTATGCCCTGGTCGCCGCCGCCCTGGTCGATGCCGTCCGGCCGCTCGGTGACCTCGGCGTGCCGGTCGAGCTGTCCCTGACCGGAGGAAAGGACAGCCGGCTGATCGCCGCCTTGCTGGCCACGGCGAAGGTGCCATTCCGGGCCCGCACGCACGGCTTCGCCAGCCATCCGGACGTCGTGGTGGCGGCGATGATCGCCGACCGGCTCGGCATCGAGCACGCGGTCACCGAGCCCAGGCCGCCGGGAAGCCGTCCAAACCCGGAGACGCCGGATGAGGCAGAGGTACTCGCCAGGCTCCGCTCAGCCGTGCTCGTGTCCGACGGCATGGTGTCGGCCTTCGAGAACCTGGGCCAGCCCGACCCGCCTCCGGCCACCAGGCCCGTACAGGCCGGCGGCCACGGCGGTGAACTGCTGCGCGGCGGCTACGCGCAGGCCGCCTGGCGTGATCGCAGGCCGGGCCGGGCCTGGAGCGCAGCAGGCGGGGCTGAGCTGTTCCGCCGCCTCACCACGCGCCGCCTGGGACTGCTGCGCCTGGCCGCGGCCGGCGAGTACCTCGCCAGCCTGGCGCCTTATGCCGCATCGCTCACCGGCGGGCCGCTGCGTACCTTGGACGAGTTCTACCGGGTGAACCGCGCCGGCCGGTGGTCGGCGGCCGCCCGCCAGGCCTACCGAGCGCGTGCTGCGCTCCCCGCAAGCCGACCCGGACGCGGCCTGGGCCCTGGCCACGCTGGCCGCGTTGCTGTCGGGTGACTGGCTGAACGCCCGCGAACCTGCCGGTCCGGCTCCTGATCCGAAGGCCAGGGAAAGCGCCAAGATCCCGGGAAACCCGCGGACGCCGAGCCAGGACGGCGCGGGCCGCGTACCCGGGTAGCGGTCAGCCGCGGCCGTACCTGGTCTCTGCCTGCCAGAAGTACAGCACGCCGACGACGAGCGTGAGGATCGCCCAGCCGAGCCCGGCCAGCCACAGCTCGCTGGTGGTGATGGTCGGAGCGCAGTAGGCCTGCAGCGAGGGGACCTTCGTCGCCTTGAACAGGTTGCACGCTGCCGCGTTGTACGGCTTCGCGCCCGGCGCGTCGGCGCGCTGCGAGGCCATGATCGCGTACCTGGTGAGCGAGATGTACACCGCCGCGGGGTTGAGCGAGAGCACGTTCTTGGCCCATTCCGGCAGCGTGGCGGGCAGCGAGGCGATGCTGTACATGACCCCGCAGAAGTACCGCCAGACTCGCGTCAGGAACGGGACCAGCTGGCTGACGTCCTGCGCGCCCGCGCCGACCCGCGCCATGATCAGCGCGGCTCCTATGTTGAACGTCGCCTGCAGCACCAGCGTCGGCACCAGCAGCAGCCAGTACCAGGTGAGCGGTTCCCCGGTTCCCAGCACGATGGCGAACATCACCAGCATGGAGAGCAGCAGCTGCTGCAACTCCACCAGCACGTAGGCGAGCGGCAGGCAGGCCCGCGGGAAATACAGCGCGCGTATCAGCGCGATATTCGCCCGCATCACCCCGGAGCCGACCACGATTGACCGCTCGGTGAAGGAGAAGATGAATACCCCGATGACCAGGTATGCGGTGTAGTTGCTGATACCGCGGTTCGCCTTGAATAGGACCCCGAATATCAGGTAATAGACGGCCGAGTTGAGCAGCGGCGTCAGTACCTGCCAGAGCTGGCCGAGCCTGGCCTCGGTGTACATGGACACGTTGCGTGCCGTGGCGTAGGCGACGATGAAGTGCCGCCGCTGCCAGACCAGGCGCAGGTAGGAGACCAGGCCGGGCCCAGCCGAACTCGGCCGCAGGCCGTGCTCGGCGGCCAGTCCGGCCAAGTCCCTCGGGGGCGGAGCGAGGGTCGCGGAGTCAGGCGCGAGCGCGGTCCCGTCCAGCAAGCTGCCGGGAGCGGTCAGCCGCCCGCGCTCTCTCATGGGTGTGGATTGTATGAGAAGGGTTAAGGCGGGCACGAATAGAGAGCATAAGGAGACGATCGTTCGCCCGGATTTCCAATTGAATAAGCGAGAAATATCTGAGAAATTCACCGGTGATTCATCCGGTCAGATGACTGGTGTCGTTGAACGACCGCAGCACGGCCGGACCGTCGGCATACCAGTCGATCTCGGACAGCGCCGCCACGTCCAGGTACATCCGGTACAGGGCGGCGGGCGGGGCGAGCAACGCCGCGGCGACCAGCGTCTTGATCGGCGTGACGTGGCTGACGATGAGGATCGTCTGGCGTTCCCGTCCGGTCAGCGCACGGCGCAGCGCGTCGGTGACCCTCGTGCTGACCTCGGTGAAGCTCTCTCCGCCGGGCGGCGCTACCGCCGGATCGGCGAGCCACGCCGTCATCTCCTCCGGCCAGCGCTCCTGGACCTCGGCGAACGTGAGGCCCTCCCACGCGCCGAAGTCGGTTTCCCGGAAACCCGCATCCGTCACGACCGGGGCACCGGTAACGGCGGCTACCTCCTCAGCGGTCTGGGCGGCCCGCAGCAGCGGCGACGTCACGATGACGCCGATGCCGGCCGGCGCGAGCCGCTTGGCCGCCGCGACAGCCTGCCGGACCCCGAGGTCGGTGAGCGGGACATCGGACCTGCCCGAGTACCGCTTCTGCACCGACATCGGCGTCTGGCCGTGCCGGAGCAGCAAGGTGACCGTGGGCTCGCCCCGGCCGGACGACCAGCTGGTTCCGGTGCGCACCTAGAGACCAGACTCGGGCGTGCGGACGAGAATCCGCCTGCACTCCTCGCACCTGACCACTTCGTCGGGAGCCGACGCCCTGATCTGATTCAGATCCACCGTGTTGAGGGTCAGATGGCATCCTTCGCATCGGCCGGCGCGCAACGCGGCCGCGCCGACGCCGCGGGAGTCGCGGATCCGCTCATAGAGCCCCAGCAGGTCAGGGGGCACCTCGGCGGCGACGCTGGCGCGCTGGTCAGATGCCTTGCCCGCCTGTTCCTCGATCTCCCTGACCGCCGCGTCACGCCGGGCCGTCACCGCGGCCGTCTGGCTGCCCAGGCTGTCGCGTTCGGCGATGAGCTCGTCGCGCCTGCTGACCAGCTCCTCCCTGCGCTCCATCAGCTCGAGCACGACCTCCTCGAGATCGCCCTGCCTGCGGCGCAACGACTCGATCTCCGACTGCAGGCTGGCTAGCTCGCGGGCGGCGCCGACCTGCCCGGCGTCCAGCCGGGCGCGGTCCCTGTCGATCCTGGTGCGGACCTGGTCGACGTCACGCTCCGCCCGGCCCTGCTCCCTGGCCAGGTCGCCCAGCTCGGTCTCGGTCACCACGACGGCGTCCTTGAGCTCGCCAGCCCGGGTCTCCAGGCGGGCGAGCTCGGCGGCTTCTGGCAGGCTGCGCCCGCGATGGTCGAGGCGGGCGAGCTCGGCGTCCAGGTCGGCCAGTTCGAGCAGGCGGAGCTGGCTCTGCGGTGATGCCTTCACGGGTCCCAACGTTAGTCGCCCCAGCCGCCCCGCACTACTGAGCCTGAAGGCTGACGCAGTGGGTGCGCGCACACGAGCATCAGTTCCAGCCGCCGGTCGGGGATCGCCTCGACGTCAATGTCATCGATACGCGCCACTACGTCCCGGCCGGCATCCAGCGGGACGGCCCGCTGCGGCGGGTCGGGCCTGTTCCCGCGGCTCCTGCGGCAAAGCGAGTACAGCACCCGGCGAGGTCGGGGCTCTATAAGCTTTGGCTATGACTGAGCATCGACCGGAACGACACGAACGACAGCAATTTGATCGCGAGCTCGGGACTATCGAGGCCAAGGTCATCGAGTTGTTCACCATGGTCGCTGAGGACCTGCCCCGGGCTACCGACGCAGTCCTGAATGGCAACAGCGAGGTGGCCCGGACGCTAGCCGAGCGTGACCGGGTTATCGACACCCTCTACCCGACGATCGAGGAACTGGCCGACCGCGAGATCCTGCTACAGCAGCCCGTTGCTTCGGACCTGCGCTTCTTGATCTCCGTGCTGCGGGTCGTGCCCGAACTCGAGCGCTCCCACGACCTCATCGTCGACATCGCTCGTCGGGGCAGCTTCACCCTCAGCCAGGACCTCTCGGTGCGCGGCCGGGGGCTCATCGAGCACATGGGGAAGCTGGCATCCGAGATGTGGAGCCAGGCAGTCAACTGCTGGTGCGAGCGGGACCGTTCCGCCGCGGTTGCGCTAGGTGAGCGCGATGATGAGATGGACGAGTTGTACGCCAGCTTGATGGCCGAGCTCGCCTCAGGAGGGATGACACTTCCGGTGACGATGGAGCTGACGCTGGTGGCGCGCTTTTACGAGCGTCTGGCCGACCACGCTTTCAACATCGCCCGCCGGGTGATCTACCTCGCCGGACATGCGCCGGGCTAACCTGCAGGGCCGGCGCCGCGGTTTGTCACGACTGCCGCCACGGCGAGCGGCATGCCCGAGCGCTCCAAAATTAGATTTCAGCTCGGCTGCGGTCCCGACAGCCTTTCAGCCGTGGCGGCACGGTTGTCGTCAGGCTCATGTGACGTTGCCGTAGCGGGTGAGAGGCACCCCCAGTTTCCACGCTGGCCGGGGGGTTCCGCTGTGTAGGCTGGGCAGGTCAGAGCCCCGAACTGGAGGTTAGCAGGCACCTTGGATTCGGAGATTCCTCGGGTTAGCCGACCCTACATGCCCGGGTACGGCATCTCCGGACCGTCAGAAGGCAGCGGCCTTCTGCACTGGTCCTGGGCCGCGGAACGGCTGACCGCGGCGCGAA
>Ga0187780_10004348_pt1 | contig 10636 bp, 20 predicted proteins | sample 1015_Q2_SP10_20__FD_132429 | JGI IMG/M metagenome (GOLD analysis project Ga0187780, IMG submission 132429) | Tropical peat soil microbial communities from peatlands in Department of Meta, Colombia - 1015_Q2_SP10_20_MG | ecosystem: Environmental > Terrestrial > Soil > Wetlands > Peat | place...
ATGGGAGCGCGGAACTTCACCGAGCTCGGGCTCAGGGTGGTGAAGGTCGATCCCGATCGGCACCTGTTGTTCGTGCGCGGCTCGGTGCCGGGTCCGATGAACGGGCTGCTCACCGTGCGCAAGCAGGGAGGCGCGAGTCGCCATGATTGAGGCCCCGCACTTCTCCGCGGCCGGCGCCAAGAAGAAAGCCGTGCGCCTGCCGGAGGCGCTGTTCGACGGCACCGTGAACGACGCCGCGATGCATCGCGCCGTCGTCACCTTCCTGTCGAACCAGCGGCAGGGAACGCACCAGACGAAGACGCGCTCGTTCGTATCGGGCGGGAACCAGAAGCCGTGGCGGCAGAAGGGGACCGGACGCGCCCGGCAGGGCTCGACCCGCGCGCCGCACTGGCGGCACGGCGGTATCGTGTTCGGCCCGCATCCCCGGAGCTACCGGCTCGGCATCCCGAAGAAAGTGCGGCAGCTCGCCAAGAAGTCGGCCCTGAACGCGCGCGTGCGGGAAGAGGCGCTGTTCGTGGTCGATGCCCTGGCCTACGACAAGCCGCGCACCAAGACGCTCGCCGAGCTTCTGGGGAAGCTGGGCGTCGCCGATCGCAAAGTGCTCGTGCTCACGGGCGGCGACGCGAACGCTCACAACGTATTCCTCTCGGGGCGGAATCTCCCGCGCGTGCACGTCATGCGCTTCGCGGACGCGACCGCGTACGAAGTGCTCTGGTCGGACGTGGTGGTGGTGGAGCTGCCGGCGCTCGGCGCCGAGGGCGCGAACACGGAGTCGGGCGATGAATGATCTGTTCGGCACGATCGTCGGGCCGATCATCACCGAGAAATCTTCGGCGGCCTACGGCGCGCGCAAGGAGTACGCGTTCCGGGTCCGCCCGGACGCGAACAAGCCGCAAATCAAGGCGGCGATCGAGGCGCTCTTCAAGGTCAGCGTTACCGACGTGCGCACGCTCGTCGTGCGCTCGAAGCGCCGCACCTACGGCCGCTTCGTGGGCCGGCGGCCGGCCTGGAAGAAGGCGATCGTCACGCTCAAAGAAGGCGACGCGATCGCCGTGTTCGAGGGCTGACATGGGGACCAGACAGTTCAAGCCGGTGACGCCGGCCACGCGCTTCCGCTCGGTGTCGGACTTCGCGGAAATCACGAAGACGACGCCCGAGAAGTCGCTGCTCGAGCCGTTGCGCCGTACCGGTGGGCGCAACAACAAGGGGCACGTGACCACCCGCCATCAGGGCGGCGGCCACAAGCGCCAGTACCGACGGATCGACTTCCGGCGCGACAAGTTCGGCATTCCCGCCAAGGTCTCGTCGGTCGAGTACGACCCGAACCGCACGGCGCGGATCGCGCTGCTCACGTATGTGGATGGCGAAAAGCGATACATCCTTTCCCCCAAGGGGTTGTCGGTCGGGGACACGGTGGTGTCGGGCCCCGGGTCGGACATTCGCGTCGGGAACACCATGCCCTTGTTCGAGATCCCGCTCGGCACGACCGTGCACAACGTCGAGCTCAAGATCGGGCGCGGCGGCCAGCTCTGCCGCTCGGCCGGCACGGGTGTGCAGGTCGTGGCCAAGGAAGGGAACTATGTCACCCTGCGGCTCCGCTCGACGGAGATGCGCATGGTGCGCGGCGAGTGCCTGGCCACGGTGGGAGAAGTGAGCAACCCGGAGCACGAGCTGCTGTCGGTCGGCAAGGCGGGCAAGACGCGCTGGCTGGGACGCCGTCCCAAGGTCCGTGGCGTGGCCATGAACCCGGTCGATCACCCGCTCGGCGGCGGTGAGGGTAAGTCGTCCGGCGGCCGGCCGCCAACCTCGCCGTGGGGCAAGCCGGAAGGCAAGAAGACGCGCCACCGCAAGAAGCCGTCGACCAAGCTCATCGTGCGCGGCCGGCGCCGGGGGAAAGCCACACAGTGAGCAGCGAGACTCGCCTGCGCGTGCTTTCGTTCCCCGTTCCAGCTTCCGCGTTCCCGCGTTAGGCAAGGAGGCAAGTCGTGGGCCGAAGCGTAAAAAAGGGTCCGTACGTCGAGGAGTCGTTGCTCGAGAAGATCCGGATCCTGAACGAGAAGAACGAGAAGAAGGTGTTCAAGACCTGGTCACGGCGGAGCACGATCACGCCGGACTTCGTCGGCCACACGCTCGCCGTGCACAACGGGAACAAGTTCATTCCCGTCTACATCACGGAGAACATGGTGGGCCACAAGCTCGGCGAGTTCGCCGCCACGCGGCTGTTCCGCGGGCACAGCGCCAAGGGGTCGGCCGCCGAGCGCGAGGCGGAAGCCGCCGCGCCACCGGAGTAAGGGATGGAAGCGAGAGCTCTGCAACGCACGGTGCGCCAATCGGCGCGAAAGATGCGCCTCGTGATCGACCAGATTCGCGGGCGCCCGGTACCGGAGGCGTACGCGATTCTCCGGTTCTCGAAGAAGCTCGCGGCGAAGCAGATCCACAAGGTGCTCAAGTCCGCGGTCGCGAACGCGGAGCAGAAGGCGCAGCGCCAGAACGAGCCGATCGACGTGGACCGCCTGCGCGTGAACTATGCGGTCGTGAACGAAGGGCAGACCCTCAAGCGGTTCACCCCCGCGGCGATGGGTCGGGCGACCCCGATGCACAAGCGCACGAGTCACGTGGAGATTCGCGTGATGTCCGCGCCGGCGCCGGCCCCGAAGGCGGCGCCACCGCCCGCCAAGGCGGAGCCGAAGAAGAAGGCCAAGAGCGCGGGGGGCGCGGAGAAGCCGGCGAAGGCCAAGGCGGCGGCGGGCGCCAAGGGCGCGACGAAGTCCAAGAAGAAAGGGAGCGCGTAACGTGGGTCAGAAGACACATCCGTACGGGTTCCGGCTCGGCATCGTCAAGCCGTGGCGCTCGCGCTACTACGCGCGGCACAACTTCCCGGAGCTGCTGAAGGAAGACGAGCTGATCCGGAAGTACCTGAAGACGCGGCTCGCGCACGCGGCGATCGCCGACATCCACGTCGAGCGCAAGCCCGGCAAGGTCACCGTGACGGTGCACACGGGACGGCCCGGGGTGGTGATCGGGAAGCGCGGCGCCGAGGTGGACAAGCTGCGCGACGAGCTGACGCAGCTCACGGGCAAGGAAGTCGGGATCAACGTCGAGGAGATCAAGCGGCCCGAGCTCGACGCCCAGCTCGTGGCCGACTCGGTCGCCCACCAGCTCACGCAGCGCATCTCGTTCCGCCGCGCCATGAAGCGCGCGGTACAGAGCGCCATGCGGATGGGCGCCCAGGGGATCAAGCTCAAGACCGCGGGACGGCTCGGCGGAGCGGAGATCGCGCGCACCGAGGGCTATCACGAGGGCCGCGTGCCGCTGCACACGCTGCGGGCGGATGTCGACTACGCCACGTCGACGGCGAAGACGACGTACGGGACGATCGGCGTGAAGGTGTGGATCTTCAAGGGGGAGCGCACCGAGGAAGTGCAGGGGCGCACCTATTCGACGGGAGTCTGACGGATGCTCGCGCCGAAGCGCGTCAAGTTTCGCAAGCGGTTCAAGGGCCGCACCAAGGGGCACGCGACGAGCGGCAACACGATCGCGTTCGGGCACTTCGGTCTCATGTCACTCGATCCGGGGTGGATCTCGAACCGGCAGCTCGAGGCCGCGCGCGTGGCGCTGACGCGCGAGATGAAGCGGGGCGGCAAGGTGTGGATCCGGCTCTTCCCCGACAAGCCGATCACGAAGAAGCCGGCGGAGACGCGCATGGGAAAGGGCAAAGGGAATCCCGAAGGCTGGGTCGCGGTCGTGAAGCCGGGCCGCGTGATGTTCGAGCTGGACGGCATCGAGGAGGCGCCGGCCCGCAAGGCGCTCGCGCTGGCGGCCGCGAAGCTCCCCATCCGGTCCAAGTTCGTGCGTCGAGAGGAGCGCTAACATGCCGAGGCTGAAGCCGGGCACGTTGCGGGAGATGAAGACCGAGGAGCTGGAGCAAAAGCTCGCGGTGCTCGAGGAGGAGCGGTTCCGGCTGGCGTTCCGTCGCGGGACGGAGCCGGTCGCGAACGCGCTGCAATTCCGGACGATGCGGCGCGACATCGCGCGCCTCGAGACCATCCTGCGCGAGAGGAAAGCGACATGAGGACGCGGCGCAAGGTCCGCACGGGCGTCGTGGTGAGCGACAAGCGTCAGAAGACCGTATCGGTGCTCCTGACCCGGCGCTTCCCGCACGCGTTCTACGGCAAGCAGATCGTGCGGACGAAGTGGGTCGCCGCGCACGACGAGCACGGCGCGAAGATGGGCGACACGGTGCGGATCATGGAGACGCGGCCGCTTTCCAAGACCAAGCGGTGGCGCGTCGTCGAAATCGTCGAGCGGGCACGCTGACACAGAGGACGGGACCGTGGTGCAGCAAGAATCGATTCTCAAGATCGCCGACAACTCGGGCGCCCGCCGGGCCCTGGTCATTCGCGTGCTGGGCGGCTCCAAGCGCCGCTACGCGGGGCTCGGGGATATCGTGGTCGTCGCGATCAAGGACGCCATCTCCACGGGCCAGATCAAGAAGGGCGAGGTCGCGAAGGCCGTGATCGTCCGGACCGCCAAGGAGACCAAGCGGCGCGACGGGTCGTACATCCGGTTCGACGAGAACGCGGCCGTTCTGATCACCGACACCGGCGAGCCGCGCGCGACCCGCATTTTCGGCCCCGTAGGGCGGGAGCTGCGCGAGAAGAAGTTCATGAAGATCGTGTCGCTCGCGCCGGAGGTCATCTGAGATGAAGCCGCTCGTCTACAAGAAGAGCCGCAAGGAACGGGGCCGGGAGCCCGAGCGCCACAAGATGCACGTCGCCAAGGGCGACACGGTGCGCGTGATCCGCGGCGAGCACCGGGGCCGCGAAGGCAAGGTGCTCGAGGTGCATCCCAAGGAGTTCCGCGTGGTGGTCGAGGGCGTGAACATCGTGAAGAAGCACAAGCGCGCGACGACGGCCGAGGGGGAAAGCGGCATCATCGAGATGCCGGCTCCGATCGCGGCGTCGAACGTGATGCTGCTCGACCCCAAATCGGGCGAGCCGACCCGGGTGCGGCGGCGGCGCGACAAGGACGGGACGATCGAGCGGGTGGCCGTGAAGTCCGGCCAGCCGATTCCACGGGTGAGATGACGCATGGCCGACACGACTGAGAAGAAGCCGAAGGCGCCGAAGGACCAGAAGGAAAAAAAGGGCAAAAAGCCCGCCGAGGCCGCGCGTCCTGCGGCGCCGGAAGGGCCGCCCGCGGAGCCCGCGCCCCGGCCGCGGCTGCTCGATCATTACGAGCAGCGGGTGCGCGCCAAGCTGCAGCAGCAGTTCGGATTCTCGAACCCGCACGAGATCCCGCGGCTCACGAAGATCGTGCTGAACGTCGGGATGGGGGACGCCGCGAAGAATCCGAAGGGACTCGAGGCGGCCGTTGCCGAGCTGGCCGCGATCACCGGGCAGCAACCGGTGGTCACCAGAGCCAAGAAGGCGATCGCGAACTTCAACCTGCGCGAGGGCGTGCCGATCGGCTGCGCCGTCACGCTGCGCGGCGCGCGGATGTATGAATTCCTCGATCGCTTCATCACGATCGCGGTGCCCCGGATGCGCGACTTCCGCGGACTCCCGACGAAGAGCTTCGACGGCCGGGGGAACTACACCGTCGGCATCAAGGAGCAGATGATCTTCCCCGAGATCGACTACGACAAGGTCGAGCGGATCCACGGGATGGACATCACGCTCGTCACGAGCGCCGGCCGCGACGACGCGGCCCTGGCGCTGCTGCGCGAGATGGGCATGCCCTTCCGGGGCGAAGCGCCCGTCGCGGCGGCTTAGGAGACATAACGGATGGCGAAGAAGACCTGGGTGGAGAAGGTCAAGCGGAAGCCGAAGTTCAAGGTGCGCGGCTATTACCGGTGCCAGCGCTGCGGCCGGAGCCGGGGCACCCTGAAGAAGTTCGGTCTGTGCCGTATCTGCTTCCGCGACCTCGCGTTGCGCGGGGAGATCCCCGGCGTGCGCAAAGCCAGCTGGTAACGGACGAAAGGACGAGATGAGCGTCACCGATCCCGTCGCCGATATGCTGACCCGGGTGCGCAACGCCTGTCAGGCGGGCCATCGTCGGGTCGACATGCCGGTGTCGAAGCTCAAGACCGAGATCGCGCGCCTGCTGCGCGACAATCACTATCTGCAGGACTACAAAGTACTGGACGACGGACGGCAGGGGCTGCTGCGCCTCTACCTGAAGTACCACAACGACGCCCCCGTGATTCGGGAGCTGCAGCGCGTCTCGGCCCCGGGGCTGCGCCGCTACGTCAAGGCGCGCGAGATCCCGCGCGTCAAGAACGGCCTCGGCATGGCGATCCTTTCGACGCCGCAGGGCCTCATGTCCGATCGCGAAGCGCGCACCGCCCGGGTGGGCGGCGAGCTGCTCGCGATGATCTGGTAAGGGACGGTATGTCGCGCATCGGGAAAAAGCCGGTTCCGCTGCCCAAGGGCGTCACGGCCCAGCTCGACGGGATGCGCCTGACGGTCAAGGGACCGAAGGGCGAGATCTCGCGCGCGGTACACGCCGACCTCACCGTCGCCGTCGAGGACGGGTCCGTGGTCGTGCGCCGGCCCTCCGACGAGAGCCGGCACAAGGCGCTGCACGGTCTCACGCGGACCCTGATCGCCAACATGGTGGAAGGCGTCACCAAGGGGTTCACCAAGTCCCTCGAGATCCAGGGCGTGGGATACAAGGCGGAGACCAAGCCGTTCGGCGTACAGCTCGTCGTCGGCTTCTCGCACCCTGTCCCCTATCACGCCCCCAAGGGGATCAAGATTTCCGTGGACAACAACGTGATGATGAAGGTCGAGGGCGTCGACAAGGAACTGGTCGGCCAGGTGGCCGCCGAGCTGCGCAGCGTGCGGCCTCCCGAGCCCTATAAGGGGAAGGGGATCCGCTACGTGGGCGAGCAGGTGCGTCGCAAGGCCGGGAAGACCGCCCAGGCGGCGGCCAAGTAGCCATATGCGAGCGATCCATACACTCAAGACGCAAGCGGACCACCGGCGGCGGCGCCACCTGCGCGTGCGCAAGAAGGTGCGCGGCACCGCCGCGCGCCCGCGCCTCGTCGTGTTCCGCTCCTCGAAGCACATTTACGCCCAGGTCGTGGACGACGACCGCGGTGTCACGCTGCTCGGCGCCTCGGACCGCTCGGACGGGATTCCCGCCGAAGGGAAAGGGAAGACCGGCAAAAGCTTCGGTCTGGGCCAGCTCGTGGCGCAGAAGGCCAAGAGCCAGGGCATCACCAAGGTCGTGTTCGACCGCGCGGGGTATCGCTACCACGGGCGCGTCAAGGCGGTAGCCGACGGCGCCCGCAAGGGCGGATTGGAGTTCTGATGGCGGACGATCAGGAGCGCGCGCAAAGCCCGGGCGAGGGCAGTGGGCCCGTGCAGGGAGGCCCCGCGCAGGGAGGGCCCGGCCAGGGAGGCCCCGGCCAGGGAGGACCCGGTGGACCGCGCGGCGGCCGTTGAGGGCGCGGCGGCGGTGGGGGCGGAGGCGGTCGCGGTCGGGGGCGCGGCGGTGAGCGCCGCGACACCGGTGAGCGCCAGCGGGAGAGCGACGGTCTCATCGAGAACGTCATCGCCATCAACCGCGTCGCGAAGGTCGTGAAAGGCGGCCGGCGCTTCGGGTTCAACGCGCTCGTCGCCGTCGGCGACGGGCAGGGACGCGTCGGGATCGCCACCGGGAAGGCGAACGAGGTGAGCGAGGCCGTGCGGAAGGCCGTGGAAGCGGCGCGCCGCAAGATGCTCGAGGTTCCGCTCACGGGCGGTACCATCCCGCACGAGATCATCGGTGACCACGGCGCGGGCCGCGTGCTCCTGAAGCCGGCCGCGACCGGAACCGGCGTGATCGCCGGCGGCCCGGTACGCGCCGTCCTCGAGTGCGTGGGCGTGCGCGACATCCTTACCAAGAGCCTCGGGTCGACCAATCCGCACAACATGGTGCGGGCGGCGATGGACGGCCTGCTCCGGCTGACGACGCCGCGGCGGGTCGCCCGCGAGCGCGGTGTCGAAGTGGAGTCGATCCCGTACAAGCCGCGCCAGGGAGCGACGCGTGGCTAGAAATCCGCCCTATCGGAAGTATCGCAAGCGCAAGCCGGGGCGCGATCGCGCGCTGCCGCCGGTGGGCAAGGGCGCGCTCAACATCCGCCAGGTGCGCTCGGGGATCGGGCGGCCCGAGGCCGAATGCCGCACGCTCGAAGCCATCGGACTGAAGCACCACCAGGACGCCGTCGTGAAGCCCGACAGCCCCGCGCTCCGCGGCATGCTCTATCAGGTGCGGCACCTCGTCGAGGTGACGCCGGCGAAGACCCGGGAGTAACGGACGATGGCAAAGGAAAAGACGGCGAAGGCCAAGAAGCAGGCCGCCGCGAGCAAGGTGACGTTGCACAGCCTGAAGCGGCCGCCCGGCTCGCACCGCTCGCGGATCCGCAAGGGACGCGGGCCCGGCTCGGGTATCGGCAAGACGGCCGGCCGCGGCGGCAAGGGACAGACCGCGCGCAGCGGCGGCTCGACGCGCCCCGGTTTCGAAGGCGGACAGATGCCGTTGATCCGCCGCATTCCCAAGCGCGGGTTCACCAATCCGTTCAAGCAGCCGGCGCAGGTCGTGAACGTCCGGCAGCTCGATTCCCTGGCCGCGGGCGTCGAAGTCACCCCCGACACCCTGTTCGGCGCCGGCCTCGTGCGCCGGCCCGATCACCCCGTGAAAATCCTCGGGACGGGTGAGGTCGGCCGCAAGTTCGTGATCAAGAGCGTCGCCGTCTCGGCGTCCGCCCGCGCCAAGATCGAGCAGGCGGGCGGCACGATCGAGGCCTGAGCCGCATGGCGTTCCGTCTCCCCGCCTGGCTGAACGTGTTCCGGCTCCCGGACGATCTCTGGGAGAAGTTCTCGGTCACGTTCCTCTGCCTGCTCGTCTACCGCACCGGCGCCCACATCGCGACGCCGGGCGTCAACGTGCAGGCGCTCGCGGACTTCCTGCGCAGCGCGGGGCAGGGGACGCTGTTCAGCCTCTACGACCTGTTCGCCGGCGGCGGATTCTCGCGCGCGACGGTCTTCGCCCTCGGCATCATGCCCTACATCTCGGCGAGCATCGTTTTCCAGCTCGCGGCGCCGGTGTTCCCGACCGTCGAGAAGATGCAGCGGGACGAAGAGGGGCGGAAAAAGCTCACCCAGTGGACGCGGTATCTCACCGTCGTGCTCTGCTTCTTCCAGGCGTACGGGTACGCGCTCTTCACCGAGCAGCTGCCGGGCGCCGTCGCGAGTCCCGGCTGGACGTTCCGGTTCACCACCGTGCTCACGCTCTCCACCGGCGGCATCTTCGTGATGTGGCTCGGCGAGCAGATCACCGAGCGCGGCATCGGCAACGGGGCGAGCCTGCTGATCTTCTTCTCGATCATCGAGCGCATGTGGCCCGAGACGCTGCGGACGATCGAGGCACTGCGGGCCCATTCGTTGACCTTCCCAGTGCTGCTCCTCGTGCTGGGCGTGATGGTGCTGGTCGTGGCGGGGACGGTCGCGGTGACCGTGGCCGCCCGGCGCATCCCGATCCAGATCCCGCGCAAGGTGATGGGACGCGGGCGCGTGCGGGAAGGCCAGAAGACTTTCATCCCGCTCCGGATCAACTCCTCGGGCGTGATGCCGATCATCTTCGCCCAGTCGTTGATCATCGTCCCGGGGACGATCGCGACCTTCAGCGGGAACACGACGCTCAAGCACCTGGCGGAGTACTTCAACGTCACGTCGTGGGTGTACGTCTTCTCGAGCGCGGTGCTGATCATCTTCTTCGCGTACTTCTACACGTCCATCATCTTCAATCCGGTGGACCTGGCCGAGAACCTGAAGAAGCAGGGCGGGTTCATCCCGGGGGTGAAGCCCGGCGCCGCGACGGCCGACTACATCGACGAAGTGCTGTCCCGGATCACCTTCCCCGGCGCGCTCTTCCTGACCGTCGTCGCGATGCTGCCGATCGTCATCTCCAACGTCCTCAACATGCCGTTCGGCTTCGGCGGCACGGCGCTCCTGATCGTGGTCGGCGTCGCGCTCGACACAGTGCAGCAAGTGCAGCAGCACCTCCTGCTGCGGCACTACGACGGGTTCATGAAGGAAGGCCGCGTCAAGTTCCGCGGGCGCGGCGGTCCCCGCTAGCACTCCCCGTGTTCATTCTGCTCCTCGGCGCTCCAGGCGCCGGCAAGGGCACTCAGGGCAGCCTGCTCGCCGACCGGCTCGGCGTCCCGAAGATCGCCACTGGTGACATCCTGCGCGCCGCGGTGAAAGCGGGCACGCCGCTCGGACGGGAGGCCAAGAAGTTCATGGACGCGGGGAAGCTCGTGCCCGACTCCGTGATCATGGGGCTCATCAAGGACGAGCTGGCCAAGCCCGCGGCGGCGAACGGAGCCGTGTTCGACGGCTTCCCCCGCAACGCGGCGCAAGCCGAGCTCGTGGACCGGACTCTCGCCGAGCGCGGACAACGGCTCAGCCACGTGCTGCTGCTCGACGTCCCCGAGGACGAGCTGGTGCGGCGGCTGCTGAATCGTGCGCGGCTGGAAGGGCGCTCCGACGACACGCCCGAGACGATCCGCACCCGGCTCCAGGTCTATCAGCGCGATACGGCACCGCTCGTCGCGCATTACGCCGGGCGGGGCAACCTGCACCGCGTC
>Ga0187780_10004349_pt1 | contig 10636 bp, 10 predicted proteins | sample 1015_Q2_SP10_20__FD_132429 | JGI IMG/M metagenome (GOLD analysis project Ga0187780, IMG submission 132429) | Tropical peat soil microbial communities from peatlands in Department of Meta, Colombia - 1015_Q2_SP10_20_MG | ecosystem: Environmental > Terrestrial > Soil > Wetlands > Peat | place...
CACTTTTGGAGAAGAAAAAGAACAGGTGATCCAGATAACGGCAAAAAGGTTCGAATACTCACCTAAAGATATCATTGTAAAGAAAGGTGCTCCGGTGGTATTGGAATTCACCTCTTTGGACAGATTGCACGGTTTCAACTGCCCAGGCCTGAAAATCCGCGCCGATATTCGTCCGGGAAAGGCGACCCGGGTGCGGTTTGTTCCAGAGAAGGCCGGCATTTTCCCCTTTCACTGTGATAACTTTTGTGGAACCGGTCATGAAGGAATGACCGGAACCATTACCGTTACAGAATAACCTTTGGCACGTTTCGACGATCGCAATGCCAAATAGAGGCGATACTTCCAGCGACCTTATTCTATACCCCCGAGGCTAATATGCCTATCTTGATGCTGAAATCAATTTTGTCCGTAGTCTTGATCTTCATCACCCTCCTACAGATGTTCCTCATGTTCGAATTCTTCGGAAGAAGTGAAAAGAAATATGACGCTGCCAAACTCAAAAGAATTCACCGAATAAACGGCATCTTATTCATTTGCCTTTACCTTTTCATCGCTTATTTCTGCTTGAGGTACGTTGCGGACTCCAAGGACGAGGTTTCACCCCGAGTCGCCCTACACGCTCTACTTGCCTTCTCGGTAATCATCCTTCTTGCCTTAAAGATTACGTTCATCAGGATTTACAGACAGTTCTACAGCAAAGTCCTCACACTCGGCCCCCTCATTGCGCTTCTGACGCTTGGAATGGTGGCATCTTCAGCTGGATTTTACTTTCTTGTTACACTTTTTTGAGCAGAGGACAGTGTAAAGGCGGCCGATAAACGAAGAAGCGAATCTTTTTTGAGCAAAGTTTCTAAAGGAGGTCAGAGTATGTGCTACAATTGCGGATGCGGGATGCTGGACAATGATCTTGGGGATCCAAAAAATATTACCAACAGAACATTCGAAGAAGCAGCCAAAGCCGCAGGGGAAACAGTTGAAGAAGCGAAAAGAAATGTTCTCGAGGAACTGAAGAAGCAATTAGAGAAGAAAAAATAGACATTTCAGAGTAGGACCCAAGCTTTCTCCTTTAATTAGTCCTCGTTTCCGCTGAGCATTAACTTACACCTTTTAGAGCCTTTTCCAGATGTTCATTCGACTGAAATATTTTTCCCATGGCCTCTTCAATCTCGGCTTTTACCGAATCTAATCCCAACTCACCGGCCGTCTGAGCCCATTTCTTGTACTCACCCATGTGGTTCTCATTATGCTCGACCCAATGTTCAATGACGACTGATAATTTCTTCTTCTGATCCATTCTTATTCCCTCCATTTATTTGCGTTTTTGCCAAAGCACCTCCCGGGGACTTGGCCAACTCATCCGGAGGACCCCCTTCCCTCAATTTTTATATAACTAATCATCGCTCCTGCCTATTTCAAGGAGATCGGATCTCCCCTTTTTTCTTGCAGCGGAATTCGGTATCCTTCCCGGAGCCTCTGACTCCTTGGATGGTCGATCTCGAATTGCTGAAGTCAACTCTGAAACTCTTTTACAAAGGCAAAGGGAGGTTGTAAAATGGGATAGGAAAAGCCAAAATCCAGTTCTTACTGCCGAGAAGGGTTTCCCCATCTGATTTTTCTAAAAAGAGGTATCCAATATGGCGAATTTGGAAGAGCGGATTAAGAAATTAGCCCAGTGGATGCTCGAGGCCAAATATCTCGTCGTTTTCACCGGCGCTGGCATCAGTACTGAGTCGGGGATACCTGACTTTCGTGGACCGGATGGTGTCTGGACAAGACAGGAGAAAGGGCTTCCGCCCGTCACCAGACCTACCACTCCGGTCGAACCGAACGCTGGGCATCGAGCGATTGTCGAGCTTCAGAATTTGGGTAAGTTGAAGTTCCTCATCTCCCAGAATGTGGACAACCTTCATCTGCGCTCCGGGATTCGTCCTGAATTGTTGGCTGAATTGCACGGAAATGTCGCGAAGCTCAGATGTCAAAGCTGTCAGACTCAGTGGGACGAAGCTCTGGGAAAAGAGACCTGCGAGTGTGGAGGAAGGCTCGTCTCGAGTGTGGTAAACTTTGGCGACTCGCTTCCTCAGAAGGACCTGGAGGATTCTTTCCAGCACTCAGGTTATTCTGATCTCTTCATTGTGGTGGGATCGAGTCTTGTGGTGAGTCCTGCGAATGATATGCCGAGAGTAGCCCTACGATCAGGAGCCCGCCTGGTCATCATTAACCAGGGAGAGACCCCCATGGATCGAAGCTGCCACCTACGCTTTGATGAAAAGATCGGAGAAGTCCTCCCCCCAGCCGTCGATAAATTGAAAGAGTTGATGAAGAATTAAGGACTGCAACTTCCCACGGGGTTCATGCAAAAAGCAAGCTGTAGATGACCAAGAAGAGAATTTGGCAGCCAGCAACGACCCAGCCGTTTTTTAGCATGGATTTCAGATCCTTCGTCTCGGCAAATCCCAAGGAACTGAACATATTGGCACCAGGGTAGATGAAATTGCTCACCCTGGTTGCGACGATCAGTGCCACGGACCAAGCCAACATAGAGACACCCAGCTTGCTCAGCATGGGATTAAACATGGAGTGGAGCATGTTGAGCGTGGCCACCGTGGCTCCCGAAATACCGAAAGCCCCAATGAGACCCCCCAGGATAACGATGGCTGTCTTTCCGCCGAGATCGATCAAAGGTTTGAGAAGGATCGCCAAGGCTTTAAAACCTCCGGCAAGCTTTATAAAATTGATGAAGGGATCGAGGAGCAAGAAGAGGAAGAAGAGCCCCACATTTCCAGCCATTCCTTTAATAACCAGCTTAAGAATCTGATTAAAATTTAAACCTCCCACCCCGCCGGTGATGATGGCGAGTCCCAGGATGACAACGATCACATACGGTGTTGTTGCGTTCGCGATGATCCCGTAAACGACTGCCGCAAGGAAGAGAACAACAAAGATGCCTGTCGCGCGTTTGCTCCGAGGGGTCGGGACAAACTGCTCTACGCCCGTCAAGCGTTCGTAGGGGTTGGTTTCTCTTGTTCGGCGCTGGATCCTCTGGAGCATGAACCAGGTTGCAGTAAATGTGATCAGAGCAATAGGCCCGGCGGCAAATAATAGCATCCCGCCATAGCCGATTTTGGTTAAACCGAGAAGCGTGACGACCGGAGGCGTAAAAGGCCCGAGGATCAAAGCCTCCCCTCCCACAGCTTGAAAGATAACAGCAACCGCACTGCGCGAAAGCCCCACGGAAGCGGCAATGGGCAAGATAATCGGAGCAAGAATCGCATTGCCTCCTGCCATGGTCCCGAGGAGACCAATGACTACCATGCAGGCGAGCATGATTCCAAGCATGGCCTTCTTTTCTGTATCGATCCCAATTCCGAAAATAATCTTATGGACAAGCGTGTGGCTGACCTTGGTTTCGATCAGCACCTCTCCCAACCCCCGGCCGAGCATGATGATCAAACCGACAAGAGCCAGGAGAGAACTCAATGCATCAGCTAAAGCCTCACCGAAAGAGACGAGGCTCTGGTGGGTCAAGATCGCTCCGATCAGGACGCAGATCGCTGTGGCCGGCAGGGGATCGACATCCCGGAAAACGAGAATGATATAAACCACGAGGGGTAAAAGGCCCAACAAGCCCCACCATACGTTGAACCCACCTTCTGCTCCCATCGGGTCATCCTCCTTTTATCGCGAAAGCAAAACCTTTCCCGGAGTATTTCCTGTTATTCTTCCGTCATGAACAACAGGGTAACCGTTCACCCACGTGTGGACCACACCCGTAGCATACTGATGGGGATGATCAAAGGTCGATTGGTCTTGAATCGCGAGGGGATCGAATAATACCAGGTCAGCTATGAACCCTGGTTTGATCAAGCCGCGGTTTCTTAACCCCAGCCGGCCAGCAGCCAGTTCTGTCATTTTATGAATGGCTTTTGTCAGCGAAAGAGTCCGCTTTTCACGTGTGTAGAGGCCCAATATTCTTGGAAACGTCCCATAGGAGCGGGGGTGGGTTGATCTCCCAGAATCTTCCCCAGCATTCATTCCCATCCCATCCGAACCTACGGACACCTGATCATTGGAGAGGATGGCAACCACATCTTCTTCCGATAAAGAAAAATAGACTGCTCCCACGGCTGCCTGCTCCTCCAGGAGGAGTCTCATCACTGCAATTTCTGGGGTGCAATGCCAAATCTCAGCGATCTCGCTCACATTTTTTCGGGAGAGCCCCATATTCTTTGTCGACCCTATCTCAGCAATGGCAATCCGATTCGGGCCTCCTCGTTTGTTCATTTCACGAAGGATCTCCGCCTGAAGTCGCTCCTTCATTTCCGAAGAAGCGAGCCTCTTCAAAAGTTCATAGATACCGCCAGCAAGGGCCCATGGGGGAACCAAGGCGGTGAGTGAAGTGCTTGTTGCTTCATAGGGATATTGATCGGCGCCGATATCGACCCCACTCTGACGAGCTCTTTCTAATTTTGAAAGGATTTCTTTGGCCCTGCCCCAATTGTCTTGCCCCATCGCTTTTAAATGAGAGACTTCCACTCTGACACCACTCTCTCTCCCAATGAAAACCGCCTCATCCAGAGCTTCCATCAGTGTGGTGCCTTCGCCCCGGATGTGGCTAGCGTAGAGGGCTCCATATTGGGTGACGATTTTAGAGAGGGCCACCAGTTCTTCTGTCTTCGCAAAACTTCCGGGTGGATAAATCAAGCCCGTGGAGAGTCCCCAGGCCCCCTGTTCGAGAGAATCTGTCAAGAGGCTCTTCATATTTTCAAGCTCTTTGTAATTGGGGCTGCGATCGCCCACGCCTAGAATGGCGATGCGGAGTGCTCCATGGGCCACTAACGGAGTTAAATTGAGCCCGAGACCGATGCGATCCAACTGTTCTGCATATTGCGTGAAATTATTCCAACTTAGCCCATGGGAAGGAAGATGAAAGTCATGTATTCTCAGGTAGTCGATCAGAGCATCTCTTCGCTCATCATTCACGGGAAAGGCGCCAATGCCGCAATTACCAACCACCTCGGTCGTCACCCCCTGCAATGTCATGCTTTCAGCAAGGGGATGTTTAAAGATGCTGAGGTCGGTATGGGAGTGGATATCAATAAAACCTGGGGCGGCTACGAGCCCATCCGCTTCAACAACCGCTTTTCCTCCTTTTATAGACGGTGCGACCTCTGTGATCATTCCTTTCTCAACGGCGATATCTCCCCTAAAGGGCTCCCGATTCGAGCCATCGATCACCAGCGCACCGCGAATGAGCAGTGAAGACATACCAACACCTTCGCTATTTCATCCAAGGATGTCAAGCAAAAGTTTCAGAGAGGTTTCCGTGTTAATGGAAAGTAGATACTGCATCGATCTTGAGATTCAATGGAGATATAAAGCTAAAAGGTTCTGGATGAAACTGTTTCTGGCAAATCGCGTCGAATCAACACCTGATTGATAAGTTCCCTTTTTAACAAGGCCGCCTTTTTGTGCCCTCCAAAGAGTATAGCACTACGAGCAGGCCTTTAAGACTTCTTCTACAGTTTCAACGTCTAAATTCGCCGAGAGAATGAAGTAATCCGGGGTAATGAGTTTTTAACACAGAAATCCCTTTTCCCCTTATGTTCTCTGCCTGATTTCTTCGGTCGGAATCTCAAGCGTACTGAATACCTTGAGCGGGTCTCACTTTGGAACTGAACATAGGGGTCTTCGACAAGGCATAGCGAGCCACAACGTAACAGACTATCACTGAAAGAATCCCTACCGATAGCCACTTCACGAATGGATTCCACTGAAGCTCCCTCAAGGCAAGGATTATCCAGAGGATAACAGAGTAATGAATGAAGAAAATAGCGTAGGAGTTCGCCGACAGGCTGGCGAGAAGGCCAGAGGTGAAGTCGATGCGCTTTTGAAAAAACGCAAGCAGGGAAAACACGGCCGTCATACAGAAGAAGAAATAGGAGAGAGAGTAGCAGGCCATTCCGATCTCACCAGGCATTAATTTCTTATCTAGAAAAATAAGAAAAAGAAAGAAAGACAAAGGGCACATCGGAAGGCATATCGGAAGCCACCTTTTTAGGGCCGGGTTATATCCCGAGGGAGTAAACCACTGTCGTTTGTACGCAAAGACCCCAAGGAAAAAATAGGCCATATACGGAATGAATCGGCTTCCGGGCACATCAAAGATTGCTATCTTCGGCCAAATGGCTTCACCAATAACCAGATTGCCGCCGAAAAAAATGAGGCCCGTCGCTAATCCAAAAATGACAAAGAACAGGCTCGACGGTTTGGTCGGCTTGTTGCTGATGTTGCCAATTCGTCTACGAATGATGTAAACGACTGATAGTACCGCGTAAAATAGAGTCAGCATACCTAAGAAATAGAACTGCGCCTGACCATGAGTTTGATACTCTTTCCCAAAAAAGTAATGACCCCAATAACATAGATACGAGGGATAGAGATGCCGGCTCAAAGAGTGCATGTAGGCCCTGGCGGGAGCCAGAATGAGGACCCCCAGGGCCCAAGGAATAATAATTCGGTAAAGTTTGTCTTTCCAGAAAGGGAGGAGCCCCTTACTGGCCAATGAACGGTTGCCGAAGTACCCGGCCACAAAGAACATCGTTGGCATCATAAATGCGAAAGCGACCGTGATGAATACGTCAAAGAAGAGGCTTTTTTGTGTATCTATCACATACCAGTCTACGGAATAATAGATCGAGTAAGCGTAGGCGGAGTGAAAGAAAACGACTAGGAGAATAATGAACGTTTTTAAGTTATCGAGGAAATAAACACGTCCAGAAGGGCTATTTTGTGCGGGGAGACTTGAATTGGGTGCCAGAGGGGATTTTATCTGCTGCACTCCTTTCTACATTGAGCTCTAATTTTTCGAAACATAACCTACTCATGGCAACCCAGTAAAGTCCCAATCACTATTTGTCAACGTTGCAGGTCTGCATCCACCCATTCCTTAGGTCCTCTATTCATTTCCATTCACTAATCAATTTCATGTTCTTATGGGAATATAATTGCTCATTTATAGCTGAAACGGTGTATGGGGAAGCAAAAAAGTAAAATCAAAGTTACACGAAGAACCTTTGTAAAAGGGGCGTGGGCAAATGCCAGCCAGGAACCTCATCGGAGGCGGCAAAGAAATGCCTCTATCACCATGAGGCGTTTCTTTACTCCATTTTCCGCGAATGCAAGCCTGAATTCAAGTGAGAGTGTTCATTTAGCCCATCAAGTCTTTCTCGGCCTTAATTTGGACCTTGCCAGATCTTACAAATCCACCGAGTTAATTCTCAATCAACACAGACAGTTTGAAAGCAAGTATGATGTCCAGGGCAGCAAGAATCGTCAGGGACGATTATTGTCGCCTTACCGTACACATAATTCTTGGTGATCACCCATCGAGAGAGTTATCTGGGAACAATCCGTTCTTGGATGGGAAGACCCTTTTCTTTAGTCCGGCCGAAAAGCTCGACATACAGAACCCTGGGAAATGCGGCCCTTGTTTCTTCGGATTTTATGTAGATCTTTTGGAGGATACTTTCGATCCCGTTGATGGAAATCACTGGCTTAAAAGAATTGTTGATTCTTTCGACGACGATCTCCCAACCTTTAAAAGCAGCGAGAATTACCTTGAACCTGTCCTGGGCAAGTTTCTCTTGATGAATAATCCCATAAGCATACTCTCTCTCAATCGAATTAAGTTCCTCACGCCGACCATTTTCCAAAATCCAGTATGCAATAACGGGCCTTCTATCAGGAAGATTCTTATTCTCCGTAAGGCGAATGTCATACTGAACAAGGTTCTTGTTTTTACTCCGCTCAATGAAGAAAAGATGACCGGTGTTGTCCCCAGAAGCAGCAAAAATCGACTGGGGGAAAAGACTTAGGATGATTAAGAGTAAAACGATAGCGAATGATCTCATAAAGGATCCTCCTGTTTTTAATTTGGTAAGGAATATTTTTCCAATTCTCCGTCTCCAGCACCTGTATCCGATCCAACCCGCAAGTACTATCAGGAATACAACTATGGCAATATGCCCGATTTTTGTCGCCTCTGTCTTGAACATCTCGATACGTTCCTCACCCAAGAGACCTATTCCACCCCAAAATATGCCAACGGTTAATAATGCTGTGGCCCCATCCACGATGAGAAACTTTGTTACAGACATTTTCATGACTCCCGCAAAAAAAAGTAACTGCGTTTTTAATCCTAAAATGTGTCTCCCGAAAAGAACCACCAAAGCCCCTCTTCTCCTAAATTTCTCTTCAAGTTTCAAAAACTTTTGTGGTGAGATCCACTTGCGGAATATCTGATGTTGAACCAACATTCTTCCGTATTTTTTCCCAATAAGAAAGACGAAGAAATCGGTGATCAACAGAAGAGGAAATACGACCAAAAACGCCGGGAACAGTTTGATGGTGCCGTGAGCAATTAAAAACCCGCACAATAACAGGGTGGCGTCTTCTGGAAATGGTAATCCAATACCCCCAAGGATGAGGGTAAGAAAAATTTCTGCGTACGGATAATTGTTAATGAAACAAGTCATATACCCTATTTTGGGAACACTAAGATTCTCGATCTTCGCCGGGTCTAATCATCCCGACTAATACGCTTCCAGTTCCCTTAGTGTGATACGGCTTTATCATCGCATTGCTGGCACACACCCGCTCCAGCCATAGACTAGACTTTCAAGTTTTCCGGGCAACTTTAACCCCCGCTCCTGCCCGAGCCGCGCCGCTTATTAGCCTGGAAACTCAGAAACTGGAAGCGACTCTCCATCCTGTTTGGGTGAACAAGGCTTTCTTTGCCCTGCCCTTTTGTGAAAAGATGGTCACTGAAAGGTCTTTTGTCAATCGATAAGGCGATAAGGGGACATTGTGAAAATTACCGTTTCGATTGCAATCTCTTCGAAGAGGGCCATTGGGGGGGGGGAATCGATTATTGACTTTAGAAAAATATGGTCCTCGGACCAACGTCAGGTTGCAGAACGGTTTTGCTACGCCGGATACAGTCTTTTCTCTTTCCACAAATGCGGGTCTGAAATCAAGCGAAGGTTGCCATTTCACCCGCCTTTCCCTTGGCAATTCCATCATCCCTTAAAGTCCCCGGGGATCGGAGAAAATTCTAAATCATCTGGCCACAATCTGTTTTTTGGACCGCATGAGATGATTCCTTTCCGGCAAAGCTCCGAACGCCACTCGTATTTGAGAACGATTTTTGCCGCGATGGTATGCTCAGGATCAAACTGTACCACGTTGGAAGGCGAGTATGTTGTCTCCCCGAATCCTGTGCCAGCCTGCTCCCTTTCTTCCAGCTTGTATTTACCGGCAGCACGACTCTCCAATACAGCCGAAGGGGCGCCTGCCGCAGGCGCTTCTTTTCTTGGAGGTGACATATCGGCATGGGGCATGACTTGGGATATCTTCTCTTTGTAGACAGCAAGCGCGATTGTCCCCATGGCCGAGGCGTCAGCAAATACTTTCTCGGCATAGGAATCGGGCTGCTCGGTAAAGTAAAATCTGTTCGTTCTGTCCATACTTGTTCGCCAGCCCTCAAAGGTATTGATACCATAAGGCCCGATGATATACATCCTCTCATTCCGGCGGAGATCTAATTTCTTTCCATCAATAATATTTCTTCCATCCACTGCGATGACGAGACCGATACGCCTGTCGGATTTATTCGTAACCTGAATAGAGTATCGCTGTCCTTTCACTGCCTCCAGATAGTAATACTCTCCTTGCCAGTGGCCACGCAAGAAGGTTTCGTATTTGGGAAAGGCCTCCCCATTATCCGAAACAATCTGCACATCGACGACGTCGGTCCTCCCCACGTGGGCACATGCAAGTGACGGAGTGACCAAACTGATAACCAATACCGCGATCAAAGCAATTCGTCTCATAACATTACCTCCTTTTTGAGTGTCTTTTGATCTAATAGACAACGCGAAAACAAAAAAGTTCCCTGTTTAGGAAGAGGTTTTCAGTCGATGGGAGAGTTTGCCCCAGCCCCATTTACCTGATCTGACAACCGTTCCAGCGAAAAAAGCTGGACTTTAGGATTTCATTGCTGCTATTCTAAAAAAGAATCCATCCAAGGGGAAAAATGTTGGAGCCAAGCCCTTTCAAGGTGAAGTCGACTCTCCTTCTATTCTTCATGACGATCCTCCCCGGCTTATTCTCCTGCGCAATTCATAGCGCCAAAGGAAGTGTTCCATCTGTCAACATAGACCCCTTCATCGAAAATTTCATTGCCGACCATACCGTTCAAATAAGGGAATCCGCGCAATTGATCTTTGCGACCAATAGAGACTCCTCATCGGTTTTTGTCACTGTTAGTGCCGTGCAGAAAGAAAATGGTGTTTGGCATCTCGTCTTTCCCACATTCAGCGGATCGATCGGAGAGAGAGGATTTGCTGCCTTCAACCAGAAGAGAGAGGGTGATGGCAAATCCCCGACCGGAATTTTCCCTTTGGGATTGGCTTTCGGCTACGGTCCTTTGGCTGAGACCAAGATGCCTTATAGACAAGCCACCGATGATGACTTCTGGGTGGACGACGCCAATTCAGAGGATTACAACAGATGGATCAAGGGTGAACCCACCGCAGCCTCTTGGGAAAGGATGAGGAGGGACGATGACCAGTACAAG
>Ga0187780_10004350_pt1 | contig 10635 bp, 9 predicted proteins | sample 1015_Q2_SP10_20__FD_132429 | JGI IMG/M metagenome (GOLD analysis project Ga0187780, IMG submission 132429) | Tropical peat soil microbial communities from peatlands in Department of Meta, Colombia - 1015_Q2_SP10_20_MG | ecosystem: Environmental > Terrestrial > Soil > Wetlands > Peat | place...
CGCCAACGACTGAGATTCCCACCGAGCTCCGACGCACGGACAAAAAATACGCCGCGTCGCCGTTCGATGCAGCGGCCTGTTGCCCGACCCCCACACCGTGCAGGCCCCGCGGTATTCCGTCCCAGGCTGGGCGATCGCCCAATTGGCGCTCCTCTTTCTGGCAGCCCTTCTCGGGGGTGCTGCGGCTGGATCCTTCTCCTCCTGGCTTGCCCCCAAAGAGGTGAAGCTTCCCGGCTGCGCGCCGGATGCACCGAGAGGTTGGTGACCGGAATCCCGATCGCTTGGATCCACGTGAGGCCCAGCCCCGATCGCGAGCGGCCAAAGCCCTTGGGAGCGCGAAATCATGGTCCCGAGAGTGATCCCCAGAGAGAGGAAGGTCCGCAGAACTTGCAGCCATGGAGCAGCGGCCCAGGGTCGATGGGAGCCCAGCGCATCGAGTCGCGGCCGGATTCAGAGCTTGGAGGTATCAACGCCCACTGGGGTGCCGGGCGTCGGGTTAAGGGACGTGCGGGGACCGGCCGATAGCAGTTGTGTGAAGCCGTCTCAGACGCGGACCCGCACGATTGCGGTGCAGAGCACGCCGACCCTGGCCGACCTTTCTTCCACGGAACTGGCAGAGCTGGTCGCCCTGGAGCGGCTCGCCCTTGGGGCAGTCCACACGCTCAACAATGCCTTCACCACAGTCCTCGGCGAAACCTCCTTCCTCGAGAGCCAGCGCAAGGGCGACTCCGAGCTTGAGGAAGCGTGTCAGCTGATCCGGACAGAGATCGACCGATGTGCACGTCTGACCCGCGCGCTTCGCATGCAGCGATCCGCTCCCGCGGCTGCAAGCACCGAAGCCCCGGACCTCGCGAGAATCGTGCGCGATCTCTCGGGTCTTCTTGCAGCGACGCTCTCGAGTCGGCTTGTGCTCCGTGTCGAGACCCCAGAGCGGCTCCTCCTTGTGAAGGGACGCGCCTCGGTGGTGGAGCTCTTGGTGATTCTGATGGTCCACCAAGCGGCTGCGTGCGCTCCGTCCGCGGGCGAACTGAAGCTGTGCGCGATCGATGACCGACAAAGGGATCGGCACGGAGTCAGCGTCGAGCTTCGCGCACCGGACCTCGCGCTTCACTCCTCCCGAGACTGCCCGCCCTCCGACGGCGGGGCAGCCCTTCCAGCGCTGGCGCTTCATCATCTGGCGAGCGAGCAGGGTGCACAGATCGAGGCAGAACACAGCGGCCACGCGCTCACCCACAGACTGTTTCTTCCCGCCTCACCGATCGAAGCGGGGAGCAAGGACTAGCCGCGGGACTTCGCGAGCTCCTCCTCCACCGTGCGTACTTTGTCTTCCATGGCGACACGCCGGTCACGCCGATCATCGACCTTGATCACGAGGGACACCCGGCGGGCTCCGGCGGCAAACACAGCCTCATTCATGCGTTGAATGAGTCCGAAGACCTCACCGAGATCTCCCTCGAGCGTCGTGAACATCGGATCGAGGCGCCAAGGAATGCGCGACTGCGCGCGCACGGGGCCGAGCGCCGCCACGACGAACCGTGCCACGCTCGGCCCTTCGCCCACGGGCGAGATGCTTACAGCCACGATTGCCATCGCTCTCCTCCTTCGATTCGCCGGACCCGTTTGGGATCGCGGTGTCGCGCGGCGAGTTCGGCAACGGTCTCACCGCACCGCGGATGGACCAAATCGGGTGCAAGCTCACAGAGCGGCTCGAGAACGAAGGCACGTTCATGCAGCCGCGGATGCGGCAGAACGAGATCGGGCTCATGAAGCGTATGTGCACCATAGAACAGCAGATCGAGGTCGAGCACGCGGGGCGTGTTGCGCTCGTCCGTGCGCACGCGACCCGCTTCGCGTTCGATCGCGAGCAACCGCTCCAGCACGCGGCGCGGGGTTTGCGTCGTGCGCAGCTTAAGCACCGCGTTGAGATACGGTCCCTGAGGCGGCGGGCCGATGGGCTCCGTCTCCCAAAGCGACGACGCGCCGGCGAGCTGGATCCCCGGCGTTGCGCGGAGCGCAGAAGCCGCAAAGCACAGCGACCCTTCCCGGTCCCCCAGATTGGAGCCCAGACCGACGTACGCATCCCACACCGCACCCTCGAGCGCCGCCGCTTCGAGTTCGAGACCGCTGGTCTCCGGGACCAGCCACAAGAAGACCGCCACCGCGGGCAGCATGAGGAACGCGAGGACGGTAATCGCCGGCACCAGTCCGCCCATGCGCTGCGCCAGCGCCGCCGTCGCGAAGTGGACGGGCACCCCAGAAACCGCACCCATCACCGCAGCCCATCCGTTGATCGTGCCCCGAAGCCGCGTCGGGAAGAGCTCTGTCCCTGCGGCGCGAAGCGCCACCATGCTTGCGCTGCCGGACGCCGAACCCACGGCGAAGAGGCCTACGAGCCACAAGAATGTGACGAGGTGCGCGGATCGTGGAGGCGGTGGAGGCACCCAGTAGTAGGCCACGAAAGCAACGGTCGAGAGCACGGCGCCCCAGGCCAAAGTGCGTCGCCGACCGATTTGGTCGGAGAGGCGACTGCCAGCATGGAATCCTGCGAGGCCGAGCGTACCCCCACAGGCCATCATGAGAAACCCGCCATCGGGGGAGAGACCCAGGGCATGCACGACGTGGTAGAACTGCCAAGAGCCTGTCGCGAGGGCCGAAGCGTTGCCGAGCATCACAAACGCAAGGATGCCCACTGCGCGCTCGCGGTAGCGCGACTCGAACACGTCGCGCATGCGTACCGTGGTCGTCTCTCCGCGTTCGGAGGCGTCGCGCCAGCGCGCGGTCTCGGGGAGCGCGCGGCGCGCCAGGGGAAGAATCCCGATCGCAAGCACGGCGGGAAGCCACGCCCAACGCCAGGAGCCCAGCCGCGGGGTCGCGAGCGCGGTGAAGCCGAGCGCGATGCCGCGGCCGAAGGTTCCCGCAACCCCGGCCCACCCCTGCCCCGACGCACGTTGTTCGAGGGGCAGCTCTTCGGCGATCACCACCGTCGCCGCCGCTAGGGCGGCTCCCGCCAAGGCTTGCACCACAATCTGTGTCACGACGTAGAGAACGAGGCCTTGCGGGAAGGCGCTCAGAAGGGAGGTCACCGCGAGACCGACCACGCACCAGAGCAGAAGCCGGCGCCGACCGTAGCGGTCTACCAGCTGGGTGAGGGCGAGCGTCCCGAGGGCCGAAAGAGACATCCAACCAAAGGCCCTCGCGATGCCTGCGTCGTCGAGACCGAAGCTGATCGTCTGAAATGGCGCGGCGGAGCCGTTTACGGTTTGGACGTAGCCCACGACTCCCAAGATGAGGGCGAGGGTGAGGGCCTGGCGTTGGGGCCGCGTCTCGCTCACGGGCGAAGCAGGTCGCGACAGAGGGCGCGGACCGCGTGGTCGAGGATTCGTTTGCAGCCGCGGTGTGGCCTACGTTCGGCCCGGACGCGGTCCGGGTACAGATTTTTCTCGAGAATCAACCGCGCCCCCCGGCAGGCGCTCCCGCCCCCGGAAGCTCTCGTCCTTCGCTTTCCACCACCTGATCTTCGCGGGTGGCACGCTCCAGCGTGAGGGGCTCCCGCCGAAAATGCGCTGCACCCCGCACCGGGCAGTCGGCGATCACACAGCCTGGGCACTCCCTCGGGCGGCAGGGATCAAAATGCACGATCACGTCCCCGGCCCGCCCCGCGGCCGCCAAGAGCTGGTCCGTGATCTCATCGTCGATGCGGTGCAGTCGATCGGCTTGGTAGTAGCGTGGGACCGTCACGTGCAGGTCGACGTGTTGAAAGGCACCGGACCGCCACGCGCGCAGACTGTGCACGTCGATCATCCAGGGCGCGCGCTTCTGCTCGAGTGCTTGCGCCATGCTGCCGAGCAACTCGTCGTCGGCCTCATCCATGAGACCCCCGATCGCAGCCCGCAACAGGGCCCAGCCGGTTCGCAGGATGTTGAGGGCGACGGCGATCGCAATCAGCGGGTCAAGAAGCGTCCATCCGGTCCAACGCACGGCGAACAGCCCCGCAATGATGCCGACGCTGGTGGCGACGTCGGCCAGCACGTGCTGCCCATCGGCCTGGAGCGCCAGCGAGTGCGTGCGTCGCCCAATCCGCACCAGGTATGCGCCAAGGGCGGCGTTCAGAGCGGTGAGCCCGCTGAACAGGAGCAGCCCAAGGTCGACGCGGCGAAGGTTTGGCCCGAACCAGAGCGACCGTCCGGCCTCGATCAGAATCAGCGTCGCCGCGACTGCGATCAACGTGCCCTCGACGCCGGCCGAGAAGAACTCGACCTTCCCATGTCCGTAGGGGTGGCTGCGGTCCGCCGGGCGCGCGGCGACGGTAAGGCTGTACAGGAGGAGCGCCGCCGCGACGACGTTCACGATCGACTCGAGGGCGTCGGACAGGACCGCAGCCGAACCCGTCAGGAAGTAGGCGGCAAGTTTGCCTACAAAAACTGCGCTGCCGACCACGAGCGAGACGCGCCCCGCTCGTTTGCGCTGGTGCATCTCCTCCCTGCTCAACACGGCAACGCTACCGGAGGGGCTCACGCAGGCGAGTCTACAGCGCTGTGCGCCGACGCTACCATTGCCGGGTGTCAGGCTTTCGGACCCTTCCCCCGGCGCTTGCAACCACGGTCCCCGGCCCGCGCTCGCGTGCCCTCGCCCGGCGTCTTGCGGCGGTCGAGTCACGCAATGTCACGTGCCAAGAGCCCTCCCCCCCCATCTTCTGGGAGCGCGCCCTCGCGTCGAATGTGTGGGACGCCGACGGCAATCGATTTGTCGATCTCGGCGCAGGATTCGGCGTGGCCACGGTGGGGCACGCCCATCCCCGCGTGGTGGAGGCGATCACCCATCAGCTCGCCCTTCTTCCCCATGCCATGGGCGACGTGCACCCCGCCGTGGTGAAAGTGGAGCTGCTCGAGGCCCTCGCCGCGTGCTTTCCCGGGAAGCTTCCCGCACGCAGCGTGCTCGGCTCCTCGGGCTCGGACGCGGTGGAGATCGCCCTCAAGAGCGCGTTGCTGGCGACCGGACGTTCGGGGCTCGTGGCGTTCGAGGGCGCCTACCACGGGCTCACCTTTGGGGCCCTCGAAGCCACCGCGCGTACCTTTTTTCGGGGGCCCTTCGCGGCCGGACTCACCGGCCGCACAAGCTTTGCGCGGTTCGGCGACCTTGACGACGCGCGGCGCGCTGCGCGCGAAGCGCAGGCCCCAGTCGGGGCGGTGATTGTCGAGCCGATCCAGGGCCGAGGTGGCGAGCGCGTTCCCCCCGCCGGGTTCTTGACGGGATTGCGGGAGCTGTGTGACCGCGAGGGCTGGTTGTTGATCGCCGACGAGGTCTACACCGGATTCGGTCGAACCGGGAAGCTCTTCGCCTGCGATCACGAGGGCGTTGTTCCCGACCTCTTGTGTGTCGGGAAGGCTCTGGCCTCGGGGATGCCCGTATCGGCGTGCATTGGTCGCGTGCCCGTGATGGACGCCTGGCCTCCTACGCGGGGAGAGGCTCTGCACACCCAGACCTTCCTCGGTCATCCCCCGGGTGCCGCAGCGGCGCTCGCGACGCTCTCAGTCCTTCACGAGGAAAAGCTGGTTGAGCGCGCAGCGGAGCTCGGAGAGTTTGCCCTCGGTCGTCTGCGTGCTGCGCGCGGAGCGGGGGTTCGCGACGTGCGAGGCCGCGGACTCCTGCTCGGTGTGGAGTGCGACTCGCCGGAGCGGGCAGCCCGCGCCGTCGCCTTGGCCTTGAAGCGGGGGGTCATCGTCCTGTCCTCGGGAGATGACGCTCGGGTCTTGTCGATTACGCCCCCGCTCTCGATCGAGCGGGAGGTGCTGGACCTGGCACTCGCGATCCTCTTGGAGTGCCTGCAGTGAGCGACGCCGCCCGCGCCGCGCTCGACGCCAAGGTCCTCGCGTGGATGCGCGAGCCCGCGACCCTCGAGTGGCCGCAAGAAGAAGAGCGCTTCGACCAGATTGCCCGCGAGCTGTTCCACTTTCAGTTCGATCACTGCCCGCCGTATGGCCGCTTCTGTGCGCGCCAGGGGCGGACGCCCGCCACGGTCACGACCTGGCGGGACGTCCCGGCAGTACCGAGCGGCGCTTTCAAGGAACTCGTGCTCCGCTCGTTCGCGGCCGACGAAGTGGTACACGTGTTCCGGACGAGCGGCACTTCGGCACGGCGGCGCGGCGAACTTCAGCTCGACACGCTGGCCCTCTATGAGGCCTCCGTTCTGCCGAGCTTCGTGTTGCACCTGCTCCCGGAGCTCGTCCGCGGAGCTCTTCCCGGCCCAGTTCCCGCCGTCGCGCGCCCCCGCCTGCGCATCCTGGCCCCGACGCCGCTCGAAGCGCCGGACTCGTCGCTCTCCCATATGTTCGGAGTGCTGCTGCGGGCGCTCTCGTTGCAGGACGCAATCGGTCCGAGCGGCTTCGACGTGGCAGGGGGCGAGCTGCGCTTCGAGAGCTGGTTGCACGCACTGGAAGAGGGCATGGCGCACGACGCCCCCTTCGTGCTTTGCGGCACCGCCTTCGCTTTCGTGCACGCCCTCGACGAGCTCGCACGCCGGGGCGTGCGGCTCGCGTTGCCCGCGGGCTCGCGGGTCCTGGAGACGGGTGGCTTCAAGGGCCGCACCCGCGAGCTCTCGCGCGAAGCGCTCTACACGCTGATCGAAGAGCGTCTTTGCGTTCCGCCCGCTCGCATTGTGAATCAATACGGAATGACAGAACTCGCGAGTCAATTCCATGACTCTGTACTGCGCTTTTCCGGTGCGCCGCGTCGCAAGCTCGGTCCGCCCTGGGCGCGCGTGCGTCTCGTCGATCCGACAACGGGGAATGAGGTTCCGCGGGGAGAGGTCGGCGTGATCGTCATTCACGATCTCGGGAACACGGGCAGTGTGAGCGCGATTGAGACCGCAGACCTTGGACGCGCGATTGCGGACGGGTTCGAGGTGATTGGGCGCGAGCCCGGCGCCGAAGCCCGCGGCTGCTCGCTGGCGATGGACGAGATGCTGGCCGGCGCGGGATCCGCTTGAGCTCCTTCCGCTTTGGCGACGTGGCCGCCGCGCGCGCGCGGATTCGTGATGCAGGAAGGGCGCTCCGCGCGCGTCCGCGGGGAGAGGTTCTCGATTCACTGGCCGAGGTCCTGAACCGCTGGCGCGAGCCCTCTTCGAAGGCGCGGCGTTCCCTGGACCTGTCCCTGCCGGAGGCGACGGGGTTCTCACGCGAAATGGTGCGTGCCGGATTGGCCCTTGCACTCGAGCGCTGGACCGGCGACGCGTTCCAGGCGGTGGTCCGGCGTGAGCTCGATCCGGGTGCAAGAGGTTCCGAACCAGGACGCACACTCGCGGTGGGCTTTGAGGCCACCTCGGTCCTACTGGCGGGAGCCCTCCCTACACCCACGCTCCTCGCCATTCTCGCACCCCTTGCCGTGGGCTCACCGGCGCTCGTCCGAACGTCGTCCGGCGATCCGGTTACGGCGCGGGTCGTGGCCTCGTCGATCGCCGAAGTGGATCCAAAACTGGGAGCCTGTGTCGAAGTGGTGCAGTTCCCGGCCGGCGATCGTGAGGCGCTCGAGGTCTTCCTCTCGGCAGAGTGTGTGGTGGCCAGTGGCTCGAACGCCACCCTACGGGCCATCGCGCCCCTCGTCCCCCCCCCACAGCGTCTCGTCGCGTATGGACACCGGGTGTCGATCACAGTGCTTGGTCCAGAAGCGCTGACCTCGACCTCCCTTCCCCAAACTTGCCCCCGGGTTGCCCTCGACATCGCGCTCTGGGACCAGCTGGGCTGCCTTTCCCCCATTGCGGTCTACGCCGTGGTTCCGGATCGCCTTGCGATCGACCAGCTCGCTTCCGGCCTGGCGTCGGCTCTGGCCCAGATAGAGCAAGAGCTCCCCCGGGGACGGGTTCCGATCACCGGCGCCGCGGCGTTTGCCCGTGCCCGCGCGGATGCGGAGCTTCGAGGCGCGGCCAGTCGAAGCGTTGCGGTCTACGGCACCGCCCAAGATCCCTGGTGTGTCGTCCGGGAGGACTCGGCGGAGCTGCGGGAGGCACCAATGCATCGTTTCGTGCGCGTCCACCCCGTCGCCGACCTGGCGGCGCTCCCTACGGCGCTCGCTGCCCTGTCTCCCTATCTCGCCGCAGTTGCGATCGACGGCTTTGGGCTCGAAGCGCGGAGCGTGGCCCAGCTCATGGCGGAACGCGGCGCGTCGCGGGTTTGTCCACCCGGTCGGATGCAGGCCCCCCCTCTCGGCTGGCACCATGACGGGCAGGGAATCCTGACTCCTTTGTGTCGCTTCAGCGATCTCGAACCTGACTAGCTTTCTTTCGGATTTACCGAATTTCTACACCTCTCCTGGCGCAATTGATCCACGATGAGGCAGACCTCCCAAGGAAAGCCCATGAAGATCCACCTCGTGACACCGAAGAACCCTCCGTCGTTCTGGACCTACGACCGCATCCTTCCTGCGCTCGGCAAGCGTTGCATCTTTCCCAATCTCTCCATGCCGACCGTGGCCGGCCTGACACCTTCGGGCCACGAAGTCAGCTTGTGCGATGAGAACGTGGAGGACATCGACTTTGATGTCGATGCGGATGTCATCGGTGTCACCGGATACATTGTCCACCGCGAGCGCATGTACCAGATCATCGAAGAGTTCCGGCGGCGCGGGCGCTTCGTCGTGGTGGGAGGTCCCTTCGCGTCGCTCTGCCCGGAAGAGCTGCGCGGCCGCTGTGACGTTGTCTTCGTCGACGAGGCCGAGGAGACTTGGCCGAAGTTTCTCGAGGATTTCGAGGCCGGCGTTTGGAAGAGCGAGTACCGCCCTGCGGAAAAGCCCGATCTCACGACCTCTCCCACGCCCCGCTTTGACCTGCTGAAGGTCGACCGCTACCACGCGTTGACCTTGCAGTTTGCGCGAGGCTGCCCCTTCAACTGCGAGTTCTGCGACATCATCGTCGTCTACGGCCGGCGACCCCGCTCGAAGACGCCGCTCCAGCTGATGCGGGAGATCGATGAGTGTCACCAACTCGGCGCCAAGCAGGTCTTCATCGTCGATGACAACTTCATTGGAAACAAGAAGCTGGCGAAGGAACTCCTGCGCGAGATGGCGGCCTGGGGCGCTGCGCACGACTATCCCATTGACTTCAACACCGAGGTGAGTCTCAACGTTGCCCAGGACAAGGAGCTCCTCGAGCTCATGCGGGCTGCGCATTTCACGACCATCTTCATCGGCATCGAAAGCCCTCGGAAGGAGTCCTTGCGCGAGACGCACAAGACCCAGAACGTGCGTGGCGACCTTGTCGAAAGCGTACGAACGATTCACTCCTACGGAATCCAGGTGCAGGCCGGAATGATCGTGGGCTTCGACCACGACGACGCGACGATCTTCGAGGAGCAGCTGCGCTTCATCCAGGACGCGCGCATCCCCGTGTCGATGACGGGGATGCTCCAGGCGATGCCCAAGACGCCTCTTCACGAGCGGATGACGAAAGAGGGGCGCCTCGTCGCGGAGAGCACCGGAGATCAGTTCGTGTTCTCGAACATCTTCCCGAAAAGCATGAGCCGACTGGAGCTGTACCGGGGCTACCGGACGCTGATTGCGCAGCTCTACGACTTCCGGAACTACCGCCAGCGGACGCTGGACTTCCTGCTCCACAAGGGCGACCAGGTCGCGCAGGGCCTCCGCGTTCGATCGGGAGAGCTGCGTCTGCTCGGGCGCATTTTGTGGGAGACGGTGCTCCGGGCGAATCCGAGGCGGGCCTGGTTCACGCTCTCTCTTCTCGTCGCCACCCTCGTGCGGCGTCCCTCCGTCTTCAAGGACGCGGTGTCCTTCGCGATCGTGCACAAGGCGTTTCACGAGTACATCGATGTCTTGGCGGGCCATCTCGATTTTGCGATCGCCGAGCTCGAGCGGGGAGCAGAGCCAGACGAGCTCCAGCCGGCCTAACCCCGCCCTGGGGCAAGGACCTGAAGTCCTGCGACCCCCAAATCCCCGGGGGAAGAGCCGCGGGTTCGGGCGTCGCTTCAACTTGGACTAACGCAGTCCGATATTTACAGGACCTCGGTGGTCCCCTATGGTCGACACCATGATGTCCGGGGGCGAGCGATGATTCGGATGAGCAAGCTCACCGACTACGGGATCGTGCTCCTCGCAGAGCTTGGCTCGCAGCACGACGCGGCCCCGCACAATGCCCGGGAACTCTCGCGACGCACCCACCTCCCCCTTCCGGTGGTGAGCAAGCTCCTGAAGGCGCTGGCCAGGGAGGGTGTCCTCGTCTCCCATCGCGGCGCGAAGGGGGGCTACAGCCTCTCGCGACGACCCGAAGAGATTTCGGTGGCCGAGGTGATCCGCGTGCTCGAAGGCCCGATCGCGCTCACCGAGTGCGGGACGCACCCGGGTCTGTGCGCGCAGGAGCAGCTCTGCCAGGTCCGAATGCCGTGGCAGCGCATCAACGAGGTGATCCGGGACGCGCTGAGCCACGTCACGCTGGCGGAGCTCATCGCCCCGACGACCGGGGGACATGGTGGGGGCCCGGCCGGCGATTCGTTCGTCCCGCTGGATCGCATCGCCCGCGCCTCGAACTGACGCGCGCTGGAATTGAGGAGAAGAGATGGCAGGCTCCACGCACACCCTCGAGAACCTCGCGAACCGCGAGTACGAGTGGGGCTTCGTCACCGACATCGAAGC
>Ga0187780_10004351_pt1 | contig 10634 bp, 7 predicted proteins | sample 1015_Q2_SP10_20__FD_132429 | JGI IMG/M metagenome (GOLD analysis project Ga0187780, IMG submission 132429) | Tropical peat soil microbial communities from peatlands in Department of Meta, Colombia - 1015_Q2_SP10_20_MG | ecosystem: Environmental > Terrestrial > Soil > Wetlands > Peat | place...
ACACGATACTGGTGGTTGGCAGGAGTAGCGATGTTGCTCGATGCCGGACTGCTGCGGGGAGCAGAGGAAAAAGTGCTGCTGGCGCAGCAGCCGACGCTGAGCAAGACCACGATTGTGTTCACGTATGGGGGCTATTTGTGGAGCGTGCCGAAAGAGGGCGGCGAGGCGCGGCAACTGACCACCGGGGGCCACGAAGGCTACGCGGTCTTCTCGCCGGATGGAAAGCAGATAGCGTTCACGGGGCAGTACGACGGAAACACGGATGTATTTGTGATGCCGGCAGAGGGAGGCACGCCGAAGAGATTGACCTGGCATCCAGGCCAAGACTCGGCGCTAGGTTGGACGCCGGATGGAAAGCGTGTGTTGTTCGTTTCGGATCGGGATGCGTACGCAGATTTTACGCGTTTCTACACGGTCGCGGCAGAAGGAGGAGTGGCGGAAACACTGCCGATGTGGCGTGCATTTGACGGGCGGTATTCGCCGGATGGAACGCGGATCGCGTACGTGCCGAATTTCCAGTGGCAGCAGGCGTGGAAAAGATACCGGGGCGGGCAGACGACGCCAATCTACATTGTGAAGTTGAGCGACCTGTCGCTGGAGAAGATCACGCGAGAGAACTCGAACGACTCAAATCCGGCGTGGTTTGGGGACACGGTGTATTTCCTGTCCGACCGGAACGGCCCAGTGACGCTGTTCGCGTACGACACGAAGGCCAAGACGGTGAAGCAGGCGCTGGAAAACAAGGGTTACGACCTGAAATCGGTGTCGGCGGGGCCGGACGAGCTCGTGTATGAACAGTTTGGGGGAATCTATTTGTTTGACCCCAAGACCGGAAAGTCGAAGAAGGTGGAGATACGGCTGAATGCGGATTTGCCGGCGACGCGGCCGCATTTTGTGAAGGCCGCGGACAAGATCATGAACGCGGGGATTTCGCCGACAGGGGCACGGGCAGTGTTCGAAGCGCGCGGAGAGGTTTTGACGGTGCCGGCGGAGAAGGGAGACATCCGGAACCTGACGCGCACGACAGCGGTGGCGGAAAGGGATCCGGCATGGTCGCCCGATGGAAAGTGGATTGCGTTTTTCTCTGACGAATCGGGCGAGTATGCGCTGCACCTGGTGGATCAGAGCGGGTTGGGAGAAGTGAAAAAGATCAATCTGGGGAACCCGCCTTCGTACTTTTACGGACCGACCTGGTCGCCGGACAGCAAGAAGATTGCGTACACGGACAAACGGCTAAACCTGTGGTACGTGGACATCGAGAAGGGCACGCCGGTGAAGGTGGCGACAGAAAGGTTTGATGATCCGACGGGCGCGATGAATGAAGGATGGTCACCGGATAGCAAGTGGCTGACGTACACGAAGCACTTGGGGAACCATTTGAATGCGGTTTTCGTGCATTCGTTGGAGAGCGGAAAGGAATCGCAGGTGTCGGACGGAACCGCGGATTCGCGATTTCCGGCGTTCGACAAGAATGGGAAGACGTTGTATTTCGCGGCGAGTACGGATGTGGGTCTGACAGCGGGCTGGCTGGATTTGTCGAGTTTTCAGCATCCGTTGACGCGCAGCATTTATGCGGTGGTGTTGAAAAAGGGAGATCCGAACCCGGTAGAGCCTCAGAGCGACGAAGAGAAAGTCGCCAAGCCTGAGGACAAGAGCAAGGAAGCCGACAAAGACAAAGACAAGGACAAGGAAAAAGACAAGGGAAAAGAAGGGGACAAGGATAAGGACAAAGGCAAGGAGGGAGAGAAGAAGGAAGAGGTTCCCGTGGTGACGATTGACCTCGAGGGAATCGGGCAGCGGATTGTGGCATTGCCGATCCGAGCGGCCAACTACGTCCAAGTGGACTGCGGGAAAACCGGGGTGTTGTTCCTGAGCGAATTTGCCGACGTGCTGCGGTTCACCGAACCCCCGAGCGCCACGGTGAGCAAGTTCGATTTGAGCACGCGGAAGACAGAGCCATACATCAGCGGCGTGACGGCGTTTGCGGTATCGGCAAATGGAGAAAAGGCGTTGTACCGGCAAGGGCCGCCACCGGGGGGAACATGGACCATCGCTGGCACCGGGGCTGCGCCGAAACCGGGAGAAGGCGCGCTGAATCTCGGGAACATGGAGGTTTACGTCGACCCACATGCGGAGTGGAACCAGATGTACCACGAAGTATGGCGAATCCAACGGGACTTCCTGTACGACCCGAACCATCATGGACTGAATCTCGGAGCGACAGAGAAGAAGTACAGTCCATATCTTGCGGGAGTGGGAGGGCGCGAGGACCTGAATTATCTGTTCGTGGAGATGCTGGGCGAGGTCACCATCGGACACATGTTCGTTGGCGGAGGAGACGTGCCCAAACCGCCGCAGGTGAAGGGCGGACTGCTGGGAGCGGACTACAAGGTCGAGAACGGGCGGTACCGGTTCGCGCGAATTTACAACGGAGAAAACTGGAACCCAGACTTGAAGGCGCCGCTAACGCAGCCGGGCGTGGACGTGAAAGTAGGGGATTATCTGCTGGAGGTCAACGGGAGGGATGTGCGGCCGCCGGCGGAAGTGTACAGCTTTTTTGAGGAGACGGCGGGTAAACAGATCAAAATCAAAGTCGGACCGAACACCGATGGGAAGGACGCGAGAGAGGTGACGGTGGTGCCGGTGGACAGCGAGTTCGCGCTGCGCAACCGGGCGTGGGAAGAAGACAACCGTCGGAAGGTGGATGAGCTGAGCGGAGGAAAGCTGGCATACGTCCACGTTCCGGATACGGCAGTGGGCGGGTACACCAACTTCAACCGGTTCTACTTCGCGCAGGTGGACAAACAGGGCGCGGTCATTGACGAGCGATACAATCACGGCGGCGAGGTGGCGGATTACATCATTGACATGCTGAGGAGACCGCTACGGAATTGCGCGATTTCGCGAGAAGGAGAGAAGTTCTGCTCGCCGCTGGCGCAGATCTACGGGCCGAAAACGATGATCATCAATGAAATGTCCGGGTCGGGCGGCGACGCGCTGCCGTGGATGTTCAAGCAGGACGGAGTGGGGCCGCTGGTCGGCAAGCGGACCTGGGGCGGATTGGTGGGAATCTACAACTATCCGCAACTGCTGGATGGAGGTTACGTGACTGCGCCGCGCGTAGCGATCTACGGACTGAAGGGGCAGTGGGAAGTAGAAAACATCGGCATCGCGCCGGATATCGACGTGGAGAACGATCCGGCGTCGGTGGCGGCAGGGCACGACCCGCAATTGGAGAAAGCGGTGCAGGTGACGCTGGAGGGGTTGAAGAAGAATCCGGTGGTGATACCGGATCATCCGCCGTATCCGAATTATCACAAGAAGTGATTCATGGGGGCCGACAGCCATGAGCTGTCAGCTATCAGCTAGAAACCTGGGAGGGAGAACGCACTGGCGACCATGAGGGCCGTGGACGTCGAGAATTGAAGAGTGGACTCGCGCCTGGACTCAGCAAATCTCGTAACCGTGGTCAGAGCGATTTGGAAAAGAGCCAGGGGAGGAGGTCGGGCTCGGCGTAGGCTTTGTCCCAGGAATTGTGATTGACGCCGGGATACTCGGTGTGGCGCACGTCGCCGCCCGCGGCCTTAAGGGCATCGTTCATCTTGCGTGAGAAGTCGGGAGAGACGACTTCGTCCGCGCCACCATGAAAAATCCAGACGGGAGTTTTGCCGATCTTCTTGGCGACGTCGTCGTAGCTCTTTGGCTCATCGGGGTAAGAATCCTTGGCCATTTCTGGATGCGTCTGGAGGAGACGCGCAGGTATTACGATACCGCCACAAATCGGAACGATGGCAGCGAACTTGCCCGGATGGCGGGAGGCGAGGGCCCAGCTTCCATAGCCGCCCATGGAGAGGCCAGTGAGATAGGTGCGTTTGAGATCCCCTTTGAATTCCTTTGTGGCGGCAGCAAGCGCGGCGAGAGCCACTTCTTCCATTTCCGCGGAGGACCACCAGGCGTCCTTAAGGCACTGGGGCATCACGACAATGGCGGGGAAGCGAGTGCGATTTTGACGAATGGCATGCGGCAAGCCGACGTCGGTCTGGAGAAGGCCGTCAGAGCCCCGCTCACCACCACCATGAAGGAAGAGAATGACAGGCCACTTTTGGTGGGAGGACCAATTTTCGGGAACGAAAACCTGATACTTGTAAGCTGTGCCGTGGAGCGAAACGGTGCGGTCCAGGAAGCCGGTTGCATGGGAGCGGGCTTCGGAACGAGGGGACACAACCAGAGTCAGAACAAGAAGCGAGAAATAGAGGATTCGAGAGAAGCGCACAGACACCTCCAAACGAATGACTGTAGCACGAGCGCAGGAGGCGGACGAAGCAGGTGTGTGGTAGTTTGAACGGATGGGAAAAAGATGCCGGAACTTCCTGAGGTCGAGACAGTAGCGCGAGGCCTGCAACGAACGGTCGTGGGGCGGAAGATTCTGCGTGTCACGCTGGGGAAAACGGATTTCATTGACGATGCGGCGGCGATTGAGAAGGAGTTGCCGGGGCGAACGATTCAGAAGGTAGAGCGTTACGGGAAGTTTCTGTTGCTGCGGTTGGGCGAGGATAAGTTGACCACGGAGAATGGCGAGGACGGGGCGCTGCTCGTGCACTTGGGAATGACGGGGGTGCTGATGCCTCTGCCGGTGAGTGAGCCGCATGCAAAGCATACGCACGTGGTGCTGCAGTTGGACGACGGGCGGGAATTGCGCTACGTGGATGCGCGGCGATTCGGGCGGATGGCGTATCTCGCGGGGGAAGTTTTGCGCGGGGAGTTGAAACGATTTGGGGCGGACCCTTTGGAGGCGGGGCTGGAGGAGTTCAGGAAGAGAATTGGTGAGCGGCGGGCGAGGATCAAGGCGCTGCTACTGGACCAGAGCGTAATCCGCGGCGTGGGGAACATCTATGCGGATGAAAGCTTGTGGAAGGCGAAGATTCATCCGGCACATCTGGGAACGCGGTTGAAGCCGGAGCAAACGAAGAAATTGTACGGCGTGCTGCAGGACATTCTGCAGAAAGCCATCGTCTTGCGAGGGTCGTCGATCTCCGACTTTCTTGACGCGGAGGGATTGCCGGGAGAATATCAACGGCACCATCGAGTGTATGGAAGAGAAGGAGAGGCGTGTTTCCGGTGCAGGACGCGGATTCGGCGCGTGATTGTTGCGGGACGGAGCAGTTATTTTTGCCCGGAGTGCCAGAGGGCGCCGAAAAGATGGAGAAGGAAAAGAAGTGAGTAAGTGACGAAATAACGAAATGAAGAAAAGCAGCCTGGAACGGACGCAGCTACGCAAATTTGCGCAAGATTGAGTTTAAGCACCATGTGGAGCGAGGAATGAAAAAAGGACAAAAGGCGATCGTGGTAGCGGGAATGCTGTTGGCGTTGGTCGGGGCGAAGGCGTGGACAGCGCTCGCGGCGGGGGCGGAGGCGAATGCCGATGCAGTTGTGGACGCGAAGATCTTGAGCGAAATCAAAGACCACAGCGAACTGATGGCCAACCTCGAGTATTTGTCGGACCGGATCGGGCCGCGGCTTACGGGGTCGCCGCTGCTGAAGCAGGCAAACGATTGGACGGCGGAGATGTTCAGGAAGTACGGGCTGACGAACGTGCACCTGGAGCCGTACACAATCGCGCACGCATGGACGCGGGGCATGGCCACGGCGCGCATTCTGAAGCCGACCGAGCATCCGCTGACGATTGCGTCCGGGGCGTGGTCGCCGGACACGAAAGGGGCCGTACGCGGGAAGGTGGTGTACTTCGATGCGAAAAAGCCGGAGGAGTATGCGAAATTCCATGGAAAACTGAAGGGCGCGATTGTCATTGCTGATGAACCGCGGCCACTTTCGCCGCCTCCACCGACAAACCAAAACGGAATGGCCACGATCCGGATGCAGGAACCACCAGCGCCCGTGGGACAGCCGGCGCTGCCCGATCCCTACGAAAAATTCCTAGAAGAGGAAAAGAAGAAGGAGAAGTTTTTTGTGGAGGAAGGCGTCCTTGCGGTGCTGCGAGATTCGGGAAAGCCGCACGCGCTGCTGAACATGACGGACAGCACATTTGAGCCGTTTCAGTTGGGGACGATTCCGACGGCATTTGTGACCGGCGAGGGCTACCGGATGATTTTCCGGATGCTGAAGAGCGAGCCGGTGGAAGTGGAACTGCTGATTACGAATGCGCTGAGCGCGAAGCCGGTGGAGGTGTACAACACGGTGGCGGAATTGCGAGGAACGGAGAAGCCTGAAGAAAATGTAATTCTCGGGGCGCACCTGGACTCGTGGGATTTGGGGACGGGAACCACGGACAACGGCACGGGATCGATGGCGGTGCTGGAAGCGGCGCGTGCGCTGTCGAAATTGAACGTTAAGCCCAACCGGACGATCCGGTTCGTGCTGTTCACGGGGGAAGAAGAGGGGTTGATAGGGTCGAAGGAATATGTGAAGGCGCACAAAGAGGAGTTGAGCAAAATTTCAGGCGCGCTGGTGCTCGATATCGGAACGGGGAGAGTGCTCGCGCTCGGGTTGCACGACAACTATCCGGCGCGGCCGGTGGTGGATGAGGTGATTGCGCCGCTCGGCGAGTTGAAGCTGCTTGAGCCCTCGATGCGGCGGACGTTTGGAACAGACAGCGCGTCTTTCGATGAAGTGGGTGTGCCGGGATTCTGGTGCATGCAGGCGATCGCGGAATACCGATTGACCCACCACAGCCAGTCGGACACGTTCGACAAAGCCTGGAAGGACGACATCAACCAAGGCGCGCAGGTGCTTGCGACCTGGGCCTACAACACGGCGAATTTGCCAGAGATGCTTCCGCGGCGGCCGTTCACACCGCCGGCGCCGGCTCCCGCTTTGGCCGCGGAGACGAAGAGCGAAACTCCGAAGACAGACCCACGAACGGAGATGGACAAGAAAATCACGGAGCAAGTGAAGGCCGACGGAGAACAACTTAAGAAGGATCTGACGTATCTCACGACGAATATCGGGGCGCGGCTGACGGGTTCGCCACAGTTGGACCAGGCAAGCCACTGGACAGCGGACCAATTTACGGCGCTGGGGCTCACTAGCGTGCACCTCGAGCCGTGGACCATAGCAAACAGTTGGACGCGTGGTGCGGCGAGCGGGCGTGTGGTTTCGCCGGTAATGAAGGAGGTTACGTTGGCGACAGCAGGATGGTCACCGGCGACAAACGGAACGGTCAAAGGCGAGGTGATAGCGGTTTCGGCGGAGAAGCCGGAAGACTTAGAGAAATATAAGGGAAAACTAGCGGGGAAGATTGTGCTGATGCAAGGTCCGCTGGAGTTGGTGCCGCCGGAGAGCCCGGCGTTGACGCCTTGGGGAGAAGGAACTCTGCCGATGATGCATCCGAAGGACAATAAGAGAATTGACTTCGCGACGTACATGCGAGTCCGGACTGCGGCGACGAAGATGATCGGAGAAGAGAAGGCCCTAGCGGTACTGTTCGGCTCGGAGAAGATGTACGGCTTGCTGAACATGAGCACGCAGTCGCGAAATTACGAGCCGGCGGCAACACCCGCGGCGTACATGGCCCGCGAAGATTATTTGGACGTGTTGCGACTCCTGGCCGAGGGAGGCACCGTGCAAATGGAAGTGAATCTGCAGGGGACGTTCAGTGGGAAGCCGATGGAAGTCTACAACACGGTGGCGGAGATTCGCGGAACGGAGAAGCCGGATGAAGTCGTAATCCTCGGCGCACATCTGGATTCTTGGGATTTGGGAACAGGCGCGACAGACAACGGCACGGGATCTATGGCGGTGCTTGAGGCGGCGCGGGCGCTGCAAAAAGTGGGCGTGAAGCCGAAGCGGACGATCCGGTTTGTGTTGTTCACCGGAGAGGAACAAGGAATCAATGGTTCGAGGGCCTATGTGCAGGCGCACAAAGACGAACTCGGGAAAATCTCGGGCATGTTGGTGCACGACAGCGGCACGGGAAAAGTGCTGACGATCGGGCTGATGGGAAACTACAACGCAAAAGAGACGATGGACCGGGCGCTTTATCCGCTTGCGGAAACCGCGGGGTTGCTGGAGCCGTCGTTGAGGAGCGAAGGAGGGAGCGACCACGTGCCGTTTGACCAGGCGGGCGTGCCCGGGTTCTGGTGCATACAGGAGCCGGCGGACTACGAAAAGATGCATCATTCGCAGGCGGACGTACTGGATCACGTGCGCTGGGATGATTTGACTGAGGGAGCGCAGGTGCTGGCCGTGTTTGCGTACAATGTGGCGGAATTGGATGAGATGTTGCCAAGAAAGAATGCGAAGTAATGATGTAAAGAAGTAATGAGCCAAAGAGGCAAGAGGTAAAGGAAGGAATAGAATGCGGGCGGTGGTGCAGAGGGTGAGCCGCGCGAACGTGAAGGTGGAAGGCCGGGTCACGGGCGAAATCGGGGCAGGGCTGATGATTCTGCTCGGAGTAGGAAAAGAAGACACTTCGGAAGTAGCGGCCTCGATGGCGGAGAAGCTCGCGAATCTGCGGATATTCGAGGACGCGGCGGGGAAGATGAATCTATCGCTGCTGGAAGTAAAGGGGAGCGCGCTGGTGGTGTCGCAGTTCACGTTATACGGGGACGCGAGAGGGCAACGGCGACCAAGTTTCATCACGGCGGCCCCTCCGGAGCTTGCGAAGAAGTTGTATGAAGAGTTTTGTGAAGCCTTGAAGAAACTTGGGGTGACGGTGGGAACGGGAATTTTTCAGGCCATGATGTCGGTGGAGCTGGTGAATGAAGGGCCAGTCACAATCCTCATCGATTCCGACAAAACATTCTGAAGCGCCGAAGAAGAAGGCGGACAAAGCGGAGGCGTGGACGGTGCGCCGCGCGGTTGCGGAACTACGCAGGTACGGAGAACAACGGAATGTGGAAGGGATGGCGCGATTTGGAATCCGAGCGGAAAAAGTGTACGGAGTATCAAAGCCGCGGCTGGACGAACTAGCCAGAAAAATCGGCAAGGATCATGAATTGGGGATGCGGCTTTGGGAGACCGGAATTCACGATGCGCGGTTACTGGGAGTAATGATTTCGGAACCTGCGCGGGTTACGGCGAGACAGATGGAACAGTGGGTGAAGGATTTCGACAATTGGGACGTGTGCGATGGGACGTGCTGCCACTTGTTCGTTGACGCCAAGCCGGCTTGGGAGAAAGCATTCGCATGGAGCCGGCGGAGGCGAGAATTTGAAAAGCGGGCAGGATTTGCACTGGCGGCGTTTTTGGCGGTCCACGACAAGGCAGCGGGCAATGAGGTGTTTGAGAGATTTTTGAAGGCGATTGAGCGCGAAGCCTGGGATGAGAGGAATTTTGTACGGAAGGCAGTGACTTGGGCGCTGCGAAACATCGGGAAACGTAACCCTCCGCTGAATCGTAAAGCGATTGCTTGCGCGGAGAGAATCCTGAAGGACGGAGAGGGAGCAGCGCGGTGGATCGCGCGGGATGCACTGAGGGAATTGACAAGTGAGGCAGTGCAAAGGCGGTTGAAGAGGAAGAAGGCTTGAGGGACATGGCAGCCGAGACGAGCAGAGTGGCAATCCGGCGGGCGCGACTGAGCGATGCGGCGCGAATCGCGGCACTTTGCGGGCAACTTGGATATCCCGCGACAACAAAACGGATGGTAGCGCGATTGAAGCGTGCATTACGGGACAGGGATGCCGCGTGCTTTGTGGCAGAGGCGAAGGAAGATGGAGTGATTGGTTGGGCGCACGTGAGCGTCAGGCCGCTGCTCGAAGTGGACAGACACGCAGAATTGGATGGTTTGGTGGTGGACGAGGAGGCGCGCAGCCGCGGCGCCGGGGCGAGATTGCTGGATGCGGCGGAGGAGTGGGCGCGCAAGAGGAAGTGCAAAGGATTGTCGGTGCGGTCGAATGTGAAGAGGGAAAGGGCGCATGAGTTTTATCTGCGGCAGGGATACGAGCACTACAAGACGCAGAAAGCGTTCCGGAAAACCCTATGACCGATTACGGTTGTTCCATGCAGCCTACGGGCCGGAGCACGCACTTCACTTCTTGTGGTCCAGTTCGACGCGTATCATCCAGTCGGCCTGGGGAAACTCATGCGGCGGCTTGCCGGGCACGGAATCTATCGAATTGCCCTTAGAAGTCGAGTCGAATGCCACATACACACCGTTTGTGAAGGAGGCGCGAAAATTCAGCGTTATGTAAAAGGCTGGCGGCACGCGCGTGGGAGGAACGTCGAAACGCGCCCAGGCGTCCTGTCCATACGTGAACGAAGCGTACCGGCCTTTCCAGATGGAAATCAGTTTGGCATCAGCATCGGAGAGGGCGATATCGAAGGTCGTGTCAGGTGGCTTTTCGGCACCGTAGCGTGATCCGTAGATCCAGACGGCTGAAACGTACCATTCGCCCGGGTTGGGAAATGTGAACTTCCGACCTTCTCCGCCTCCTCGGATGGACGCGTGACTGCTCTCGGTACCGGCGCTCGTCGGCACTTTCACCGGGCTGCCAGAAAGATCCGCGGCAAGGGCTTGCTCGGCGCGGAACTCACTCACGCGAAGTGGTTCGAGCAGTACCGGCGCTGCCCCCCGCCACCATTCGGCCAGCGCGGCCTCATCATGTGGTTGGAGCTTGTTGAGAACCTGGGTCAGAGTTTCCGAGGGCCTCATGGGGTCAACGCCAACTGCCTGCCAT
>Ga0187780_10004352_pt1 | contig 10634 bp, 5 predicted proteins | sample 1015_Q2_SP10_20__FD_132429 | JGI IMG/M metagenome (GOLD analysis project Ga0187780, IMG submission 132429) | Tropical peat soil microbial communities from peatlands in Department of Meta, Colombia - 1015_Q2_SP10_20_MG | ecosystem: Environmental > Terrestrial > Soil > Wetlands > Peat | place...
GAGGGACATCCCGAAACCCGCCACGAACTCGTCAGCGTGCTGCATCTCAATCAGAAACTGGACCCCTTTCGTCGTCACGGTGTAGTACTTGCTCTCCCCTTCCGTCTTCTCCTCGATGAGGCCGTGTGACAGGAGCTGGCCGAGGAACTTGACCAGCCTATCGTGAGATAGGTTGGCCCTGTTCAGGATGTGGGTCGGCTTGGCCGTCTCGAGGTCCTTCACCGCTGTCACAATATCAATGTAGATCCGGAGAGTGCTGCGCTGCTTCTCAGGATGAAACAAATCTGCCGCTCCTGACGAGGAACCAGAGCAAGATTATGAATCCGATGAACTGGGCGAGTGTTCCTTCGTAGAACGTGATCTGTGTGAGTGCAGCGACTGAGGCGAGCATCAGGACGTGGCTTCCGAATAATACCCCGAAACCGAGCAACACGAGGAGCGCCGATTTCCTCCTGCTCCTGCCGTAGACGAGGACCGCCTCGAACACTATGAAAGCGAGCAGCGCGACCATCAGGAGGTACGCAAGTAGTGCGAGATCGTAGTACGCCCCGAACGTCGAGGTTAAGATTGCTACAGGGAGTAGGGTGCCAGTTTGCTTCAGGCTGTCGATCGTTTCCCTCGAGGAACCGAAAACCTCGATTGCATATCCCCAGGCGAAGGTGAAGTAGGCTACCAGCTGTAGGGTGAGAAAGAGGAGGCCGGCGTCAGCGACCAGGCTCTTTGCGAGGAGGCCGTTGACGACGGTGGCATCCGCGATGAAGGTTGTCAGCCCTTCGACCAGCAGCCCTGTTCCAAGAAGGGCGAACCCGACGCTGATCGCCTTCAAGGCCGGGCTTCCTACCAGCTTGTTGAACTTGAAGGAGTAGTAGCTGATGGGATAGGCCACGATTGAGCTGATAATGTCAAGAGACAGGAGCAAGAAAACGAAAGCAGGGGTGGGCTCTGTAGATGAAAGAGCAAAGCCCGCAGAAGAACTACTGGAGGAGTGGTCTGCGTCACCCACGTAGGAAGCTGCGATACTAATATTCCCAATCTTGCTCGGGGAGAATGTCACAGCACACTTTCCGAAATTGGTCGTGCACTGGCCGGAAGCGGGTGTGAACAGTCCCGATTCGGCAGGGGAATCGGTGAATGTCACCGTCCCTCCCGTGGGCATGATCTCGACTCCAGTTGAGGAATCCGTCACAGTCGCTGTGCAAGTGGTCTCCCTCGTCACCTGGAGACTGGAGGGGGTGCACGACACGCTGATCGAAGAGGTCCGACTCGTCGCAGTGAAAGTTGAAGTCCCGACGCTGGACGAGTGATCTGGGTCACTGCCGTAGGACCCCTGAATGGTGATATCGCCGGTCGCTGCCGGAATGAAAGTCACCGAACACATCCCGCCTGAGAGTTTGCAGCTTGAAGGAGAAAGGCTCCCGCCAGCTGACGGATTCGCATCGAAGGTCACGTTTCCCGTAGGTCTTTCGGTGGCACCTCCGGAATCGGACACGGTCGCTGTGCACACCGATTCTTGGTTGATTTGGGAAGTGCTTGGGGAGCAGGCGACCGCTGTCACTGTCGCAACTTTCGTGGCCTTGAGAGTGAATTCTGCAGTGGCCGAACTCGACAGATGGTCCGTATCGCCCGCGTAGGAAGCCGTTATCATGATGGTCCCCGATCTTCCAGAGCTCGGAGTGAACGTCACAGCGCACGCTCCGGAATTGGCGGTGCATTGCGCAGAGATCGGAAAGAATACCCCCGATCCTGAGGGGGAATCAGCGAAGGTCACGTTCCCTCCAGACGGAGTAACCTGGGTGCCCGGAGATGTATCCATCACCGTCGCGGAGCATACCGCGCCTAAGGTAACCGGAAGGCTCGAAGGTGTGCACGAAACGATGATCGAAGCGTCCCTCTTTGTTGCTGTTACTGACGCCGCTCCACTGCTTCCAGTATGGATGGAGTCTCCGCTGTAGGTCCCATTCACATCAATGGACCTCTCGGTACCGGAAGCTGGCGTAAACGAGGCCGCACATGCAGCAGTGGAGCCTGAGCCCCTGAGAGTGCAGAAAGCGGGGACGAAGGAGCCGGCACCGCTGGGAGTTGTGGAGAAGCTGATGGTCCCGGCTGGGGCGCTGCTGTTGCTGCTATTGTCAGTAACCGTCGCCGTGCAAGTTGTTGAATTTCCGACCGCAAGGGACGTCGGTGAGCAGCTGACCGAGGTGGAGGTCGGATGCGCGAGTGGGGGGCTGAAGGACCCAAACCTGACGGCATACGGGCCCGTCCCAACCGTCCAGATCATGCCAAAGGTTGCGTCAGGACCCCGTTCTACGTTCAGAACCGCTTCATAGATCGTGGGCTCGCCTGTGAACAGGTCAGTATGACGTGTCCAATTCCCTCCCAGATTGGCCGAGGAGACGTAGCTTACGGTCGTAGCGTCGGTATACCCTATTACGAAACCGGTCTCATTGTCGAAGGCGAGACCGACATTCCTGTTGGCCCCGGCGGCCACCGGCGTCTCGGGGGATCCGGAACCCCCGAGAGTGTAATGGAAGAAACAGACATTGTTGGGGTTGAATTCAACCGCAGCGACGTAAACCGTCTTCCCGATGTTGTAAGCGGACATCCTGTTCCCCCAATAGACGTTATCAGTGGTGAAGGCAGAGAGATTCCAGGTTCTTCCGCCGTCGGTCGTGTAATCGAAGGTGATGGTGCTTCCGTTGTACGTGCCGTCCACGGCGTAAAGCAGCACTGCATTGAATTGTCCATCCTGGCTCGAGCCCACACTCATGATTATCGACTCATAATTCCCAACAGTGGTGGGTTTCGCCGAGTGTACGCTCTCGCAACTCGTGCCCCTGCACAAGAACACCTCGACGTAGTAGTAGGGCTTGGCGAACTCTGACACTGAGATGAGGATGTCATTGGCGTCGACCACAGAGATTGTTGGCCTGATAGCGTTCCCGTATGTTCCCCTCACTCCTCCGATCCCTGTGGACCATTCGATCCCACCGCACCCCGATGAAGAAAGAACCCCATACCTGAAGTGAAAGTAGTCACCTCCACTTGATGATACGTAGTAGATTGTGCCCGCGCTGTCGTTGTGCCACAGGCTGAACATTAGCCCCGCTGTGACGCTGGAGTTTATCTCCGTGGGCGGAGCCCACGCGATCCTATCGCCTGACGACGTACACTGCATCGCGGAGCCATCGGAGTAGAAAACCCACCAGAGATTGGAAGCACTGTCGTAGAAGAGCTTGTCCTGATCATTGATGCTGGCCTTCCCACCAGGGACGCCCGAGGCGACTGTAACGGCGCCCGTCGAGGCATGTGCCAGAGGGGGGATTGTAGCCTGGAACAAAACAATCATTGCAAGAAAGGCAATGGTCGCCAAAGCCGTCCGACCATCACGATGGATCCACCCTTTGTTCTCTCTCAGCGATTTCAACGTAACATGCCTTCAGCAGGTGTATGGCGTGGTGCTCTTCTCAGGTCGCGGGAACCAGAATCTCTTCCGGCCAGGAACGCAAGGAACTCAACTCGGCGCGGGCTGACACGCCTCTCAACCCAGTGAGACATGTCGAATAGTTAGAGAAAACCCTAGTGGGTATTTAGAGTGTATGGACATTGCGTTCATACATTGTGTCCCGCGAACCTAAATACACTCAACTGCAATTTCAAAAAGAATGAACATGCAACGGTGGACAATTCAGCCGCTGCCAGAGAAGACGTCAAATCCGAATATCTCCGTCTGGAGTGAAGAAGACGTCGATGTCTTGTTTGACGTTGTGAGCTTCGATTGAACGGGATTCCGTTGGTGCGATTGACCCTTTCGAAGCCAGTCGATGCTGAACAGGCAATTTGTTATGCTCCTGGAGGACCCTAGAGGCGATACCATGAGAAGAAAGGCGTTGGATATTGAATACGACATTGCCGTCAGCACCCTCGAACCACTGGGCCAGACCAAGCTGATGTATGCCAGCTCCCTCAACCACACGATGCTCATGCAGTACCTGGGACGACTTACGTCAATGGGATACATCGTGTATCAGCCAGATTCGAAGACCTATTCGACAACGGTGAAGGGGAGGGATTTCATCAAGAGCTATGAGCAGTATCAGAAGGCTCAACAGGAGCTCAGGAAGGCGTACATGGTTTTGTGCGGTGGCCATAAACTCCCTTTACTTGCGGCGGAAGGAGGGCTCTGCGACAAAGGACAGGTCACGGTGGTCCAGACCTCAATGAGTTTCTGACCTAATTCTGTATCGCGTTGCGATTCCAACTTTGAAAACGGGAGGCGCCCACGGGTCCTGGAAACCAGAACTCGTGGGTTACTTCATTGAAGTTATTTGTAGACTGTTAGCTTGTGGCTTCCGGAGCTGCCGAGGTTGTTCGTGTCCCCGCCAAAGGTGGCGGTGATCGTGACAGGACCAGCCTTTGCCCCTGTCACTGAGACTGAGCATGTTCCGCTAGCGTCGAGGGTACAAGTTGCCGAGGAGAAAGTCACCTGACCTGAGCCTGTCTGGGAGAAGGTCACAGTTCCTGTTGGGAAGTAGCCCGTGACTGTGGCGGTGCACGTCTTCGTGGCTCCCACCTGAATTGCGTTGAAGCAAGTTAGCTTGGTCGCCGATTGGGCCTGGAGCACTGTCAGGGAGACTGCTCCTTCGGCCGCGTTCCCTAATGGGTCGTAGGCCATGATAGAGAATGGATAGGTGCCTGCAGTCGCCGGGACGACGATCTGCCCGACAAACCTCTGGCCAGCTGGGTGGTAGGTGAGGCGGGTGTGGCCGTAGGTAGTGAACGCTTCAACGCTGCCGATCTTCATCAGAGTCCCGTTAGGGTAGGTCACCTTGGCTGTTATCGTCTCCACCATGGTGCTGCCGACCACCACGGTCGGCTTGCTGATGGTTGTCACCATGCTCATGAGCAGCGGTGCCACCCTGACCAGGGTCTCTCCGAGGGCGAAGTCTCCGAGCCCGTCATGGCCCGTGACCACCACCCTGTAGAATCCCACGGGGTCAGAGGGGGTGATTCCGAAGGAACCCAGCCAGAGGCCTGTGGTCGAGTCATAGGTGAGTGTGGCCGTCCCGATGTTGGTTCCGCCTGGGTCAGAGGGGCCAAACGCGAAGATTGTGGCCTTGTATGATCCCGTTGTGACCGTCGAAGTTCCGCAGCTTGTGGGGCAGATCGCAGAGCCGATCATCATGGTGTCCCCGAGCAGGTAGGTCGGGCTGTCGGTGAAGGTAGAGGCCATCAGGCCTATGTTCACCCAGGCGTAAGCCTCAGCCGCCCGATTGCCGCTCGAGTCAGCGCCCGTTATGGAGAGCACCCAGGGGCCCTGCTTCACCGATGATGGGACGGTGAATGTGCCCTCCCATGCTCCGTCGCCGGAGTTGAATGCAAGGGGTACCTTCCCCTGAACTGGTCCGTCTGGCGTCCCAAGGTAGAACGTCGCTGTGAATGATCCGGTTCCAACTACGGAGGACTCGTCAGGGGACAACACGACCGCAGCGATGGGTATCGTGCTCCCCACCTGGAAGGAGCCCCAAGTGTAGAATATGGTGATGCCGTCTCCGACGGAGAACGATGTGTAGCCAGTGCCGCTCAGAGGGCCGCTTGTTGCTGAAACGAGCGCAGTCCACATGCCGGGTGGATCTGTGGGATTGATGTGATAGGTCCCGACCCACCGCTTAGTCACCGGGTTGTAAGACATCGGAACGTTCCCGAGCACCTTGCTGGTGTTGGAGAGTATCTGGGCTGACACGGTCCCGGTCGTCACTGGAGTCGCTCCCTTCATGACAGTTGCGTAGATGCGCACTGGACCGTAGCTTGCGCTCGTCCCGAGGGCGACGTTACTGGACGCAGAAACGCTCAGAGACGATGACGGATGGGAGAGGTAGTTGGCAAGAGCCGCTACGTCAGGCGTACCCATCCCAGTCACAGGATCCCATCCGGGCCCGGCCTGGATTGGGTCGATGTCGCCGACCGTCACGTCGTGGAACGCCTTTGCATACTCTGTAGGGTTGTTCAGGATGGCGTACAGGGAGGGATTGATGAATCCGAGGTTGTGCCCCGCAGCCTGGTCGATCAGCGCCATGGCGCCCGCCCATGAGGGCGAACCTACGCTGGTCCCACCAAAGATGTAGAAGGCTCCCTCTAGAGAGACCAGTACACCTGTCTCGGGGTCCGCGTCCCAGGCGACGTCAGCCGCTCCTCTGGTGTTACCGCTCGGGACACCGGGTCCCGTCTGCCAGGTGGGGCGACCGATGAACGAACTGAAGCCACCGCCTGAGCTCCATCCGCGCGCGTTGTTCCAACTCCAGCCCGTTTCGTAGCCATAGCCGCCCGTGGCGTTGGCTGGCGGGTACTGGAGGTAGCCGGCGGTGGTGCTCATGAATAGAGAGGTCCCTCCAACTGCGGTGACGAATGGGTCCGTCGATGGGTAGAGTAGGCCGCCGTAAGGCAATGTCTGCCCGAAGCCCTGGTCGTAGGCACCCCAGTCCCCGGTCGAAGCGAAGAACGTGATTCCCTGTGCAGTGCCCTGCTGGAACACCTCGTTTATCCACGGATAGTTCTCGCCGAAGACCGGCGCCACGGCGCCTGACTCCCCGAAGTCGTTCTCGGGGGCCCCCCAGCTCATCGATATGATTGAGCTTGGCGAAACGTATGTCCCGTTTCCGTTCGTCCCTGCGACCGCGGCAGCCACTGCGTCGTAGAGTGGCTGCGCGTTGGTAGAGCCGATGTACAGGTTGATTATGGCACCCGGGGCGATTGCGTGAGCCCATTCTACGTCGAGGGCGATCTCACCATTCCAGCCCGTGGTTATCCCCTGGCTGAAGTCGCACGGCCCGTCAACGCAGACAATGTTGACCTTGGTCGTGGAGATGCCAAAGGCGGCGCTGAAGCTGTCAAGTTCGCTTTGGATGTAGGGATCCCCGAACGCATCGACGATGGATATGGTGACGCCGGTACCGTCGATGCCATGATTCAGCAGTGGGGTCGCGTCGTAGATGTTCCTAATCTCGCTCGGAGAGTAGTAGACCGAGTTGGCCGCGGTCTGGACCGGTTCCAGCTTGATGGCCGTAGGAATTGCGCCCTTCATGTTTGACGACCCAGTCGAAACCATGCTCTGGTGTTGCGTCAGAAGGTTGAGAAGCCACTGCGGCGCCTGCACCTGAGAGGTAGCGCTCGCCGAGGATGAGTTCGTGGGTGCTTTGGCGAAAGTCATGGGGACAAATGCGAAGGAGCCCAGAAGGAGAATGAGGAGAAGCAGAACTGATAGAATTCGCAGTTGTCTAATTGAGTTCTTCATCTTTTTCGGATTGCAAGATTCGACTCATTCTCTTAATGTTTCCGTTAACAGTGGATAATGGAAGAGGCGACCCTTCTGATATGGACCAAAAACGGAGTTAATTCACAGCACATTAACCCTGAGGTCGAGCCCTGCTTTTTGATTTTCCGACACCTTCAGAGAGCCTGATTGCCCCCGTTCCTCCTGTTCTCGCGAGCTTGTTCCAAGCCTTCCCCCCTCCCGATAGGGTGCGAACCGCAGCAAGTATGGTGACCAAGTCGTTGAACTGCCTGTACCCCACTACGAAGAGTGGAGCATAGGACACGAGCCGATAGTCCTCATCGTCTATCGAGACGGCGGCCAGGGCCACGAAGATCTGAGCCAGGAGGAAGATCCCCACCATCTCGAGGAAGATCAGCCATTGACCAGTGACTGCGAGGATTACGCCTGCCACGATCGAAAGGAGGCTTGCGAAGGGGTTGAAGAGAGAAAGCAGCATCAGTGGGAATCCGATGGAGTGAAGACTCCCGAATTCCTTGTTCCAGAGAGCGTCCCTGTGTTTGTAGACCGTTTGGAAGGTCCCCGTGTTCCACCTCATCCTCTGCTTGTAGAGGCCCTTCAACGTGGAGGGGGCCTCGGTGTAGACTGACCCTGAGGAACTTGAGGCGATTGTTCCGTGCCTCTTCAACAGTCTGACAGTCAGGTCGAAGTCCTCTGTGACCGTGTCCCTGTCATAGCCCCTTTCCCGGACAACTGCGCTCTTCCTGAAGGCACCGAAAGCCCCCGGAATCACCATGACCGTGCCAAAGAGGGCGTAGGCTCTCCTTATCGTGTTGAGGGCCATTACGTACTCGAGTTCCTGAATCCTGGTGAGGACTGACTTGTTGTTCAGGACCTTGACATTCCCTGCTACCGCCGAAGTTCCCGGGTCTGTCTCCATCAAGCTGATCACTTCGTCGATTGCGCTTCTAGTGACCATGCTGTCAGAATCCAGCGTGATGAGGAACTCGCCCTTCGCGTACAGGAGGCCGTGGTTGAGGGCCGCGGCCTTTCCTCCGTTGGGCTGCCTGATGACCTTGACGCCGTGGCTCCTGTACCAGGAGGCGACCGAGGCAGTCAAATCGGTCGACCCATCGTCGATGACTATCACCTCGATTCTCTCGTAACTCGTGTTCCTGAGACTCTCGAGGGTCCTCGACAGTACGCTCTGCTCGTTGAACGCTGGGACGAGGATTGTGACCAGGGATTTCCCCCTTGTCCCTTTGGGAGTCTTTCCCTCGAGCATCTTGAACCTGACCGCGAGCGGAAGAGGGAAGGTGCTGACTAGCAGGGCAATGCTGAAGCCCGTCATCAGGGCAGTCCTGAGCAGCGCTTCCTGCAAAGAGCCGAAGTAACCGAGAATTGAAAGTATCACCCCGAAGCCCAGCGGGACAAACGCGACGAGCAGAAGAACTGGGAACCCCACTCCTTCCTTCCCTCCGCGTTGGTCTGATCGCCCCGTCATCCAGAACAGGTAGATGTCTCCGGAGAAAGCGAATACAGCGGAGAAGTACACGTCGATTCTGTTGATAACCAGAACCGCGGTCGCAAGCGCCAGCACAGTGAGTGTTGCGAAGAGGATTGCAATCCAGGGCGTATTTAGCCCCGAGGGCTCTCGGTTGCTTGTCAGGTTCGAGCTGGGATCATCCAGGATCGGCTCACTCCAACTTTGAGATTCGGGCTGAAGCCTCCCACGCTGCGAGCGCTTCTTGGATGCTGGCTCCCTCAAGGACCTTGAGCCTGAAGGAAGACGCATAGCCGCGCGCATCGGTCGCCAGCCCGGGCACCGCGTAGATGATGGAATCGCAGTGGAGGTCGCTCAGCTTGCCGTACACGCGCGCAAGTTCGTCCACCTCGATGGTTTTGTCCGAAAATAGGATCTCCACCACCACCTCTGACCTTGAGTCCAGCCTCGAAACGCCGTTCAGGGTTCTGCCTATCAGAAGGTCGAATGAGTGCCTGGCTCCCGACTTCCCAGAGACTAGGGCGGGTGCCTCGACGGCATACCCGAGCGACCGGAAAAAGGCGGCACACGCTTCGATTGGCTTGATCTGGGAGATAGCCAGCACCTTGTTCTGCTCGTTTAGAAGGTAGGCACAGAGGGTGAGTTCGTCCTCGTCGTCAACCTCGGTCTCGGTGCCACAGACATTGCAAACCATCGTCTCGAGGAGCTCCCTGTTGAGCCCGTCGCAGTCGTGACAGGCGTACATGTAGGACAGGTTCCGGTAGTCAGAATCCAGAAGTTCGAGTTTCGCAGAACACTTCGGACAGACGAGGGATCCGTTCTTCATGAACGCCTCCTCTTTATCGACCATCCCACAGGTGAAGTGCTCTAGGATCGAATGCTTACTCAGATCTATGGACTTGCAAACAGGGCAGAGCCTCCTTAGCCTCAGGTTTGGAGACCTGCAGTCCTTGCAAAGGAGGATACGGTCGGAGACCTCTGCTGTCAGCAGGGCCTTCATCTGCAGCGATTCAAGTGCTCTCCTGACCCTGGCCGTGCTCCATCCAAGCTCGGGGACTCCCTCGAAAGCGTAGCCTTCGGAAGCACCGGCCTTGTACCGACCCGCAATTCTCTTGGCCTTGCTAAAGGCAAAGAGTTCCAGTATGGTCCTCTCGTCTGCGCTCAGTTTGCTTGCCAAGGTCCATCATCATGCAGCGCCTTTCTTCGTGTCAAAACGGGAGTACGAGTCGTATGACCATGCGGCTGCCTTGTCAGGTCGGTGGCGCGTAACAAAATCACATAGCCAACGCTTCCAGACAAAGAACTCGATAACCTCAGAATTCCAGGAAGTTGGTGCGCGGGCTATATTCCTTGGGAATCGTGAACATGAATTACGCTCCCGATCTTGAAACCACTTCAGGAACGCGTGTCAATGGCGACTGGGGAAATGCTCCTCATGAGCCACATGGACGATCGCTTCAGCCGGCGGAAGGGCTTCGCGTCTACCCAAAAGTGTAGTTTCTGACGAACATGCTCATGACGGCTACGGCAGCCACCAGCGCGATTCCAATCGAGAAAATGAGGTTGAAGGCGAACGAACTCGGGAATTGTGCGCCGGGCACCGCGTAGCCTCCAATCGTCAAGGGGGACGTGTAGGTTGTCATTATGGTCGTTGCGACTACCGGCCCAATTGCACCGCCAACGTTCCTGAGCATGGTGTTCATACCGAGACCCACCGCAACGTTCTCTCTGGGAAGGGAGACGGAAATCATGTTTACGATGGGGATGATGATGGCCACGACGCCGATGAAGGTCACGGCGCTGTCCAAAGGAAGCTCGGTAGTTGTCGCGCGATAGGAGATGAACATGAACATCCCCAGGGCC
>Ga0187780_10004353_pt1 | contig 10633 bp, 12 predicted proteins | sample 1015_Q2_SP10_20__FD_132429 | JGI IMG/M metagenome (GOLD analysis project Ga0187780, IMG submission 132429) | Tropical peat soil microbial communities from peatlands in Department of Meta, Colombia - 1015_Q2_SP10_20_MG | ecosystem: Environmental > Terrestrial > Soil > Wetlands > Peat | place...
CCGTTCATCCCGGTCGAGTTCGAGGGCATGCAAGCGACCCCGTACGTGGACAGCTCCCGGTGCCAGGGCGGCGGCAACGGCGACGGCAAGGGCAAGTGCAAGGCCCGGATGGCGTACTCGCTCAAGGCCACCGGGGTCCGCGCCCCGGCCCGGCTGCCCTCCCGTCCGGTGCCCGAGCACCACAAGGACGCGGCCTGATGCCCGCCCGCCGGGTCCCGGCCCTGGCGCTGCCCGTCGATGCCAGGGCCGGGGTGTGGTTCCGCGGCTACGCGCACCGGACCCCGCTGCTGACCATCGTTACCGGCCGCCCGGTGCTGCTGGTCACCCTCACGCTGCCCGAGCAGCTGGAGGCCGGGCACGTGGAGTTCGCCCGGCAGCTGGCCGCCAAGGCCTGGGCCTACTCGGTGGCGGTCGAGCGCCGGTACCGGGGCCTGCCCTGGCTGCCGGACCTGCCCACCCCGTTCACCTTGACCGCCAAGGCCGAAGCCGCGCTGGACGGCAGGTCGGACACGGCGGCGCCGGACCGGCAGGAGGTGAGGACATGACCGCGACCGCGACATCGGCATCGATCCGGTTCGGCGAGGGCGGCACGGCCAACGTCCAGTGCTACGTCCGGCTGACCGCCAGCACCTGCATCCGCTGCTGCACCTACGATGACGCCGCCCCGATCCTGACCATCCAGGACGGCCCGGCCGACATCACCATCACCAACCCCGGCCGGGGCGAGGTGACCCGGCAGGACGTGATCTCCGGCCGCCTGCTGGCCGAGGCGGTGAACCGGTACGTGGCCGGGCTGGAAAGGCTCGCCCCCCCGGCCCGCCAGACAGCCGATCCGGACCAGCCGGACGGCCAGGCGGCGTGATGATGCGAGTAATGCAGGCGGGGCGGCTGGAGCTGGTACCTCCGGCCGCCCCTGTGTTCTCTCCCGTGACGGGCACGAAAGAGGTGACCAGCGTATGCGCCGCGTCGTGACCGGGGAACAGATCGCCCAGATCTACAACCCCGACCCATTTGCCCGGCCCATCTGGCGGGCGCCGGTCTACCAGACCCCGGCCGGGATCACCGCCCTGGCCTGGCTGATCCGGCTGCTGGCCTGGATCATCCGGATGATCCTCCGCCACCCGGTGGCCGCCACAGCGGCTGGGGTGCTGGCGTATCTGTGGGTGAGCATCGGTTGGATCGCCGCTGTAGCCCTAGTTGTATGGGCACTGCTGCTGGCGATCTGGCGGTTCTACTGGCTGGGCTCGTTCACGCGATGGGTGACCGCACCGGCGCGGGGCAGGTGGCGGGCCTGGTGGTGCTACCGGCGACGGTGGGCCGCGGTGATGAACATCGCCGACCTGGCCCCCTGGTACAGGGGCCGAATCCTGGTCCCGGTGCTCGGTAAGGTCACCGCCACGAAGTACACCGACCGGGTAGCCGTCCGGCTGGTCTCCGGCCAGGGCGCGGACGACTTCGCCAAGCGGGCCGACAACCTGGCCCACGGGTTCGGCGCGATGCTGTGCCGCATCCGGTCGGCCCGGTCCGGGGCGCTGGTGCTGGAGTTCGTCCGCCGCGACGCCCTCGCCCAGATCATCCCCGCGCTGCCCGTCCCGGACCGGGTGGACCTGCGGGCTCTGCCGGTCGGCCGCCGCGAGGACGGGCTGCCCTGGCTGGTCCGGCTGCACGGCACCCACGTCCTGGTGGCCGGGGCCACCGGCGCGGGTAAGGCCTCGCTGCTGTGGGGCCTGATCCGGGCCATGCAGCCCATGATGCGGGCCGGGCTGGTCCGGGTGCTGGCCGCCGACCCGAAACTCATGGAGTTGGCCTACGGCCGGGCCATCTTCGACACATATGGCTACTACGCCGCCCACCCGGCCGCGATCGCCGCCATGCTGGAGGCGGCGGTGGCCGACATGCAGGCCCGCGCCGCGGAGTTCGCCGGGCACCAGCGGGACCACGCCCCGACCCGGCAGCACCCGTTCACCGTGGTCCTGGTCGATGAGGTCGCGTTCCTGACCGCCTACCAGCCCGACCGCAAGCTCCGCGATCGGACCATGAACGCCCTCGCCACCCTCACTACCCAGGGCCGCGCGGTCGGCTACAGCGTGGTCGCCGCGCTGCAGGACCCGCGTAAGGACGTGCTCGCGATCCGGAACCTGTTCCCGGACCGGATCGCCATGCGGCTCGATGAGCCCGAGCAGGTGGACATGGTGCTCGGCGACGGCGCCCGGGACCGGGGCGCGTCCTGCGAGCTGATCTCCACCGACCCCGCTGTGGGGGCCGGGGTCGCGTTCGTCCGGCTGGAGGCCGACCCGGACCCGGTGCGGGTCCGCGCCGGATGGGTGACCGACGCCGATATCCGCGACATGGCCGATCAGTGCGTCCGCGACACGGCGCCGCCGCCCGAGCTGGAAGGGGTGGCCGCATGAACGCGCCGACTGTCTGGCTGGCCGATGAGTGCTGTCCGCTGTGCGCGGGCCTGCTGCGGGCGCGCACTCAGGCTGACGGGCCGGTCACTGAGGAGTGCGGCTGCGGCTGGTCTGTGACCTGGCAGGGCGATCCGGAAGGAGGCCAGTGGTGAAGGACGGCGCGCACACTCACGGGCACGGCGGTGGTCTGGGCGCCGCGGTAGCGATCGGCGCCGGGGCCATGCTGGCCATCGGCGCGGCGGAGGCCATTGCCAGGGTCTGGCCTTACGTGGTGGCCGGGGTGGTGGTCATCGCCGGGCTGTGGGTTGTCGGCGGGATCACCCGCGCGGTGCTGGCCTACCGGTGCCAGCAGGCGGCCTGGCACGCCCAGGTGACCGGAGCCGCCCATGACGAGCTGCGCGACCGGGAGATCGCCGTGTTGAGCCAGGCGGTGCAGGATCTGCACGCCCGGCTCGCCCGCGCGGAATCCCCGGCCCTGCCGGGTGTGGAACGTCACGAGCACGTGCATTTCCACGGCCTGGCCGCCGAGCAGATCGCCGCGGTGCTGGCCGCCCGTGCCCATGCCCGGCCGCCGGACGGGGGTGGTCAGTGGTGACGGAAACCCAGATGATCGGTATGACGACCACCCGGGTGACCAGGGCCGACCGGATGGCCATGCCGCTGGCCCGTGAGGTGCTCCGCGACCTGGCCGTCGAGAACGGCGCCTGCATCCGCCCCATCCAGCTGCGCCGCACAGACCGGGACACCGGCCAGGCAGAAACCGTCCTGGTCCCGTGCGGCAGCACGCTGGACTCGGTGTGCCCGCCCTGCGCCGAGCGGGCCAAGACCCTGCGCGCGGCCCAATGCCGGGAAGGCTGGCACCTCGAGGATGAGCCGGTGATGGAGCCGGACCCGGCCCGCGAAGACCAGAAATGGTGGCTTACCATGCGCGCCGAAGCCCAACGCGACCGCGACCAGGCCGAGGCCGCTGGGGCCGACACGACCGACTTTGATGAACTCATTACCGAGCTCGACGCCGAGATCGCCAAGGCAGGCGTGCGCGGCAAGGCCGCTCCGGCCACGTCCAAGCGGCGGCACCGGTCAACTCGGCGCCGCCAGGACGCCCCCGACCTGCCCAAACGGAAGGTCAGCCCCCACACCGTGGGTAAGACCTACACCGCCCCGGACGGCAAGACCTTCCGGCCGTCCCTGTTCGTCACGCTGACCTGCCCGTCCTATGGTCGGGTCGGCCAGGACGGCACTCCCGCCGACCCCGGCTCCTATGACTATGACCGGGCCGCGCGGGACGCGCTGCATTTCGCGGCGCTGTTTGACCGGTTCATCCAGAACCTACGCCGCTACCTGGGCTATGACGTGCAGTACTTCGCCGCCGTCGAACCCCAGAGGCGGCTCGCCCCGCATGTGCACATCGCGATGCGCGGTACCGTGGCCCGGGCCGAGATCCGCCGCGTGCTCGCCGCGACCTACCATCAGGTCTGGTGGCCCGGCACCTCAGCCGTCAGGTTCGACGGAGACCAGCTGCCAGTCTGGGACGAGCACACCGGGAGCTACCTGGACCCGGCTACCGGGGAGGTCCTGCCCACCTGGGACCAGGCCCTAGACGCCATCGGACGGGACAATGAGCCGCATCATGTGGCCCGGTTCGGGTCCCGGTTCGACGCCCAGGGCGTGCTCGCCGGGTCCAAGGACGCCGCCCGGTGCATCGGCTACCTGACTAAATACCTGACCAAGCAGGTCGGCCGCTGCCACTGCGCGGAGACCACGGCCGATCAGGCCCACGCGGCCCGGCTGGCTGCGGCGCTGCGGTACCAGCCGTGCTCGCCCACGTGCGCGAACTGGCTGCGGTACGGCATCCAGCCCAAGAACGCCCGGCCCGGCCTGGTGCCCGGCTGCTGCCAGCGGAAGGCCCACGACGCCGACCACCTCGGCTATGCCGGGCGCCGGGTGCTGGTGTCCCGCAAGTGGTCCGGCAAGACCCTGGCCGACCACCGCGCCGACCGCCAGCAATGGCTCTGACCACCCTTGGCGTTTCGGCAACTGACCCGGCCCGGTACTCCTGGGAGCTGGTCGCGCCCGGCGACCCGGATCACATGGACCATGCGCGGCGGCTGCTGCACGCCGTCGCCGACCGCGCTAGGTGGCAAGCCGCGCTCGCCGAGGCCAGACAGAGAGCCGCCATACGCGACAACCCGGATCTTTCGGCAACGGGGAGGGCGGCATGATGGCACGACTGAGGGAGCCGCCAGCCGATCATTTGCTCTCGATGCAGGAGGCCGCGGAATGGCTGCGTGTGAGCAAGTGGTCGGTCTACAGCCTCATTCACGCGAACCAGCTTCATACGATCAAGATCGGCCGCCGCAGGCTCGTCAGCCGGGAGGCGCTCAACGAGTGCGTTAAGCAGCTCGCGAAAGGTGCCGCGTGATGACCCGCGGTCGGCAGCGGGCGAACGGAGAAGGCTCGATCTTCCCGTACCGCAATGGCTACGCGGCCTACGTATGGGTAACTACCCCAGACGGCAAGCGGCGCCGGAAGTGGGCCTACGGAAGGACCCGCCAGGACGTTCATGCCAAGTGGCTGAAACTGCACGATTCCGCGCGCCGCGGGCCGGTGCCGACCAGCTCGCCGACACTGGCGGGATACATGACCTACTGGCTCCGCGAGGTCGTCGTCCGGCCGGATTATGCGCCGCTAACCTGCGCCACATACGAGACGCTGACCCGGCTGTACGTCCTGCCGAGCCTCGGGCCCAAGCGGCTCGACAAGCTCACCTTGCGTGACGTGCGTAGCTGGCTCAACAAGCTGCGGGACACCTGCCAGTGCTGCGCGCAGGGCAAAGATGCCCGCCGACCGGAGAAACAACGCCGCTGCTGCGCCAAGGTTCCGGCAACATGCTGTCGGCGACTGGCTTCGGAACGGACCATCCGCGATGCCTGGACCATCCTGTGCAGTGCGCTGACCAATGCTGTTACCGAGGACCTGATTCCCAGGAATGTCGCCAGCCTGGCCCATGTCTCCAAACCCCGCACCCGGAAAGTGAAGCCGTGGACGGCCGAGGAAGCGCGCCAGTTCTTGGAGTCGGCGAAGCGGGACCAGGATCCGCTGTACGCCGCGTACGTGCTGATCCTCGTGCTTGGGCTGCGCAAGGGCGAGGTGGTCGGCCTGCCCTGGGCCGCGGTGAACCTGGACCGGGGTGAGCTGGATGTCGGTTGGCAGCTTCAGCGGGTCCGCCGTCAGCTGCTCCACCGGGAAACCAAGACCGAGGCCTCGGAGTCCACCTTGCCGGTGCCCAGCATCTGCGTGACGGCCCTGCGGATCCGCGAGAAGGACCAGGCCGCCGCGAAGGCCGCAGCAGGCGCCTCATGGGTCGATAGCGGGCTAGTGTTCACCACCCGGGCCGGTACGCCATTCGAGCCGCGGAACCTGAACCGGCGCTTCGAGACACGCTGCGCCAAAGCGGGCGTCCGCCGCATCACCGTGCATGACATGAGACACACCTGTGCCACTCTGCTGGCCGCGCTCGACGTGCATCCCCGGGTGGCCATGCGGATCCTGCGCCATGCGCAGATCGACGTGACGATGAATGTCTACACCGAGGTCTCCGACGCCAAGACGCTCAACGCGCTCAAGCGGCTGGGGAGGCAGCTTGGCTCGTAGGCGTTGCTGTACTTTGCAGCTGTACGGCATAGGAAAAGGCCACATCCCAGCCAGGGGAGTGACCTGTGACCTGGGTCGGGGTGGCCGGATTTGAACCGGCGGCCTCTTCGTCCCGAACGAAGCGCGCTGCCAAGCTGCGCTACACCCCGCGGTCCGCGCCGAAATCTCGGTGCCGACCGGACCCCGACAGTCTAGCGGAAACGCGGACCCGCTTGGGCGTGGCGGTACCACCGCCAGGCAAGCTGAACCCAGCCGGGTCAGCCGGACTCGCGCGGTACGAGAGTCAGCAGGCTGGCTTCGGGACGGCAGGCGAACCTGGCCGGCGCCCACGGAGACGTGCCCAGCCCGGCGGACACGTGCAGCCAGGCCGGCCCGTCGGCGGGATGCCGGTGCAGTCCGCGAGCTCGCTCCCGGTCCAGCCCGCAGTTGGTCACCAGTGTCCCGTACCACGGCAGGCACAGCTGGCCGCCGTGCGTGTGCCCGGCCAGCAGGAGGTCGTAGCCGTCGGCGACGAACTGGTCAAGCAGCCGCGGCTCGGGCGAGTGCATGACGCCCATACGCAGGTCAGCGCTCGGATCCGCGCGGCCCGCCACCAGCGCATAGCGATCTCGCTTGATGTGCGAGTCGTGCACGCCGGCGAAGGCGATGTCAAGCCCACCAACGGTCAGCTGACCCCGCTGGTTGTTCAGATCCAGCCAGCCGGCCGCCGCCATGCCGTCGCAGAGCTTCTCCCACGGCAGGTCCGGGCCTTTCTTCTTGTTCCGACGGGAACTCGGCCCCCCGAAGTAGAGCGCCGGGTTACCCGGTTGAGGCCCGTACAGGTCGTTGGAGCCAAGCACGAAGACGCCGGGCCGATCCAGCAACGGTCCCAGCGAATCAAGGAAGAGCCGGACTGACTGCGGATGCGCGATGGAATCTCCGGTATTGACGACCAGGTGAGGGTCCAGGTCGTCGAGTGACCGGATCCAGGACATGAGCCGCTTTCGACCCGGGGTCAGGTGTGCATCGGAGATGTGCAGCACGCGCAGCGCGCCCCTGCCCGGCGGCAAGACCGGGATCTCGAGCCTGCGCAGCACGAACCAGTTCCGCTCGACCACCATGGCATAGCCGAGGGCTGCGGCGCCGACGGCAGCGGTGACCGGGATAATCGTTCGCAATCGCACTCACCTATGGTGCCATGACCGCGGGCATGGACCGACCGCAGGCGATCGGTGTCGTCTTCCTAAGATGGGCCTCGTGGCTGAACTAAAGGAGCGGCTGCGGGCGGACCTGAATGCCGCGATGCGGGCACGTGACCAGGTGCGGATGCGCACGCTGCGGATGGCGCTCACCTCAATCACGAACGAAGAGGTGGCCGGTGCCACGGCTCGCGATCTCACCGACGATGAGGTTGTCAAGGTGCTCACCCGCGAGGCCAAGAAGCGGAGGGAAGCCGCTGAGGCGTTCAGCGCCGCCGGGCGCGACGACCAGGCCGCGGCCGAGCGCGCGGAGGGAGATGTCCTGGCCGGGTACCTGCCGGCCCAGCTCAGCGACGACGAGCTCGGCGCCCTCGTGGCCGCGGCCATCGAAGAGACCGGCGCCAGCGGCATGGCGGGCATGGGCCAGGTCATGAAGACGGTCACTCCCAGGATCGCGGGCCGGGCCGACGGCGCTCGCGTCGCCGCCGAAGTCCGCCGCCGCCTTTCGGCCTAGACCGGGCGCCTGGATTCAGCCTAGAGGCGAGCGCGGCAGATGGCGCCGCAGGTCACCGGCGCCTGTGCCTGCCGCCGCCGTTCCCGCCGCCGCCATTGCCGCCGGCGCCGTTCCCGCCGTTGCCATTCCCGTTCTTCTTGGGCTGCACGACGACCTGGCCGTCACCCATGCTGTTGAACGGGCTGTCGGCCGGGACCGGCACGAAGTAGGTGACCGGCCCGAGGTTGGCGTGGTCGAACGTCATGTGCCAGGTGGACGCGGGCGCGTTCGTCCCGAACATCTCGCCCGGGCAGTCCAGGCCGCCGTACTCGAGCTGGTAGCAGCTGGCGGACCCGCCCATGGTGTAGAGGACCGTCGGGGAAATCGGATTGAACACCGAGACGTAGCCCACGAGATTCGGCGTATATCCAGCGAAGGCGGCGTAGGGGGTGCCGAAGCCGTTCTGCACGTTGGACGTGCCGGTCTTGCCGGCCGCCTCGCGCCCGGTCAGGCCGCCCACGCTCGCCGCCGTCCCGGTGGTCAGGACGCCTTGCAGGATGTAGTTGACGGCATCGGCGACGTCGGACGAAATCGCCTGATGGCAGTTCGCTGACGGGACGGAAAGCGAGCCGCCGCTGGCCGTGACGATCTTGTCGATCGCGATGGGCGAGCAGTAGGTCCCCCGGGCCGCCATGGTGGCGTATGCCGCCGCCATGGACAGCGGTGAGACGTTGACCGAGCCCAGGGTGAACGACGGGATGTTGTCCGCGGAGTCTTGATTGCCATCCCGGCTCAGCAGCGAGGTACCGTCCGCTCGGGTCATCCCCAGGTCAACGGCGGTATGCACCACGTTGCAGAGGCCGACCTTGTTCTCCAGCTCGGCGTAGAACACGTTGACCGACTGGGTGGTCCCGGTGTACAGCGACTGGGTGGATGCCGACTGCGGCCCCTCGGCGTTCGTCACGTTGTACGCGCCAGGGATGCCCTGGTAGACGCCGGCCGGCCCGCCCTGGCAGTTGGTGTAACCGCCGATCGTGGTGCTGCCGGGCACCTGCAGTTGGAAGCCGAACGGATAGCCCTGATTCAGCGCGGTGATCAGCGTGAACAGCTTCGACGAGGAACCCGTCTGGACTCCGGAACTGCCGCCGTAGGCGGTGTTCACCGCGTAGTCGATCTCGGTCTGACCGCGCCCGGTGCCGTACGACCTGTTCTCGGCGATGGCGCGGATCTCGCCCGTGCCTGGCTGTATCACGGCCTCGGTGTCCGCATTGTGCCCCGGGTTGAAGTAGCCGCTGCTGGCAGGCTCGACGTAGTTGACCGCCCGGTTCGCGGCCTGCTGGTCCTGCTGGTCTAGCGTGGTATAGATCTTCAGCCCGCCGGTGGACAGCAGCTCGGCCCGCTGCAGGGGCGTGTTGCCGTAAGCGGGGTCGTGCAGGACTACCTCTTCGACGTACTCGCAGAAGAAACCCGCCGAGCCCATGGAGCTGGCCTCGCAGCCGCTCTGCGGCACCGACACGTTCAGCCCGAGCGGCTTCGCCTCGTCGCCCGAGGCCTGCGCCGCGGTGAGCCCGTTGCCAGTCTGCGCCATCCGGGCGAGCACCGTATTGCGCCGTTGCAGGGCTACCGCCGGATTCACGATCGGGTCGTATTTCGACGGGTTCTCCACGATGCCGGCCAGCGTGGCGGCCTGGGTCACGGTCAGGTTCTCTACGGTGGTGCCGAAGTAGGTCTCGGCCGCGGCCTCGATGCCGTAGGCGTTATGGCCGAAGTACGCGTCATTCAGGTACCCGGCCAGGATCTGCTGCTTGGTCTGCTGGTGCTCGACGCCTACCGCCAGCCGCAGCTCGTTCAGCTTGCGGGTCAGCGTGTCCGCGTAGGCGGCCCGCTCGGCCGCGGTGTTGCCGGCCATCTGCGCGGACAGCAGGAGAACGTTCTTCACGTACTGCTGAGCGATGGTAGAGCCACCCTGGACCGGCTTGTGCTCGATGTCATTGATCGCCGCCCGGATAGTGCCCCGCAGGTCGATCGCCCCGTGCACCCAGTACCTGGAATCCTCGATGGCCACGATGGCGTTGACCGTGTTCTGGCCGATCTGGCTGTAGCTCACCGGCTGCCGGTCCCAGCCGAAGTAGCGAATCGCGCTGGCGCTGGTGGCGCTGGTGTAGTACGGCATGTCCACGCCGTACACGTATGCGAGCAGGTTGCCGTGGCGGTCCAGGATCTCCGACCGCTGCGGGAGCTCCTGAGTCGGCAGCACCAGGGTGGTGAACTTGTCGGCTTGGTTCCTGACCAGGATTCCCGTCGCGGCCACGACGGGAAGCACGATGGCCGCGGCCAGCACGCCGCCGACGGCCGCGAAGGCGACGAGGCGTCCGAGTACGCTCGTCCGGGTGAAGATCGTCTCTCCGGGCTGCACGCAACTTAGCGTACCGCCGCGTTCGCCGGTAGCGAATGCACCCGGACCCGGCATACCCGACCTGCATGCGCCCAGACCAGGATAGTCACGCCAATCTGGGTGTAAATCGGAATTCGTGCCGGAAGGCGCCGTGAAGTACCGCCGAGGCCGTTGAAGTTACCGGCAGAACATGACCACGCTCGGACGGTAACCCCTATCGGTTGCATATAGCCCGTGAGAACTATTTGGTAAATGACCATGCCGGGTCTTGGCATCCCGCCCCGACTTCTCGTAAGTTGCTGGATCACGAACAGATAACCGTGGCAGGGCGGCCGCACGCACCAGCCCGGGATCGCAACCCATCGAGACGACCGTCTGGGCGCTCGTGCTCGACGATCAAGAGGAGTGGGCACATGTGGATCACTGACTGGACCACACGCGCCGCATGCAAGGGAACCGACCCTGACGAGCTGTTCGTCCAGGGCGCGGCGCAGAATCGCGC
>Ga0187780_10004356_pt1 | contig 10630 bp, 8 predicted proteins | sample 1015_Q2_SP10_20__FD_132429 | JGI IMG/M metagenome (GOLD analysis project Ga0187780, IMG submission 132429) | Tropical peat soil microbial communities from peatlands in Department of Meta, Colombia - 1015_Q2_SP10_20_MG | ecosystem: Environmental > Terrestrial > Soil > Wetlands > Peat | place...
CACGTGGAACAGGAGGTGGCCCACCGGCGTGAAGTCGCCCCACGTGATCACCAGGCCGAGCAGCCCGAGCCCGTACCAGATCCACCAGTCGGACGCCTCCCGGGCGCGGCGGTTGCGCCGGGCCAGGAGGCCGAACGCGGCCATGACCGGCAGGATGCCGATGTAGCTCGAGATCTCCGGGAGGTTGTAGGTCCCGTAGTAGGTGAGGGGATAGGCGTGATCGGTCCCGAGCAGGAGCGGGTCGAGCCCGAGGATCGTGAGCGACTTGTTCATCGACCCCGAGGTGAAATAGCCGTAGTCGTGCACCGCCCGCTGCGACTGTGCCTGCAGGGCGGCGCCCGGCAGCAGCTGGGCGGCCCCCATCAGCAGTCCGATCACCACCGCGGCCAGCGCGCCGGCCACGATCGCACGCCGGCGAGCCGGCGTGCGCCAGGCCAGCCACAGCGCGTAGACGGCCAGGGCGGCCCCGCCGTCGAGGATCGGCTCCACCGCACCGGTGAGGATCATGAGCCCCGTGCCGGCCCCGAGCAGCGCCACCCATGGCAGGGGCGAGGTGCCCTCGGGGCGCCGGGCGAGGCGGTGGAGGGCGAGGAAGGCCCAAGGGAGGAACGCGCCGGCCTGCACGATGTCGATGTGCACGCTCTGGGCGACCATGAAGCCGCCGTAGGTGAAGCTCACCGCGCCGAGGGCCGCGGCGGTCCACGAGCGCCCGAAGTCGCGGAGCAGGGCGAGCATGCCGAGGGCGGCCACCACGGGCACCGCCGCCTGGTTGGCGGTCCATGCCACCACGTTCGGCAGGAAGGCGAACAGGAGGGTCCCCGGATAGGCGGCGCCCGCGCTGAAGCCGGCCAGCAGCGGCGTGCCGCTCCACAGGTAGGGGTTCCACAGCGGCAGGTGCCCGTGGCGCAGGTCCAGCCCCACCAGGACGCGCAGGGGGTAGTTCTGGATGAGGTTGTCCCCGACGAGCACGGGCGCGCCCAACGCGGCGGGCACCCCGTAGAGGAGCAGGGGCAGGGCCACGGCGCCGGCCACCAGCCACCGGCGGGCACGGGGACGCCACGCCGGGAGGGTCGCGCCCTGCACCGCGCGTGTCGACGCCGGATCGCCGCCCGGCCGGCGGTCGGTGCGGGTCAGCGGCTCGATCGTCGCTCTCGGAGCCAGGTGGTGAGGATCACCCGGGCGTAGTTGAGCGCGAAGAAGACGTTGTGCCCCTTCTTCGACTCGCCCGAGGCGCGCGGGTGCCAGATCGTCGGGCGCTCCGCGATCCGCCAGCCGCGGGAGGCGGCGGCGATGATGAGCTCCGCGGTCTGGTACTGGTCCTGCTCCAGCGTCACGTCCCGGAGGACCTCGGTGCGAAGGGCCCGGAACCCGTTGGACGTGTCGGTGAGCCGCTTGCCGATCAGGTGGTCGACCACCCAGGCGAAGAAGACGACGCCGGCGCGCCGCACGGGGTCGGTGGTGTCGTCACGCCCGAGCCGGCGGCTGGCCACCACGAAGTCGGCCTCGTCGGCGAGGACCGGGGCGAGCAGCTCGGGCGCCTCGGCCGGGTCGTTCTGGCCGTCGGCGTCCACGGTGACGACGTAGCGGGCGCCGCAGGCGTCCGCCAGGTCGTACCCGACGCGCAGGGCCACGCCCTGGCCCATGTTGACGGGGAGGACGGCGGCGAACGCACCGTGGTCGGCCACGACGTCCTCGGTGCCGTCGTCGCCCCCGTCCACCACGACGAGCGTCGACACCTGGAGGCCCGCGATGCGCTCGGGCACGGCCTTGAGCACGTCGCCGATGTTGTCGGCCTCCAGATAGGAGGCGATGAGGATCAGGACCGGGTCGAAGCGGACGTCCCCGTGGCGGCGCCGGAAGTCCTGGCGGGCGAGCTCCATGACCAGGGCGCGCAGCTCGCGTCGGCGCCGCGCCGTGCGCGAGCGTCCGCGTCGGATCGCCCCGCGGGGCCGCGCCCGGGGCATCAGAGCGTTCGGGGCCGGGCGAAGACGGCGACGACGGCGGGCTCGAAATGTGACAGCGGCTCGGTGGGGAAGTCGGGGTCGAAGCTCGTCTGGTCCCATTCGTCCGCGAAACGCTCGCCGAGGGCGAACCACGGCTCGCCGCGATACTGCTCGCGCGCGTCGGGGTCGGCCCCGAAGTACCGGTAGTAGTGCCGTCCCTGGAAGTCCTGGTGGGTGCGGACCACGTGGTAGACCTCGTCGCGCACGTACGGCCGCAGGATCTCGGCCGCGATGCGCGGGTGGTTCGGCACGGACACGGCCTTGCCGACGTCGTGGCACAGGGCGGCGACGACCATCTCCTGGTCGGCCCCCGCCTCCTCGGCTCGGGTGGCGGTCTGCAGGCAGTGGGTGCGCTGGTCGACGGCGAACCCGTCGGTGATGTCGGCCAGCTCGTCGAGCATCTGGAGGACGCGGCGCGCCACCCGGGGCTGGTTGGCCATGCTCTGCGCGCCGATGGCCGCCCACTGCTCGGGCGTCGATTCGTCCATCCTGGTGAAGCGCTCGGTGGTCGTCATGGCCCTCATTCTCGCGCCCCGTCGGCCCGGGCCGCCGCCGCCCGCCCCGGGGATCCCCGGCACCCGGGGCGGCTCGGAGCAGAATCGGTCCCGTGCAGGGCACGGTCATGGTCGACGGAGCGGCGTCGCCGGCGGACCCCGACGCCCTGCGGGCGCTGGTGGCCGCGGGGACGCCCCTGTGGCTCGACCTCGACGGCGTCGACGACGACACCGCGCACCTCCTGCGCGACACGCTGCGTTTCCACCCCCTGGCGGTGGAGGACGCCGAGCACTTCGGCCAGCGTCCCAAGATCGACGAGTTCGACGACTTCACCTACTTCGTCGTCCACGGGCCCAGGGCACGGGGCGAGGGGACCGACGAGCTCCACATCTTCGTCGCCCAGACGAGCGTGGTGACGGTCCACCGAGGTCCGTGCGCGGCCCTCGACGAGGTGCGCCACCGCATCGAACGGCGTCACCTCCTCGACGTGACCTCGCCCGAGGTGGCGCTCCTCTACCTGATCGTGGACTCGGTGGTCGACACGTTCTTCCCGGTGCTCAGCCGCTTCGACGATCGCATCGACGAGCTCGAGGACGACATCCTGCGCCAGCCGACCGAGCAGCAGCTGGGCGTCCTCTTCGAGATGAAGCGCTCCCTCATCGCCATGCGCAAGGTCGTCACCCCCCAGCGCGACATGTTCGCCGCCCTCGCCTCGGGGGTGGTGCGGCTCCCGGGGATGACCACCGAGGCCGAGCGCTACTTCCGCGACCTCTACGACCACCTCATCCGGATCGCGGACGTGGTCGACAGCTACCGCGACCTGTTGTCGGGGGTCATGGACACCCACGTGTCCACCGTGTCGAACCGGTTGAACGTGGTCATGAAGCAGCTGACCATCATCGCCACGATCTTCCTGCCCCTGAGCTACCTCACCGGGTTCTTCGGCCAGAACTTCTCGTTCCTGATCGGGCACATCACCGGCCGGGCCCCGTTCGTGTTCCTGGGCCTCGGGCTCGAGGTCCTCGCCGCGCTGGTCCTCCTGTACTTCTTCCGACGGCGAGGCTGGCTGGGCGGACCCACCACCTGACGCGCCGCTCGGGCGTCGGGCGCGTCCGGACGGGTCCGTCAGTGGGCGAGGCGGGCGAGGACGTCGGCTGCCGAGACCTGTCGGTCGTCGTCCAGGGCGCCGTCGCCCGCAGCGGGGCGCGTCGCCGCGCCATCGCTGACCCCGGCCCCGGCGCCGGTTCCGGCACCGGCGGACGCCGCCCCCGCGGTCGCCGGCGCGCCGAGCCCGGTGGCCAGCGCGCCCGCGAGCCCGCGCAGCAGGTCGCGCAGCTCGGGCGGGGGCGGGAAGCACTCGTCCTCGTCGGTCACCCGGACCTCCTCGACGCCCAGGCGCGGTGCGAGGCGCGCCACCACCGCCTCGACGAGCTCGTCCGGCGCGGACGCGCCCGCCGTGACCCCCACCGTGCCCGACAGCTCCGCGGGCAGCTCGGCCGCCTCGTTGACCCGCAGGACCCGGGGGCAGCCCGTCGTGCGGGCCACCTTCTCGAGGGCGCGGGTGTTGGAGGAGTTCTCCGAACCGATCACCACCACCGCGTCCGAGCGCCCCGCGATGGCCTTGAGCGCCTGCTGGCGGTTGGTGGTGGCGAAGCAGAGGTCCGAGCGCCCGGGCATCCACAGTCCCGGGAACCGCTCGAGCGCCCGGTCCTTGATCCCGGACCACTCGTCGTGGCTGAGGGTCGTCTGGGCCAGCAACGCCACCGGGGTGCCCGGGGCGACGGCCGCCGCCACCTCGTCCACCTCGTCCTCCGACTCCACCAGGTGGACGACCTCGGGCGCGACGGCCATGGTCCCCACGGCCTCCTCGTGGCCCTGGTGGCCGACGTAGAGGACGGTGTAGCCCTTGCGGGCGCGGACCTTGAGCTCGTGGTGGACCTTGGTGACCAGCGGGCAGACGGCGTCGACCACCACCCGGCCGCGGCGGCGGGCGGCGAGGAGCACCTCCGGCGCGGACCCGTGGGCGGAGAGCATGAGCGGGGCGCCTTGGGGGACCTCGTCCACGTCGTCGACGAACACCACACCCTGGGCCCGGAACTGCTCCACCACGTGCCGGTTGTGCACGATCTCGTGGTAGCAGTAGACGGGCGGGTCGAACACGCGCACCATCCAGGCGAGGGCCTTGATGGCCTTTTCGACGCCGGCGCAGAAGCCCCGGGGCGAGGCCAGCAGCACGCGCTCGACGGGCATGCCCTCAGGCTACCGAGCCGGTGCCCGGGGCCCGGGCGGGCGAGGACGGGGCCCGGCGGCGGGTAGCCTGAGCAGCATGTCGGCGCCCCGGGTGGTCTCCGTGGCGGCCGCGTCCGCCGCCCAGCGAGCGGGGCTGCTCGTCGGCGACGAACTGCTCGCCATCGACGGGCGGGTGCCACGCGACGTGATCGAGTACCGGCTCTTCGTGGACGAGGCCGATCCCGAGCTCCTCGTCCGCCGGGGCCACGAGGAGCTCGCCCTCCTCGTCGAGAAGGCCGACGGCGAGCCGCTTGGCGCCGAGGTCTCGTCCGCCGTCTTCGACCGGGTCCGGACCTGCGACAACCATTGTGCCTTCTGCTTCATCTACCAGCTCCCCAAGGGCCTGCGCCGGAGCCTGTACGTGAAGGACGACGACTACCGCCTGTCGTTCCTCTACGGCAACTTCACCACCCTGACCCGCTTCACCGAGCTCGACCTCGAGCGCGTCGTGCGCGAAGGGCTGTCCCCGCTGTTCGTCTCGATCCACACGACCGATCCACAGCTCCGGGCGTCCATGCTGCGCAACCGCCGCGGCGCCACCAGCCTGCGATGGCTCGCCGCGCTGCTCGAGGCGGGCGTCGAGGTGCACGGGCAGGTCGTGGTCTGCCCCGGTGTCAACGACGGCCCGGCGCTCGAGGCCACGATGGCCGGGATCCTCGACCAGTACCCCGGGCTCGCCACGGTGGCCTGCGTGCCCCTCGGCGTCAGCCGGTTCTCGGGGGAGGCGGCCATGCGGCCCCACGAGCGCCACGAGGCCGTCGCCGTGCTCGACACCGTCGAGCAGTGGCAGGCGCTCTTCCTCGCCGCCCTGGGACGGCGGATGGTCTTCGCGGCCGACGAGTACTACCTGCTCGCCGGGCGCCCGTTCCCCGAGGCCGAGGCCTACGAGGGCTTCCCCCAGCACGAGAACGGCGTGGGCATGGCCCGCGCCTTCGCCGCCGCGTTCGGCGGGGACGAGGGGGCCGCCCACGGCGTGCGCCACGGGTTCTTCGCCGCCGTCGACGGGGCGCCCGCAGCCGGCTACCGGGCACCGCGCCTGGCCGCGGGCGCGGTGGGCACCGCCCCGCCCGACGGCCCGGTGGTGGTGCTCACCGGCGAGTACGGCCAGGCCGTGCTCGGGCCGCTTCTGGCCGAGTGGGGCTTCGGGGACGTCGAGGTGCGGGCGGTCCCAAACGCCTTCTTCGGCGGGAACATCGCGGTCAGCGGCCTCATGGCGGGTGCCGACGTGTCCCGGGCGCTGGTCGGCGTCCCCGACGACCACCGGGTGCTGCTGCCCGATGTCTGTCTCTCCGAGGGCCGGTTCATCGACGGCACCCGGCTCGACGACCTCCCGCGGGCGGTGGAGGTCGTCGCCGGCGACGGGCTCTCGCTGCGACGCGCGCTGGAGACCCTCCGGCGATGAGCGAGACCGCGTCGCCCCGGGAGGCGGTCCGCGCGCCGGAGGCGGCGGACCGCGCGCGCCGGCCGGTGGTCGCCGTGGTCGGCCGGCCCAACGTGGGCAAGTCCACGCTGGTGAACCGGATCGTGGGCCGGCGGGTGGCCGTGGTCGAGGAGCGCCCCGGCGTGACCCGGGACCGCCTCGAGCTCGATGCCGAGTGGAACGGCCGGGCCTTCGTCGTGGTGGACACCGGTGGCTGGCTCGGCGGCGGGGACGCGCTCGACGCCAAGGTGTCCGCCCAGGCCCAGCGGGCGGTGGCCGAGGCCGACGTGGTCCTGCTCGTGGTGGACGTGACCGTCGGGATCACCGAGGAGGACGCCGCCGTCGCCCGGCTCCTCCAGCGCGCCGGACGACCCGTGATGGTGGTGGTCAACAAGGTCGACAACGACCGCCGGGAGGCCGACGCGTGGGCATTCGTGGGCCTCGGCCTCGGCGAGCCGTGCATGGTCAGCGCGCTCCACGGCCGCGGCACGGGCGACCTCCTCGACGCGGTGGTGCGGCACCTGCCGGTCCCCGGACCGGCAACCGCCCGCGGCGAGGCGACGCCGATGCGCCCCGGCGCGGCCGAGGAGACCGAGGCGGGGGAGTGCCCCCGGGTCGCCATCGCCGGCCGGCCCAACGTGGGCAAGTCCACCCTGTTCAACCGGCTCATCGGGGACGAGCGCTCGGTGGTCCACGACCTCCCCGGCACGACGCGCGACGCGGTGGACACCCTGGTCGAGACCCCCGAGGGCCCCATTCGATTCGTGGACACCGCGGGACTCCGCCGGCGTTCGCGCACCGAGTCGGGCACGGAGTACTTCGCCATGGTGCGCGCCCTCGACGCGCTCGACCGCGCCGATGTCGCCCTCCTCGTGATCGACGCCACCGAGGGCGTGAGCCACCAGGACCAGCGCCTCGCCGAGCGCATCGGGGCGGCGGGGAGCCCGGTCGTGGTCGTGCTCAACAAATGGGAGCTCGTCGGGCGCGACCAGCGGGCCCAGGTCGTCACCGACGTCGAGGACCGTCTGGCCTTCCTCGGCGACGTGCCGGTCGTGAAGGTCAGCGCCAAGAGCGGGCTCGGCGTGCACAAGCTCCTGCCCGCGCTGCGCCTGGCCATCGAGGCCTACCATCGCCGCATCCCCACCGGCGAGCTCAACCGGGCGATCCGGGCCTTCCAGGCGGCGCACCCCGCGCCCGGGGCGCGTATCCGCTACGCGGTGCAGGGTGCGGCCGACCCGCCCACCTTCACGCTGTTCGCCACGCGACGGCTGCCGGCCACGTACGTGCGGTACCTCGAGCGGCGCCTGCGCGAGGAGTTCGGGATCGGCCCGACGCCCATCGTGATCCGGGTGCGGCTGCGGAGGTGAGCGTGGGGTCGCACGACAAGGACAAGGAGCTCGGTGCGGCCATCGAGGCGGCCACCGAGGGCAACCGCGTGCAGGGCGCGGCCAAGCTGGCGTCCCAGCGCAAGCTGCCCGTGCGCCAGCGGCTCGAGCTCCTGTTGGACCCGGGCTCCTTCGTCGAGGACGGGCTGCTGGCCCACGCCCTCGAACCGGGCTTCCCCGCCGACGGCGTGGTCACCGGCCGGGGGGCGGTGGAGGGCCGGCCGGTGTGCGTGATGGCCAACGACCCCACGGTGAAGGCCGGCTCGTGGGGGGCCCGCACCGTCGAGAAGATCGTCCGGCTCACCGAGTACGCGCTGGCCCACGAGCTGCCGGTGGTCTGGCTGGTGGACTCGGCCGGGGCGCGCATCACCGACCAGGTCGAGCTCTTCCCCGGCCGGCGCGGCGCGGGACGGATCTTCTACAACCAGGTCCGGCTCTCGGGCCGCGTGCCCCAGGTGTGCTGCCTCTTCGGGCCCTCGGCCGCCGGCGGCGCCTACATCCCGGCCTTCTGCGACGTGGTCTTCATGGTCGAGGGCAACGCCTCGATGTACCTGGGATCGCCGCGGATGGCCGAGATGGTCGTGGGCGAGCGCACCACGCTGGAGGAGATGGGCGGGGCGCGCATGCACGCCACCGTCTCGGGGTGCGGCGACAACCTCGTCCCCGACGACGCCGCGGCCATCGAGGCGGCCAAGGCCTACCTCTCCTACCTGCCGGGGTCGTGGCGGGACGACCCTCCGCTGGCCATACCCGAGGAGCCCGCGCTCGAGTTCACCCGCGACCTGCTCCCCGACGACGCCCGGGCCCCCTACGACGTCCACCGTGTCATCGACGCCCTGGTCGACGAGGGGTCGTTCTTCGAGCTCAAGCCGGCGTTCGCCGCCGAGCTGGTGGTGGGCTGGGCCCGGCTGCAGGGGCATCCCGTTGGCATCGTCGCCAACAACCCCGCCGTGCTCGGCGGCGTGCTCTTCGTGGACTCCTCGGACAAGGCCGCGCGCTTCATCTGGTGTGCGGACGCGTTCAACGTCCCGCTCGTCTTCCTGGCCGACGTCCCGGGTTTCATGATCGGGACCGCCGTGGAGCGGGCCGGGATCATCCGCCACGGCGCCAAGATGATCACGGCCGTGTCCGAGGCGACGGTGGCCAAGGTGTCGGTCGTCCTGCGCAAGGCGTACGGGGCGGGGCTCTACGCCATGGCCGGCCCCGCCTTCGAGCCCGACGCGGTCCTCGCCCTGCCCAGCGCCGAGATCGCCGTCATGGGACCGGAGGCGGCGGTGAACGCCGTCTACGCCAACAAGATCGCCGCCATCGCCGACGAGGGCGAGCGCGAGGCCTTCGTCGCCGCGCGCCGCCAGGAGTACCTGGAGGACGTGGACCTGCTGCGGCTGGCGGCGGACCTGGTCGTGGACGCGGTGGTCGAGCCCGAGGACCTGCGGCGAGAGCTGGTGGCGCGCGTGGCCATGGCCACCGGCAAGGACCGGCGCTTCAGCGAGCGCCACCACGGCGTCCCGCCGGTGTGAGGAGCCCCGATGCCGTGGTGTGACACCTGCGACCGGGTGGTCGACGAGGAGGAGCTGGAGGAGGGCAAGTGCCCCACCTGCCAGACCGACCTGCTGGCCCGGCGTCCCATCCCGTGGCACTTCAAGCTCATGATCGGCGTGACCGCGGTCTACCTCGCCTACCGCGCCTATCAGGGGATCACCTGGCTCGTCCATCACGGGTGATCACGGGGGCGGCCCGGCGGGCGGGGTGCCGTCCCGGCCCTCAGGGGGTCGGGGCGAAGGGCACGTTCGAGCCCGGCGTGGGCGGCAGCGGCGGGATGCCCGACGGCAGCGGCGACAGCGTGTCGACAGGCGGTCCCGCCGGTGCGGGCACCGGGAAGCAGCTGAAGACGCTGGGGGGGACGCCGTAGACGGGGACGAAGTGCCCGTCGCGCACGACCACGAACGCGGTGCAGTTGATCGACCCGGTGACCGGGTCGTGCATGAAGGTCCAGTTCATGGGGGGCACGATGCCGTCGGCGGTGAAGTCGGTGATCTGGTTCAGGGTGTGGACCAGGCCCGACCTGGTCACGTGGCGCCCCAGGGACCGCAGGCCCGTGACGAACAGGTCCGCGCTCCACCATCCGGCCAGCGACGCCTCCGAGGGCGAGGCGCCGGGGACGTAGCGCTTGAGCATGGCCTCGTAGCGGTCCATGCCCGGGTACACGCCCGGGTCGAGCTGGGCCACCTCGAAGGGCACGTGCTGGAGGAGAAGGTACACGCCTTGCATGGAGGACGCGAACTGGGCCAGCGCGGCCTGGTCGTAGCCGTTGAACCAGTATTGGGTGACGCCGGTCACACCCTCTTGGGCCATGGTGTTCGACAGCAGGACGTTGCCGCTCAGGTCCATGCAGGCGATGACGAAGTCGGCGCCCGACGCCTTGATGCGGCTCACGTCCGCGTGCAGGTCCACGACCGGGACCGGTACGTTCAGGTCGTCGACCGCCACGGGGATGCCGTAGCGGTGCAGGGCCGACACCGCGGTCTGGCACCCTTGCTGGGCCTCGGCGATGCTGTAGGAGATCACCGCCGCGGCGCGTACGTGGTGCTGCTCGGCCAGGAAGGCCGCCTGCAGCTGCGGCGACGTGAAGTCGGTGTAGGACCCGGTGTTGCCGAACATGGACGGTCCCGCGCCCCACTGCGAGTTCGGGTTCACGTTGAGCCCGAACGTCGGGACGTCGTGGGACGCGAGGTATCCGGCCCCGGTGAACGACGGCGTGGCCACGCCCACCACCGCGAAGACGTGGTACTGGTCGACGAGGGCCCGCGCCTGGGCGGCGTCGAGGGAGGGGCTCGACTGGTCGTCGAGCTTGTGGGAGAAGACGATGCGACGCCCGTTCACGCCGCCTTCGGCGTTCACCATGTCGACGTAGGCGGTGACGCCGTCGAACACGGGTGCGAACATCGCCGGCAGGGGACCGGTCACCGAGGCCAGGCCGCCGATGACGATGCGGTGCGGGAACACACCGGCGGTGTTGCCGGAGGTCGAGCGCGACA
>Ga0187780_10004358_pt1 | contig 10625 bp, 11 predicted proteins | sample 1015_Q2_SP10_20__FD_132429 | JGI IMG/M metagenome (GOLD analysis project Ga0187780, IMG submission 132429) | Tropical peat soil microbial communities from peatlands in Department of Meta, Colombia - 1015_Q2_SP10_20_MG | ecosystem: Environmental > Terrestrial > Soil > Wetlands > Peat | place...
CCGGCTTCACGTTGACGCCAGCCCGAGCGATACTTCAGGCGTGACTGTCAGGCCCCGCGTGCTGCTCCTCCTGCTACCGCTGCTCGGTACCCCCCTTGGCGCGCAGGCGCCAGCGCTCCCGCCACTCAGCTTTCTTGGCTTCGAGGCGGGCGCCTCGCTCAACGCCATCGGACAGCAGGTTCACGCCCTCGGTGGACGCGGGCTCAACTGCCTTCGCTCGCGATTGGATCGCCGGGTGCTGGAGTGTCGCAGCAGCGTTGTCGACCCCGGATCACGTCGGGTGGTGGACGTCTGGCTCTCGGCCATGGATAGCGCCACCGGCGTGCTGACCCTGTCGAGTCCGCTGTCCGGCGTTGAACTCGACGGTTGGCGGAGCGCACTGGAAGAAACGTTCGGATCCGTCGACGCAAACGTCCGCGGACCCCAGTGGATGATGCAGTGGGTTCGCCAGGGGCGCATGCTTCGCCTCACCTGGCGGATCGACAACGGGAAGAAGGTGGCCTCGGTCAGCCTGGTGGACGGCCGGGTGCTCGATGGTTGGGGTCGACGCCGCGAGGTCGAGGAACGCGGCCGGACCGCGCGCCGCCCCTCGGCTGGGGCCCCACCGGAACCCACGAGTTCGCCCTAGTCGGCGAGCCGGACGAGGAAGCTGCCTTCGCTCGCTTCCAGCACGTAGTCCCGCACCACCGCGCCCTCCTCCCGAAGCCGGCGGAGCAGGGTGCGCACCCTGGTACGGATCGGTGCCCCGCCTCCGCCGCGACCACGCCCAGTGATAATACGCACTACGCTCCCGCGCCGAACCCGCGCCTGTGCCAGCAGGAACCGTTCGGCGTTCGCGGCGGCCTCGAGTACGCTCTGACCGTGGAGATCGAACTCCGCCGCGGCGGACCGGGTAGTCCAGTCATGCATGCCGGAAGAATAGCGGACGGGATTGCCCAGCGCCCTCACCATGGCTAGCCTCAGTGCACTGGCATTCTCTCCGGAGACCAGCGTGAATCACCCCGGACGCCGGTGGATCGCCGGCGTGTGCGTCCTGCCCTTCGTCCTCGCAGTCCAGATCGCCTGCTCCCCAGCCCACGGCCCCATTCTCATCGGCCTGGCGGGGCCTTTTTCCGATTCGGTCGGCGCTCCGATGCGGCGCGCCGCCGAGATGGCTGTTCGAGAGATCAATCAGGCGGGTGGCGTCGGCGGTCGGCCCATCCAGCTCGTGATTCGCGACGACTACGGCGACCCGGACTCGGCCCTCTCGGTCGCGAGCGAGCTGGCACAGAGTGGCGTGGTGGCGGTGATTGGACATGTGTATTCCGGCGAGACTCTGGCCGCTGCCCCGGTCTACAATGCCGCCGGCGTCCTGCAGATCTCTCCTTCCTCCTCGGCGCCATCGGTCACCCAGGTGGGGAAATGGACCTTCCGAGTGTGTCCGAGCGATCAGCAACAGGCGGCGGCACTCGCTCGCTTCGTAAGCGATCGACTCCAACTCCGGCAGGGAACGATTCTCTACCTCAATAACGACTATGGTCGAGGCTTGCGTCGGGCCTTCGACATCGAGTTCAGCCGCCTCGGGGGGGAGATCGACGCCAACGGGCCGTATCTGACTACCGAGCCGGACGTCAACGCCTATCTCGACCGTCTCATCACCCGCGACCACAGCGAGTTCGTCTTTCTGGCCGGCAACCAAGACGAGGCTGCTTCCATCTTGCGTCAGGCGCACGCACGCAAGCTCACCGTCCCCATCCTGGGTGGCGACGGGTTGGAAGGGTTGGAACGGGAGGGCACGCTGGGCGACGGGACCTATGTTTCCAACGGCTATTTGCCCGACTTCGACAGCCCGGAGAATCACCGCTTCGTTCAGGCGTACCAGAAGGCCTACCCGACCTCGAAGCCGCCGACCCAGGCCGCGGCCGCGACGTATGACATTCTGAACCTCCTGCGGGAGCAACTCGAGCAGGCAGGCACCGACCGCCGCCGGCTGCGGGACGCCGTGGCCGAAGTCGGCCGGGAAAGGCCGCCCTACCGTGGCGTCACCGGAGCGATCGCCTTCGATGAGCATGGTGAGGTCCCGCACCAGCGCGTCGTGATCGGCCGGATTAGCGGCGGAAGCATCCACGCCGTGGAGGGGCTGTGATCACCTTCCGTAGCCTGCGGCGGATGAACGGCGCCGCCATGATCTGCTCCGTCACGCTCATTCTCGGCATGGCCGCGCTCAGCGTCTCCGCTCTGGGGCGCATCTCCCGGCAGATGGCAGGCGACATCTCCACCCTCCAGCGCGGCACCAGCCTGGGGAGTTCGCTCGTCTCGGCGGTGCTGGGCGAGATCCGGGCCGCGGAGCAGTATCTGTTGACGCCGAGTCTCTCGGTCAAAGCGGGATTCGTGGCCAGCGGGGATTCGGCCTATGCCTTCCAGGGCCAGCTGCGGGACCTGCCACATCTCGACAACACCGATCGGCGGATGATCAATCAGGTGGCCTCGATTCAGGCCCGCCTGGAGGTGGCCTATGCCACTGCTCACGCGCTCGCCGACATCGGCAAGGAAGCCGAGGCGCGGCTGGTGGCGGTACGAGCCGGTGGAGCCACCGACACCCTGGTCGAGATCGTACGACAACTCAGCGATGCCCAGGCCCGGCACGCGGTCATCCGCTCTCATCAGCTCGAAGCCCAGGCCGTCTCCTTCCAGAAGCTGCTGGCCGTCGGCGCGATCCTGGCGCTCCTGGTGGGCATCAGCGCTGGGTTGGGGCTGATCCGAGTAGTCGACCGGCACCTGACCCGACTCATCGCCGCCGCCGACCGCTTCGGCGCCGGTGACCTCCGGCCGGTCCAGCTGCGAGAGATGCCCGACGAGCTGGCCCGGCTGGCCCGCGCCCTCGACGACATGGCCGGGCGCCTCCGCCAGGTGGTCGCCGCCGTCATCCATGAATCCCAGCAACTCTCCGCTAGCGCCGGTGACTTTTCGGCGATGAGCGAGGAGATCGCCGCATCGTCGGGCGAGGTGTCGGCCGCGATGATGAAAATCTCCAGCGGCGCCGAACATCAGGTTCAAGGGATGGATGAGGCCGATCAACTGCTGGGGCGGCTCCGGGGAGCCCTGGCCACCAATGCGGAGGCGGCGCAGCGGGCAGTCCGCCTCGCCGAAGAGATCCGCCGCACGGCGCTTCGCTACCGTCAGGACGTGGAAACAGCCCGCACCACCCTGCTTGATGTGCGAGGCGTTGTGCAGACCTCGTCGCAGCAGGTGCGGGCACTGGTGCAGCAGTCGGAATCCATCACCGACTTCATCGACCTCATCAAACAGATCTCCTCCCAGACCAACCTGCTGGCCCTGAACGCCGCCATCGAAGCCGCCCGCGCGGGCGAGCATGGGCGCGGCTTCGCGGTCGTGGCCGACGAGGTCCGCCAGCTCGCCGACTCGAGCGCGCGCGCCGCCGGCGATGTCACCAAAACGGTGGAGTTCCTGCGCAGCCAGATTCGCGAGATCGCGGAAACCATGCAGGTCGGCACGGGACGGGTGGGTGGCATCGAGACCGTCGCCCAGGCGGTCGTCCAGGGACTCGACACGATCGGCAGCGCCATCGGCGAAGTGCAGACGTCGGCGACCAGCCTTTCCCAACAGGCCACCCAGAACCGTGAGGTAGTCGGAGAATTGGCTTCGCGGACTGCCCTGGTGGCGCGGGCTGCCTCCGAGCACGCCTCATCCAGCGAGGAGGTGTCCGCCGCGGCGGAGGAGCAGAGCGCCTCCACTGAGGACATGGCGGCGTCGGCGTCCGCACTCCTGGACGCGAGCAACCGGCTCAACAAGTTGATGGAAGGATTTCAGACCTGACGAAGGCCCGCGAAAGCAGAAGGGGCGCCGGTCGCGGCGCCCCTTATTTCTTTTTCCTGGTCGGCTTCTTGAGAAGGGCTTTCGGCTTGGGCTTCGGCTTTCCCTTACTCCTCGCAGCCTTGTCCTTCTCCGCCGCCTTTTCGGCTCTTCGCTGAGCTGCCTCTCGCACCTCGGCCAAGACCCGGTCACCTTCCTCGTTGCCGACCAGCCCACGGCGGGTTGCGTATCGGATCAGCTCCTCAGCGTCGGCCAGTTGGAATTCGCCCACTCGGGCGCCTGCTCGGATCACGTTCAGGAGCGCATCCGCGACGGGGCTCCGCAACACGTTCGCGATGCCCGGAAGCGCTTCCAGCAGCGTCGAAATCTGGGAGGCGCCGAGTTCCGAGGCCAACCTGTCCCTCCTAGTCCAATCCCGCGACCCGTCGGCTTTTTCCGGCCGGGTCAGTGGGCGGCAACGTACCACTGACGAGGGGGCCCAGTCAAGAATTCCTCACGCAAAAACGGCCGAAACCTGTGTGGAATCGGCCATTTCGATAGTAGTAGCAGCTTGTACTACATCAGGAGCTCGGTGGCGGGCTCCTAGAAGCCGTAGCGCAGGACGGCGCCGGCATCCCAGCCATTGATGGAGAGACTAGTCGCCGTGCCTGGGGAGCGAATCTTTCCGAGGTCCCCGCGGACACTGGGGAGGAAAGTCCATTGCTTCGCTATTCGGATCCGGAGCGCGGTGCCCAGTCCGAAGAGATTGCCGGTGCCGCCTGTCGGAGACCAGAGCCGCGCTTCCGCGACCGGCTCGAGAGACATGGTCGAGGAGATCGGCCAGCTGCCGCTCACCCCTGCGGTGAAGACATTCTCCCGGGGGCCGGCGGCACTGAGCGAATCGGCGCTGCCGGACGAGCTCCGGTAGTAGTTCCAGGCGTAGAGACCGAGCGTGCCGCCAGCGACTGGGGAGACCAGTCCAAGGTCGATCAGGAATCGGTTTCCAGGATCGTAGGCCCCGCTGCCGAAGCCCCCGCCCCGTAGCTCATCATTGCTGAACGTGCTGAAGGTCAGACCGGCGGTGAGCCGGCTGGAGCCGATAAGGTGATCGACCCCGCCCCGGATCCGGGTCTCGACGCCCGGCTTGTACGTCACGCCTTTCGCGCTGGGATCGCTGAACGGCGTGTAGCTGGAATTGATGCGGACGCTGCCCGCGATGCCGAGGTTCCAGTCGCCGACGCTCGTGGCGGCGGCCACGCCCGGCGTCACCGAAAAGCCCGAGCCGTATGTATTGACCGGGAAGAGCAGGAAGTTCGACGAGGCGCTCGCGGCCACGCCGAACTGGCTTAGCGTGGTCGTTTCCTTGCCGGTGGGGAGATTCATCATGACGCTCACGACCAGCGCGTCATTGCCGATCGTGTACGACCCCCGCAGCTGCGTATCCGTGAGACTGGAGAACGACTGGCTGTTGTGGGCGGATGTGGTGTCTACCACCGTGGTAGTCGCGTACGCGGCACCGATGTCGAAGGAGAAGCGCTTCCCCAGGGGGATCACCACTCCGAACGGCACCGCGATCTGGCGCAGCTTGTCCACGCCAAAGCCATCGCCGAAGGAGTACTGCCGCACCTCGACACCGGCAGCTGCGGTGCCCTCGGGAAACAGATTCTGTTGCGCGGCGGCGGCGGCCGGAAGGGCGGTCGCCAGCAGCGCGAGGATGAGAGTCGATGGGTTCCGCATCAGGGGCGCGTGATGATGATGAGGATCGTGCCCAGGAGCCCGCCCGGCTGGCCGGCGTTGTCGCTTCCGAGGGCCTCGGGCAGCTGGGGCCTGACCCCCGGCTCCCGCGTCACCGGTCCGCCGCCGCCTGCGGTGCGGCTGGTGAGGGTGGATCCGATGGTCGGAATGGTGAACAGCACGCCGGTCCGGAGAATGGAGCTGCGATCGGGCGGCGGCGGCGTGACGCTGGGCCCGCCAAGACCGAGATTACCGCCGGGTGTGATGCCCGCGAGCACCGAAGGTGCCAGGGCCGACGCCTGGGCCGCCCGCTGCGCCTGGTCCTTGCGATCCTTAGCCGCGCGGAAATTGGGGTCGCGGGCCACGGCGGCGGCGTAGTCGGCTTCAGCAGCGGCGTAGTCGCCACGGTCCTCGTCCACGAGCCCGCGGCTGTAAGCGAGGAACGCCTGCAGGTCCGCGGTCGGGCGTTCAGTAAGTGCCCGCCGCTCCGCCGGTGTCAGCGCGATGCCCATCTGGTCGATCAGCCGAAACAGGACCGTCTTTTCCAGATCGAAGAGCTGCTGGAGCGGGTCGCTCCCGGTCCCGGTTGCGACAATCGAGGAGTTGGTGGCATCGATCACCGACGCGTCCAGCCGAAGATCCGTCTTCCCGGGCACATCCTGCACCGAGCCCTGAACAACCCGGGCCGCGCGCAGCATCCGACCGGATCGGGCGCCAGTGCCTGGATCGACCCGGCCGCTCTCGTTGAGGGCCATCTCATCCACCAGGGCCTGCACCCGTTCGCGTTCGAGCAGGGTGAGCTTGGGCAGCTTGCCCAAGTCGGTGATGATCAGCTGAGTGAGGCCGCGCCCCAGTGGCTGTAGTTCCGGGTTGGCACCGAGGTAGGTAAAGGGAAAGACCGCGATAGCATTCGCCGTGGGCGGCGCTTGTGAAAGAGCTGCCTCCTGAGCGATCGCCTGGCGGGCGGCCTGGCGCAGCTCCTTGCGGGTCAGCAGGGTGAGCCGATCCTCGACCGCGCCGCGCTGAGCGGCGTCCTTGGCCTGTGAAGCCGCGGTGGTATAGGAGGCCCGCGCCGAATCGAGCTTGCCGAGCTCCTCATACGAGAGGCCCAGATAGATGTAGGCGGGATAGTTCTGCCGGTTGATCGTCAGGGCGCTATTGAGCACGTCGCGCGCATGGTCGTACTGCTTGGCATCGTAGTACGCGATGCCCAGGCGCGTGAGCACGGCCGCGTCCTGAGGGTGCAGCTTCTGGGCAGCTTCGAGCGCCGGGAGGTCCGCTGGCGTTGGGCCTTGCGGCGCAGGGCCTCCGGCGCAGGCACCGAGCAGTACGCCGGTCACGGCGATTGCCGGGGCCCAGGATGTCATCCGCATAAACTCCCTGGGAAACGGGGGTCCAGCCCCAATGTACCGGCCGCCTCCGGATTGGGAAGAGGGGCCAGTGGCTGCTATTCCGTCGAAGGGCCGCCCCACGGTGGTGTCGCGGCGAGGCCACTCCGGGCTATTGAATCACCAGGACGCCACCCATGCGGTACGCGACGTGGGTGACGCACGTGAATCGATACTTGCCTCGAGGCAGCCCCGGGATGACGATCCGGAACCGACTCCCCGTCCCACCCAGCACCGGTCCTCGCAGCGGGCCGGACCGGTCGGGAATGGCCTGGTCGAGCAGCGCCTGATCGGCCTCGTGCAGATCGGCGGCCTCGAATCCCACCACATACGGCCCGCCGCTCTGTACCACGAACTCGAGCACATCCCCGGCGCGCGCGTTCACCCGGCCGGGATCGAAACGAAACTGGTCTGTGGCACCGTGGACGAGCTTGACCTGATGAACCCGTTGCGCCGCCAGAGGTGCAGACATCGTGCCAAGCAGCAGACCCAGTATGACCGCCGACCTCACAAGCATGTTTGCGGTCCCCCATGGCGAACGGTACATTGATGCGCTGGCAGGTTGTCGGCGTGCCCACGTCGATGCCACCCGCCGGAAGGACGTTCCGTGGGACGTCGCGGAATCAAGGAATATCGTGCTGCCGAGGCCCTCGTTCTGATCGCGGCCGACCGCGACCACAAACCGTTGGTTTGCCCGAGTTGCAGCACCGCCAGCATCGAACGCACCCCCAAACGTAACGAAGAGCCCGCCGGCCGAGTCACCCTCACCTGCAAGGGATGCGGGCGGGTGGCATCGTACCTGGTGCGCGCCTCAGTCAGCACACCGGAGGAACCGAGGCGGCAGTAGATTGGAGCATGGTTTCACCCAGCGCGCTCATCTTCCTCACCGCATTCCTCGATCTGATCGGTTTCGGGATCGTTCTCCCGCTCCTGCCCAGCTACGCTGCCTCGATGCACGCCAGTGACGCCGCGATCGGGGTGCTGGTTGCGAGCTTCTCACTGATGCAGTTCGTGGTGGCACCCCAGTGGGGCCGCTTGTCCGACCGGATCGGGAGGCGGCCGGTGCTGCTGGTGGGGCTGGCGGGAAGCGCCGTATCGTACCTGCTGTTCGCCCTCGCGCCCAACTTCTGGGTGCTCTTGCTTTCGCGGTTGGTGGCGGGCGCGATGGGTGCGACGGTCAACGTGGCTCAGGCCTACCTCGCCGACATCACTTCCCCAGACCGTCGGGCCCGCGCCATGGGGCTGATCGGGGCGGCGTTCGGCCTTGGATTCGTGGTCGGGCCGGCCATTGGCGGCATCGCCAGCCATTTTGGGGACGCGACCCCCGGCCTGGTCGCCTCCGCCCTCACCGCCTTCAACTTCCTGCTCGCCTGGCGCTGGCTCCCCGAATCCCGAGGCGAGGGCCCCGTGTCACGGCCCGCGGTTCCGGTCCACTGGTCCCGCTTCACCATGGCCTTCGGCGCCGTCGCGTTCGCCACGGTGGCCTTCACCGTCCTCTATGTCGTCTTCCCGCTGCAGGTAGAGCGGGCGCTGGGACTGGACCGCCGGCATTCCGCCTATCTCTTCGTGCTGATCGGAATCGTGAGCGCGGTGATTCAGGGTGGTGTGGTGGGACGCCTCGTGGGAAGGCTCGGCGAGCGCACGCTTATCGTCTCGGGCGGGGTGCTGCTCGCGGCGGGCCTGGCGCTCCTGCCCTTCGCGTTCGACATCGGCGCGGCTCATGGGCTGTCGCTGCTTTACACGGCGTTACTGCTCCTCGCCGTCGGCTCCGCACTCATCTCCCCCAGCGCCGCGTCCTATGTGAGCCGGAAGGCGCCGGCGGAAGAACAAGGGCGCGCCTTGGGAATGCTGCAGAGCGTAGGAGCGGTGGCCCGAATCGCCGGACCCGTACTTGCCGGCGCCGTCGCCGGGCACGCGGGACCCCGGATGGCCTTCTTCGTGGCAAGCGGTGCGGCGGGAGTAGCGGGCCTATCGGCGGTGATTCACCCCGGCGAGAGCGCGCGTGGCGCCTGACGGCCTCACTCGACGGTGGGGTTCAGCGGGGCCGTGAGAAGAGCCGACCCCACCGGATGGCGGTGATCGGCCGGAGGACCTTCCAGCTGCTGGGATCGTAACTGTAATAAATGATGAGCGGAGTGCCCCGCACGTTGTCCCGCGGGAGGAAGCCCCAGTAGCGCCCGTCGTAGGAGAGGTCGCGGTTATCACCCATCATGAAAAACGAGTCGGCCGGCACCACGATGGGTCCCCAATCCTGCAGGTCGGGATGATAGTTGGCGGTGTCGCCCGCGAGATGCCCGACCTGCCAGTCATGCATCTTCTGGCGAAACTCCGGGGACTCCGACTTGGTGGGGTTGTCGTGCCGCGCGTACGGCTCGTCCACCATCTTGCCGTCGCGGTAGAGCACGCCCCCCTTCATGGCCAGGGTATCGCCGGGCATCCCGATCAGCCGCTTCACGACCTTGAGACCCTCTTCCTCTACCGAATCGAACACCAGCACGTCGCCGCGTTGGGGCTCCCGGAACGCCGGCAGGTGGTGACCGGTGAACGGAATTTCGGCGCCGTAGATCGCCTTGTTGACGAACAGGAAGTCGCCGATCAGCAGGGTGTTTTCCATGCTCCCCGACGGAATGCGGAACGCCTCCACCAGGAAGGTCCGCAGCAGCAGCCAGACCACCACGGCGACCACGATGGACTTGGTCCATTCCCAGAGCGCCCGGTGCAGGCTCGGGGATTCGGACTCCTGATCGTCGAGGGTGTCCATGGATGGGCGGTCCGCGGGCGTCACGACATCTCCTATCGGGGGACTGTGAAGAGGCGGTCCCACCGGGTCGCGGTCAGGAACGGCAACGGACGCCAGCTGGCGGGGTCATAGCTGTAGTAGATCACCAGCGGGGACCCGCGGACATTCCGGCGCGGCAGGAATCCCCAGAACCGACCATCCCACGAGTCGTCGCGGTTGTCCCCCATCACGAACAGCGAATCGTTCGGCACCACCACCGGCCCCCAGTTGTTCCGGTCGGGATGATACGGAACGGGGTGGACCCCGATCAGCCGCGGCTCCTGCCAGCGGCGGATCGCCTCCCGAAAGTCCGGGGGATCCGGTTGATCCGGTCGGGCGCGCACCACGAAGGGCTCGAGGACGGGAGTGCCATTGCGAACCAGGCGGCCGCCCTGCATGGCGAGGGTATCGCCAGGCACACCCGTCACCCGCTTCACCACGTCGAGGCCGGGCGTCTCCACCGATTCGAACACCACGAGATCACCCCGCCGGGGCTCGCGCAACGCTGGCAGCCGGCGGCCGGTGAGCGGCACCTCCGCGCCGTAGAGCGGACGGGCGACGAAGAGCACGTCGCCCACCAGCAGGGTGTGCTCCATGCTCTCCGAGGTGATGTGGAACGCCTGCACCACGAACGTACGCAGCAGCAGCCACGCCGCGAGCGCGAGCCCGAGGCTCCTGCCCCATTCGCGCAGCTGACTTCTGGTGCCCCTCACTCCACCCAATCCGCGATGAAAATGTTGATTTCGCGCGGATCGGCCGCGTTGCGGCTGGAGGCCCAGACCAGGTGCTTGCCGTCGTAGCTGAACATCGGGAAGGAGTCGAAGCCCGGATCGGTGGTGATCTTCTCCAACCCGGTGCCGTCGGGGTTGATCAGGAACAGATCGAACGCGCCGCTGTGGGGACTCTCGTAGTTCGAGGAGAAGATGATCTTC
>Ga0187780_10004359_pt1 | contig 10625 bp, 5 predicted proteins | sample 1015_Q2_SP10_20__FD_132429 | JGI IMG/M metagenome (GOLD analysis project Ga0187780, IMG submission 132429) | Tropical peat soil microbial communities from peatlands in Department of Meta, Colombia - 1015_Q2_SP10_20_MG | ecosystem: Environmental > Terrestrial > Soil > Wetlands > Peat | place...
CACCACCAAGAAAGCGCGAAGCCCTTTTCGACAGCGTTCTTGAAGTCGGCGTATTCGGTCGGCTCGGATGTATTGGCCATACGGAACGCCAACGCTCGGTCGAAGAGCGACTTCTGGATGTTCTCAAGCGTCTGCGCTACCGCTGCGGCAATTCCCTGTTGGGGCACGAACGACTTTCCTTCCTTGCCTGGACGATCGCGCCGCGCGAGCACGACCGACCCCTTCGCCACATCCTTCGGCCCGAGCTCGAGCCGCAAGGGAACTCCGCGCATCTCCCAGTCATTGAACTTGAAGCCGGGACTCATGCCTTCGCGCTCGTCCATCTTGACCCGAATCCCGGAATCGACGAGCTCCTTGCGCAGCCGCTGTGCATTCTCGAAGACGACGGCCTTTTCTTCATCCGTCTTGAAGATCGGCACGATCACGATCTGATAGGGAGCGAGGCGCGGCGGGAAAATCAGCCCCTGATCATCTCCATGCACCATGATGATCGCGCCTACGAACCGCGTCGAGAGGCCCCAGGAAGTCGTCCAGCAGTACTGCAGCACGCCATTCTTGTCCAGATACCTGATCTCGAAGGCTTTTGCGAAATTCTGGCCGAGGTTGTGCGACGTGGCGGATTGCAGCGCTTTGCCGTCTCCCATCATCGCTTCGATCGAATAGGTTTGTTCGGCGCCGGCGAACCGCTCCGCTGCCGATTTGCGCCCGGGAATCACGGGAATCGCCGCCTCGCGCATTGCAAAATCCGTGTAGACATCAAGCATCTGGCGCGTCTCGGCCTCACCCTCTTCGGCCGTCGCGTGCGCGGTGTGCCCTTCCTGCCAGAAGAATTCAAGCGTGCGCAAAAACAGCCGCGTGCGCAGTTCCCAACGCACCACGCTGTTCCACTGATTGATCAAGACCGGAAGATCGCGATAGGACTGGATCCACTTCGCGTACGCATGGCCAATGATCGTCTCGGACGTGGGCCGAATCACGAGCGGCTCTTCCAATTTCTCGCCGCCGCCGTGCGTCACCACGGCGAGCTCTGGCGAAAATCCGGCCACGTGTGACTTTTCCTTTTCGATGAAGCTCCGAGGGATCAGCAGCGGAAACGCCGCATTGACGTGTCCGGTCGCCTTGAAACGCTGATCCAGCGCCGCCGTAATGTTTTCCCAAAGCGCCCAGCCGTACGGACGCACGATCATGCAGCCGCGAACCGGCGCATAATCGGCAAGCTCCGCCCGCAAGACGACTTGGTTGTACCATTCCGAAAAATCTTCGGCGCGCGTTGTCAGTTTCAAATCGGACATGATTCTTCGTTGTTCTCCTGCGCTTGGCGGATCCGCACGTTCAAAGATTAGCGCGAGATGCGCTGCGATAGGCGAATTAGGTTAGGAAACTCTCACACCTAAGTCAATCAAGGTCAACGGTTTCAGCTTGACAAAAATTCCGGCATGGAGTATTGGTCAGCAACCTTTTGGCGGACGGGGGACGCCATCGCGCCGGTTCGTGCTGGATCGGCGTGAACCAGATCTCGGTTAGCTCCTCTATCACAGCCGTTGCGCCCGGGGCGGGCTCGCGACTGAAACAACAACCGCAATCGAAATCCAAAACTTGGGGGGGTGGGCAATGCGTTCATATTTTGCCGCAATGAGAACTGCCTTTGCCGTACTGGTGTGCTTGTTGGCGCTGCTCGTTTCGGTTTCATCAGTCCAGGCGCAGAGCGCCACGACGGGAGCTCTGACTGGCACGGTGAGCGATCCTTCCGGCGCGGTCGTTGTGGGTGCGACGGTCACCGCGACGAACGTCGCGACGGGCCAATCTCGGTCGGCGACGACGGACACAAACGGTCTGTACAAAATCTCCCTGCTGCCGCCCGCAAACTACAGCCTGAAGTTCTCCGCGTCGGGCTTCAAGACGATTGAAGTTCCGTCGGTGACCGTGGATGTTACGGAGACCGTTACTGTGAACCGCAGCCTCGAGCTGGGCGCTCAAACGCAGCAGATCACTGTGGAATCGACGGTCGAGACGATCCAGGCCCAGAACGCGACGGTTGGCGGATTGGTGTCCGGCGAGACCGTCACGGATCTACCTCTCAGCACTCGCAACTACACGCAGGTGATCGACCTCTCGCCCGGTGTGGTCGCGAATGTTGCGACCGCCACTGCGGTCGGCAACGGCACGATGGATATCAACGTCAACGGCTCCGGCTCCGACCAAAACACGTACATGATGGACGGCGTCATTACCACGAACTACGGCAGCGGCGGCGCCGCCCAGTCCGGAAGCTACGCCGGCATTCCGATCCCGAACCCGGACTCGATTCAGGAATTCAAAGTGCAGACGTCGCAGTACGACGCTGCCTACGGACAGAACCCCGGTGCCAACGTCAACGTCGTCACCAAGAGCGGTACCAACCAGTTCCACGGCTCAGTTTGGGAGTTCAATCGCAACAACTTCTTCAACGCCAATGATTTCTTCTACAAGGGATCCGAAAAAAATGAAGGGCTGGCGAACAAACCGCCGGAAGTCAAACAGAACCAGTATGGCGGCACCTTCGGCGGCCCCATCCAGAAAGATAAGTTCTTCTTCTTCGGTTCGTATCAGGGCACGCGGCAGCTCAACGGAATCGGCAGCAACGGCTTCGCCACGTCCTTGACTGAGGTCGGCTTGCTGCCGTTAAACGAGCCTGGGCAGCCCTTTGCAACCGCGCGCGCTGACAATGCGGGCAGTATCCCCCTGGGCTTCACCGGCCCGACGTGCAAGTACACGACGTACAGAGGATACCTGGGATGCGCGTTCGCGGGCCAGACTGACTTGTTCGGTGGAACCGGGCAAACGGTTCTCCAGAACGGAAGTAACATCAGTAACACTGCCATCGCTCTCTTGCGCCAGACGGAGAAAATTCCCCAAGCTCAAGGAGGCTTCAACAACGGGTACTACCTCCCCAGCTTGCGTTACGACGGCAACGTGCCGTTCTGCGTCGCCAAAGGTTTCTCGTGCGCTACGCCCACAACAATTTCCCAGGCTACGATCGCCAATGAAGATCAGTACATGCTCAATTCGGATTACGTTCTCAACAGCAAGAATACAATCACCCAAAAGTTTTTCTTCTCCGCTGACCCGCAGACGCAGAGTTTTAGCTGCATTGTGACCGGTTGCGACCCGGGCGCCCCAGAAGATGCTCAGTACGCGTCGACTTCGGCGGTCTTGAAGCTCACGACGGTCGTCACCAACAACTTCGTGAACGAGGCATGGGGTTCGTTTCAGCGACTCTACCTCAACGTGACGGACGGCAATACCATCCAGTCCTGCGCCGGTGACGGCATTACGCAGCTCAACATCACTCCTGCGATCAATGACGGCACGCCTTGCCCACTTTCAGCGGCCGCTAAGGGCAACCGCGAGGACTCTCTAATCCCGGTCATCGGAACCTTGGGTTTCCCGACTACGTTTGCTCCGCAGGGTCCGGGCAACTTGATCAACTGGGGATCCTGGAGCGCCGGCGGGAATTTCTTTTCGGCGACCCATAGTCTCCAGCAGAGCTATCTGATGGGAGACCAGATTTCCTGGAATCATGGCAAGCACTCGTTGCGAGCGGGCGTCAACACACAGCGCATCCAGTGGAACTGGGCACAACCCAACCGGGAAAGGGGTTGGGTCGTGGCAGGAAGCTTGTCCGATATCCTGACGAGCAACAGCGGCCTCGCCTCCGACGAGGCCAACGGGCTCCCGGGCGCCGCCGTTCCAATCAACTACATCATCAACCTTTCCTATCGCCTCATCCCGAATGGCTCTGGGAATCCTCACCACTGGCGCGTTAGCGAATACTCGACGTTCGTCCAAGACGACATCAAGCTGACGCGAAAGCTGACCGTAAACCTCGGTCTCCGCTGGGAATACGACGGCTGGCCCAGCGATGCGCATGGCGTGTTTACCAACTTCTCGGCCGCGGCTGCTGGACTCGTCAATACGGGTACGGCCCTTCTGAACAACCCGGTTGGCACTCTGGCCGGCTGGATCGTCCAGAAGAACTACAACCGCGCGATCTACGGAAACCTCGCCGGCGAGTTCGGGTCCACGGGCATCCTGGTCAACAGCAACAACACCTTGCTCAATGGCTCGCCCCTCGACAACTTCTCACCGCGTATCGGCGTCGCCTGGCAGCCATTCAGCGAAAAACTTGTCATCCGTGCCGGCTACGGGATGTTCTTCGATCGCGTCTACGGAAACCTGGTGGGCGATAACATCGTGGGGAATATGCCCCCTTACGCCACCGGCATTGGAGCGAATCCAGGCCAGACCCTGCAGAGTCCGTTTTGCCCTGAATGCCCGCAGTTCCTGGGATTCATTCCACGGACCCTATTTGCCGGTCCGGCACTGCCCGGAGCGGCAGCCGGATTCGGCCTCAGCAATATAACGGACGCATTCGGCGGCCCGGCGACCGGCCTTCTCAACTCTGGCGACGACCCAGCCATGCGTACTCCGAAGATTCAGCAATACAACCTCGACGTCCAGTACGAGTTCGCGCACGGCTGGGTGGCCGACGTCGGCTATGTGGGATCGCACGGAATCCACCTCTATGACTGGAACCGCGACCCCAACATCGCCTACCTCGTGAACTGCGGCCCCGCATCCGCTACCTGCAATCCGCCCACGGACCAGGTCAACATCAATCTGGAACGGCCTGCAAGTTCATTCCCTATAAACGATAACGGCAACAACCGGGTTCTCGAGAACACTACTTCAAACTTTCTTGGCCGAGTTGCCTACCTCGGCGTCAATCCCGGAAACCTGCAGCAGGTTGAAACGGACGGCAACCACTTGTACAACAGCCTGCAGATGCAGTTGCGGCACACTTTCTCTCACGGGCTCACACTCCAGGCTTCCTATACCTGGAGCAAACTCATCACCGACATCAATGCCAGCGCAGCCGGCGCTGGCATTGCCACCCCGGGCAACGTGCTCTCCGGCAGCGCATCTTCCAACGATCCTCTGAATCACCGGCAGCAGTATGGTCTGGCTGCCTTCAACCGTCCGCAGCGCTTTGTGGTGAGCTACAGCTACCAGATTCCCTACAAGAGCGAGGGGTGGAAGGAAAAGGCTTTAGGTGGGTGGGGCATTTCCGGCGTGACCACCATTCAGGATGGATTACCCTTTAGCATCACGGACGGAGCCAACGGCAACGAGGCGACCCTCTTGTACGGCGCCTCTCTGCCGGCTACCGGCCCAGTCGACCGGGCCGAGCTTTCTCACCCCGTCGATTGCAACGCTGTCACCGGCAATTGCAAGTCGGGCGTGAGCCTCCGTGCTCCGGGCAACATGCTGACTCTGGTGGAAAACGGTCAATCAATCATCAATGGGGGCGCGTTCACCACAGCTCCCTTGTTTGGCGGAACTCCGACAGGAGCTGTGGCCCCGACTGGCACCTGCACGGGAGCCAATCCAGCATTCGTCGGCTGCGGCACAGGCTTCGGCGACTCCGGGATCGGTATCATGAGCTGCTGCGTGCAGCTCAACTTCGATGCAGCGATCATCAAGAACACGACCGTCGGAGGACTTCGGGAGGACGCCAGCCTTCAGTTCCGCGCGGAATTCTTCAACCTCTGGAATCACGCACAGTTCAACGAACCCGGCAACGCTTTCGACGGAGCCAACTTTGGGGTGATCACGTCGAGTTCGGTCCCGGGTCGCATTTTGCAGTTCGGGTTGAAGTACAGCTTCTAGCAGTTGCTACTCTTTCAAAATCGGCCTGACCGATGCTCGTTTTGGGGCACCGGTCAGGCCGATCGTTTTTTCTTCAGATGTTGCCAGCGCTCGCTCGCCACTGCGCTGGCCTTTTGTTAAGATGAGCGCAGCCATGAGCAAACACACGCCCGAACTCCGCCGGATGAGCCGGTCCCTCGAAGAAACTGATCCCGAAATTGCCGCATTACTGCATGAAGAAGTTCGGCGCCAGGCGACCGGCCTCGAGCTGATTCCTTCCGAGAATTTCGTCTCCGAGGCGGTGATGGAAACGATGGGCTCGGTCCTCACGAACAAATACGCCGAGGGCTATCCCGGCAAGCGCTACTACGGCGGGTGCGAATTCGTCGATCAGGCGGAGCAACTCGCCATTGACCGCGCGAAGGCGCTTTTCGGCGCCGATCACGCCAACGTGCAGCCGCATTCGGGCACCCAAGCCAACATCGCCGTCTACATGACCGCGCTGAAGCCGGGCGACACAGTGCTGGGCATGAACCTCGCGCACGGCGGCCATTTGACCCATGGCCATCCGCTGAACTTTTCGGGCATCACGTACAATTTCGTGCCGTACGGCGTGGCGAAAGACACAGAGGTTATCGACTACGACGATCTCGAGCGGCTCGCGCGGGAGCACAAGCCGAAAATGATTGTGGTCGGCGCGAGCGCCTATTCGCGCGCTTTCGACTTCGTGCGCATGGGCAAGATCGCGCAGTCCGTGGGCGCGCTGCTATTCGTGGACATGGCGCACATTTCGGGCTTGATCGCCGCGGGCGTGCATCCGAATCCCGTGCCGCACGCCGATTTCGTCTCGACGACCACGCACAAGACGCTGCGCGGCCCCCGCGGCGGGTTGATCCTTTGCCGCGAGAAGTACGCGAAAGATCTCGACCGCGCGACGTTTCCCGGGATTCAGGGTGGGCCGCTGATGCACATCATCGCCGCGAAAGCGGTCTGCCTGAAGGAAGCGAGCGAGCCGGGATTCGCCGAGTATCAGCGGCAGGTTGTGGCCAATGCCAAGGCGCTCGCGGCCGGCATGGCCAAACGCGGGTTCCGCATTGTGAGCGGAGGCACGGACAATCATCTCTTCTTAGTCGACGTGAATTCACGCGGCCTGACGGGCGCCGTGGTGCAGCCGGCGCTCGATCGCGCCGGCATCACCGTGAACAAGAATTCGATTCCGTTCGATCCGCTTCCTCCGCTGAAGGCCAGCGGCATCCGCATGGGCACGCCAGCCGTCACCACTCGAGGCATGCGCGAACCAGAGATGGACAAAATCGCTGGCTGGATCGCGGAGGTACTGAACCACATCGACAACGCCGCGACCATACAGCGTGTTCGCGGTGAAGTTGCCGCGTTCGCTTCGCAATTTCCTCTTTACGCCCGCCGCCTCGAGGCCGCCGAAGCCGCTCTCGCGAGCGCCCGCTAGGCGCAACCTTGGCGGTTGTCATTCCTCGTCCGCCGCGGCGGACGAGGAATCTGCTTCAGCAATTAGGGCACGAGCTGAATTTCCAGCTCCGTCACGCTCCCATCGCGGATCGAAAATGCGCGCACGGGTTTCGCGGCGCCAGGCTGCGGCGAGAGGAGGAAATAAGTCGCTTCCGAATAGTAGGCAAGCTCGATGTCGCGCGGCGAGGGCACGTTCTCGCCGGTTGGATGCGAGTGATAGATGCCGAGGAATTCGAGTCCCTGCGCGCGGAATTCTCGCAGCAGCTGGACAATTTGTTTGGGCGCGAGCTCGTAGTTTCGCGTCGGATCAGCCGCCACATTTTCGGCTGGGGATGCGTGCGTGATCACGCCCTCGCGCCCGGCCAGCAGTCCGCAACATTCCTGTGTGGACTTTCGGCGTGATTCGGCAAGAATCGTCTGAATTACGCCATGGTCTACGCGCAGCACACGTGCAGCTAGGCCTTTTGGGCCTGGCGGCGAAGGAACGTCGGCACGTCGAGATCATCCGCCGCAATTTCCGGCGCGACGTCGCTGATGTTCTGCGCCACCTGCTGGACGACGTTCGTTTGACTCGGGGCGACCGGCATCTCGCGCCCCGCTTTCCACGTCTTCGGGAGATACGACGGGCGCGTATGCGTCTTCCTGCCTGCGACCTCCCGGAATCCGGCGGCGATCACGGTGATCTTCACCGATTCCTTCATCGCGTCGTCCTGCACGGCGCCAAAGATGATGTTGGCATTCTCGTGGGCCGCCTTCTGAATGATCGATGAAGCCTCGTGCACCTCGTGGAGCGAAAGGCTCGATGACCCGGTGACGTTGATCAGGATTCCCTGCGCGCCGTTGATGTTGTTGTCTTCCAACAACGGAGAATTGATCGCGCGGTTCGCAGCATCGATCGCTCGGTTCGAGCCGGACGCGACTGCGGTGCCCATCACGGCGTAGCCCTGGCCGGACATGATCGTCTTCACGTCGGCAAAGTCGCGGTTGATGATGCCCGGAATCGTGATGATGTCGGAAATGCCCTGCACGGCCTGGCGCAGAATGTCGTCCGCGATGCGGAACGCCTCGAAGAAGCTGGTGCCCTGCTCGACGCACTCCATCAGCCGCTCGTTGGGAATGACGATCACAGTGTCCACGCTTCCGACAAGCTCGGCGAGCGACTGCTCGGCCTGCAACATGCGGCGCTTTCCCTCGAAAGCGAACGGCTTCGTCACCACGGCGACTGTGAGAGCCCCGAGTTCGCTCGCGAGATTCGCGACGACCGGCGCGGCGCCGCTTCCCGTGCCTCCGCCGAGGCCGGAAGTGACAAACACCATGTCCGCGCCGTCGAGCGCCTCGAGGATTTTCTCCGTGTCTTCGAGCGCTGCCTTGCGGCCAACCTCAGGGTTGGCTCCCGCTCCGAGTCCCTTGGTCAATTTCGCGCCGAGCTGGAGCTTCACCGGCGCCTGCGAGAGCTTCAGCGCTTGCAAGTCGGTATTGGCCGCGATGAATTCGACGCCCTCGACCTTGGCGCGGATCATGCGGTTGACGGCGTTTGACCCGCCACCGCCGACGCCGATCACTTTGATCTTTGCGCCGTCCTGCGGCTCTTCGCTAAATGAAACTCGAAGGCTCGATTCTTTTGGTGCCATGCTCCCTCCCCAGAAAAGATTTCAAATCTCAGATGCCCCGTTCATGCCCCCGCAAACATGCTTTTCAACTTGCCGATGAAGCCTGTGGGCCGCGTGCCCGCAACGCGCCGCGTGCGCGCGCCGTAGAGAACGAGCCCGACGGCCGTTGCATACTCAGGTTGGGAAACTTCTTCGCTCATTTCGGCCAAGCCCCGCGGCACGGCGACGCGCACCGGCAGATTGAAGACGCGCTCGGCCAGCTCTGGTAGCCCGCGGAGGCGCGATCCACCGCCCGTGAGCACGATGCCCGCAGGGATTTGCGATTCCAGTCCTGCGCGGCGCAATTCATCCTGGATGAGCATCAGCAATTCCTGAGCGCGGGGCTCGACGATTTCCGCCACCATCCGCGCGAAGATCGTGCGCGGCGGGCGGTCGCCAACGCTGGCGATTTCGATCGCGCCGTCTTGCGTGAGCAGTTCGCGGCACGCCTGCGCGTGTTCGCGCTTGATTTTTTCGGCCTCGGGGATCGGCGTTCGCAGGCCGACCGCAAGATCGTTGGTGAAATGGTCGCCGCCGACCGGAATCGCCGCGGTGTGCCGCACTACGCCGCCCGCATACGCAATCAGCTCGGTTGTCCCGCCACCGATGTCGAGCAGGCACGCGCCGAGCTCGCGCTCATCCTGGGTGAGGCACGCCTCGGCCGAGGCGAACGGTTCGAGGACTGTGTCGTCCACGCGCACCCCCGCGCGATTCACGGCGGTGACGATATTCTGCGTCGCTATGCCGGATGCCGTGACGATGTGCACGTTCGCTTCGAGCCGTTGCCCGACCATGCCGATCGCGTCGCGGATGTTGTCGTGGCCATCCAGAAAGAACTCCTGTGGCAACACGTGCAGCACCTCGCGGTCCTCCGGAAGTGTGACGCCGCGAGCGGCTTCGATCGCCCGGCGAACATCTTCCTTCTGGATATCCCGCGGCTTTGCGCCCACCGTAATACCGCCGCGGCTGTTCACGCCGCGGACATGCCCGCCAGCCACGCCGATCACGGCCGATTCGACCGGCACACCCACGACCGTTTCCGCCTCTTCCACGGCGCGCCGGATCGAGCTGACCGCGAGATCGAGATTCACGATCTGTCCCTTGCGCCAGCCTTTCGACTCCGCGGCGCCCAGCGCGGCGAACTTCACGCCTCCGTCGTCCTCCATTTCGCCGACGAGCGCACACGTCTTCGTGCTGCCGATATCTAGCGCCACAATGTGCCGTTCTTTCTTGGTCAAATCCTTCGCTCCTTGCCCCGCACGTGCAAAACCATTAGTGCAACAACGCGTTTGCCGCCTTCTTGAGCGGCGCCTGCTGCGCGGCTACGCTCGTATCTTGGTTCACGACGGCCTCGCGGCTGAACCGCAAGTCCACGGACTGAATTCGCCCGGCCTTTGCAGTCCACGCGCCGAATTGGTCCACCAGCGTCTGGTACTTTCCTGAGAAGTCGTTATCGCCGAAATGCACGAACACAGGCGCGGCAACCGCCGAGCCGGAGGGCGAAGCCTGTCCAGCGAAAGCACTTCCGAGACCAGTCAGCGTGGCACGCAAATCGCGCGCCTCGGCAAGATCCACCTCGCTGACCTGCTCATCCGCTCCGGTGCGCACCGACCCGATTTCCTGCATGAATTTCGAGAAGAGCTGCATGCGCTGCTCGCGGTCCGCGAGCGGCGTGTCCGCGTCGATGCCGGTCACCACAGGGAAATGAAACTCGCCTTCGACGGGCCGATCCAGGATCACTCCGTGTGCGTCGATCAGTGCCAGTTCGCTGCCGTCGCGCAGAAACGCGATCGGCGCGCGCTC
>Ga0187780_10004360_pt1 | contig 10623 bp, 9 predicted proteins | sample 1015_Q2_SP10_20__FD_132429 | JGI IMG/M metagenome (GOLD analysis project Ga0187780, IMG submission 132429) | Tropical peat soil microbial communities from peatlands in Department of Meta, Colombia - 1015_Q2_SP10_20_MG | ecosystem: Environmental > Terrestrial > Soil > Wetlands > Peat | place...
CTATGTCAACGACTTCAACCTGTTCGGACGCACCTGGCAGGTCAATGTGCAGGCGGAAGGGCCGTTCCGCGACGCCATCGACGACATCTACCGGGTCTACGTGCGCAGTGGCGCCGGCGGCATGGTGCCCGTCCGGGCCATTGCGCAAGCGCGGCTCGTTCAGGGCCCGCAAGCCCTCATCCGCTACAACGGCCATCGCGCCACGATCATCAACGGCGCGCCCAAGCCGGGCTACAGTTCCGGCCAGGCGATCGCCGCCATGGAGCGCATCTCCCGGGAAACCCTGCCGACCGGCTACGGCTTCGAATGGACCGGCACGGCTCTGCAGGAAAAGGCCGCGTCAGGCCAAACCGGCATCGTGCTGGGTCTCGCCATCCTGTTCGCCTATCTCTTCCTCGTGGCGCTCTACGAGAGCTGGAACATTCCGATTTCCGTGCTGATGTCGGTCAGCATCGCCGTGCTCGGCGCCATCGCCGCGGTTGCGCTGTCGGGCTTGGCCTTCGACGTCTACGCCCAGATCGGCCTCGTCGTGCTGGTGGCGCTGGCGGCCAAGAACGGCATACTGATCGTCGAGTTCGCGGCCGAGCAGCGTCGCCACGGCAAATCGATCCTCGACGCGCCGATAGAGGGTGCGCAACTGCGCTTCCGGCCGGTGATGATGACCAGCTTCGCATTCATCTTTGGCCTTGCGCCGCTGGTCGTAGCCGAAGGGGCGGGCGCGCTCAGTCGCCGCGCCGTGGGAACGCCGGTGTTCGGCGGCATGATCGCGGCCTCGCTGGTCGGCATTTTCGTGATTCCCATGCTTTACGCGGTTTTCCAGTGGCTGCGCGAGTGGGCCTCGCGTAAGCCCACCGAGGACATTGCGGCACCTGCCCGAGCCGCCGAAGGACGTTGAGAGACATGGCCGGTTCCGCTGCATTGCAAGGCAAGGTCGCGCTGATATCGGGCGCGGGAAAGAACATCGGCCGCACCGTTGCGCTCGCGCTTGCGCGCGACGGCGCGGCCGTGGTCGTCAACGGCCGATCGGACCGGGAAGCCGTCGAAGGCGTCGTGCGCGAGATCGCGGCGGCGGGAGGCCGGGCGCTGGCGGCGATGGGCGATGTCAGCGATCCCGAGGTCGCGCCGCGACTCGCCGAACAGGCGGCGCAGGCGTTCGGTGGCGTCGATATCCTGGTGAGCAACGCCGGGTTGCGGCGCCAGACCTCGTTCCTCGACATGCCATTCAAGGAATGGCGCGAGATCCTGTCGGTGGCGCTCGACGGCGCCTTTTTGCTGGCCAAGGCCTGCGTGCCGCATATGGTGAAACGCGGCGGCGGGGCCATCGTCGGCATTTCCGGCGTGTCGACCCATGTCGGCACGCCCAACCGCTGCCACGTCTCGGCTTCCAAGGCGGGCCTCGAGGGCCTGATGCGGGCGCTCGCCGTCGAACTGGCGCCCTACAGGATCACCTGCAATGCGCTCGCGCCCGGCGCCATTGAGACGGTGCGCGCCGCCTCGGCGGGGCCGAGGCCGCACACGGCGGCAGACCGGCCGATTCCGCTCAAGCGCTTCGGCACGGTCGATGAGATCGCCTCCATGGTGCGCCTGCTGGTCGGTCCCGAAGGCGCCTTCATCACCGGCCAGACGATCCACGTGAATGGCGGCGAGTTTCTGACCTAGAGCGACCTACATCATCGTGTCGCGGTAGTGCGCCGCAATCTCGCCGGGCGTGGCGTGCCAGACATGGTCGTAGCGCTCGATCTTTCGCAGCGCTTCGTCGAGGTACTTGATGCGGTGCGCCATGCCCATCAGCCAGGGATGAACCGAGAGGATGAAGATCTGGCCGCCCTCCTTGTGCAGGAGCTCGAAGGCGTCGTTCACCAGGTCGGGATAGCGCGTGATGCCGATGCGCCGGAGCCAGAGCTGTTGCACGTCGTCCCACTCCGGCTGGCTGGGCAGTGAGACGAATTTCCGCCCGCCGACGTTCATCGCATAGGGCTGATCGTCGTTAGGCCAGTCGAGAACATAGTCGAGGCCGGCGTCGGCCAGCAGCTTGGGCGTACGCTGACTCTCGCCGTAATCTTGGCCAAGCCAGCCGGTGGGACGGACGCCGACCGCCTTGGCGACCGCTTCGATCGAGGCGGTGATCTCCTTCCTCTCGTCCTGCTCGCTCATTTGCGACGTGATCATGCGGTTGGCCGAGCTGCCGTGGGCGATGAACTCGTACTTGCGCTTCTTGAACTGCCCGATCAGATAGGGATAGCGCTCGGCTGCCATGGCATTGACCGCGGCGCCGGCGCGGATCTGGTAGCGGTCGAGCACCTCGAGGACCCTGAATATGCCGGTGCGGTTGCCGAACTCGCGCTGGGTCCAGGTGCGGTAGTCGGGCGGAAAGCTGCCGAATTCGCCCGTGAAGCGCGGGTCCTTGTAGCTGTCTTCCGACGCCAGCAATTGCCAATACTCGAGATGGAGCACGACGCAGAATGCGATGCGCTCCTTGTGAGGCCAGGCGAGCTTCGGCCGCTTGGGAAAGGGCGAGAATTGGTACCAGGGATTGTCCATCCCGGGTTCGAGCGGCGGCGGATTCTTGGGCACCGGGCCTTTGGAAGGATTGCTCACGTCACGCCTCCTTCCCGAGATGCCGCTGAAACGCCTTGAGGCCGTTCTGGGTGTACCAGTCGAGGATCTCCTCCGCGGTGCACACCCAGGCGTCCTTGTGCCGGCGGATATAACCCAATGCGCGGTCGAGATGCTTCACCCGGTGCGGCGCGCCCATCATGTAGGGGTGCAGCGCAATGCACATCACGCGGCCGTTGTCGGAGCCTTCGCGATAGACCGTGTCGAAATGATCGACGATCATCTGCGCGAATTCCTCGGCTTCGACCGGCTGGCGGTAGACCAGCGCGTCGTTGATGTCCATCGTGTAGGGCACGTGGATCAGCGTGCCGTGCCTGGTCGCAAGCGGCGTCGGCTGGTCGTCGTGATAGAAGTCGCAGATGAATTCAAGCCCCGCCTCCTTCACGAGGTCGGGCGTGTTGAGCGTGAATGAAACCGCGGGCGAGAACCAGCCGCGCAGCTTGCGGCCGGTGAGGCGAAGATGCGTAGCCTTGCTGTGCTCGATCACCTCGCGCTCCTCCTCCGGCGCGTAGCCCCAGTGATAGCGCGTGTTGAGATAGCCGTGGCTCATGTACTCCCATCGCCTGGCTTCCATCGCCTCGAGGATCTCGGGATACATCTCGATCACCGACATCGAGAGCGAGACGGTGCAGCGGAAATTGTGCTTGTCGAGGACCTCGAACATGCGCCACAGGCCGACCCGGTTGCCGTAGTCGCGGCCGCCGTAGCCCAGCACATCCGGATGTGGCATGCGCGGCCAGGGATTGCGCAGGCGCACCTCTGCCGGGATGTATTCGTAATGCTCAATGTTGGGGCAGGCCCACACTGCAACCCGAGCGCCGTTGGGCCACGAGAGTTTCGGCCGCTCGACGATGGGGGAATAGCCGAACCGGTAGGGATCCATGGTCGCTCGTCTCTGTTTGGGTGACCGCGCGAGTGCATCACGCGGCCCGCGCGAGCGCAACCGGGCGCGCCTATTGTTCGCAGGGCGGATGAGGCGCCGCTTGCGGGATAGGGCGCACTTCCGCAGCGCCAAATTGGCGTCGTGACCCAGATCAATTCGGAGGACGGCGCTGTGTGGTCAAGTCCGGCCTGCGAGAGGAACGCTCGTCTTCGAAAGTCAACGGTGATGACCAACCCATTCGTGATTCTGGTAGGGATCGCAATTGCAGGCGCCCTTCAACCGGCAGGCCGGGCGGATTGCCGGGGCAATTGCGATGCCGCCCGTTCCCCGGGCGAAGCCGCGGACACGGTGAGCTTGATGCGGCCGGCACCTGATGGGGTTGTCGGACAGCTGCCCCGTCAACGGCAGGGTACAGGCGCTGCAAAGTCGACGAGGACCGTCCAGCGGCAAATCAGCCAGGGCGGGACTGCAAACCCTGCCGACAAGGTGGATGCGACGACCAAGGCCCTCGGAGATTGTCTTTTTGCCGAAGCCGAGAAGGGCTCCTACAAAAGTTCGGATACCGAGGCGCCCGGCCGGCTGTTGCGGGCGTGTGAAGCGCAATGGAAGGCAGATCGTGCCCCTTGTATTGCCCGCCTCGGCGATGAAGCCCAGTGCACCGCCTTTTACGCGTACTATGCGTACAGTGTGATCATGGGCGCAGAATTGTTGGGCGGCATCTTGCCTTCCGATCGCTCCGGTCAGAAGAAATAGCGGCCAAAATCTCCCGTAGACCGCGTCTTTGCCGCTTGGGTTCCTTCCCCGGGGCCTGTGCGAGTCTGTCGCTGCAGGCACCGGACTTGACGCCGCCGCACTACCTCCCTTGATCCATGGCGCGCTGCTGATCGTCGGCGGAACTGGAATTGCGGGCGTCATCGACACCCCACCCGAAACAACGCTAGAAGTGCCGATAGAGGGAGGACTTCATGGACGTACGCATGGACGGCCGCGTGGCCGTGATCACCGGAGCGAGCACGGGGCTGGGCCTCGCCATGGCCAAGGAGTTCGCCTCCTCCGGCGCGTCGGTGGCAATTCTGGCGCGCCGCCCCGACGTGCTCGCTGAGGCCAAGTCGGAGATTCACAAGGCCGCGGGCAAGACCAACGCCAAGATCGAGGCCTATGCCTGCGACGTCGGCAAGGCGCAGCCGATCGCCGACACCTGGAAGAAGATCGGCGGCGATTTCGGCAAGGTCGATGTGCTGGTCAACAACGCCGGCATCAGCCACGCCAAGCCGTTCGAGAAAGTCACGGACGAGGATTGGCAGGGCGACCTCGACCTCAAGCTGTTCGCCGCCATCCGACTGTGCCGGCTCGCCATTCCCGGCATGCGCGAGCGCAAATGGGGCCGCATCGTCAACGTGCTCAATATCGGCGCGAAGGCGCCCAACGCAGACAGCACGCCGACCAGCGTGAGCCGCGCCGCGGGGCTCGCACTGACCAAGGCGCTTTCCAAGGAGAACGCGCCGCACAACGTGCTGGTGAACGCCATGCTGGTCGGCCTGATCGAGAGCGACCAGTGGGCGCGGAGGCACAAGGCACAGGGAGGGGGTCAGAGCTACCAGCAATTTCTCGACGGAATGGCCAAGGGCCGCATCCCGATCGGCCGCATGGGCAAGGCCGAGGAATTCGCCCGCATGGCCTGCTTCCTCTGCTCCGACGCCGGCTCGTTCATCACCGGCGTGGCGATCAACGTCGATGGCGGGATGAGCCCGGTGGTCTAGCCGCGCCTGGCGGCGAGCTGGCGCGACGGCAGCGTGTTCTCGTTGCCCACTCCTTCGTCGGCAAGGATGCGCGAGCGAACGGAGTCGATTTGCTGCTTGAGATCGAAGAAGAGGTCGGAATGCCGCATCGGCAGGACGCACGCATCCTTCTCGATCTCGTCGAGCGCCCGCCGGCAGTCGGCCAGTTCATTGGCGGTCAACCCGGCCGTCAGCCGCGCCTCCAGTAGGCGAAGATTGCGATACAGCCTCGAGGTATGGCGCCGAAGCAGCCAGGAATAAAGCTTGGGCGCGTAGCTGAACACCGGCACGACGATGGCGATTACCGTGATGAGGATCGCGATCAGCCGCTTCACGTAACTCACCACCCAGAACGGCAGGTACCTGTGCAGGAACGACGGGCCGTTCTTGTAGTAGTCGCTGGCGCTCTCCGCCATCGGGAAGTCGGGATCGATCTGGGTCGGGAATTCGCCGTACTGGTGGAGGATGCCCGGATCACTGTGAACCTCTTCCAGCGCCCGAGCGAGCAATCCGACGATTTCATCGTGCAGGTTTTCGCGGACCAGCACCGACACGGTCGTAGCTATCAAATTCGTGTCATTCGCCGGGATGTTGTCCTGAAAATCAATCACACCCGCAGGCAGCTCCAGTCGAGTAAGGAAGGGAAAACGGCGCGCGAGTGCCTTGGCGCGCGGCAGGCTGACCATTTGGACCTTTGGGTCGCGAAGCAGCGACTGCACCAGCGGCGCGTCGAGGGCGTTTCCCAGGACCAGAACGTCTGCTCGGTTGCCGTACAGCGCATTGACCGCTTCCTGCCCGGCCAGCGGCAGCAAGGTCGCCGTCTGGAAGTTGATGCCGCTGGCGCCCAGGACGCGGGTCACGACCACGTTCGTCCCGCTGCCTTCGGGTCCCACGGCTATGCGCTTGCCCTTGAGTTCGGTGAGGTCGGTGAAGGATTCGTTTGCGCGGCAGAAGACGAAGAAGACGAGGTAGTCGACCCTGCCCAGCGATTCGAGGCCCGGCGACCGCTTGCTGTTGGTCACACCCGCCTGCACGAAGCCGATGTCGACTCCGGATCGCGGTTCCGACAGCAGCTTGAGGTTCTCTCCCGTGCCGTCGGTCAGGCGGATGTCGAGAGCGACATGCGAACGCGCAAGCACCTCCTGGTACTTGCGCGCATAGAACTCGAAGGCGCCGCCCTTCGTGCCGGCGGCTATCGTGATCCGCTTGGGCGGCGCAGGGAGCAGTTGATCGAGCGCGAACCATGTAACGCCGATGATGCACAGCACCATCGTCATTGCGGTCAGTGCGCTTCGGGCGCTCACTTTGAACATCGTCGACCTCCTCGGCCGATATTGGGTTGAAGCTGCGGTCGCCGTCAGCTCTCCTGCGACGTCGTGCTGCCGTCGGCCGCGCCGGAGGCGAGCCAGGCCATGACGAGGTCGTAGGAGACGGCAAGGATGATCGGACCGACGAACAGGCCGATCAGGCCGCCGGCGAGCGTGCCGCAGATCACGCCCAGCACGATGATCACCATGGGCGTCTGCAGTCCACGCGCCATGACAATCGGGCGCAGCACGTTGTCGATCAGAAGGAGCGGCACGGTGTAGACCGTGTAGATCGTGGCGACGGTGGCGGGCATGGCCGTCCAGGCCCAGATGATCACCGGGATCATGATGGGGTTGGGGCCGATCTGCAGGATCGCCAGCACCAGGGCGATGAAGGTGATCGCACCGGCAAAGGGTATTCCCGCCACCAGCATGCCGAGGCCGAGAAGCGCCGCCTGAAACAATGCGATGCCGATCACGCCTTGCGAGACATTGCGGATGGTGGCGCCGGCAATTTCGAGGAAATGCCCGCCGCGCGAACCGGCGATGCGGTTGGCCAGGCGGCGCACCGCCTCGCTGAGGCGCTCCGAATAGGCAAGCAGGACGCCGGCCACGATGATCGCTGCGGCGAACTGCAGCAACTCGAGCGCAACTCCCGCGGCGACGCGGGCGATCCAGCGGCCGAAAGAGGCGATTTCCGAGACATGAGCGGCCAGCAGGGTGCGCAGGTTGTTCGCCGCCTCCAGCCAGAAGTCGAACACCCGCTGGCCGACCAGCGGCAAGCTGCGGACCGATTCCGGTGGCGGCGGCAGCAGGGCCTCGCCTTCGAGGAGCTGGCGGGCATATTTGTTAAGTGTCTCCACGGCGGACGCACCCAGCACGACGGCCGGCGCCACGACCAGGGCCAGCAGCACCACCGCCAGCAACGCCGCCGCCACGCTGGGCCGCAGGCGCAGGCGCCGCTGCAGGAAGGTGAAGAGGGGAAACACGGCGACGGCGAGGATGACCGACCACAGCAACATGGCGGCGATCGGGCGCAGCAGCAGCACGCTGCCGTAGACGATGGCCGCAAGCAGAGCCAGCCGGATAACGAGATCGATGGCGAACTGCGACAGCTCCGCTTTTTGATTGTTGTTCCCGGCCATCGCGTTTCCCCCAATTTACTGGACTAGCGCGGATTGTGCCCCGGCAGGACGCCAAGCTCCGCCCGCAATTCCTCGAGATCGCGGCCGACCCAGTCCCAGACCTGCCAGCCGTCGGCGAAGATGTCGGTCCCGATTTCGCCGCCGCGCGCCCAGGCATGCCAGAACTCCTCGGGATCCAACCCGCCGGCGGTCGATTTGGCGACGTCGTTGATCTTGATGTCGAGATGCCAACTGAAGATCACCGGCAGGATGTGCCCGGCCATCGGATTCACCGGGTGCATGGCGGCGGTGAAGGTCGAGACCAGGATTTCGCCGCGCGCGCTGGTATCGTAGCCCGAGATCACGTGTGTCGAATCGTGCGGCGTGGCGAAGCGCTCGTTGAGCGCCGCCGGATGGCCCGGAAAGGCGTAGCCATTCTTCTTGTAGAAGCTCCACAGCGTCTTGCCGAAGCTCGCATCGGGCAGACGGCCCAGCGCTTCGTAGCGTCCGGCGAGCTCGGGCATGGCGTTGGCGCCAGCATAGGGCATCAGCCAGGCCATGACGTCCTGCTCCTTGCCCCATGGCTTGCCGGTGATGCTTTCCATGTTCTGGCGCGTCATGTCGGCCAGCGACCAGGCCATGTGGCCGGACGCCGCCTCGACGATTTCGGTGAGGTAGCCTTCCTCGACGTCGAGCGCGCGGGCATAGCCGAGCACATGCGCGATCTTCTTCCTGTCGAGCCGGCCGTCGACCATGGCCATGACGGCAAGATATTTCACCGCCTCGGCGGCGAGATCCGTGCCCTTCAGGGCGGCGACGAGATCGGCCGGATCGACTGCCGGCAGGGTGTCGATGTCGGCAAGGCCGGGCCGGCGCAGCAAGTAGTGCGCGGCAGCGAGGATGCTCGCCGTGTCGGCGTAGGTGATGGGCCCGCCGCCTGCGAGGGCAATCTGGCGCATGGCGCCGAGGATGGCGTCGCTCCTCTGATGATCGACCGGCCGCATCGTCCCCCAGTTCCCTGTGCATGGCGAGGTGAGCACAGTAGCGCACCGGCGGGCAACGTCGACCGCCCGATATTATTGCAGGAAGCTCGATCGATCAGCCTTCGATGGTCGCCTTGATCCGCCCTTCGCGAACTGCCCTCACGAAGACCTTGTAGTCCCGCTCGGCCTGATCTGCGTACTCTACCGAATATTCACAGACAGCATCGTCGAAAGCCTCGCTCGACCCCATGTAGCCGGCGATCATGGCGGCATCGCCCGAGCGGGCGTGCGCACGCGCCAGCGCCCAGCCGCACACACGCGCGTAGCTGCGCAGATCGGCGGCGCTGAAATCCTCGACGATCGCGCTCATCTTCATGTCGCGAAGTTGTCGGACATAGTAATCGCGCTGACTGGCGCCCTTTCCCCAGCCGAGGAACAGATCGCTGGCCGACTGCATGAGGCGCTGCCCGACCACCACCCGCTCGCCGTGGCTCGCGTGAAGGCTTTTGCCGACATAGGGCTCGAGAACTGAGGCATTCGCTTCCTTGATCTGCAGGAAGATCGGGTCGTCGTCGGACGCCATGAACAAGGCTATGGCGCATTGGGTTCCGACGCTGCCGACGCCCACCACCTTCATCGCCAGGTCGCAAAACTGGTAACGGTCGAACAATGTCCGCACGTGCTCGGGCAGCGACTCCCTGTAGTTCGCGAATCCTTCCCTGTAACCCGACTCGATGCCCGGAGCGATGTCCGCCGTCGGATGGAAGATCAGGGGTGGATCGTCGGCAATCGTTGGCGTGGAGCCCTTGTGCTCGACGAATTTCGGGAACAGGAACTCCGGTGTGTTCTTTTCCCGAACCTTCTTGAGCCGCGATTGGACACGCTCGCGCGTTTCTTCGGATTCCATCTCCTTCAGAAAGCGTGCGACATCGATCGTGTCGTACCAGACCTCGAGGACGCGCATTTGAGCGTAGTCCGCCATGCGCTCGCGATAGGATCGCACCGCCGCGATCACGGCCCGCACGGAATCGGTTTCCGATAAATCGATGTGGCGGCCGGCAAGCACGAAGCTTGCCGTCAGGCGCTTGATGTCCCATTCCCAGGGACCGGGCAGCGTTTCGTCGAAATCGTTGATGTCGAAGATCACCCTGCGCTCCGGGGTGGCGAACCCGCCGAAGTTGGAAAGATGCGCGTCGCCGCAGGCCTGGACCCGGATGCCCGAAACGGGGCTCGAGGCAAGGTCGGCGGCCATGACGGCCGCCGAGCCGCGATAGAACGCGAAGGGCGACTGCATCATCCGGCCGAACCGGATGGGAATCAGCTGTTCCTGCCGGCCGAGGTTCGACTCAATCAGTATGTCGATCGGATCGCGCCGATTTTTCGGCCACTTCCATTCGCCTTGGGACCGCCGCGAAACCGAATCGCGCAGTTCCTTGCCCCTGGCGCGTCGCTCGGCCGGGCTGAGAAAATCCGGATGCTCGGCGTTTGGCTGAGCCCTCCTGGAAGTGATTTTCGTGACCTCCGCATTCATTCACGTTCCTCACATAGCTCAAAGGCGAGAATGCTCAGGGGCTGATGCCGTCGGACGAGTAGCAAAGCGTGCGGCCTCGCTCATGAGTGACCTCACCAATTTTCGATAGCATCTCGGTATTGGATCGTGCCTTCGTTGACCTGAATCAAACATGGCCAGGAGGTGGCGCGGGAGTCGACATGCAGGTGACGATCAATAACAGGCTCGCCACCTGGTCGGCACGGGTTGACAGGGGGTCATGTGCGCAGCCCTGGATTGCCACTATCGCTTGACATTGGATGCGCGTTTCGCAATAGTATACTGGATAAGGGCCCGGCGACGTAGCCGAGCCGCAGTTACGAAAAGTACTGGTTTTATTTCCGTCTATTTAACGGCAGGCCCGCCTTCATCGTCCGGCCGGC
>Ga0187780_10004361_pt1 | contig 10621 bp, 4 predicted proteins | sample 1015_Q2_SP10_20__FD_132429 | JGI IMG/M metagenome (GOLD analysis project Ga0187780, IMG submission 132429) | Tropical peat soil microbial communities from peatlands in Department of Meta, Colombia - 1015_Q2_SP10_20_MG | ecosystem: Environmental > Terrestrial > Soil > Wetlands > Peat | place...
CGTGAACTGATGCCATCGGAGACAACCAAAACGAACAAAGACGTGGTTCGAGTCGAATTCGAACGGGGCGTGGCGTGGGTGTCCTTGAATCGGCCCGAGAAGCGGAACGCCATGAGCCCCACGTTGAATTCGCGGATGATCGAAGTTTTGGATGAGGTCGAGGCTGACGATCGTTGCAACGTGATGGTCCTGACGGGCGAGGGCGAAGCGTTCTCCGCGGGTATGGACCTGAAAGAATACTTCCGCGACATGGAGGGCAAACCCCGCGTCGTGACGCAAAAAGCCCGCCGGGCAGCCTACGAATGGCAGTGGCGCCGGCTGCGGTATTTCGAGAAGCCGACCATTGCGATGGTGAATGGCTGGTGCTTCGGAGGAGCGTTTCTGCCGCTGGTGTCGTGTGATTTGGCAATCGCCGCGGAGGAGGCGCAATTCGGATTATCCGAAATCAATTGGGGCATCATCCCCGCCGGCAACGTTAGCCGCGCCGTAGCGGAGACGATGCGGCACCGGGACGCGCTCTACTACATCATGACGGGCTTGACTTTCGACGGCCGGAAGGCCGCGGAAATGGGCCTGGTCAACGAAGCCGTGCCGAGGGCCCGATTGCGCCAGCGCACCCGCGAACTCGCCGATCTTCTCTTGCAGAAGGACCCCGCTGTTTTGAAGGCGGCCAAGGACGCGTTCAAGAGAACGCGCGAGCTCTCCTGGGAGGCATCGGAGGAATATTTGACTGCCAAGCAAGAACAGCTCTGGCTCATCGGAGGCCATGCGCGCCAAGAAGGTCTGAAGCAATTCCTGGATGAGAAGAGTTTCCGGCCGGGTCTCGAACCTTTCAAGCGGAGACCCGCCAATAAATAGCCGCCGTGGCGCAGGGCCCCGGGTAACTGCCCCGTGCGAGATGACGCTAGGCGCTCTGCCAGGAAGCGAAAATTCACCCGGGAGAGCCTGAATCCGGCCGCAGCAAGCACCATCATGACGAACACGCCCGCATGGTTCGACAAGGATGCCATCCAATACCACGCCGGTGTTCGGCCGAACCGAGTGGCCTGCCTCGATCTCCGTACAGGCGAACGTCTCACCTATCGTGAATTGGACGCCGAGATCGCCCGGTGTGCCGGGTTGCTGGTGAAGCGGCTGGGCCGGCCCTTGGGCGAGCGCGTGGCGATGCTGACCCGCAACAGCATGGACTTCGTTTTGTTGCACTACGCCTGCGAGCGCACCGGCGCGATTTTCGTGCCCCTCAACTGGCGTCTGACTGGTCCGGAACTCAAGATTCTGCTCGAGGACTGCCGGCCGCGGATGTTTGTGTATGAAGAGGAGTTCGGCCACGCTGCATCGGAAGGGGCCTCGGGCCTTTCCTCGCTCGTAACCTTCAACATCACGCCGGGTAAGAACGAGTTTCGCTCAGCTGTCCGCGCTGCGGAACCTGCCGCCAACTCCTTCGCTGCGCCGGACGCGCCTTGTACTTTCCTCTACACCTCGGGAACGACCGGAAAGCCCAAGGGCGTCATTGTGACCCGGACGAATATCTTTTTCGGGGCCTTTAACCACTCCATTGTCGCCCAGATTTTTCCCGACTCGGTCATGCTCTGCGATGCGCCCATGTTTCACGTGATCGGGCTGTTCGGCCACGTGCGAAGCTGCCTGTACGCCGGCGGCATGCTGGCCATTTCTGATCGCTTCACTCCGAGGGGAACATTGGAACGGCTGGCCGATCCGCAACTGGGGACCACACACTATTTCTGCGTCCCACAAATGGCGCAGGCACTGGCGGACGAGCCGTTTTTCGGCAGAAGCAACCTGTCGCGCCTCACGGGAGTATTTCTGGGCGGTGCGCCGCTGGCCGAAAGTCTGGTGGCCCGATACGTTGCCGCCGGTGTGCGCATCGCCAACGGGTTCGGCATGAGCGAGGCGGGAACGGTCACCTGCATGCCGCTCGACCTGGAGGTCATCCGGCGGAAGCCTAGCTCCGTAGGTCTGCCGGCGCCCGCGGTGCAACTGCGCGTGGTCTGTGTTGATGGCCGCGATGCGGAATGCGGAGAGCCTGGGGAATTGTGGCTCCGCGGGCCGGGTGTCACGCCGGGTTACTGGAATCAGCCGGAAGCTACCCGGCAGGCCTTTTCGGAGGGATGGTTCAAGACGGGAGACGTAGCGAAGCGAGACCAGGACGGCTTCTACGAAGTCGTGGACCGCCTGAAGGACATGTATATCACCGGCGGAGAGAACGTCTATCCCTTTGAGGTCGAAGCGGCCATCATCAGCCTGCCAGGGGTGGCCGACGCAGGCGTCGTTGGCGTGCCCAGCGAACGTTGGGGAGAATCAGGCTGCGCTTACGTCGTACTTCAACCCGGCGCTACGCTGACTGCCGAGCAGATCCTGAATCATTGTGCCGGCCGCTTGGCCCGCTACAAGCTTCCCACCTGGGTTCGCTTCGTGGAAGCGATCCCCCGCACTGCTTCCGGCAAAATCCGGAAAAGCGTGTTGCGCCGTAGCTTCACTGATCAGGCCTCCGCGTCTGAGACGAACTGACTTCATCTCCCAGTAAAGTCCAGGCATATTCGGCTGGCAATTCTCGCGCTGAAAGTCGCCGGTTTCCCGCTTAAGCCGTTTCAGGAATGTTGGACTCTTCCTCGTCGCCGGACTCGCCGCTGTCATCGGCCAGCGGAACGGCGAACGGGGTGACGCGGCGCATCTGGTAACCTAACGCCGTATCCACGAAGCCTGCCTCCGTAAGAAACGAGGCCAGGAAATTCTCCCTGGCCGGAGCGCCGTTGATTTCCCCGATCAGCAGGCCTGAGCGGCGAGCCTGAAACCGCAGGGCGGTCTCCGCCAGTTTCCTTGCGAGCTGTCGTGCTGACGCGCTCTTTTCCGGCTCCGCGTCCGGAAGAAATACCCGCAGCGACGATTTCCCCCGGCGCAAGAACGCGGCGAGGCGCCCGTTTATCAAGATGACCCCAGCGCCGCCCACGCGCGCCAGACCCAGATGTTCCGCTTCCTGGTCGGCCTCTGCGGCTTCGCGCGGCCAGGGAAGCAACGTCCCGAACGGGTTTGCAGGGTCGGTGGACGCGAGATACAGGGCCTCAGGCGAGGGCGAACCGGCCGGGCGCGCCCGCAGCCGGTCCACGGCGGCGGGCAAAGCGAACTGCGCCGCGCCCATCCCGGCCACGAACATGCCGCGCCGAATGCGTCCGCTCTCCTCCATCGTGCGGAGCGCGGGATAGATAGTCGCGTAGCCGCCGGGGATGTTTTCCGCCAGAGCCGTCTCGCGCGACACGATGCCGTGACGAAGCAGCAATTGCTGCGCGAGATTGGCGCTCCATTGCGTGGGCGTCAGCGCAGCGCGAACCCGTGCCCGAACGAGCGACCAGCGACCCTGGGCCGGGCCTGCCGTCGGAATTCCCGCCCGCCAAGCGCGCAAATATCCTGGCGAGCCCGGCGGAAAATCGGACCCTGCCGCGCGGCGCCGGTGCGTATCCGGCGGGCGAATCCAGTAGCGCAGCGGATGAAACGTGTCGTTGGTGATGCGGCCCGTCCAAACCAACTCCCACACGGCATCGAGAGTCTCGCCCGGGTACCCGCCGCCGCAGGCCGCGTGCAAATCGGCGAAAAAAGATGCGCCGTGCTCTTCGAGAAATGCGACGATGCGCCGGGCGCGCTCCGAAAGCGCGGGCGCAGAGGCTCGCACTTCATCCGGCGGAAGCAGGCGCGGCAAGGAAGCCGCGAGATGCAACGCGACGCGCCCATCACGCTCGCCGACGGACTCGAGGCCGGTCCAAATCACTTCGCCCGCGGCCAGCAGCGCATCGACGTCCGCGGATTGATAATCCGCGACGCGCGCGGGAAGAATTTCGCGTTCCAGCTCGGAGAGCAACAGCGCCGTGCCCTGCAGCGCCTCGATGGCGTCGAGCAGCGCGTCCAGGCCGCGCCGCGGCGCCGCCACGCCCTGCCAGCGCGTCACAAATCGAACGAAAGCGCGCGGCTCTACCGGCTCGATTTCCCGCCGCAGCCGCGCCAAGCTCTTGCGCCGAATCTGCTGCAAGACTTCCGGGTCGCACCACTCGCGGTGGCGTCCTTGCGGCCGGAATTCGCCTTCGAGCAGTTTGCCGCGGGCGTGCAGCGCGTGCAGCACGGGTTCGACGATCGCGGGCTCGAGGCCGTAGCGCGCGGCCAGCGCGGCGGTAGTGAACGGGCCATGCGCGCGAGCGTAGCGCAAGGCGATTTCGACCAGCGGCTCCGCAACCGCCGCCAGATGCGCCTCCGGCAATCCGGGCGGCAAGCGGATACCGAGGGCGTCGCGATAGCACGCCGCCAGCTCGACCGGCACGTACCGCGTATCGCCGCCCACGCGGAGGCAGATGACGCGCCGCGCCTCCTCCAACTCGCTCGCGAGCACCCCTGCATCCGCGCTAACTGTACGAGCGGCAATTTCCGGTTCCGAAAGATCGCCGAGCCGAAGCAGCAAATCGTGGAGGCCGTCGGCGTGGCGCGCGCGGTAATCCGGCTCCAGGGCTTGCAATCGCGATTCGACTTCTTCAAGCGCTGTTTCGTCGAGAAGCTCGCGCAGGTCGGTGTCGCCCAGAAGCTCTTCGAGCTGCGATTGGTCAATCGAGAGCGCCTGCGCGCGGCGCTCGGCGAGCGGTGCGTCTCCGTCATAGATGTAGTTGGCTACATAGGAAAACAGCAGCGAGGCGGCGAAGGGCGAGGGCGTCCGCGACTCAAGGGTCGTGACGCGAATAGCCCTGCGCTCAATCTTGGCGAGGATCTCTTCGAGAGCGGGCAGATCGAACGAATCGCGCAGACATTCGCGGTAGGCCTCGAGCAAAATCGGGAAGGAAGCGAAATGCGACGCTACAGCCAGCAGGTCCGCTGCACGCTTGCGCTGCTGCCACAGCGGCGCGCGCTGGCCGGGCCAGCGCCGGGGCAGGAGCAGAGCGCGCGCGGCCGCCTCGCGAAAGCGCGCCGCAAAAAGCGGAGTCGAACCAAGCTCAGCGAGCACCAGTTGCCTGCATTCGCCTGCGGATGGCAGAAAGAGCGAAGCGTTTACCGGCTCCTCGCGATCGGACAAGCGCAGAACGAAGCCGTCGTCCGACCACATGGTCTCGGCATCAACGCCGTACGCGGAGCGTAACCGGGCCTTCACGGCCATGCACCAGGGAATGTGGACGCGGCTGCCAAAAGGCGTGAGGACGCAGACGCGCTGGTCGCCCAGTTCGTCGCGGCAGGTCTCGATGACAATGTCCTGATCCCCGGGGACGCGTCCCGTGGCGGCAGCCTGTTGCTGGAGATAGCGCAGCACGTTCTCGGCGGCGCTGGAATCGAGGCTGTGCTCCTCGACGAGCTTCGTGAAGGCCGCCGCACGCGGCAAGCGCAACAGTTCGCGCGTGAGTTCGCCGATGCGCGCGCCAAATTCCGCCGGGCGTCCCGCGGCGTCGCCGTGCCAGAACGGCGTCTTCCCCGGCTCGCCGGGCGCGGGAGAAACGATTACGCGGTCGTGCGAGATCTCTTCGATGCGCCAACTGCTGGCGCCGAGCACAATGGTCTCGCCCGCGCGGCTTTCAAACACCATCTCCTCGTCGAGTTCGCCCACGCGGGCGCCCGTGGCGGCGCCCGCCAGAAACACGCCATAGAGGCCGCGATCGGGAATGGTCCCGCCATTCACGACGGCGATGCGGCGGGCTCCCTGCCGCGCCGTGAGCGCATTCGCGGCGCGGTCCCAAGTGAGACGCGGGCGCAGCTCCGCAAATTCGGCGGACGGGTAGCGCCCGGACAGCATGTCGAGAACGCCTTCGAATGCAAGGCGCGTCAGTGCGGCGTAGGGAGCGGCGCGCCGGGCGGCCCTGTATAGCTCCTCCGCGTTCCACGCTTCCATCGCGACCATAGCCACAATCTGCTGCGCGAGAACATCCAGCGGGTTGCGCGGATAGCGCACCGGCTCAATCTGGCCGTCCTGCATGGCGCGCGTGATCGCCGCGCAGGCCACCAGATCGCCGCGATATTTCGGGAAAACGATCCCGTTGCTGACCGCTCCGACGTGATGGCTGGCGCGTCCGATGCGCTGCATGCCGCTGGCCACCGAGGGCGGCGATTCAATCTGCACCACCAGATCCACCGCGCCCATATCAATGCCCAGCTCGAGCGAGGAGGTCGCCACCAGCCCGCGCAGCGCGCCTTGTTTCAGCAGGTCTTCGATCTCTTTCCGCTGCGTCACGGCCACGCTGCCGTGATGCGCGCGCACCAGCGTTTCGCCCGCCAACTCGTTGAGGGACGCAGCGATTCGTTCCGCCAGACGCCGGTTGTTTACGAAAATCAGCGTAGAGCGGTGCGCGCGCACCAGCGCGAGCAGGCGCGGATGAATGGCACTCCAAATGGATGGGCGTGCGGGCCGGGACGAGGCGCTTCCCTCCGGCTCCTCAATGGAAGCGAGCTGGGCCATGTCTTCTACGGGAACTTCCACGCGCAAGTCGAGGCGCTTGGGCTCGCTGGCATCCACGATAGTCACGGGACGATACGCGGGCGCGAAGGAAGAGGACTCGAATTCGGCAAGGGCATCTCCGGGATTCTTTTCGTTCCGGGATGCTGCTTCCGTTGGCGCAGGCGATTCGCAGCCGCCGAGATATCTGGCCACTTCTTCGAGAGGGCGCTGCGTGGCCGAAAGGCCGATGCGCTGCATCCGGCGGCCGCACAGCTCCTCGAGCCGCTCGAGCGAGAGCGCCAGATGCGAGCCGCGCTTGGTGGGAACGAGCGCGTGAATTTCGTCCACAACTACCGTCTCGGCGGAAGCAAGAGTGGTGCGGGCGTTTGAAGTCAGTAGCAGGTAGAGTGATTCCGGCGTGGTAATCAGAATGTCGGCGGAATGGCGCGCGAATCGCGCACGCTCGGCCGCGGGCGTGTCGCCGGTGCGAATGGCAATCTCCGGCTCGTGATAGGCGACGCCGAGCCGCTGCGCGGCCTGCGCGATTCCGGCCAGCGGCACGCGCAAGTTGCGCTCGATGTCCACAGCCAGCGCCTTGATCGGCGAAATATAGACGACCCGGCAGCGCCGCTTGGCCCCGTCCGATGCGGCCGCGGGCGCAAACATGATGCGGTTGATGCACCAGAGAAACGCGGCCAGGGTTTTCCCCGTGCCGGTGGGCGCGAGAATCAGCGTCGAATCGCCGCGGGCGATGGCCGGCCAGCCCAAGCGCTGCGGCCGCGTCGGCGCGGGAAAGATGGACGCGAACCACTCGCGCACCGCAGGATGAAACAGCGCGAGCGTATCTGGGTCGCCACCGGCGTTAGATCGTGTTGGATCGTCTCCAGGCATGATGGGCGCGGGGAGAGTTTCGCTCCGCCCCTTGCCTCTATCGGTCATTAGACCGACCGGCGGCTGCAAAAGCAACCGCTCCGGCACCAGCCAAGCGGCAGGCTTGACAAGCGCTCGGCGGGAGGCCTATCCTTGCACAGGCGAAGAAAAAGCGAAAGTATAATATTCTAATTTCGCCTTTGCTCCTTCGCCTCTGCCATGAGCTTGAAAGCAGCAACCCTGCGTTTTCGCGTTGAAGCGGCGCTAGCCGGCCGCGTGGCGAGCCCTTTCGAGTATCGCGAGCGCCGCATTGCGGAAGCTGTTCCGGCGGGCGTCCCTTCCCTGGACGCGCTGACGGGAGGCCTTCCCCGGGGCAGCCTGACGGAAGTCTGCGGGCCGCCGTGTTCCGGGAGGACCAGTTTTCTGATTTCCACGCTGGCCTCGCGCACCGCGGCGTCCGAGGTGTGCGCGCTGGTGGACGCAGGCGACGCCTTCGATCCCGATTCCGCCGGAGCGGCGGGCGTGAGGCTGCCGCAACTGCTTTGGGTGCGCTGCCGGAACGCGGAGCAGGCCCTGCGCTCGGCCGACCTGCTCCTCCAGGGCAGCGGCTTCGGCCTGATCGCCCTGGACCTGAGCGACATTCCGCCGCCGGTGGTCCGCAGCGTTCCGCTCCAGGTGTGGTTTCGCTTCCGGCGGGCCGTGGAATCCACGCCGACGATTTTCATTCTCCTGGAACAGGAATCGAACGCGAAGAGCTGCGCTTCTCTGGTGCTCCGGCTCGAAGCGCGGGAAACGCAATGGCTGCCAACGTCCGCCAGCGGAGGAATTGTCGCGCCACACTCGCCGGGATGCTTGCTCGGCGGTTGGAGGAGCCACGCGGAAACCATTCGTTCCCTGAGCCAGCAGGAAAATCCCCGGCTGATTTCGCCGGGCGCGGCTTTGGGAGATGCACGCGCGGAGGGCGCCGATTTTCAGGCGCGGGTTGTTTGGAGGGCGTAAGAATGCGTGGCTGTAAAGATTCACCGCACCCTTCGGCTCCTTGCGGCCTCAGGGCAAGGAGGCGCAGAGAAAGGTGCAGGTGAGGAACCGCTTACATTCGTTGCTCATTCTGCCGGGCTGTCATGGCATTCGCTTCCATTTTCGTCCCTCAATTTATGCTGCAGGCGGTGGCGCGCGCCGAACCTGCTCTCGCCGGACGCGCCCTGGCCGTGGTCGAAGGCAATCCCCCGCTCTGCCGCGTGGCAGACCTCAACGAGAAAGCCGCGCAAGCAGGAATCCGGCCCGGAATGAACAAAACAGACGCGGAGCGGGCGCCGGGCCTGGAAATTCGTCCGCGTTCCCGGGCGCTCGAAAAAGCCGCCCACGCCGCGTTGCTCGACGCCGGCTGGTCAGTCTCCCCGCAAATCGAAGATACCGCTGAAGACACCATTCTCCTGAATCTCGCCGGCCTCGCGCATCTCTTTGGCTCGGAAGAACAGATCGGGGCGCATCTGGCCGAACGCGCGCGGGCATGCGGCCTGCAGCCGAATATCGCCATCAGCGCGAATGTGGAAACAGCGCGCATCGCCGCGCGCGGTTATTCCGGAGTGACGGTGATTCCCGCGGGGCAGGAAGCAAATTGTCTCGGCCCCTTGCCCGTGAGCGTGCTGGCGCCCTCGGCGGAGACCGTCGAAACGCTCTGTCGCTGGGGCATCCACACCTGCGCGGCGCTGGGGGCGCTGCCGGTTCTGGAGCTTTCCGAACGCCTGGGGCAGGAAGGCGTGCGGCTGCACGCGCTGGCACGCGGCGCGGAGTCGCGCGCGCTGGTCATCGCGGAGCCCGGATATTCCTTCGAGGAGGAGATGGAGCTCGAGGACGCCGTCGCGGAACTCGAGCCGCTGTCGTTTCTTCTGGGCCGCTTGCTCGACCAGCTCTGCGCGCGCCTGGTGGCGCGCTCGCTGGCGGCGGCCGCCTTGCACGTGCGTTTCAAGCTGGAGCCTTCGAGCGAAAACGCCTTCGACATTCAGCGGGAGATGTTTCGCCGGAACCAGCCGCCCGGGCAGTACGAGCGGGAGATGGCGCTGCCCGTTCCAGCGCGCGACCCGAAAATGCTTCTGAAACTGCTGTGGCTGCGCTTGCAAGCGAATCCGCCCGCCGGGCCGGTCCGGAAAATTTTGCTGGCGGCAGAGGCTGCGCGGCCGCGCGCGACGCAGGGAGGGCTTTTCGTGCCGCGCTTTCCGGAGCCGGAAAAGCTGGAAATCACCCTCGCGCGCATCGCCAATATCGTGGGCGAAGGAAACGTCGGCTCTCCCTCGCCGGCCGATACGCACCGCCCGGAGGCGTTCCACATGGAACGGTTCCTTGTCCCTCTCGAGGGGGGAGAAAAAATCCGCGACGCAAGCGGCGCTCGCCAGGCAAACAAGCCGCGGCGCGGTTCGCAACCGGCGGCGAGCTTTCGAGCCCTCCGGCCGCCCGTGCCCGCAAAAGTCGAGCTGCGCGCGGGGCGCCCGGCGCGCGTGATGTTCCAAGGGCGCCGCGGGGACGTGCTGGCGGCCTCCGGTCCCTGGCGCGGCTCGGGCGACTGGTGGGGGGACGCTCCCTGGCAGGAAGACGAATGGGACCTGGAAATCCAGTTTCGTTCTTCCGCCGAGCGCGGGATCTACCGGATTTCCTACGACGCGATGCGCCAGGGCTGGTTGGTGCGGGGCATCTACGACTGATGTACATCGAGCTACACGCGCGGTCGGCGTTCAGCTTTCTCGAAGGCGCGAGTGTGCCGGAAGAGCTGATCAAGGCCTGCGCCGGACACGGCATGCCCGCCCTGGCGCTGCTCGATCGCGACGGCGTGTACGGCGCGCCGCGATTCCATCAGGCGGCGAAAAAGGCCTCTCTGCGGGCGCACATCGGCGCGGAAGTCACGTCCGCCGCCGGATGGCGGTATGCCCTGCTGGTCGAATCGCGCCGGGGCTACCAGAATCTCTGCCGCCTCATCACGCGGATGAAGCTCCGGACGCGCAAAGGCGAGGGCCGCGTTCTCCCGGAGGAAACTGCGGAGATGAGCGCCGGGCTCATCTGCCTGACCGGCGGCGAAGAAGGCCCGCTGGCGCACGCCCTGGCCGAGGGCGGAATCGCCGCCGGCACGGAATGTGTCGAGCAGCTCCGCCGGATTTTCGGCCCGCAGAATGTGTACGTCGAACTCCAGCGCCATTCCCGGCGCGAAGAAGAGGCGCGCAACCGGGCCGCCGTGGAAATCGCGCGGAAGCTGCGGCTGCCCCTGTTGGCCGCCAACGGCGTTTGCTATGCGCGGCCCGAGCAGCGGGAAGTCCTCGATGTTTTCACCGCCATCCGCCATCACCGGAC
>Ga0187780_10004363_pt1 | contig 10620 bp, 10 predicted proteins | sample 1015_Q2_SP10_20__FD_132429 | JGI IMG/M metagenome (GOLD analysis project Ga0187780, IMG submission 132429) | Tropical peat soil microbial communities from peatlands in Department of Meta, Colombia - 1015_Q2_SP10_20_MG | ecosystem: Environmental > Terrestrial > Soil > Wetlands > Peat | place...
CCGTAGATCGCGGCCAGCACCGCGGCGGTCACGCGGGTTGCGGTACCGAATCGAACGAGTCGGCGCTGCGGAACAGAACTTGAACATCTCACGGCGCGTCAGCTCCTTCACAAGCTGCAGCCAGCACACCTGCGAGGGATCTGAGCGCCGTGTCCGGGAACTGCCCCTCACGAGTAAGGAGATCGTTCCCGGGGTCTCTCGACACCCCGCAACCTGATCTCCCGGGCTTTTGTCCCGCCGTGTATCCACCCGCGTCGCCGCGCGCGTGGACTGCCTCTCTCGGACCTGCCGCCTGCACGATCGGGTGCAGACCGGAACCCTAGACGCACATTCTTGAGGAGCAGCTCTGCAAGCGGCATGCCCGCGTGTGGCGCGCGCGCCGAATGCGGATATTCACTTGAAAAGCAGCGCTTTCTGCGCGTGTGGCGCGCGCCACACGGCCGGCAGCACGCAAGGCGTGCGCACCACCGGGGAGCAGCGGCGCAGCTGATGCGCCAACATCGAACGCGAGCGCGAGGCTACTTGATGCCGCCCATCCAGGCCGTCACGGGCTTCGCCACGAGGAACAGCAAGACAGCGGCCGCGCCGCCGATCAGAGCCATCACGAGGAATTGCGTCGGCATGACGCTCACGTTGCTGCCGATCTCCCCGCCGATGCGGCCGGCCGCGAGATTGCCGATGGCGGCCCCGAGGAACCACGTGCCCATCAGCTGCGAGGCGAACTTGGCGGGTGCGAGCTTGGTGACGTTCGACAGTCCGATGGGGCTCAGGCACAGCTCGCCCGTGGTCTGCAGCAGGTAGGTCACGATCAGCCAGCTCGGTGAGACCTTGTGGCCCGTGGCGAGGACGAGCTTGGCCGCGAGCATCATCACCACGAAGGACGCGCCCATCTGCAGGAAGCCGTAGCCGAGCTTCGCTGCCGCGGGCGGATCGCGATCGCGCTTGCCGAGTGTCAGCCACACCCAGGCGAACACCGGGGCAAAGGTGAGCACGAACACGGACTGGGGAAGCTGATACCAGCTGACCGGATGCTCGCCGGAGGGGAACCAGCTGCCGAGGAAGGAGCGGTCGGTCTGATCCTGCGCGAACAGCGTGAGGGTCGAGCCCGCCTGCTCGTAGCCGGCCCAGAACAGCGCGGCGCACACGAAGAACAGCGCGATGACCGCGACTCGCTTGCGCTCGATCGCCGTGAGCCCGCCGAAGGCGATGATGGCGCCGAAGAACAGCACCGCGACCAGGGCCCCGAGCCATTGCGACACACTCGCGACCTGGACGACATCGAGGGGCAGGAGATTGAGGGCGGTCGCCGCGACGAGCACCGCGAGCACCACGAGTCCGGCCGTGAGCAGCCGCCGGCTGCGCAGCCGCTCGGCCGAGGTTGCGGGAGCCGGCGCGACTCCGGAATCACCGAGCCAGTGCTGGGTCCACTGGTACTGCACGAGGCCGATCACCATCGCGATGCCGGCCGTGAAGAAGCACCAGCGGTAGCCGATCACCTCGCCGACGGTCCCCGCGATGAGCGGCGAGAGGGCGCCGATGTTGATGCCGAAGTAGTAGATCGAGAAGGCCGAGTCGCGCCGCGAGCTCGAGTCGCCCTTGTAGAGCTCGCCCACCAGGGTGCTGGCATTGGTCTTCAGCAGCCCCGTGCCGAGCGCAACGAGCAGCAGGGACAGATACACGAGCGGCAGTCCCGTCGGAACGCTAAGGAGCAGGTTGCCCACCGAGATGAGCACGCCGCCCCAGAAGACCGACCGGCGCTGGCCGAGGAGTCGGTCGGCGATCCAGCCGCCGGGCAGGCACATGAGGTAGGCGCCCCCGGCGTAGAGGCCGTAGATCGCCCCGGCGCGGGCATCACTCAAGCCGAGGCCGCCCTTCACCGCGGGCGCAATGAGGAACACCAGCAGGAGCGAGCGCATCCCGTAGAACGAGAAACGCTCGAACATCTCGGTGAAGAACAGCGTCGCAAGGCCGCGCGGATGGCCGAGGAACCCGCCCGGCACATGCTCGTCGGCGACGATGGTCGTGGTGGTCGAGTCACTCATGCGGGCCTTCCGAAAGGCACGGGAGGTCAGCGCGCCTCGGCCTCGTCGGCCTGCTCGCGCTTCATCTTCAGGAGCACGCGCGCCATCAGCAGGCCGCCCTCGTACAGCGCGTACATGGGAATCGCCATGATGCACATCGAGATCGCATCCGGCGGCGTCAGGATCGCGGCGATGATGAAGATGCCGATGAGCACGTAGCCGCGATTCGCCTTGAGCTTCTCGAGCGGCACGAGCCCGGTGAGCACCAGCAGCACCACCGCGATCGGCACTTCGAAGGCGGCGCCGAAGCCGAAGAACATCTTCAGCACGAAGTTCAGGTACTCGTTGATGTCGGTCATCATCGTGACGCCCTTGGGCGTCGTGCTCACGAAGAACTGGAACATCACGGGGAACACGAAGCGGTAGGCGAAGCCGACGCCGACGTAGAACAGGATGATCGAGGTGATGAGCAGCGGGATGGCGAAGCGCTTCTCGTGACGGTACAGGCCGGGCGCGACGAACGCCCAGATCTGGTAGAGCACGTAGGGCATCGCGATGAACAGCGCGACGAACACGGACAGCTTGAAGGGCGCGAGGAACGGCGACATCACGCCGGTCGCGATCAGCGTCGAGCCCTTCGGCAGGCGGTCGATGAGCGGCTGGGCGACGAAGGTGAACAGCTGATTCGCGTAGAAGGCGCACGGCAGGCACACGATGAGCACCGCGACCATCGCGCGCATGAGCCGGCTGCGCAGCTCGAGCAGGTGCGAGATCAGCGTGCCCTCGGCGAGCTTCTCCTCGCCCTCGCCCTCGCCGTCGCTCTTCTCGGGTTCCTCGCTCATGGGCTACGACCCGCCCGGATCGTGCGGGCGGGGGGCGGTCGGCGCGTAGACCTCGAGCTCCGGATGCGCACTCGGATCGGCGGCCTTGGGTCCGGGCGCCGGCGCAGGCTCGGCCTCGGGCGCGGGGTAATGGGTCGGGTCGGCCGGAAAGTGCGCGAGGTCGGGGACGGGCGCTGCGGAGGCCGGCGCGGGCTCGCTCGCGGCGGCAACCGCGCCGAGGTCGCGGTGCTCACCGGCGAGGTCACGGTGCTCGCCCGCCCGATCCCGGTGCTCGCCGGCGAGGTCGCGATGCTCGTCCGCCCGATCCCGGTGCTCGCCGGCGAGGTCGCGATGCTCGCCCGCCAGATCCCGGTGCTCGCCCCCGAGATCGCGATGCTCGGTGGTGCTCGGCGATGCGCTCGCGGCCGGGGGCGGCGGTGGCTCCGGGCGCGCCCGTGGGGCGCTCTGTTGGCGCCGCGCGGATTCGTAGTCGGTGGCGCTGTTGACCTCCTGCTCGAGCTGCTCGCGGAACTGGCGCGCCATCGCCCGCGCACGGCCCAGCCAGCGACCGACCTGGGCGGCGACGCCGGGCAGCTTCTTCGGGCCGAGCACGACCAGCGCCAGCGCGAAGATGATCACGATTTCGCCGAAGCCGAACATCGCAGTCCCCGCCGGGAGTCAGCGGCCCTGCGACTCGCCCTGCGGTCGCGACTGCGCGACCTCAGGGAACTCGGCATCCGGCTGCGCGCTCCCCGGGGCGGGGGATGCGATCTGCGCGGGCGGTGCGGTGCGGCCGGCCTCCTTCCTGAAGCCCTTGACCGCCGCGCCCAGATCCGAGCCGAGCGAGCGCAGCTTCTTGGTGCCGAACACCAAGAGCACCACGATCAGAATCACCACGAGGTCACGCATCCGACACCCTGCGGGCCACTTAAAACGCGAATCGTCGGCGGATGATAGGCCAAAAGATGTGGCCGGACCGAGTAAAGTTCTGTGAAGCCCATCATGGGCTTGCGCGCGAAACGGCCCCTTCACCCGCCCGTCTGTGAAGCGGTGCGCGCCGGGGCCTGCAGCCAGAACGTCACGGGGCCGTCGTTCACCAGCGAGACCTGCATGTCGGCACCGAACTCCCCGACCCCGACCGGGGTGTGCACGGCGCGCGCCCGCGTCACGAGGTAGTCGAAACGCTCACGGGCCTCCTGCGGTGCGGCCGCCGTGGTGAATCCCGGGCGTGTGCCGTTGCGCGTGTCGGCGGCGAGGGTGAACTGGGAAACGAGCAGCAATCCACCGCCGATGTCCTTGAGATTCAGGTTCATGCGACCTTCCGCGTCCGGGAAGATGCGATAGCCGAGCACCCGCTCCAGCAGGCGCTCGGCGGCCACCGTGTCGTCGCCACGCTGCACGCCGATGAGCGCGAGGATGCCGCGATCGATGGCGGCGATCGTGCGCCCGGCGACCTCCACCTGCGCGCGCGTCACGCGCTGGATCAGCGCGATCATCGGCACACCGGGGGTCGTGCCGGCAGGCAGGTGGGCGGCGGTTGCGGTGTCGGTGGCATTTGGTGAGGCGAATCCTTAAGATTCGGGGCCGTTTTTGCGCATGTCGGGGACAGATATGGCGTCTTGGATCCGCTCGGGTGTCGTCACTGCCGCACTGGCTTGCGCAGCGCTCCAGGCCACGCCCACCTGGGCGCAGGAGGCGCTGCACGGGGATCCGGTCCACGGCAAGGCGATCTCCTACACCTGTCTCGGATGCCACGGGATTCCCGGCTACCGCAACGCGTTCCCGAACTACAGCGTTCCGAAGCTCGAGGGCCAGCATCCCGAGTACATCGTGGCGGCGCTGCAAGCCTACAAGAACGGCGAGCGCTCGCACATGACCATGCATTCGCAGGCCGCCTCGCTCTCCGAGCAGGACATGGCCGACATCGCCGTGTTCTTCGCCGGCAAGGCGCTGCAGGCCTCAGCCCCCGCCGCGGCGGCCAACCACCCGCCGGCGGCCGCCGCACTGTGCGTCGCCTGCCACGGCGCGGACGGCGTGGGCGTCGTGCCGCAGTACCCGACGCTCGCCGGCCAGCACCAGGACTACCTCGTTCGCGAGCTGGCCGAGTACAAGAACGGCGGCCGGCGCAATGCGGTCATGGCTGGCATGGCCAATCAGGTCAAGGACGCGGACGCCGACGCGATCGCCGCGTACTACAGCTCGCTCAAGCCCTCGCTGCAGACGCTCGAGCGGCCGCTGACCTTCCTCTCCTCCACGCACTGAAGGCCCCGGGCGACTCGACCGAGCGCGCCCGGATCGCGACCGCCGGTCGATGCTTAGTGCGCGACCCGCTGCAGGAACGCCGCGGCGGCCGCATCGTACGCGTCCCGGTTGGCCTGCTTGCGGAACCCGTGACCCTCGTCCTTCGCCGCGAGGAACCACACCTCCCCGCCGCCCGAGCGGATGCGCGAGAGCATCTGCTCCGACTCCGAGAGCGGCACGCGGGGATCGTTCGCGCCCGCGACGATGAGCAGCGGCCGGCGGATTGAGCCGGCATTCGTGAGCGGGGAGATGCGGTTCAGGTAGGCGCGCATCTTGGGGTCGCGCTCATCGCCGTACTCCGCGCGCCGCAGGTCGCGCCGGTAGGCGGAGGTGTGCTCGAGAAAGCTCACGAAGTTGCTGATGCCGAAGCCCTCGATGCCGCCGCGCAGCCGGTCGTTGTAGGCGGCGAGCGAGGCGAGCGTCATGTAGCCCCCGTAGGAGTCGCCCATCACCACCACGTGCTCGCGGTCGAGCCCGCTCTGCAGGGAGATCCACACGATGAGCGAGCCGATGTCCTTCACGGCGTCCTCGCGCAGTGCGCCGTTGTCGAGCTTCAGGAAGGTCTTGCCGTAGCCGTCGGAGCCGCGCACGTTGGGCGCCACCACCGCGTAGCCGAGCTCGTTCACGACGAACTGGATGAAGGGGCGGAACTGGGGCCGGTACTGCGACTCCGGACCGCCGTGAATGTACACGAGCACCGGGTGCGTGCCGGCGGAGCGCGGTGAGTACAGGAACGCCGAGATCATGCGCGGCCCGCGGCCGACGCGATCCCAGGTCGGATACTGCACCCGCTGCGCGGGCACGAAGCTGTGCTCATCGACCGGGCCGACCTCGCTCTTGGTCCAGCGCACCAGCGCGTTGTGCTCGAGCTCGTAGACGTACACGTCGGGCGGGGACTCGGCGCTCTCGGTGGTGAAGGCGAGGCGCCGGCCGCCCGCATCGAAACGCAGCCCGCCGATCAGCCCCTCCGGCAGCGCCGCCGGGGACATCTCGAGCTTGTGCAGGGTGTCGAGCACCGTGAGGCGGCTGCGCCCGTCCTCGTTGGCGACGTACGCGAGGTAGCGGCCGTCGGCGCTCACGTCGAAGTCCTCGATGTCCCAGGGCACCCCGGTCGTGAGCTCGCGCGCCTCGTGCGTGACGAGATCGAGGTAGCGCAGCTCGGCGAACTCGCCGCTCTCGTCCGACGTGAGGTACACGCCGCGCCCGTCGGGCGCGAAGCGCGCGGCGCGCACGCCGATCTTGCGGCCGCTCGTATCGAGCGGGGTCACCGTGAAGCTCGCCAGGTCGGCGACGAAGAGGTAGCTCTCGTTGACCGACACGTACTGCTTGAGCAGCAGCTTGCCGCCATCGAGCGAGAAGTCGAGCGGCTGCCACTCGCCCTCGCCGGCGTGCCCGCCGACGATGAGTCGCTGCGGGGTGCCGGCCTGCACATCCACCACGTACACGTCGTAGCTCGCGCTGTCGCGCTCGTTGCCGTTGAACGCGAGGTGCTTGCCGTCGCGCGACCACACCATGCGCCCGTGCAGCGCCTTGCCGTCCGTCAGGAGCCGGACGCTGCGATCCTGGAGCCGGTAGTAGTAGATCTGCGAGTTCTCATCGCCCCCCTGGTCCTTGAGAAAGGTGAAGCCGGCGGCCGAGGCGACCTGGGGCACCGCCGCCTCGCTCACCGGGTCGGGATAGAAGGTGAGCTGCTCGCGCATGCCGAGCGGGGAGGCGACGCGGTGGATCTGGCGCGAGTTGCCGAAGCGGGTGCCGATCAGCAGGCCCCCGTCGGGCAGCCAGTCGAGAAAGGTGGCCCCGCGCGCCGCGCTGTAGCGCGCGAGGCGCTCCGCGAGCGCCGCATCGAGCGGCGGCACGCCATCCACGACGATGCTGCCGTGCTCGGTGCGCCCGGGAGCGGGCGAGATCTGCGCCGCCGCCGGGCCGCACGCGAGGCACAGGACTGCGACGGCCGCGAGCGGCCGCCCGAGCGCCGAATTCTTCATGAGGCGAGACAGTTCGCTACGATGTGGGCTTGCCGCTATGGTGCCCGATCCTTCGAGGCGCTGACCAGAGAGACGAGGCCGTGACGAGCGAGAAAATCGTGCCGCGACTCATCCGCCACCCGGACGGCATCACCGCCGTGGATGCGCAGTACGTGCGCCCCGGCATGGCGGCGGCGCACCTCATCTGCCACGGCGGCCGCGCCGCGTTCGTCGATGTGGGCACGAACCACTCGGCGGCGCACCTGCTCGCGGCGCTCGAGGAGCTCGGCATCGCGCGCAGCGCGGTCGAGTATCTGTTCCTCACGCACGTGCACCTCGATCACGCCGGCGGCGCCGGCGAGCTGCTGCGCCAGCTGCCGCAGGCGCGCGCGGTGCTGCACCCGCGCGGTGCGCCGCACATGATCGACCCCGCGAAGCTCATCGCCGCCTCGATCGCGGTGTACGGCGAGGCCGTGTACCGGCAGCTGTACGGGGATCTGGTGCCGATACCGCCGGAGCGCCTCATCACCGTGGCCGACGGCACGCGCCTGTCCCTCGGCGGGCGGCCGCTCGAGCTGATCCACACGCCGGGCCACGCGCTGCACCACTACTGCATCATCGACACCGATCACGCCAACCTGTTCACGGGCGACACCTTCGGGCTGTCGTACCGCGAGCTCGACACCGCCGCCGGCGCGTTCGTCATGCCGACGACGACCCCGACGCAGTTCGACCCCGAGCAGCTCATCGCCTCGATCGACCGTCTCATGGGATACGCGCCGCGGGCGGCGTACCTCATGCACTACAGCCGCATCACGGGTCTGGCGCGGGCGGCGCAGTCGCTGAAGTCCCAGATCCACGAGCTCGTCGCCATCGCGCGACGCAACGCCGCGGCCCCCGACCGCGCGACCCGCATCCATCGCGAGACGTGCGCCCTGTGGGTGAGGCTCGCCCGTGCGCACGGCGTCGCGCACTCGCAGGCCGAGCTCGAAGCCGTGCTGGAGCAGGACGCCGAGCTCAACACCCAGGGGCTCGTGGCCTGGCTCGAGCGCACCGGCGGGCGCTAGCGAGCGCCATGGGTATAATGAGTCCTTCCATCGACGGATCAGTCATGTCGTCAGTATCGACCGCGGGGACACGCCTGCGCGCGGCACTCGAGTCCGAGCGGCCGCTGCAAATCGTCGGCACGGTGAACGCCTATACGGCGTTGCTCGCCCGGACCGCCGGCTTCCGGGCGGTCTACATCTCCGGCGCGGGCGTGGCGAACGCCTCGTTCGGGCTGCCGGATCTCGCCATCACCTCGCTCAACGACGTGTGCGAGGACGTCCGCCGCATCACCGGCGCCGTCGATCTGCCGCTGCTCGTCGATGCCGATACCGGCTTCGGCGGTGCCTTCAACATCGCACGCACCTGCCGGGAGCTCGCCCGCGCGGGCGCCGCCGGGCTGCATCTCGAGGACCAGGTGCAGGCCAAGCGCTGCGGTCACCGGCCGGGCAAGGCCCTCGTCCCGGCCGAGGAGATGGTCGACCGCCTGAAGGCGGCCGTCGATGCCCGGGAGGATGCGAGCTTCGTCATCATGGCGCGCACCGATGCGCACGCGGTCGAGGGCCAGCAGGCCGCGGTCGAGCGCGCGCTCACCTACGTGCAGGCCGGCGCCGACATGATCTTCGCCGAGGCCCTGACGAGCCTCGCGGAATACCGCGAGTTCACGAGCCGCGTTGCCGTTCCCGTGCTCGCGAATCTCACCGAGTTCGGCAAGACCCCGCTCTTCACGACCGCCGAGCTCGCCGGCGTCGGCGTGCGGCTCGTGCTCTATCCGCTGTCCGCCTTCCGCGCGATGAGCCAGGCGGCGCTCGCCGTCTACGAGGCCATCCGCCGCGACGGCACCCAGCGTGCCGTGGTCGATCGGATGCAGACCCGCGAGCAGCTGTACGCTGTACTCGGGTATCACGCCTACGAGGAGCAGCTCGACCGGCTCTTCGGACGCGATACCGACCAGAGGTGATCCCATGAGCGACTCCGCACCCACCGCCTTCAAGCCGAAGAAGTCCGTCGCGCTCTCGGGCGTCGCCGCGGGCAATACCGAGCTGTGCACCGTGGGGCGCACGGGCAACGACCTGCACTATCGCGGCTACGACATCCTGGAGGTGGCCGAAGCCGCCGAGTTCGAGGAGATCGCCTACCTCCTGATCCACGGCTCGCTCCCCAATGCCTCGGAGCTCAACAACTACAAGGCGAAGCTCAAGGCGCTGCGCGGCCTGCCGGCCCTCGTGCGCACGGTGCTCGAGAGCCTGCCGCCCGCGACCCATCCGATGGACGTGCTGCGCACCGGGGTCTCGGCCCTGGGGTGCGCGCTGCCCGAGCGCGAGGATCACAACGCGGCCGGCGCGCGCGACATCGCGGACCGGCTCATCGCGAGCTTGGGGCCGATGCTCGCGTACTGGTACCACTTCAGCCACAGCGGCCAGCGGATCTTCGTCGAGACCGAGGACGACTCGATCGGCGGGCACTTCCTGCACCTGCTGCACCGCCGGGCCGCATCTCCGGCGTGGGTGCGCGCCATGCACACCTCGCTCATCCTCTACGCCGAGCACGAGTTCAATGCCTCGACCTTCGCCGCGCGCGTCATCGCCGGCACGGGCGCGGACCTGTACTCGTGCATCGTGGGGGCGATCGGCGCGCTGCGCGGACCCAAGCACGGCGGCGCGAACGAGGTGGCGCTCGAGATCCAGAGCCGCTACGCGACCCCGGACGAGGCGGAGGCCGACATCCGCGCGCGCGTGGCCAACAAGGAAGTGATCATCGGCTTCGGCCATCCCGTCTACACCATCGCCGATCCGCGCAACCAGGTGATCAAGGAGGTGGCGCGGCGGCTCGCGCACGATGCGGGGGACCTGAAGGGCTTCGCGATCGCGGAAGCCATCGAGTCGACCATGGCGAGCGCCAAGAAGATGTTCCCCAATCTCGACTGGTTCTCCGCCGTCTCGTATCACCTCATGGGCGTGCCGACGGCCATGTTCACGCCGCTGTTCGTCGTCGCGCGCACCACCGGCTGGGCGGCGCACGTGCTCGAGCAGAGGAGCGACGGCAAGATCATCCGCCCCGCGGCGAACTACACCGGGCCCGAGCCCCGCAGGTTCGTGCCGCTGGCGCGCCGCTAGCCCGCACGCCAACGAAAGAGAGCAAGCTGCATGTCCGCGCACGACTACAAGTCGGCCGAGCGGCCGGCGCCCGATCCGGTGCTCCTCGCGATCGCCGACTATGCCCAAGGCTTCAAGGTGACGAGCGCCCAGGCCTACGAGACGGCGCGCTACTGCCTCATGGACACGCTCGCGTGCGGCTTGCAGGCGCTGAAGTACCCGGCGTGCACCAAGCTCTTGGGTCCGCTCGTGCCCGGGGCCTCGATGGCGGGCGGGGCGCGCGTGCCGGGCACCTCCTACGAGCTCGACCCCGTGCAGGCGGCGTTCTCGATCGGCGCGATGATCCGCTGGCTCGACTTCAACGACACCTGGC
>Ga0187780_10004365_pt1 | contig 10619 bp, 8 predicted proteins | sample 1015_Q2_SP10_20__FD_132429 | JGI IMG/M metagenome (GOLD analysis project Ga0187780, IMG submission 132429) | Tropical peat soil microbial communities from peatlands in Department of Meta, Colombia - 1015_Q2_SP10_20_MG | ecosystem: Environmental > Terrestrial > Soil > Wetlands > Peat | place...
ACAAGAACGCCATCACCCAGAGGTAACAGCTTTTCTTGGAGGCTTTCATAGAGTTTTTCTGCTTGATTGGGTTGTTTTTCTTTACCGTAGAGATCGGTTCTTCCCACTGACTCTGCGAATAGTGTGTCTCCAGTAAAAACCATCATTGGCTGTGAACTTGGCGATTGAGAGACAACGAAGCTTAAGGATTCGTTCGTGTGTCCGGGTGTGTGAAGAACTTTGATTGTCAGACCGCCGACGTGCAGGATTTCATTGTCGATCAAGTTGTGCTCTCCGTACTTGAAAGGCAATGCATTGCTGTGTCCGATTTCTGCCTCGCTCATGTTTTGTAACTCAAGAGAGCCAACCACGTAGTCCTCGTTTCGATGGGTTTCCAAAATGTATTTGATTGTAGCGCATTCCTTCTGGGCAAGGTCTCTGTAAATCTCACAGTCACGGCGCGGATCGATAACTACAGCTTCGCCTTCATCCGAGAAATAGTAGCTGTTGTGCGCAAGACCTTCCGACTTGACTGTCCGAATTTTCATTTCTTTGGCCTTCAGGTCATTGCCAGTCTAGTAAACGCTTTTCACCCTGCAACTTTTGAATATTAGTTACGTCCTGAACAACTTCCATAGTGCCAGCGTATTTACCCTGCGGACCCCTCACTGCAAAGAATCGGATGTACACAAGTCGATCACCCATGGCGATCCAGAATTCCGCCGAGTTTCTCTTCCCAGTTTTAAACGACTCAACTATTTTGCTTACGATGTCGAGGCTCTTTGCCGGGTGACAATTTTGCACTTTTCTTCCGATGATTGCTTTTGTTCGGACAAAGATGGTCTTATCCGGCTTGTTGAAGTACCGTACAGTATCGTTTTCGTCGACGAATGTGATTTCAACTGGCAAAGTGTTTAGCAAACCGCCAAGTTGCTCTTCTGTTAGGCTTCCATTTTCAAACTGCATCATGCCTGCTGGCTTGGAGGCATGCGATTGAGGAACCAGTTCTTGTGGAGCAAGGACGAGTTCAGGAGGAGTAAAACAACAATAGCCGATTGCGTCAAACTCTTTGCGTATGTCTATCCATTCTTGGGGGCTCACCACGCTTAGTGCTGTGGGGAAGAGAACGTTATTCTCTTTGAAAAAATGGCTCGGCAACAAGTTTCCAAGGGTTTTGGCTGTCTCCCAAAGCTGGTCTTTAAAGTTTGCGAAGTTGGATTCATTCACATCTTTTATGAGCGATTGCAGATTCTTTTTCTGCTCTCTGATTTCGTCATGTTCCATCCACATAACTGCGGGCGGTTCGGTGATTCCGTGTTTTTCAAGCGTTGGAAACAAAATGTTCTCCTCCCTCAGATAATGCTTCTCTGAGTCAACGAAGTCGCCCGCTAAATGCTCAACTTGATGAATATCTTCGGTGACATACTGCATGTCGGAGACTTTCAATATTTTGTTGGCCAGCGAAAGAAGCTCTTCAGACTTTTGAATCATGATCTTGTGCTCTTCCATGAGAATACTGATAGGTTGCGTGGGCTTGAGGTTAAGGTTCTGTTTCTCAATTTGTTCTTTGAAGACGGCCATATGAACGTCGCAGAGCCTGCGCATATCCTCTCTCTTGGTCCCTTCCTTGGCAAGCTCTTCCTCAATTTTGGCAATTTCCAATGAATCGGTCTCTTCGAAAACGCCTTTGAATTTTTCCTTGACCTCTTCAGGAGGCACTCCATTATGCAACTGTCTTATCGCTTCTTTAATCTGAGATTTTTTGTCTTCTGGCAAAAACAATTTACCTCTTCAATATAACAAAAAGATTTAGCGATTTATTTCTTTCCAACACATGAAGCAAAGTTTTATAGATCCAAATTAACTAGACAGCTTGGCGAACTAGCATGGGATACTCTGCTAAATGGAAAGCGCTGGAGGACATGATGATTGAACTGCGCAAGAAAGGGGTTGCTATGCCACCAAAGGTTGTTGATGATTTTAGAACCGCCAAACTTATGATAAAAATCGCAGAATCCCCAGAAAGTGAAAGCGGTATGTCCCGAAAATTGGAAGAGTGTCTTGGAGGATTGGAGTCATATCTTATCGGAGCGGCTGAAAAAACAATGCCCCCAGAAATCGTTGATAAGTGGCTAAGCCGTATTGATGAAGCTGCTCTTTCCAAATGTGAAAGAAACCTTGTATTTGAAAACAAGTTCATCACGGGTGTGCCGAGAGACCAAAACTGGATAAGAGTAGAACCGATGCCGAATTTGCGGACAGACCGCCTCCAGGAAATAGCCAAAGACAGTAATCTTTCAATAAACACTCAAAAAGATGGGCGAGCAGTCGTGTATGGCAAACAGAACGATATCAAGACGTTTCTCAAAAGAATAGCAGAAGAAGCCAGCGGAAAGTAAAACTCAATTAAAGATTTTCTTAACCATATTTTCGGTTCTTAAGTTTCGATACGTTTTTTACGTTAATTTACTTTGCAATATTTGGCGAACTGTTTTGGTGAAGCTCAAAGGATTTCAAAAACTAACCTTAACCGACAAAGCGTTGCAGATCTGGCTTAAAGCGTTGCACATAGGAGAGCCGAAAAAAGCTCTCGTGCCGTTGCAAGACGCTGTCGGGCGTGTCCTAGTCGAAGATTTAACTGCAGTCAGTGATTTGCCGAGGTTTGATAGGTCGGCTATGGATGGGTACGCTATAAACTCGTCGGACTCGTCGGGGGCGTCACAGTTTAAGCCAGCGATTTTTCAGCTTACGGAAAGCGAAGAAATAGGGAGCAAACAGGCAAAGCAGGTTTGGACAGGAAATCCCATTCCTAAATGCGCTAACGCTGTGGTCATGCTCGAGAACACAAAGAAAACGGGCGAAAAACTTGAAGTTTGGAACCAGCTTACACCAAACGAAAACGTCTCAAGAATCGGTGAGGACATCAAAAAAGGCTCGATAATTTCAAAAGCTGGGAATCGTCTGAATCCTTACCACGTAGGTCTGGCCGCCGCCCTTGGTATGGATCAAATTAGAGTTGCAGAGAAACCGAAAATAGCCATCTTAGCCACAGGAAACGAACTTGCGGAAGTAGGATCAAAGCTCTCTGGGAACTTGATTTATGATTCTAACAAAATCATGCTCTCTGCCCTTTGCAGGGAACTTGGGGCAGAATCAATCGATTACGGTATCGCCAAAGACAAAATAGAAGAAATTGGTTGCAAAATCCAATCCGCTCTTGAAAACCACGACGCAGTAATTACAACTGGCGGGACAAGCGTAGGAGGCCTAGACCTTGTTCCAGAAGTAGTGAACAAGCTTGGCAAACCAGGCGTGGTCGTTCACGGTGTTGCAGCACGACCGGCAATGCCCACCGCCCTCGCCGTCCTCCAAAGTAAACCCATTTTGATTCTGTCAGGCAACCCCGTTGCCGCCATTATAGGTTTTGAAATCTTTGGGAGACCCTTGATTTGCAAGCTGCTCGGAATGGACAAAACGGAACAAAGACCAATGTTGAAGGCGACTTTGACTCGAAGAGTTGCAAGCGCGCTCGGAAGAAGAACCTACGTCAGAGTTAGAGTATACTCGAAAGGAGACGAGTTCATTGCGGAACCAGTTAGTGCAAAAGGTTCAGGTTCAATATCTACGATGGCCATGAGCAATGGGTTTGTCGTAGTTCCGGAAAACCGTGAGGGGCTTGGTGAACGGGAAGCTGTCATTGTTCAACTTTTCAGCTCTTTGGAGGCTGCAACTTAATGTTCCGTAAACTTATGACGCTCGATGAGGCTCAAAACGCGATTCAGAATCAATTCAAGCCTGTTTTTTTGGGTGAAGAGGCAGTCGTGTTGCTCGAAGCTTATAATCGCGTTCTCAGTGAGGATGTGATTTCAAATCTCGATATTCCACCCTTTAACCGTTCAACCGTCGACGGATATGCTGTGAAGGCTCATGATACTTTTGGCGCTGAAGAAAACCAGCCCGCGATATTGAAAGTTTCTGGTGCAGTAAATGTTGGAGAGCAGCCTCAAGTCGGTGTAGAGAAAGGTGAAGCTGTGGAAATTGTGACAGGTGCTCCTATTCCAGTAGGCGCCGATGCCGTTGTGATGGTTGAGGACACGGAAAGAGAAGACAGCGAGCTTCGTGTTTTTAGTCCTGTAACCCTTAACGAAAATGTTATGAAGAAAGGATCAGATATTAAGAAGGGCGACGTGGCTCTCAAAAAGGGTCAGGTTCTGGGCGCCTCCGAAGTTGGCGTTTTAGCGGCATTAGGTTTTACTCAAGCAAAAGTTTCTAAAATACCCATAGTTGCCGTCTTATCTACGGGAGGGGAAGTGACAGAGCCGGGCACGGCTTTGCCAGAGGGTAAAATCTACGACATTAACGCTTACAGTCTAAGCACTGCGGTCGTTGAGAGCGGCGCTAAGGCTGTTTACTTAGGAGTTATTGCAGACGACAAAGCCGCTTTGCTTAAGGCACTGCAAACTGCTTTGGCCTCGGCGGACATTGTGATCACTTCAGGCGGCGTTTCTGTCGGGCCCCGAGATTATACTCCTCAAATTGTCGATTCACTAGGCAAGCCCGGAATAGTCGTTTACGGAATCGCAGTTAAGCCTGGAAAACCCACAACAATAGGGTTCGTTGGTGATAAACCGGTCTTTTCTTTACCGGGTCACCCTACGTCCGCTCTGCTTGTCTTCTATCTGCTTGCTATGCCAGTAATTCAACGGTTAGCTGGCAGACCAGTAACTGGAATGAAGGTTGTCAGGGCTTTTGCAGGATCAAGAATGTTTAGTGCAAAAGGTCGGCGAACGTTTGTCATGGTTAAGTTGGAGTTTGACAAAAGTTGCCGCTTGATTGCTCAGCCAGTTGAAACGGGAGCTTCGGGCGCGATAACTACCTTAGCCAAAGCTGACGGGTTCGTCGAAATTCCTGAAAATGAGCAGTTCGTGGATATCGACGAAGAGGTTGCAGTCTCCCTCTTCCGCAGCTTGGCGGGCAAAACTTAGGCGACCTAAAGAGGTCGTCGCTTGATTACCAAAAGGTAAATTGTGAAAATAACTGTGAGAGCTGCGTAAACGATTAAACTCCCACCCAGCAATATACTGCTAAATCCAGTTGAGATTAAAGTGTAGATTGAGAATGTTAGTGCTCCTAGAAATAGGATGAACATGACCCAAGGGGCCCATCCTCTTTTAGTCATCATGCCATAGCCAGTTATCACGCTAAGGATGCCAAGAAAGGCAACTTGTGGCGGGAAGTCCGTTAGAGGCAACGAGACCAAAAGTGCTATTCCGGCAGCAAAGTAGAAGATCAAAGCTGCTATTTCTATGCGGTTCAAGGTTCTGAGTTTGGATTCTAGGGACACTATTGTTCGCCTTACCCCTTATGCATTAAGGGTTGAATTAATAAATTTAGTGCATCGTCCATAGCGAAAGAGTTTAGAACAAGCCTTGGCGAAATTACACTTAGAAGAGGTTGAATTTCAGTATGAGCTATATTGAACTTTTCACTTCGCAAACTAACGTTTTTGGTGGCAAACAGAAATCATTCAGAGAAGCAAAATACGCTATTTTTGGCGTACCGTTTGACGCGACAAGCACTTACCGAAACGGCGCAAGATTTGCACCGCAGGCAATCAGACAAGCTTCTTTGAACATTGAAACCTACAGTTTTAGAAGCGGCTTAGACGTTGAAGACTTAGAGTTGCATGACGACGGCGATTTAGACGTTTCAATTGACGCCGAAAAAACAGCCGACATGACACGACTAGTAGTCCAGGATATTCTGGAAGCTGGCAAAGTGCCTTCCGTCTTAGGGGGTGAACACACAATCACCCTTGGCATCACTAAGGGTTTGGGTGCAAAACTGGCAAGCACAGCCATCGTGAGCTTCGACGCCCATTTAGATCTTCGATGCGAATTCATGGGCGCAACGTTGTCACATACGACATTTATGCAGTTAATAAGCGAGAAAAATAAGCCAGCTAAAATAGTTGAGGTAGGCACCAGATCAGCATGCAAAGAAGAACTGGCCTACGCTAAGAAAGCTGGAATTAGCTTCTTCACTTCCCAAGAAATCATTAAACAAGGTTCGTTGCTTGTCGGCGAACAGTTAAGAGAAACACTTCTGCCCTACGATAACCTTTACTTGACCGTCGACATGGACGTCCTCGACCCAGCATTTGCCCCAGCCGTGCAGAACCCTGAACCTGAAGGAATAACAACAACAGAATTAATTGACCTCGTATGCTCGTTATGCGATAAACGTGTACTTGGATTTGACATTGTTGAGATTACCCCCGTGTACGATCAAGGGATCTCTGCAGTAGTTGCGGCAAAAGTGATGTTCGAAATGCTCTGCCAACTTGAAAAATCAAGAAGAAAAGTTTGACCAAGTGCTTTCAAGAGCTAAAAATATTGAGGTGCGTCATCACGCTAAGTGACAACCGTAGTTGATTTGAGAGGGATGTCATTTGACTAAAAAGTTAGATACGGCGATTTTCACGATTGGGCACTCAACCAGAACACTTGAGGAGTTTATTGAGTTGCTCAAAGCTAACGGTGTTAATCTTCTGGTAGACGTTCGGTCAGTTCCTCGCAGCAGGCATAACCCGCAGTTCAACAAGGAAACTCTGCCAGATAGTCTCAGCCATTCAGGAATAAAATACGTTCACATGCCCGATATTGGAGGCTTGCGCAGGCCAAAACGTGACTCAGTAAACTTGGCATGGCGTAACAGCAGTTTTCGAGGTTACGCCGATTTCATGCAGACCAAGGAGTTTACGGATAGTCTACTAAAGATCATTGAGCTGGCAATGGAGCATTGTCTGGCGTTGATGTGCGCTGAAGCTCTGCCTTGGCGTTGCCACAGAAGTCTCATCTCCGATGCTCTTGTTGTCAGGCACATAACGGTTCAGCACATTTTAAGCCTGACCAGCTGCCTTACTCATCAATTGAACGACACGGCCCATGTTGAGGGAACAAAAATAACGTATCCTTTGTTCCCGAAAGAAACAACGCAGCGAGCGCTAGGCGATTTTCAATCAGGAGCCTGACTTTTGCTTTTGCAGTCTGGCAATGAAAAAGCCGTTGCACTGATGAAGATGGGGATAAAGGCGTTGGCATTGCGTTAATCCCCGCATTCCTGGAACTCCAATTTTTGGATTGATCTCCGTAAGCGAGAACTCTGGATGGGAATTCAAAAACCGCTCAATAATCATTTCGTTTTCTTCAACTGTTATGCTACAAGTTGAGTAGATCAGAGTGCCGCTTGAAGCGACTTTTTTGGCGCATCTGTCGATCATGTTACCTTGGATCTCCGCCATTTTCTCCGTTGACTTTGGGCTGATACGCCATTTTGCAGAAGGCTGCTTCGCAAAAATCCCTGTGCCAGTACAGGGCGGGTCTAAAACTATCAAATTGGCTTCAATGGAGAGAGGTAAACTCTCACAGGCATCGGCAATTACTGGTTCAGCGATATTACATGCCATGCGCGCGATTTCCTTTTTCCATGTCTGCATCCGTCGGCGAGAAAAATCAATTGAATAAATACCGCCTCTGTTATACATCAACTGGGCCAAATATGTAGTCTTGGCTCCGGGTGCAGCACAAACATCAAGAACAACGTCGTCTGGTTTGGGATCTGCGACTTGAGACGCAAAACAACTTGCCTTATCTTGAACGTAGAATAAGCCTTCTTCGTAGCTTGGCAATGAATTCAGCGGTTGCTTTGTTTCCAAGACCTTGTATGTATGTGTTAGCAAGGGAACTTTTTCAAGTTTCACATTCTCCATGCTGAGCTTTTGCACTATTGTTTCTTCACCTGCTGCAAGGGTATTAACTCGAACATATGTTGGAAGCGGGTTCATGCTTTGATGAAGAAAGGATTTGGCTTCTTCTTGTCCCAAAAGGTTATAGCAGTATTTTACAAACCACGCTGGATGAAAAGTCTCTAATCCCACCCTTTCTTCCTCGCTTGCAGTCTGCAAAATCGGCTCAAGGGCTGAAGTAAGCAGGAAACCCAGAAACGGTTCGATTTCACGCAGAGTCTGCCAACCAAGAATTGCTCTCCCTAAACTGGCGATATGTTCAGCTTCTTGCAGGTTGATTCTGGACCAGTTTTTGGTCACTCGCGTTTGGTAAACATAAAGTCTTAAGAACGATTGAACGCCGAGATTGTACTCACTGATCTTCTTGACCGCGACGACAGTGTCGACGAATTTGTCGATTAGGTTTCTGCGCCTCGTTGTCTCAACTACTAAGCCGTAGGCATAACGTACCGTTTCTGGGTTGCTTATGTCTAGCTGTTTTAATGTTCTGGTCAGAGCTATGTGCTCACTTAACCTTTGCATCTCCATCCAACTTAGTGTCTCAATAGCGACTGTCCATGCGTCCTTAAGCAAATGTTTTCACTCCAAAATAAAATGGGAAGCTTCTAAATAAGAATTCAAGAATATAGCCCAATTATGAGGATTTTGTCCGTCAAGACCGTCGTTCAATGTTCGTCTCGTCGTTTGGCTGTCAGGAGTATCAATCCTGCGGTAAGCAGCAGAACGAGGTAGAATAAAACTGCGAAAGGTAGTTCAGGAACGGTTGCCGTTGGACTCGGATTTCCAGTGTCTGCCGGTGGGAGTGTTGACGCAAGTGTGAAGGACGGTGTCGGAATTACAGTTGGCGTGCTTGTAAGAACTGGTGATGATGACGTTGGAGTGTTTGCAGGAATGGGCGTTAGAGTAAAATCTTGGGTTGCGGGATACGTAAAATCAATGCCGTTTAGCAAAATGACGTTCGCGCTTTGGGTTACGTAACCAGGTTTTGCCGCTGTAACGTTGTATGTCATTCCAGCCAGGCTTCCCATTAGACTTCCTATGAAATATTGACCTGTGCCATTTGTGATGGCCGTTTGGTTAATGCCTGAACCTATCCCCGCAGTCACGGCCACATTGTCTAACGCTTGTCCGTTTGAACCGTCAATCACTGTTCCGCTAATCTTACCCTCCAAGGGGTTGATTTGCCCTTTAGCCGATGAATATAGAATTGGAAATAGTAACAAAGTTATCGACAAAAGCGCGAACAACGCTTTATGTTTCATTTTTGAGTCCTCATTATTTGGGTATCATTGATCGCGTTGTTTCTGTAAAGCCTATCTATTTCTCGTAACTGTTTAAACATACGTTTGTTTGATGTCTGTAACATACGATTTATCTATTTTCATCTACCGCCCTGTATCAATCAAACCATAGGCTTTTTTTCAGCAAAGATTTTAGTCTGTATATGCCAATAGATGGTCAAGGTTAAAGGGGAATGGCGCAACAAAGATTGGAGGCGTACTGTAGGGAGGCAAGCAAGCCCGAAAAACAGGTAGACGCTAAAACACAGGCTTCTCGAGTATTCACACCTCCGCATTCTTACAAAGAAAAATGGCATCTAAAAGAACCGCGAACATTCCCACCAGTGTCTCCAGAAAACCTGCCTGCGTCTTACTTTGTTTCTGCATCCTATGACGGTCGTCTAAGGAAAGCGGTAATTAAGCTGTACGAACCGGAATCAGGTCAAATCTACTTCTGGTACGACAACACCGGTCACAAACCGTACTGCCTGACTAATCTTTCACAGTATGAACTGGAAAAAATTGACCGATTAATCAACCATGAAGGGTTCGACCATTTTGAACTACAAAAGAAGTTTGACCCATTGCTGGATCAATCGATCAACATAACCAAAATTGTTACGAGTGATCCGCTGGCAATCGGAGGTAAACCTCAGGGCACTATAAGAGACATAATTCCAGAAGACTTCCCAAAAGTTTGCGATACTCCAGTGGCAAAAGAAGACATCAAGGTTTGGGAGTCAAAGATAAAGTATTATCAATCTTACATTTACGATCGCCAACTGTTGCCCGGTATGATTTATGAGGTCAAAAATTGTAATTTGATTCCTGTGGTTCTGGAGGAAACAACAGAGAACCTCAAAAGGATAAAAACTCTTTTTAGTGACTGCTCGGAAGAAGAACGCGAATACGCAGAGATGTGGGCAAGACTTCTCGAGTATCCAGCTCCCAAGTTTCGCCGCGCGGCCATAGATATAGAAGTCTATGCTCCTATATCCACGAGGATGCCAGACGCGCGTGAAGCGGCATGCCCAGTGATTGCAGTTTCAGTTTACAGTACCGACGGCGAGCGACGAGTGCTCATTCTAAAACGCGAAGGCGTCAGAGAAGGCAATAAACACTTAGCAGCTGACATAACGGTGGAATACTGTGAAACAGAAGAAGAACTGCTCAGGAAAACCTTTAGCGTACTTTGGGATTACCCGTTCATTCTAACTTTCAACGGCGACGATTTTGACCTTCGCTACCTAAGCCACCGAGCCATGAACTTAGGTTTTCGCCGAAACGAAATTCCAATCGAAATCGGCAAAAGAGTCTGCTTACTAAAATACGGTGTTCACCTAGACCTGTACAAGTTCTTCTTCAACAGATCAATACAAATCTACGCTTTCAACAACCGATATCGCGACGTAACGCTTGACGACGTCGGTAACGCCCTGATAGGTGTGGAAAAGATTCACCTCGAAAAAACTTTCGGGGACCTGTCATACAGCGAGCTTGCTGCTTACTGCCTTCGTGACTCGGAAATTACTTACAAGCTTACAAGTTTCGAA
>Ga0187780_10004366_pt1 | contig 10614 bp, 9 predicted proteins | sample 1015_Q2_SP10_20__FD_132429 | JGI IMG/M metagenome (GOLD analysis project Ga0187780, IMG submission 132429) | Tropical peat soil microbial communities from peatlands in Department of Meta, Colombia - 1015_Q2_SP10_20_MG | ecosystem: Environmental > Terrestrial > Soil > Wetlands > Peat | place...
GTGGAGGCCATGAAATTGGCGATGGCCGACCGGGAAAAATATCTTGGGGACCAGGACTTCATCAGAATCCCCTATGAGGGGTTACTGTCGAAGGAGTATGCGCGGGAGCGCCGGAGCTTGATTGATCCCCAGAAGGCCTCTCTCGAACTACGTCCCGGCTCCCCAGACAAGTTGGGGAAAAGCGCGTCTGCAAATAATCAACGGTTGCAGCCAGTTCTGAGTGGAAATGCCGGTCACGATGGTGACACCAGCTACATCGCGGTCGTAGACAAAGACCGGAACATGGTAAGTTTCGAGCCCAGCCTGCACAGCTCCTTCGGCACCGGCGTGGTCATGGGAAGCACAGGCTTGGTCTTCAATTGCCGAGGCGACTACTATTCGTTGGTCAGAGGCGAGGCCAATGCCCTTGAGCCCGGGAAAAGACCACGCAGCACCCTGCAAAGTACGCTTGTAATGAAAGACGACCAGCCCTATGCCATTCTTGGCAGTCCAGGCGGCGATGACCAGGTGATGCGTACGATGCAGACGCTGATCAATCTGGTGGATTTCGGCATGAATATTCAGCAAGCGATTGAAGCTCCACGCTGGTCCACGCGGAGTTTTCCAGCTTCACCATTTCCCCACACAATGTATCCCGGCGATATGGCAGTCGAAGCGCGGATTCCCGAAGCCACTCGTCAGGCTCTCATCGCGCGCGGTCACAAGCTGCGGATCAGGCCGGCGTGGTCCATGGGTTCCAACGCAGGAATTGTTGTTGATCCGATCACGGGCGTTCTCAGCGCGGGCGCTGATCCCCGCGTCGAGGCGTACGCGTGGGCGTGGTAAACCCTTGATTCACCGGCGAACAAATGGCGTTTTGTGCACTACTCCAATTCCGCCATCACCGAGTGTTCGAATCTCCAGAAAATGGTATAGTGCGGGTTGTTAAGCTTGAACACGGAGAATGCACCATGAACACAAGCACAATCAGTCGGATCTTATTATCAGGCACGTTGCTCGCCTCGCTGACATTCGGGATAAATGCCGCAGCGCAGGCGACGGCACCGAAGGCGGCGGCCCCTAATAGCCAGCAAGCGGCAGCACAACACAAGGCTGCGGCTGCGCAGAAAGCCGTCGAAAGCAACCCGGCTTGCCAACGCATCGTCGACGAATGCAAGAAGCTGGGATTCATTCAGGGAGAATGGAAGACAGATAATGGCCTCTGGAAGGATTGCTTCGACCCTGTGGTGCACGGTGGCAAGCCCACGCGAGACGGAAAGCCCATCGAGGTTCCAGTCAGCGCAGGCGATGTGCAGAGCTGCCGCGGAACTGTAGCGCAGGCTAAGCAAGCCCAGAAGGCCGAGCAGCCCAAACAGTAGAAAATTTACGATCGCATCACCGCACTCTGGGTAATGAGTCAGACAGGTTTCCCGGGGCTGTGCACGAGGCCGGCATCAAATTCCACGGGGCCGGGTAATTCCAGCAACGGCGTAGGTGTGCCGTCGCTAGCGAAGGCGCCCAATAGCACCGCCGGGCGCGGCGTTTATTCGAACTGCAGGACAACAATTTCGGGGTTCGATCCGAGCCGCAGTGGCGGTCCCCAGGTGCCCGCACCGCTCGACGTAAAAACCTGCATCTTGCCAATACGGCTCAGTCCGTAGACAAACTGGCGGTAGATTCGCCGCGCCATCCAGCTCCAGGGAATGAATTGGCCGACGTGCGTGTGCCCGGAAAGCTGCAGCGAGACTCCCGCCGCTTCCGCCACCTGCGGATGGTCCGGCGCGTGCGTCAGCAAGATGCTCGCGCGCTCGCGGTCCACGCCGATACCTTTCAGTATCGACGCGAGGTGTGCGTTGCGCGCCGCCTGCCGGTATGGCACCCCGATGATTTGTAATCCGGCCGCCTCGACCTTTTCGTTGCTCAACACTCGCACGCCTGCTGCTTCGACCGCCTGCAGATACTTGCTGTCGTCGCCGAATTGTTCGTGGTTTCCAGCCACGAAATACACGCCATGCGGCGCGGTCAATTGGCGAAGCGGTTCCGCCGCGCGCTTCGCGTCGATGGCCGTGCCATCGTACAAATCGCCGGCGATGAAGATCGCGTCGGGCCTCTCCTTCAGTACGTCCGCCACGATCCGCCGCAAGAAGCTGCCGTTTCGCACGTGACCGAGATGAAGGTCACTGATCAGCGCCGCCTTGCGCCCACGCCAAGCTTCCGGGAGATTGGCCAGCCGCACCGTGGTTCGCGTGATGCGTGTCCAGCTGGCATTGAAGACGCCGTAGATCCCGATCGCCACCGCCACGCCAAACAGCGCCTCTACCATGACGTGAAAATTAATCTTCCAGCCTGTGGCCCAAGCCAAGCCAAAAATAAGCCAGGAACAAACGGCTGCAATAAACAGGAAGCTAAGCAAGCCAAGCCACACCGCCGCCACTTTGTAGATGGCCCGTGCTGTTTTGCCGGTATACCGCCAGGCCAGCAGCGATGCGATGAGAAAACTCACGGACAAAATGCTTAGCAGAAGCTTCAGCCACAGAGGCCCAGGGGTACCATGGGTGGGAAGCGATGATGTCCACGTCTCATATAAAAGCCAGTGTGTCAGAAAGAGAACGGCCTGCACTACGACGACGAAACCAACTAAACCCGACCGTATTTTCATGGTCATTAGATTCATCAACCCGTTATTTGTATGCATTTGAGGACGTACGTTTGACAAATCAAGGAATTGCAAGGGGATCCAGTACCGTTGACCTTGTCAACGCAACACAAAACGGTCGGGGCCATCAGCTAGTTGCGCCGCGCCACCGCCCATACCTCCTCAGCCTGACCGGTTTAGCAGCGACCACACAAATCCCTGTGCACCACCATTTCGTCGCATTCCGTGCGATTATGCACCGGTTGAGCGCGCACCCTCGCGGTCAGTAAAGCCCAACGTGTAGCTGCTAGCGTCGGCTCGCCGAGTCGCGGTGATGGATGCGTCTTCCGCGTCTCCGAAAGGGAAGGGAATGAACGCTAAAGAAGTACGATGGGATCGCCGACGCGCAGGATCTTACCAGACTCGGATGGCCCGACGCGCGTGTTCACGGCCAGGCGGTAGAAGTGGTCGAAGTGCTCTTGCGTGGCCCAGACCGGCAACGTGTCCTGCCGCAGATCGCTAAAACGTTTTTGAAAGCCGATGATGTCCACGCCGGTGTACGAGTCGCGGGGCGGGACGCTGCATCGCGCGCAAGGGTTGCTGCCCTCGAAATTCACTTCGGCGATGCGGAACCGTACCGCATAAGTTCTTGCCGGACCGGAGAGGTGATCCTCCCAGAACGGCGGCATCCGGTCGCGAGGTTCGGGCGCGCCATCGACGGCGTCGATCTCGAGCGTCGTGCGAAACCGCCGCCGCGCTTCCTCGATATCGATTTCCGGGAACCAGTCGCACAAGGCTCTGAGCGTCGCCGTCGACACAATGGTCGGGCCGTTCGCGATGGCGTCGTCGGGGAAGCCGTTGCGCGAGTGCCGCACCAGAATCTTCTGCTCGAAGTAGACGCCGAACCATTCCGCGGCGTCTTCGGTGTCGTCTGGGAAGGCGAAGTCACGCGCGGGGATCTGCCGGCTGTCGCTCGGAGCGGACAGCGTCACGCGGCTCAGGTCTGAAGCAAACGCGGCGCGAATCCGCAGAATCGCGGCCGTGCGCTTGCCGTTAACCCAGCGATTGTCGATCGTGTACAGCGCCCACGCGCGATCGTGCTCCAGCCCGCCGGATGGCCCAACGCGCGCCTCCGCCACCGAAATCGGGTCGAGCGACTTGATTGGATGCAGTCGAATGTTCGCCAGGCGAGCTTCGATGGCCGCGGTCATTACAGAAAGTCTAGCAGGCGAGGTGTCATTGCCCCGAGTATGCGTATCAGCGAACTTCTTAGCCTGCAGTGAGGAGATATGCATTGGGAGGCCCAGATATCATTCACTTAAGTCGTACTTGGTTTACAGAGGGATCGGGGAAGGCAGCCGCGATGACACTTTCTTGCCGATTCCTGGGTGACCAACCTGCGGGGGGGGAATTGCACGGCGCTAGCGATGCTCCTCTCACCTTGTCGGGCCGCCTTCCAGGAAGGATCTTGAAGATGGCGCAGATGTTCGGATGATTCAGCGCAGAAGTCGGCGATACGCACGTTGGACTTTGCTCCCTATTTGGAGGAAGCTACATTTCGACGATGACTTCATCTCTATCGGATCGTTCTCAATATCCATGCCTCCGCGATAGTGTGTATCTGAATCAAGCCTCGTTGGGATTGATTGGCCAGCCAGCAGTCGCTGCGATGCAAAGCTTCCTGGAGAATGTGGCGAGGCATGGCAATCTCTATATGTCGGACAGTGATGAGATCAATTACGGACATGCCCTTAGGGGAGTTGCCGCCAAATTGTTTCGTAGCGATGCATCACGCATCGCGATTCTGGCTGGTGCAAGCGAGCTGCTGGGGCAATTTCCTCTGCTATTTCGGCTGAAGCCCAATACTACAATTCTCGCAGTTTCCTCCGACTTTCCTGCAATCACTCGCCCGTGGGTGCGCCAGTCCTATGTTGAAGAAATTCGTGTTCGTTTTGTCGATGACCTGCCCGATCGTGATCTGACTGACGCGATCATTAACGCCATAGACGAAACCACCGGCGTCATAGCTGTCAGCAGCGTACAGTATGCTACGGGCACTCTCGTGGACGTTCGTCGCCTGGCCAGAAGTGCTCAGAAGGTGGGTGCATTGCTGATCGTTGACGCGACCCAAGCGGCCGGTGCAATGGAGGTGGATACCTCGACGCTCGAAGCTGATGCGGTGGTTACCAGCGGTTATAAGTGGCTGGGCGGACATGGGGGTGTCGCTTTGGCAGTCGTGTCTGAGTCCTTACTCAAACAGCTCCCGATTTTGCCGGGCTGGATGGGCGCCACGAAACCTTTTGACTTCGATGCTAAATCAGTGTCCTTCGCGTCGGATGCTCGGCGCTTCACGCAGTCCACCATGTCTTATGTTTCGATTGCGGGTCTTACTGTTTCCATCGAACAGCTGTTGTCCCTGGGGGAGAATCGAATTGAAAGGCATGCCCGTCAATTGGCCGCGATGCTGGTTGATGGCGCTCGCGAATATGGCTGGGAACCATTTCATGACGTTCACGATGTGGCCGCATCTCCTCACATCATTTCGCTCGGACACAGCCGGCAGTGCGCACGGGAAACCGTGGAGAAACTCCGCGCCCAGAGAATTATATGTTCGGCGCGCGGCGAAAGGATCCGAGTCTCCCTTGCTCCCTATAACGATGCAACCGACGTGACGAGGCTTTCACAGACGCTTGCCGGATTTCGTGCCCCATAAACACGGAGAGAATTCAGCGAAGGGTTCTGCTTTGACCCTTAAGACAATCGGATGCATGCTTGCCGATGACCTCAGCCCGACCATCTCAAATGACGTGTCCCAATTACGTCATTGTATACTTACCATGGTCATGATATTATGACTACTTCCGAGGAGCCTGAGGTAACGCTATGAAACAGATGGCAGCTGGAAAATTTAAGGCGCAATGCCTAGCGATTATGGATCAGGTCTTCGAAAGTGGCGAGCCGGTCTTGATCACCAAACACGGTAAGCCCGTGGCCAAGTTGGTGCCCGCGGAAAAGCAGAGGGATGACATTTTTGGCTATATGGCGGGAAAGGCGAAAATCGTCGGCGACATCGTTGGGTCGACCACTCCACTCGAAGATTGGGAGTACAAATGATCCTTCTGGACACCCACGTCCTGGTATGGATGGCGAGCGAACCTAAACAATTGTCCAAGCGGGCCCGTCAGGCAATCCGGGAGGCACGGCAGACGACGGGGGTTGCCGTCGCAACCATCACGCTGTGGGAACTGGCGTGGCTGGCCGAGAACGGTCGCATCCAGATTTCGGCCAGTGTGGAATCGTTCGTTCGTGAGACTGTCGCACGGGTAATCCTGAAGCCCCTTACCCCAGAGATTGCCGCTCTCGCTGTCCGGCTGCCAGCCACCTTTCCCAAGGACCCTGCAGACCGGTTGATAACCTCCACGGCCATGACAGAAGGCGCGCCGCTGGTCACGGCGGATGCACGAATCCGTCAATCCAGGCTAGTGCAGACTATCTGGTAGGATGCGATGCTGAAGTGGCATATCCCGAGCATACTCTCTACCCCTGTCTTACCTGGTTCACAGTAGAGATCACGCGTAGGAAATGCGGGTACAAGTCTGCGTTGCTTCTAGTGCAGCCCGGACCTGCCTTCCCATCTCGGAGAACGTCTTGCAGGCTCCTCTACCAGAATTACAGGTAGACTTCATGGGTAGGGATCGCAGGTAAGCGAAAGATTGCAGGCTGCCTTGAGAAGTGACGCAGCAGCAAAGGCATCGCTCATGGCTTTACGGCTTTGCCGAAGGCGCGGGAGAGCTTGACGAACACTACGACCAATCGTCCTCTACCTACGTTTCGCAAGTCATGGACAACACTTGCGGGTACGATCACCAGCGAGCCTGCCGGGGCATCGAGCTCACGGTCTCCGGCCAACACCGCAGCGTGTCCCTCAAGGATTACGAAAAGCTCGTCCTCAGTGGGATGCTGATGGCTCGGAGTGGCCTGCCCGCCTTCGTAGCAGAGGAGTTCTCCCCAGAGCTGAGCGCCTTCGAACAGTTTCTTGCGCACGCGTTTGTCTGCCTGGAACTCGATAAGTTCGGGCAGTCGAATCACTTGCGTGACCGTGACGCCGTAAGGAGCAAGTTGCGGCGCTGGTTCCGCATCGGCGACGCTGTCTTGAATGAGTGGATCTGTCATGGTCGCTCCCCTCTTTCCTGATTGGCGGGGCGTGGATCGTAATGTCTACACCCACCTTCGCACCCGCCCCTCTACTTCGGCTCAACTATCTTCCAATAGGACTCCTTGCGAATGGTCTTGCCATCTCTGAATTCCAAGAGGTCACAACCACGAACGTTGATCTTCTTTCCGTCTTTCGTTGTGCCTGTTAGCGTCCATCTGGACACGCCGTGATTATCTGAAGCCCAGTTTTCAACTTCCCCATAGTGCGCATCGGGAATGCCCTCGAAGCGCGTTGCCAATCCCTTCCGAACCTCTGCCTTGCCTACATAGCGCTGCCCCGAGGCTCGGAGCCGCGAGGCATCAGAAGCTCAGAATCGTCCGCAAAGAAATTCATCACGGCATCGAGGTTGTGAGCATTGCAACGCGGCAACAAATTGATTGAGTGTCTCAACCGTGACGGATCGTTGAGCCACCATTCTCGGTAAGCACATAAACGCCCCGATCGCCAGAACCGCACGCAACCTGGGTCGGCTGATTTTCATGTGTTCCTCCTGCACCGCCCGCGACTGTACCGAGCATCTATCCGAACTGAATCTCCGTCGGAACCTCGGGCGTCACAAGGGACGCGCCACCACCTCTTTCTGCCCGCTTCGATAATAACCCTGCTCCGCAAGAGTGGCTGCAGGCAGGACGAGAGAGCCGCTTCGGGCACGATAAGGGCCATGCCCAGCCCTTACCACCAGAAAAAGGAGAGAATCCACCCGTCTCCGGGAGGAGGGAGCGCTTAGAAGCAAGGTAGGCGCGGCGAGCACATCTTCACGGTGTCAACCTACCACCGATACAATAAGAACGACTGTATCGAGCGCCGTCCATTGTTTTGGCGCCGGGGCAACTCTCGATGACCCCTCGATGATCGAGAAACCTTTCACACTCTGCGAATCCGTCCCTCGAAGAACACCTCAACTGTGTGACTTCAATCACAGGCCCTACTTGTGGGGGGTTGTAAACTGCTGCCGAGAACACGACATATGAAACATTTGGGAAGGACAGCGCCTTTTCGTCGGCCCAGCGGCCAAGTCCTACCAAGCAGTGTCGCTGAAATCCATTATCTCCGTCTGGGTGGCGTCGACCAGTGGGCAATGATCCGCGGCGAAGACGTCGCAAATCCGCTCTTGATCATGCTGCATGGCGGACCGGGTTTCCCGGAGATGCGCCTTTTTCGAACCTTCAATGCGCCGCTCGAAAAGGACTTCACGGTCGTTTACTGGGAGCAGCGCGGCACCGGCAAATCCTTCGATCGCAAGATTCCCAAATCCTCCATGGCGGTCGAACAGTTCATTGCCGATCTCGACGAACTGGTCGATACAGTGCGCAAGCGCTTCGGGAAGGAAAAGGTCGCGATCTACGGACACTCCTGGGGTTCTGCCCTCGGCGTGCTCTATGCTGCACGTTTCACGCATAAAGTAGCGGCCTATGCCGGCGCGGGGCAGGTTGGCGACTGGCCGGCGAGCGAGGCCATTTGCTACCAGTTCACGCTGACGGAAGCGGAGCGCCGGGGGAACAGCAATGCCCTTCGGCAGCTTCGCGCCATCGGCCCACCCCCACACACCGGCCAAAGACAGATGGTGCAGGGCAAATGGCTGACGCACTTTCTTGGCATGGTGCGTGGCATGTCGATGTGGAGGCTTTCACGGATCCTTCTCAGTGGGCCGGAATCCTCAGTGTTCGATCTGCCCAATATTTTGCGCGGGACGCTGTTTTCCACTTACACGATGTGGGAGGAAATTTCGACGCTCAATCTCATTAAGGCTGCGCCGGCGCTTGCCATGCCAGTGTTCTTCTTTATCGGCCGCCACGACCATGTGATCGCCCCGGAAACCAGCGTCGCGTATTTTGACATGCTGAGCGCACCGTCTAAGAGGCTCATATGGTTTGAGGAGTCGGCGCACGAGCCGCCATTCGAGGAACCGGCAAGGTTCAACGCAGCGATGGTTGAGCTGGTGCGACCCGTCGCGGTAGGCGGTGCAATGCCAGCTCAATACTCCGACAACTAATCGACCGATTGCGAAAATTGAGCGGGCGAAAATGGTCGGGCCCGGGAGGTCGAACCTCTGACCTCTTCCGTGTCAACCTGCCACCGTAGGGAAAGATAAGCGCTTAGATCGTATCGCGCGTGCTCTCCACACTCTTATCAGGTTTCACAGGTAGAGATCATAGATAGGAAATGCAGGTAGCGCCCTCTCAAGCGACCGCCGCTCACAAATTCAGCGTCAGACTTATTGAGGTTTGATCCCCGCAGCGTTGATGATTCGCGCCGCACTCTCATTTTCGTTCAGAACGAAACTCGCGAACTGCGGCTGAGTCATGGTCAGGGGATCGGCCCCGTGCTTCGCAAGTCGCTCGAGCACATCGGGCGCAGCTAAGGCACGTGCAATGTCCTTCGCTAATTTGTCCACCACTCCGGCAGGAGTGCCAGCGGGCACCCAGACTCCGTACCAAATCGGGTAGTCGAAGCCAGAAACACCAGCCTCCGCGATCGTCGGGACCTCTGGCAGCAAGGACGAGCGCTGCTTAGTCGTCACGCCGAGCGCACGGAGATTGCCCGCACGGATATCGGCCAGTGCAAGGGGGATAGGTGCCATCATGTAAGCGGTTCGTCCTGCGACCGTGTTGGCGATCACGTTAGCGATCGCGTCGCCCGCTTGCGCTGGCACGTGTGCAGCCCTGGTGCCTGCCTCTAGATTGAACTTCTCAATCCCCAAGTGCGTCCCCGTGCCCACGCCGGTGGAGCCAAACTTCAGCCCACCGGGACTCGCCTTCGCTGCTGCAATGACCTCGCCAACCGTAGTGATGCCACACGACTTTCCTGCGACCAGCACGTAGGGCTGGCTGGTGAGCGGAGCGACCGGAATGAAATCCTTCAGCGGGTCATACGGTAGGGTCTTCACGAGCGCGGCGCTGTACGCCTGAACGCTGGTGTTGACCAGCAACGTGTAACCGTCAGCTGGTGACTTCGCAACAAGGCAGGGGGCTTCGGTACTTCCTTTGCCGGGGTGGTTCTCGACGGTCACGGGCTGGCCCCACAGTTCTGAGAGCTTCGGGCTGATGGCGCGGGCTACCACGTCAGGCCCACCGCCAGCCCCGAACGGCTCGATGATTCGCACGGGCCTAGTTGGGTAGTCTTGCGCGAACGTCACGCCGTTCGTGATGCAAGGCAGGAACAGCAACAGGAATCTCATGCGCCCTCGCCTCCTGAAAGCTCACAAGCCGTCCATGCACCGCGTAGGTTCGTTACCTTGGTTTTCTGCGGAAGATGTTCCGGAAGGTATCGAATGCTCTATCCTACGGGAATAATAACTCCTGAGTGGTCCAACGGATATGGCCGATGCCCTCGAGCGTCTGAAGGTTCTAATCGACTCATCCACCCCTATTGTGGTGATGGAAACGATTGAAGAGATGAGAGCGGTGCGTATGGTGCGAATCGCCTGCTCCTCGCTCAACTTGGCCACATTTGAGTGGAGCATTGCGAGCGGGTTGGCTCGTTGCGGCCAAGGCGCAGCGGAAGCGGCCTTTTCCTCAGCCGGATTTTCCGGCGGCCCCTACGAACCTCCGGACGACGCCAAGGCCCTCTACAACAGCCGTGATCCCGCGCAGATGCTGGGAAACCTGGAGGGCCTTACGCTCGAGGCAGCTTTCATTCTGAAAGACTTCCATCGCCACATGGACGATGCCGTGGTCGTTCGCCGCCTCCGTGACGTCGGCCAGAAGTTTTCAACGAATCGTCGCACCGTAATCATCACTGCTCCCAAGTTCACCGTTCCTCCCGAACTGGCAAGCTTGGTGGA
>Ga0187780_10004368_pt1 | contig 10609 bp, 8 predicted proteins | sample 1015_Q2_SP10_20__FD_132429 | JGI IMG/M metagenome (GOLD analysis project Ga0187780, IMG submission 132429) | Tropical peat soil microbial communities from peatlands in Department of Meta, Colombia - 1015_Q2_SP10_20_MG | ecosystem: Environmental > Terrestrial > Soil > Wetlands > Peat | place...
CGCGATGTACCGCTCGCGAGCCAGGCCGCGCTCGAGCGCGAGGACGTGCGCCGTGGCCACGTCCTCGACGGGGACGACGTTCATCCCGCCGCCGAGCGTCGCCGGCATGCGGCCCCGGAGCAGGTCGACGACGATCCTCCCGGTCGGCGTGGGCCGATGATCGCCGGGTCCGATCGGCGCGGTCGGCAGGACGGTGATGACCGGCACCAGCGCGCTCAGTGCCGCCCGCTCCTGGAGCAGCTTGGTGGCGTGGTACGTCGCGGCCTCCGGGTGCGGCGTCGCCCAGCTCGACTCGTCGACGGGCAGCGAATCGTACGCCGGCGCGAGCGCGGACGAGCTCGAGGTGACGACGCAGCGCTCCACACCGGCGATCCGCGCCGCCTCGAGCAGGCCCTCGGTACCGGCGACGTTGACCGCCTTGATGGTCGCGTGATCTCGCGGGGAGAAGGAGTACAGCGCGGCGGTGTGCACCACGTACCTGCAGCCGCGCAGCCCGTCCAGCAGCGCGGCGGGCGAGCCGAGATCGCCGCGCACCGCGGTCACCTCCGCGGGCAGCTCGGCGTCACCGCGGACGAGCGCGCGGACGCGGTACCCGCGGCGCAGCAGCGCGGTGAGCACATGCGAGCCGACGAAGCCGGTCGCGCCTGTGAGGAACACCTCGCCCTTCTCGGGCGCCGCGTCCGCCGAGGTCACGTCAGTTGAGCTGGGGCACCGTCCCGCGAGGCCGGAGGCTGTCGGTCGCGGCCCGCAGCGACTCGCGCAGCGACGCCGAGGTCGCGACCACGGCGGTCGGCTCGTAGCCGCAGTGCGCCATGCAGTTGCCGCAGCGCTCGTCGCGGCCGCGCCCGTACTTCTCCCACTCGGTCGTCTCGAGCAGCTCCTTGTACGACGACGCGTAGCCGTCGGACATCAGGTAGCAGGGCCGCTGCCAGCCGAGCACGGAGTAGCTGGGAATGCCCCACGCGGTGCAGCTGAAGTCGACCTTGCCCTCGAGGAAGTCGAGGAACAGCGGTGAGTGGTTGAGCCGCCACTTCCTGCGGCGGCCGTCCGAGAACGCCTCGCGGAAGAGGGCGTGCGTCTGCGCGACGTTCAACCAGTGGTCCTGATCGGGCGCCTTCTCGTACGCGAACCCGGGGGAGATCTGCATGCTGTCGACGCCGACCTCGTCGTTCAGGAAGTCGAGGACGCCGCGGATGGAGCTCGCGTCGTCCTGGTCGAAGAACGTGGTGTTGGTCGTCACGCGGAAGCCGCGGCGCTTGGCGGCCGCGATCGCCGCGATCGCCTTGTCGAACACGCCGGTGCGGCAGACCGATTCGTCGTGCCGCTCGCGGAGTCCGTCGATGTGGATCGAGAACGAGAAGTACGGCGAGGGCGTGAACAGGTCGAGCTTCTTCTCGAGCAGGATGGCGTTGGTGCAGAGGTACACGTACCGCTTGCGCGCGACGAGCGCGGCGACGATCTGATCGATCTCCTTGTGTACCAGGGGTTCGCCGCCGGCGATCGAGACCATCGGTGCGCCGCACTCCTCGACCGCGTCGATGCACTGCTGCACGGACAGGCGGCGCTGCAGGATGCTGTCCGGATGCTGGATCTTGCCGCAGCCCGCGCAGGCGAGGTTGCACTGGTACAGCGGTTCGAGCTGGAGCACCAGGGCGAATTTCTCGTTGCGCCGCAGCCGCTGCTTCGCGACGTACGTCCCGACCCTCATCGCCTGTCGAAGTGGCACCGCCATGGCTCGCTCCTTTCTCTCGTGTTCCAGCTTACGTCCGCGCGACGAGCACACGCTCGGCCTCGCGTTCTGCAGCCACCGTTTCGCCACCTGCCAGGGCGAGCGTGGGGAAGACGTGACGATAGAGGTGGTAGTTGATGTAGAAGTCGCCGGGGAAGCCGGTGCCGGTGTGCTCGGCCTCGTCCCAGGTGCCGCCGTGCTGCCGCGCGAGGAGGAAGTCCCGGCCCCGCGCGCATGCCGGATCGGCCCCCTGGCCCGCGAGCTGCATGGTCAGCATCGCCCACGCGGTCTGCGACGGCGTGCTGGTCCCGACGCCGGCGAATGACTCGTCGACGTAGGAATGGCAGGTCTCTCCCCACCCGCCGTCGGGGTTCTGCACGGTCCGCAGCCATGCGACCGCTCTGCGCACCATGTCGTCGCCGGCGCCGATCGCGGCGAGCGCGCTCACGACGCACCACGTCCCGTAGATGTGGTTGACGCCCCAGCGTCCGAACCACGATCCCCAGGGACGCTGCGTCTGGCGCAGATACGTGAGCCCGGATCGCACGTCCGCGTCATCGGTGCCGGCACCCACCGCGGCGAGCATCTCGACGACGTGCGCGGTGACGTCCTCGCTCGGCGGATCGAGCATCGCCCCGAAGTCGGCGAACGGAAGCCGGTACACGACCTGGCGTGTGTTGTCCTTGTCGAAGGCCGCCCATGCCCCATTGCTCGAACGCATGGCGCGGCACCAGCTCACCGCCTCGGCGACCGGTGCCGCGACGCGCGCCGGGTCTGCGGACTCGAGGAGTGCGAGCACCACGACCGCCGTGTCGTCGACGTCCGGATAGATGTCGTTGTCGAACTCGAAGGCCCAGCCGCCGCAGCGGTCGAGCGGCACCTTCACCTGCCAGTCGCCGCCGCCGTGGATCTGCTCGGCGAGCATCCAGTCGACGGCGGAGCGCATCGACGGATGGTCCCGCGGCACGCCCGCCCTGCGCAGCGCGAGCATGGCCCAGGCTGTGTCCCAGACGGGTGACATGCAGGCCTGCAGGCGCCAGCCGCCCTCGTCCTCGAGCGCGAAGCGGCGCAAACCGTCGAGGCCGCGCCGCATCACCGGGTGGTCGAGCCCCATGCCCTCGAGGTTGAGCGCGATCAGCGAGTACACCCAGGGTGGCTGGATGCCGCCCCAGCTCCCGTCCGCCTCCTGCCGCTCGGTGATCCAGTCGACCAGGCGGCGGCGCGACGCCGCGCGGCCGGGCTGGCGGGGCAGCCGCTCGTACAGCTTCTGGAGGTGATCGAGCCAAAGGAACGGCCCGGATCCCTGCACACGATGCAGGCGGGCGCCGCTGCCGGGAGCGATCAGCTCGTTGACGCTGACCCCCAGGTCGCGCACCGGGCGGCGGGAGATCACGATCAGCAGCGGCGCAACCGTGCCGCGTGCCCAGCAGGCGAAGTCGTAGAGGTTGAGCGGCGCCCAGGCGGGGAGGTGCACCAGTTCCGGGGGCATGCTCGGCACGCCGTCCCAGGGGTAGACGCCGAACAGGGCCAGCCAGATCTTGGTGAAGACGCGCGCCTCGGCGACACCGCCCTGGTCGAGGATTGCGCGCAGGGCCCGCCGCAGTGGCGGCTGGTCCGCGTCGACGCCGAGGACGCGCAGCGCGACGTACGCCTCGATGGTTGAGCTCAGGTCGCCGGGAGCGTCGTGGTAGAGACCCCAGGTCGCGTCGTCGCGCTGCGTCGCGAGGATGTGCCGGATCGCGCCCTCGCGGATGTCGTCATGCGGCACCCCGAGAAAGCGCAGCAGCAGGACGTGCTCCGCGGTCATCGTGACGTTGGTCTCGAGCTCGCCGCTCCACCAGCCGGCACGGTCCTGGTCGGCGAGCAGCCAGTCGACGGCGGCGCGCAGGGGTTCAGAGGGCACCGGCCGCCTCCAGCGCCGCGCCGTTATTCCGCGCTGCGGGCGACGCCCACGATGCCGCGCTCCGCATCAGCATCCCGGCCGCGGTCCTCCCGCTTCGCACCGCCGATTCGATGGTCGCCGGCCACCCCGTGTCGGTCCAGGCGCCCGCGATCACCAGGTTGGAGAGGCGGGTCGTCGCTCCGGGACGGTGCATCCCGGGTGCCGGGATGAAGGTCGCCTCGGGGTCCCGCGTTGCGGCACCTCGCAGCAGGCGCGCCCGGCCCGCCTCGGGAAGCACCGACGCCAGCGCGTCCCGGCCCAGCTCGACAAGCTCGCGTTCGGGGCGCTGCACCAGCGTGTCGGCGGCGCTCAGGCTGCAGCACACGTAGCCGGGAGCCTTCTCGAACACCCACTGCACCGGCGAATCGAGGAGGGCTGCGAAGTCACAGCCGAGCACCGGCCGGTCGTACCAGAGATGCACGTCGACGATCGGCATCGCCTCGAAGGCGTCGAGACCCTCGACGCCGTAGGCGGGTGCGTCCTCGAGGATCGCTCCGAGGCGGCGGGGCGGGACGGCGATCACGCACGCGTCGCACGCGGCGCCGGTGCCGCCGCTGAGCTTCACACCGGTCACGCGCTCCCCGTCGCGATGGAGCCCGACGACCGCCTGGCGCAGGCGCACCGAGTCGAGCCGCCCCGCGGCGGCCTCGGCGAGGCGGGCGAGCGGAACCTTCAGGTATGCGATGCGCGCGGCGTCGCGGTCGCCGAGAAACGCGGTCCGGATGACGAACAATCCCATCGCGGCGGACACGCGGTGCAGCGGCGCGTTGAGCGCGGGCACCAGGAACGGCTCCCAGAATGCCCGGAGCGCGCGGGCGCCCTGATGGTGGCGCCGCAGCCACGTGAGCATGTCGCCCGCCGGGGCCGTATCGCGGCGAGCCGCGAGAAGCGCGCTGCCCACCTGTAGGCGGTCGAGCCCGCCGAGGTGCGGATAGCGGGCGAACCCGGTCATCAGGTGCATCGGCGCCGGCAGGTCCGATGCGCGCAGATGCGCCGGCGGACGGTGCCGCGAGAGCACCGTCACCTCGAAGCGTTCCTGGATGTACAGGTCGTCGCTGAGCCCGAGCTCGGCGATGAGCTCGAGGGTCGCGGTGCAGCATGCGAGCACGACGTGCTGGCCGCAGTCCACCTCGTGTCCCTCCACCTCGAACGACGTGGTCTTGCCGCCGAGCAGCCGAGAACGCTCGTAGAGGTCGACGCGCCAACCGCGCCGGGCGAGCGCAAGAGCCGCCGTGAGGCCGGCAAGCCCCGCGCCGACAACGGCGACGCGCGGTTCGTGTCTCATACCGCGGCCAGCCACGACTTGGCCATGACGCTGAGCTTCGCCGCCTTGGAGAGACGGGCACGGCCGCGCAGCGGCAGCTCCGGTGACGCCTCGATGCGGTCGAGGATGCCGAGGTAGATGCCGGCCATGGTTCGCACGCACACGGCCGGTTGCTTGGGGATCGACTCGGTGACGCGGATGCCGGCGGCGTGCAGCTGCCGCGCGCGCGCCACCTGCATGGCGACGAACGCGTGCCATCCGGGTGCGACCCGTCCCTCGAGCACGTCGGACTCGCTGATGCCGAACCGCGCCATCTCATCGGCGGGCAGGTAGATGCGGCCGCGGTCGGCGTCCTCGCGCACGTCGCGCAGGATGTTGATCAGCTGCAGCGCGACACCGAGCTGGTCGGCATGCTGCAGCGCGACGGAGTCGCGAAAACCGAATATCCGCACGCACATCCTGCCCACCACCGACGCGACGAGGTTCGCGTAGGTGCACAGCTCGTCCCACGTCTGATAGCGCGTCCTTGTGAGGTCCATCTCGACCCCGTCGATGAGCATGTCGAGCTCCTCGATCGGGATCGCGTGCCGGCGCATCGCCACGGCGAGCAGTCCCATCACGGGGTCCGTGCTGTCCCCGGGGCGGGTTTCACGAAGACGGCGGCGATGGTGGGCGAGACGCGCGTCACGCGACGCGCGTCCGTCGAGGTCGGCGTCGTCGTCCACCTGGCGCGCGAAGCAGTACAGCGAGTAGATCGCGATGCGCTGCGGGCGTGGCAGCGCGATGAACCCCCAGTAGAAGTTGGCCGCCTCGCGGCGTGCCATGTCCTCGCAGTAGCGCTCGGAGGCGCGCATGCCGGGCAGGGTCACCGTGTCAAGCATGCCGGTCCCCGGTGTCCGCGACGGCACGGACCGGTTGTACCTGTGCGGTTCCGCGGCGCACGCCGCGGGCCAGCGCCGCCGTGACGATGCGCAGCCGCGCGGGTGTCTCGACCACGGGACGATGCGTTGCCGTCCGGTATCCGCACGCGGCGACGGCCTCGAGGATCGCCTCGCCTCCGAGACGGTAGAGGGCGAGCTGCACACGGAGCCGCGGAGGCGCGAGCGTCTCCAGCTCGAGGCCGGAGGCGAGCAGTCCTCGCGCGCGCTCGCACATGAGCCGCACCGCGCCGTCGGTGCCGTGCTCGCGGATCTCGCACTGCAGCAGATAGGTGCGCCCGAGGCGCGCGTCCACACCCACGTCCTGGGCGAAGTTCGCGAGCTGCAGCCCGATGCAGACGTCGTCGCTGAGTCCCACGGCGGCGGGATCGCCGATGCCGAAGACGCGCAGCACCATGCGACCGACCGGGGCCGCGGAATGCGTGCAGTACGCGCGCAGCGCCGGCCAGTCCTCGTAGGTGGCGACGCGCTGGTCCTGCAGGTTCGCGTCGACCAGGTCGAGGAACGGCTGCGCGTCCAGACCGGTGCGCCTCGCGGTGTCGGCGAGGGCCACGAGCACCGGGTGAGTCCGCTCCCCGTGCTCGAAGCTCTCGGCGACGTCGTCGCGCCAGCGAGTGAGCCGCCGCACAGCGAGCTCCTGGTCCCCGCTCTCGTCACCGAGGTCGTCGGTGTACCGGCAGAAGGCGTACACGCGAGTCAGGTCCCGGCGCAGCGACCGCGGCGAAAGGCGCGACGCGACGGTGAAGTTCTCATAGTGCCGCACCGACTCGCGGCAGTACGCGTCAGCGGCTTCGAGACCGATCGCGGCGGCCGCCATCTACAGCGCCCGCCCGCGCACGGGGATCAGGCGCGCTTCGCCGTGCAGCCCGGCAACGCGATCCGCGCCGACGCAGAACATCGCGAGTCGCAGCTCCTCGAGGATCACGGCGACGGAGTCGTCGAGCGCGTCGTCACCGTCGGCCGCCGCGCGCAGCAGGACGCCCGCGATGCCGACCGAGTCGGCGCCGAGCGCCAGCGCTTTGGCGATGTCGATCCCGTCGCGCACGCCGCCGCTTGCGATGAGCATCCCGTCAGGCGCGGCGCGCCGCGCCCGGATCAGCGCCTCGACCGTCGGGATGCCCCAGCCGGCGAACGCGGCCGCAACCCGCGCGCGCACCGGGTTGCTGATCCGGTGGCGTTCCACCTCGCTCCAGGACGTGCCGCCCGCTCCCGCAACATCCACCGCCGCGACACCGGCGTCGAACAGGCGAGCGACCAGGTCGTCGGAGACGCCCCAGCCGACCTCCTTCACGATCACCGGCGCGCCGAGCCGTTTGCACACCGTCTCGATCCGCGCGAGGAGCCCGCGGAACACCGTGTTCCCGTCGGGCTGCAGCGCCTCCTGGAGCGGATTGAGGTGCAGCACGAGCGCGTCGGCGCGGAGCAGCTCGAGCAGGTGCGCGCACGCCCCGGCGTCGACACCGAGGTTGAGCTGCACCGCGCCCAGGTTGGCGAGGAGCGGCACGTCGGGCGCGACGTCGCGCACATCGAAGGTCGGCAGCACGTCGGGCTGCTCGAGCAGCACGCGGCACGACCCGAGCCCCATCGCCAGGCCGTGTTGCTGCGCGACTCTGGCGAGGCGGCGATTGATGACGCGGGCCTGCTCCGTCCCTCCGGTCATGCACGAGAGGAGCAGCGGTGCGTCGACCGGACGTCCGAGGAACACGGTGCGGAGGTCGACGTCCTCGAGATCGATCTCGGGGAGTCCTCGATGCACGAAACGCCAGTCGTCGAAGCCCGTCTCGACTCCCTTGGCGGCGACGTCCTCGCTGATGTTGATGCGCAGGTGGTCATCCTTGCGGGATGCCGTTCGCGCGCCGGGGTTCGTGTCGGGGCTCGCGCTAGCGGTTGCGTTCAGCAACATGGATCGCGAGATCCGCGAAGTCGGTGATCGCCTCGTCGCCGATCCCCGCCAGAGCCGCGACTGCGTCGCGGGCGAGCACCATCGGAACCCCCGCGGTGAGCGCCGGCCCGCCGAGCTCATCGAGGAGCCCACGCAGCCGGAACTCCGCCCCGGGCTCGCGATCGCCAAAGAGCCTGCGCAGCTCGCGCCGCCGAACCGGTGTCGCCACCTCGTACGCGGCGACGACCGGGTAGGTGAGCTTGCGCCGCCGCAGATCACCGCTTCGCCCCTTGCCCGTGAGCTCGGGATCGCCCCAGGTGCCGAGCCAGTCGTCGCGCACCTGGAAGGCCAGCCCGAGGAGCCGGCCCGCCGCGTCGAAGCGCCGCGCTACGGCGCGCGGCGCGCCCGCCAGCAGCGCGCCGGCGGCCATCGCCGCGCCGATGAGGGCACCGGTCTTCATCGTCGCCAGGCGGAGGTAGGTCGCCTGGGGCGCGCCCGGCCTGCCTTCCAGGGAGAGGTCGAGACACTGCCCCTCCACGACCTGCACCACCGCGGCGCTGAGCGCGTGGGCCGCGCGCATCCGGCGTGCCGGCCGCGGACCGGGCGCGAGCAGTGTGGCGAGCGCTGCCGCGAACATGCCGTCACCGGCGTTGATTCCCTGCTCGCTCCCCCAGACCGCCCACACCGCGGGGCGGTGCCGGCGCATCTGATCGTTGTCCTGGATGTCGTCGTGGATGAGCGTGAAGTTGTGGATCAGCTCGACCGAGACGGCGGCGGGCAGCGCCCACTCGGGGTCGCCGCCGAGCGCCTCGCACGCCCAGAGCGTCAGCGCCGGGCGGATGCGCTTGCCGGCGGGGACGTTCGCAGGACGGCCGTCGACGTCGGTCCATCCGAGGTGGTACGCGCTCATCTGGCGGAGCAGCCCTCGCATCCGGGGCGCCGCGCCGCGAAGGCCGGTATCGAGGAGTTCGACGTGCCGGTCGAGCAAGGCCGGCTGAGCCTCGAGTTGAACCGGCGCGTCGATCTTGAGAATGCGTTCCGCCAATTGGCCTCCCCTGCAAGGAAGCTTGCTACGCCGTAATGGTTTCCAAATGGTAACCAAGGGGGTTCGACCGCGGCAAGCGAGGCCGCCGATCCCGGTTGCGGGGCGCTGCTAGTCGCCGGCGTCGGCAGCCGGCAGCGTGACGCTGAACTCCGTGCCCTTGCGCGGCTCCGACGTCACCGTCACCGAACCGCCGTGCGCCTCGACGACGTGGCGGACGATGGCGAGGCCGAGACCCGATCCCTCGCCGTCGCGCTGCCGGGAGCTGTCGGCCTTCCAGAAGCGCTCGTAGATCCTGGGTAGGTCGGCGGGGGTGATGCCGACTCCGGTGTCGCGGCAGCGGAGCACCACCGTGCCCCGCTCGCCAGAAGCGGCGCTGATCTCGATCCGGCCGCCCTGAGGCGTGAACTTGATCGCGTTGTGGGCGAGGTTGCGCAGCACCTGCCCGAGGTGTGACAAGTCGCCGACCAGGTCGGGCGTCCCCGGCTCCACCATCACCTCGAGCGCCACGCCCTTGGCCTCGGCGAGGGGGCGCAGGCGGTCGAGGCTGCCCATCAGCCTGGTGATCGGCACACGCTCGCGCGCCATTGGCCGCAGGCCGGACTCGACGGTGCTGAGCTCTAGGAGCTCCTCGACCATCTGCGCCATGTGGGCCGCCTCCTGGCCGATGCGCCGCACGAAGTCCGCCGCGGCATCCGGGTCGTCGAGACCGCCGTTTGCGAGGGTCTCGGCGATCAGCTGCACCGCCGTGATCGGAGTGCGCAGCTCGTGCGAGACGTTGCTGACAAAGTCGCGCCGAACTCGCTCGAGGTGATGCACGCGCGTTTCGTCACGCACCACGAGGATGGTCGCCACCTCACCGTCGAGCGCGACCGCTCTGGCGTTGAAGTCGCGATCGTGCAGCGTGATCGCACGCTCCTCGACGCGGCCGCTCTGGCGAGCCGCCTCGATGAGGCGGATGAGCCGGTAGTCGACCGCGCCCGCCACGAATGCCGATCCCTCCTCGAGGTCGAGGCTCAGCAGACGCCGCGCGGGCTCGTTGGCGAGCACCACCCGCCCCTCGGCGTCCAGCCCGATGATCCCCGGGTCGAGCAGCCGGCCGACCGCCCGCAGCACAGCGATGCCGTCCGCGGCGGGGAGCGTGCCGGTCGCCTCGATCGCCTCCACCCAGGCGAGTATATGCTCGGTGCATGGCGCCTACCGCAGCCAAGCGCGTCCTCGTCGTCGAGGATGAGGATGCCATCCGTGAGACGCTGCGCTACAACCTCACGCGCGAGGGCTACAGCGTCATCGAGGCGACGAGCGGTCCGGACGCGCTGACCCAGGCGCGAGCCGAGCATCCCGACTTGATCCTGCTCGACGTGATGCTGCCCGGTCTCTCCGGCCTCGAGGTGTGCCGCGTGCTGCGCCAGGAATCGTCCATCCCCATCCTCATGCTCACCGCCAAGGTCAGCGAGGTGGACAAGGTGGTCGGGCTCCAGCTCGGCGCCGACGACTACGTGACCAAGCCCTTCTCCTTCAACGAGCTGCTGGCTCGCATCACCGCCCTGCTGCGGCGCTCCGAGATGAGCGGGCGCCCCTCCGGGGCTCCGGAGGTGGAGGAGTTCGACGGCTTCCGGATCGATCGCGCAGCCCGGACCGTCCACATGGACGGTGCCGAGCTCCGCCTCGCCCCCAAGGAGTTCGACCTGCTGTCGCTGCTCCTGCGCAACCCAGGACGGGTCCTCTCACGGCAGGCGATCATCGCCGCGGTGTGGGGCAGCCGCTTCTACGGTGACCCCAAGACGGTCGACGTCCACGTGCGCTGGCTTC
>Ga0187780_10004369_pt1 | contig 10608 bp, 13 predicted proteins | sample 1015_Q2_SP10_20__FD_132429 | JGI IMG/M metagenome (GOLD analysis project Ga0187780, IMG submission 132429) | Tropical peat soil microbial communities from peatlands in Department of Meta, Colombia - 1015_Q2_SP10_20_MG | ecosystem: Environmental > Terrestrial > Soil > Wetlands > Peat | place...
TCGCCATGGAGAAGCCGGCAGCGATCGCCACCCAATTCACTGCCGCGCTCGCAGCCTCACCTCCCTGGGCCAAGACCGGTAGGGCGAAGCACAGAACCGCCATCGCCATGAAGATATAGCTAAGCGTCCTACGCATAGGGTGTTTACTCTCCTTGTATGAATTGGCGCTTTCTGAAGCGCCCGCTTCGCCGCCAGTGGGTGGTTGACGTCAACCCTTACAGACGCCCTCACGCTAGACGACGAAAATCGATGGGACCGGTAGCCGGTGCTCGCGACGCCGACCACCCATCCTCAATGCTCTACCGCTACTGCTCCCTGCAAATAGATCATGGCCAGCAGCACAAACACGTAGGCCTGAATGAACGATACAAACATGTGCAGTCCCATGAACGGAATCGGCAGTCCCAGCGGAATGAGCGAAAAAAAGACCATGCTAACCATGTCCCCGGCGAACATGTTGGCGTACAAGCGGACAGTGAGAGACAGCAGGCGTGCCAAGTGGCTCACGATTTCAATCGGCACCATCAAAAGCGCCAGGGCCGGCATCGGTCCGGCAAAATGTTTCAAGTAATGCCAGAGACCCTGTCTCCGTATTCCCCAGGTGTGGTAATAAAGGAAGGTCAAAATCGCACAGCCGAGCGGCACCACCGCCGATCCCGTCGGCGAGTCGAACCCCGGTATCAACCCCATGAGATTCGAGCACAGAATGAAAAGACCAAGCGCCGTCAAGTAGGGCGCGAAGCTCTCGCTGCCGTGTCCGATGACTTCGTGGGCCTGCCCGGAGATAAACCCGTGGGCTTCCTCGAAGATATGTTGCAGAGCTCGCGGATGGTCCACCGAAAGGCGACTGCGGGTAACGAGAAACAGGAGAATCAGGAACAGGACAACCAGCAGTTCCATGGAGACGGCATTGCTGATCGGGGCTTGGGGATGTTCCGGGGTGATACGCAGGGCTCCGAGCAGCCTCGTCACCGGACCCGCAAACCAATGATTGAGAAGCGCGGTGAACCAGAGTTGTTCGGGCATAAACCTGTTCCGGCGATTCGCTCCCAGTCGCTTGCCGTCGAGAATTGAAGGGATCAAGCCCCGCGTGCGAAGGAGGCGTACAACTCATACCCGGCCTCGCAGGCAATTCCCGCAACGGGCAAGAACAAGCCCGCCAGCAACCCATACAGGCTCGCGGGGGAAAAACTGAATATAACATAGCCGCCTAGAGCCATCAAAAGATAGCGGAAGAGGAAACGGCCCACCACGCCGCGGCTGGAGGTCGGCTGGCCGGTCGAGGTCACCCGGTCCGCCAAGGCGGATACCACTCGCTCGAGCCAATGAAAATTCAGGTACGCAATCGCCGAACCAAAGGCAAATCCGATAGCCGTCCGCCAGCCAAAGCGTAGCCACGAGACACCGGTGAACAGGAGGGCGAGGCAGATCATAAAGCGCGGAATCCGCCTGGCCGCCCCGTCATACAGGGACTCGCCTTTCCCGGACACCGCAGCCTTCATGCGATCCCACAATCGGCAAGAGGACGGGACAGCCTGGCACGACTGCGAGCCGATGAAATTCCGTATTTTTCTTCGAGAAACTGCTGCAGCCGCGTCGGCAAGGTTTCCGCGAGTTCTTGCCAGGTGAGGATCTTCAATTCGAGGCGCAGGCTGGTGATTCGCACCGATCGCATGATGGCATACCAGGCTTCGATCAGATCCGGGCGCCGAGCGTCGACCATGACGCAAAAGGAGCACTGATTCGCATAGGCCGCCAAAACATTGCGCAGCAGTTGATAGGAAAGGTAGCGCTGGCCATCTCTCGGCAATTCATGCTGGTGAAACACCTGCGCAAAATCGCGATACCCTTCGACGAGTTCGGGTCCAGCCGACTGGAAGTCGGTCTCGGTGAGCTTGGCCTCGACCAGCAGGCTACCCAAGCGCATGTCAACTTCGGTGCGATCGGCATGTCCGTTCGCCAACGGGACCTTGGCTTTGACACCAAATTCGGGAATGCCCGGGACCAGGACCCCGAGCTGGTCGAAGATCCGCGGCTTCTTGAGTGTGCCCGGATAACAAAAGACGTTCATCAAGAGCGCATCGGAGCTGTTCGAGGAGTCAAGCTCCCGCCAGCATCGGTCTTCTCGAGGCAGGGCGCCGCGAGCTTGGGCATGAACTTTGTTCAGGCGGATCGACCAGCTTTCCCGACCCAGAATCCTGGCGTAGGTTTGCGGAAGAAAGTTACCGTGAGTCTTGCCATCTTCGCGAGGCAGATAGCAAACGACGGGGGGATCTCCATAGCTTTCGCGGCTGAGCAGGCCATGGGTGGCGGCGTAGCGTCGGTTGCGAGCGCTCAATTCGTGGCGTAACTCGGCTGCGTAGGAAAACGAACCCAGTTTCTCGCTGGAAGTAGCCACCCGATCAGCATACAACAACCTGCTTCGCTGATTGCCCTGGCGGGATGAAGTCTGGGCTATCTAAAATCCATCGAGCTGACCAGACGAATCAGTTCCACAAAGCCGGCGACAATGCCGAGGATCAGTCCCACCAGATACAACCAGCGGGTATGTAACCAGTGATCGAGCGCCAGGCCTAACAGCCATCCGGCAACCGTTGCCGCCGGGAAAATGAACGCGATTTGGCTATAGCGGCCAAGTTGCATCCAGAAGTTATTCTTGCTGGAGTTCTTGTTGGAAGAGTTTTCCGCCATACGCTGTTGAGACGGCGAGCGCTTTCTGCTGGAAGAGGCGATCGCTAGAGCCTTCTACAGCTCTCGCCGACCCTCAATCGACTTCAACATGGTGATCTCATCCGCGTACTCGATATCGCTGCCGACGGGAATGCCCATCGCGATGCGAGTCAGCTTCAGCCCGGCACGCCGTAACTGCCCGGTGAGATAAGTCGCCGTCGCTTCACCCTCTACCGTAGGATTGGTCGCGAGAATCACCTCGTCGACTTCGCCATTCTCCACCCGCTGCGTAAGGTTCGAAACTCGCAACTGTTCCGGTCCAACTCCGTGCACCGGCGATATCGAACCGTGGAGCACGTGATAGACCCCATGGAAATGTTTGGTCTTTTCGATGGCGGCGATATTGGTCGGCTCTTCCACCACGCAAACCACTCTACGGTTGCGGGTCGGACTGCTGCAATAGAGGCAGGGATCAATATCCGTAATGTTGTTGCACAGCGAACACAGCCTCAGGCTGGCCTTCACCTCACGTACCGCCGAGGCCAGCGCCTCAGCATCGGCTGCACTAGACCGCAAGATATGGAAGGCCAAGCGCTGGGCTGTTTTGCCGCCAACTCCCGGCAACTTCTTCAGTTCCTCAATTAACCGCGCCATGGGCTCGGCAAACCGGCTCATTACGTCCTCGATAATCCTCCGGCCACGGTTTCCTCCCGTGCCGGGCAGCGACCGAGAATCAGAAAGTGGGGAGAGTTACAAGCTACCTACAATCCCTGGATCCCCAGCCCACCCAGCATTCCGCCTACGGTGGATTGCATCGCCTCATCGACCTTGCGGCCGGCGCTGTTCATAGCCGCCATCACCAAATCCTGCAACATTTCCAAATCTCCGCTCTTGGCCGTCTCCGGGTCGATCTTCAGACTCAGCACCTGCTTGCGGCCGTCCATCTTCACCACTACGCTGCCGCCTCCCGAGGAGCCTTCGACCACGGTCTCCTCTAGCTTGCGTTGCAGAACTTCGTACTGCCGCTTGGCCTGTGACATCAGTTCTTGCAGATTGAATCCGCCCATTTCGGACCTCACCGTGCCATTTGAGATGCCCGCGATCGCCAGGTTCGTCGGCGCGGGCAAAGTTGGGCAGGGCAATTTCTTCCTGCCGTTTTGCTATCGCTTGTCGCGGTAATCAATCACCGTTCGGATCTCCGCGCCAAACTTCTCTTTCATTCTCTGCACGATCGGATTTTGGTCCACCCGGCTGCGTCCTCCACTCCCATTGGAGGAGGAACGGCCGGGAGTAAGCTGGCGCGCCGATTCGCCCGCAATGACCTTGAGCGTCAAGGCCCGGCCGGCCGTACGGCTGGCGGCTCCGACGATCATGCGCTTGGCCTCCGCGCTGAGCGACATATCGATGACCTTCGCCGAGGCTGGCACTCGGATCACCAGTTCGCTTCCTTCGAGGCGCCAAGCCCCGCCGTCGAGCAGCGAGCTCAGCATGCGATGGCCGCCACTCTCCAAGGCATCAAGGACTCCCTGCCGCAAATCCGCAGACGTCGGAGTACCGGTCTCAGGGGCTTCTGGCTGATCCCACGCTTCCGGCGGGCTCGATGCGAGTACGGCGGCGGGCGCCACTGAACCCATGACCACCGAAGCGGTGCTTGTGGCCGCAGGTGGGCGCGGCGGGGAAAGGGCTGTCGGGTCGGCCGAAAGCTTACCCTTTCGCGCCGAATCGGAAGCAAACGGCGAGCTGGCCGCGGACGGTTCGGATCTCCTCGTATCGGGAACCACCGAGGGTTTGGCCGGGGAGCTCAAACCGCGGGCTCCGGGCCCGGCTTCACTGAGCAATTGTTCAATCGGTAGCAGTCGCTGGGCGTGCGTCATCTTAAGCAGGCCTAATTCCAGGTGAAAACGCTGCTCCGGCCGATATCCCAACTCGCTATGGGTGCGCAACATGATTTGCAGATGCCGCGCCAACTCCTCCTCGGTAAACAATTCGGCCACCCGCGCTACCCTCCGGCGCTCGTCGCTAGAAACTTGCAGCAGGGAAGAGTCGGCACCGGCAACCTTGGCCACCGTGGCATTCCGCAGGAAGCGCACCATCTGGCGGGCGAAGTGCAGGGGGCTGTGGCCCTCGCTGAGCAGGGCATCCACCCGCCGCAATACCTCTTCGCTCGAATTTCGCGCCACCGCCTGCATGACCTCATCGAGAACTTCGGATGGCACCGCCCCCACCAACGACCGGATGGTCTCCGCCGTCAGGCGTCCGCTGGCAAAGGGAATGGCTTGATCGAGAATGGACAAAGCATCGCGCATCGACCCGTCGCCAGCTTCCGCCAGAAGGGCCAGAGCATCTTCTTCGGCTGCGATGTTTTCCTGGTCGGCAATCTTGCGCAGTTGGCCTAAGACCTCGTTAAAGCGCACGGTGCGGAAGCTGAAATGCTGGCACCGAGAGCGAATGGTCTGCGGTATGTCCTCTGGCTGAGTCGTCGCCAACATGAAAACGACATGATCCGGAGGTTCCTCCAAGGTCTTGAGCAAGGCGTTAAAGGCTGCATCGGTGATCTGGTGGGCTTCGTCGAGAATATAGATTTTGAAGCGATCGCGCGCGGGGCGATAGCGGGTCGCCTCGCGCAGTTCGCGAATCTCATCGATGCCCCGGTTGGTGGCAGCATCGATCTCGATTACGTCCACGGAATTCCCCGCTCGAATCTCCGTGCAGGAGTCGCAAATCCCACAAGGTTCCGGCACCGGCCGGTCGGAAGAGCGGCAGTTCAATGCCATGGCGAGCAGCCGGGCCACCGTGGTTTTCCCGATCCCCCGGTGCCCGCTGAAAATGTAGCCATGGGCGGTTCGACCCTGCTCGATCGCATTTTTCAGGGTACGGGTAACATGTTCCTGCCCTATGACTTCGGAGAATTTCTGCGGACGATACTTGCGCGCCAGAACCTGGTAGCTCACGGAGATTTGATTATACGCGATACCGGCGAGCGTCGCGCTGCCGGAAAGGCCCCCGAAAGCATCACGAGCGGCGACGAAATCCTTGCGAGATGAGGGCTCTAGCGGGTAGGCTCAGATGGTTCGTGCCCGAAGGGAGGGGACCTGTGCAACTTAAGCTCAGTACGCGAACCGTCGATGGCGTTGTGATTGTCGACAGCGCCGGCCGTATTGTCTTTGGCGAAGAATCGGCTTATTTGCGCGACACGGTGAAAAAGCTCGCCGCGGAAAAAAACAACCTGGTTCTCAATCTATCCGGAGTGGACTACATCGATAGCGGAGGGCTGGGGACGCTGGTCGCGCTCTATACCACGGCTCGCAATCAGGGCGTCTCCATCAAACTTGCCAATCTTACTCGGAATGTCGGTGACTTGCTGCAGGTCACAAAACTGGTAACCGTCTTCGACGTATATGACAGCGAGCAACAGGCGGCAGATTCCTTCCGCAACAACGCTGCCGCATGAGATTTAGCCGGGGGCGGTGCCGGAACTCTCGGCGGGAGGCGCTGATCCCTCCTTTTTCTCACCTGTCCTTTAGGGCCTTGGGCCCGCGAAAATTCATGAAAATCGGCCAGAGCCGAACAACACTGCTGAACACACTGGTTTGGTCCGCCACGGCAAGGGCCACTAGAATTCACAGCGGCTGAGTGCGGCGAGATCGAGAACACAGTGGAGAAGGTGAGGCTGTTCACCTGTCTGATCCGGAGCGTGCGTGATAGAGCGAATGAATGGTGCGTTGTCTCTCCCCCTGTGGGAGCGGCGATAGCCCGAGACCCTGCTTAATGTAATCTCTGGCATGCTCTCCGCTCCCCGCCAGGAGGAAGGTATGTCTTATAGCATAGCCGGAATTGACGTGCACAAGAAGAAGCTGGCCGTGGTTGTGGCCGATCTCGAAGTAGGAGGCGAATACCAATTCGAGCGGCGCTGGTACGGAAGCCATCCAGAGCAGTTCCGAGCATTGGCGGAATGGTTGATCGAGCAGCAGGTCGAGGAAGTGGTGATGGAATCTACCGCGCAATACTGGAAACCGGTATGGGATGCGCTGGAGCGCTACTGGAAGCCGATCTGCCAGAGGCGGGAAGATGCCGGGCCGAAGTCCGGAACCCTGCATCTGGCACAAGCCTTGTCCAATCGTGGCCGGCGCGGTCGCAAGAAGGATTTCGTAGATGCCGAACGTCTGATCAAGCGTCTGGTATCCCAGGAGCTGACCTTAAGCTTCGTGCCGAACAGCGAACAACGCCTCTGGCGAACGGTGACGCGCACCCGGTACCAACTGACCTGCAATCGGGTGCGGTTGCAGAACCAACTGGAGGCGCTGCTGGAAGAGGCGCAGATCAAATTATCCAGTCTGGTTTCGGATCTATTGGGCCTCAGTGGACGCCGTATGCTGCAGGCCCTAGCCGACGGAGAAACCGATCCGGCGGCACTAGCCGCCTTGGCCCATCAGCGCCTGCGCGCCACCCCGGAACAGTTGTGCGACGCGCTGGATGCCTGCAGGGAGCTCAACCCCGTCTACCGTCGGCTGATGAAGATGGCACTCGAGGACTTGCAGTTGATCGAGCAGCAGATCGCCCAACTGGACCAGGAGATCGCGACTCTGCTCCGCCAGCACCAGGATGCAGTCCACCGGCTGGCCGACGTCCCCGGTCTCGGGGTGGATTCGGCGCACCAAATCATTGCCGAAGTGGGTGCAAAGGCGGAGAGCTTCGAGTCCGCCAAGAAACTCTCCTCATGGGTTGGAGCATGCCCAGGCGATGAAGAGAGCGCGGGCGTGAACTATAGCAGTCGCTCGCCAAAGGGTAACCGCCTATGCGTCGCATTCTCAATCAGTGTGCCAACGCTGCCGTTAAGTGCAAAGGCTGCATCTTCGAGATCCTATATCGTCGTCTCGTGCTACGCCTGGGACACAACAAAACCATCGGTGCCATTGCGCATCGTCTCAGCCAACTGATCTGGATAATTCTGCATAGGGGAGTTCGCTACGAGGAGCGCGGTCCGGCAGTATCCGAAAAGTCCAGGCGAGTCCGTACTGCACGAATGATCCGCACACTCCAAATGCTCGGTTATCGGATCGAACCTAGAGGAAACCCGGCATAAGGAGCTCAAGATTTTCGACCCTGCGTTCACGATGACAGTTCGAGTCGGTAGCTCGCAATCGTGGTTCGGCAGTTCGAGCGCTACCATCCTGCGGTTCCCGAGCACCGGCGGGTTCGGTTCTCGCGGAACGCTTCTTCTGGTCGTGTTCTGGTTTGCGGCTTTGCTGGGGGCGACGCCGGCCGACCGACCCCAGGCTCGCATCGACACCTACGCGATCGTTCATGTGTATCCTCACGACCCCAGTGCCTTTACCCAAGGCCTGGTCTATTCCGATGGTCACCTGTACGAAAGCACGGGACTCAACGGGCAGTCATCCCTGCGGATGATTGACCTATCGACCGGGCGGGTCTTACAGCGGTATAACCTCCCCAGCGAATATTTCGGCGAAGGGCTGACGGACTGGGGCAGCCACCTGGTTCAGCTAACCTGGCAAAACGGCACAGCTTTCGTTTACGACCGATTCAGTTTTTCCTTACGGGGTAGGTTGCGCTACGAAGGCGAGGGCTGGGGGCTGACGCACGACGAAACATCGCTGATTCTGAGCGATGGCACCCCAACCCTCAAGTTTCTCAACCCAGAATCGTTTCGTGAGATCAAACGCATTTCCGTGCACGACGGTCAGGGATCCCCGGTCAAGGATCTCAATGAACTCGAATACATTCGCGGAGAGATTTATGCTAACGTTTGGCAAACCGACCGGATCGTACGGATTTCGCCGCGGACAGGCAGGGTTCTGGGGTGGATTGACCTGGCGGGTCTCATGGACCCACGTGAACTTCCGGACCCCGGCGCGGTTCTGAACGGTATCGCCTATGACGCCAAGGGCGACCGGCTCTTCGTCACCGGGAAACTGTGGCCGAAGTTATTTGAGATTAAGGTGATTCAACGCCCGTAGTGTGTCGACGCTGTCGCAGAAAGCGGGAGGCATGGCCATCGAAACACGAATTCTCGGCGCCATCCGCAGGATCCCTCGCGGGAAGGTCTCGACCTATGGCGCAGTAGCTCGTGCTGCTGGCTTCCCCGGGGCAGCTCGAAGGGTTGCCTGGATTCTGCACCGCTCCTTCGGACTGCCCTGGCATCGAGTTCTCGGAGCCGGAGGAGAGATCAAGCTGCGGGGCGACTCGGCGGTCGAACAACGCCTCCGCCTCGAAGCCGAAAAGGTCACCTTCCGAGGTCGGCGCGTCGATATGCGCCGCCACGAATTCAAGTTCCCAAGAAAATCATCGGGGGTGAAGTCTAAAGCCCGATGAAGCTATGGGGAATGCAAAGATTCGCAGAGTACCTGACGAGTTAGCTCAGTCGTTGTGCGGCTTAAACTGCTCGTCGATCTCCACCTGGTAGCCCGCAACCAGGCGGTTGGTTTCATTCACCATACCTACAACGGCCATCAATTCCTTAAACATCTCGTCGGTCATGCCTTTTTTGCGGGCTGCGACCGTATGCGAGGCAATGCAGTAATCACATTGGTTGCTCACACTTACCGCGACATAAATCATCTCTTTCGTTAATGGGTCAAGTGCTCCCGGGGCCATGACCTGCTTGATGTCCTCCCACGTCCGCTTCAGTGTCACCGGGTCATGGGCAATGGCCTTCCAAAAGTTATTGACCCAGTCGGTCTTGCGGGTCGCCATGATGTCGTCATAAACCGCCCTAACCTCCGGGCTCGCATTTTTGTATTCGATCAGTCCAAGTGTGGCCATTTGTTCCTCTGGTTTGCTTTAAGAGTCGAAGAAATCGAACTGCAAAGAGGGCAATGGACGTGGCTGACACAGCCAAACAAATTTTTTGCCACGTGCCTCACCGTTTGCGGGATAGCCGTGCGCTTTACCGCTTGGATGCTTCGCCACTCAGCAGCTTGCCAAGTTCAGAGGAAGGACAGCGTATGCCAACATAAAAATGTCCAAACAGGGCATAAACTGCGCTCACCTCATCGAATCTCATTTCGTAGATCAGCTTCTTGAACACCAGCGGGTCGTCGGCAAACAAATCCACGCCCCACTCCCAGTCATCGAAGCCAATCGATCCGCTGATGATTTGTCTTACCTCGCCCGCATAGCGGCGCCCCACCAGCCCATGCTCATTCATCTGCCGTGCCCGCTCTTCGATCGGCAGTCGATACCAGTTCTGATCCTCCCCGCGCCGTCGATCCATGGGATAAAAGCAGATATAGTGATGCTTGGGCAGCTCGGGATACAGGCGGGGCCGCATCGCTTCGCGCTGACGCTTGAGGGTCTCCTCGATCGCCTGCTTCCACTGCTCCGAGTACAGCTCGACCCCCCGCTCGGCGAGTTCGTGATAGGTCTTTATGCTGGACTCGTAGAGTCCCAGTTCGATCACCGACAGGTAGGAGGTCGTCGGCACCAGGTACTCGCTCAGCTTCAGCCGTGCCAGCCGCAGTTCGATCTGGTTCAACTCATCCATCGATGGCCGGAAGTGAATCAACATCAGGTCGCCTTTGTGTCCCAACAGGGAATAGAGCCCGGACTGCCCCGACTCGTTCTGTTCCATCTTCACGAGCACGTCCCTGGCTTCTTCGACGATCTCAGCTCTGGCCGAGGCCGCCAATAACTGCCATGCCGGCCAGCGAAACTGCATCATCTGGTGCAGCACCGCATACCCTTCGATGGTGAGCGGCACTGCCGGAATCTCCGTCGAGGCGGTGTGCGGATGGACGTCACGCGTGGTTGCCATATCTCTCAGTTCCCCTGTTCGCTCCTATTCTAACCGCCAAGGCGCTCAGCGAGACCGCAGATAGAACTCCACGCGCAGGCCGTCGGGATCATCCATCCAAATAAACTCTTTTGTTCCATAGGGATCGAGTTTGATGCCGCTATGAACGATTCCCGCAGCGTCCA
>Ga0187780_10004371_pt1 | contig 10604 bp, 5 predicted proteins | sample 1015_Q2_SP10_20__FD_132429 | JGI IMG/M metagenome (GOLD analysis project Ga0187780, IMG submission 132429) | Tropical peat soil microbial communities from peatlands in Department of Meta, Colombia - 1015_Q2_SP10_20_MG | ecosystem: Environmental > Terrestrial > Soil > Wetlands > Peat | place...
CTGCCTCCTCAGCTGCTGCATTTTCCAACTCTTTGGCTGCCGTGCGGGTCTTACTTTTACTTTTACTTGTTGCAGTGCGTTTTGCTTTGGGTGCTTGCTTAGTTCGTTCTGCCATTTTTTTCTCCTTTGAATGAAAATAGGTGATAGGTTGAAAATAGGTTGATTTGAAACCTCTGCTGCAAATGTGTTGTTAATGAGTGAAGGCAGAGAGAGGGTCAATAGCATTATACTTGATTTAGAGCGAAAACACACCACTAAATTGTACTAATTTGATGCCTTTTGGGTATTTATTCTATATTCCAGGTATTCAATCAGAAGGGGGAGTAAGATGTGTACATCTGCGATTACGCCCAGGTCAGAATGGCGGAAAATTGCTGCTCGTCTGTTCTTGTTGATGGAGACGATGTAGTTTGCTTTGCGAATACCAGCAATATGTTCTGCTGCTCCACGGATGCCCAGGGCAAGATAGAGCTGGGGGGCTACTGCTCGCCCGGTAAGGCCGATCTGAGTTTGTTTGGGGAGCCATCCCTTGTCGGTTACATTGCGCGTGGCCCCGATTGCTGCATTGAGCAATGCTGCCAGTTTATATACTTGAGAATAGTGTTCTGGCTCGCCCATGCCTATGCCGATACCAAGAATAATCTGTGCTGACTCTAACTCTTCGACGCCCACATCACGGTATTCGGAATTGATGATGTGTGTGTGTATTTGACTTGTGATGTTGAGTGCTGGAATTTGCTCGATTACAGGGACACGACTGAAATCAGCTTCCGCTGCATGAAGCATACCCGGGCGCAATGTTGTCATAGCAGGAAGTGTATTCGAGAGGATCAACGAGATGACCTGGTTGCCGAAAGCAGGCTTATACTGTACAAGACGTTGCTGGTCATCGATTGACAGGTCAATGCAATCTCCAGTAACCCCAAGTTTCAGTCGTGCTGCCACTCTGGGAGCGAGGTCACGGCCGTTGGCGGTCGAGCCAAGTAAAACTACCGCGGGTTGATATGTTAAAATGGCTGCGCTCAGTACAGCGCAGTAGCCGTCGGTTGTGTAGTGTTCAAGAGCAGAGTCTGCAGCCACGTACACGCGCTCGGCGCCGTAGGCGGCCAGTGTAGCAGCATGGTCTGAGATATCTGTTGTTCCCCCAATCAGTAATGCTGCCAGTTCTCCTTGAAGTTTGGCCGCTAACTCTATGCCTTTGCCCAATAATTCAAGCGTTACGCTGCGGATTCCATGTGATGAGAGTTCAGCGACGACCCAAACCGCTTTACCTGGTATGGGATCGCCAAGGCGCTGCGAGGATGGGCTGTGTCGATGGGTCCTGCTCTGTTCCAATTTCTCGAGATCGAGAAATCCGTGTGTTTGCAGGTCGTTTACGAGTAATTCAACAAGTTTCAAAGGGTCTTCACCTGTAAGAACGCGCGCTTCGCGGGTGTGTGTGTCAGGTTCGACGTCAGTTACCCATGTTGGTGATCCTTTTTGACCAAGCAGATTACTATCTACATTCAGGTCTGCCGCTGTTACGAGCTGGTACTGTTCACTCTGGTGGCTTGCTTCGCGTATTGCGTGTTCGTCAGGCCATATACCGTCATTGAGACGTTCGGCAGCCGTTACAAGCGCTGGTATCGGGACGCTGAGTGTCTCGGAGCCTTCATCAGTCTCGCGAGTTGCTATGACCTCAATTCTGCCATTCACTTTGTGGAGATCAATCTTTTGAATGGCGCTGATCTGCGGTAAGGCTAACATTTCGGCAATCTCGGGGCCAACTTGTGAAGTTTCTGCATCAATACTATGGCGACCACAAAAAATCAAATCAGGATGCTCAGGCGCAATTGCTAGAGAAAGAGTGAACGCAGTTGCGGCTGTGTCCGCGCCACCAAATGCCCGGTCGCTGAGATGAATTGCACGGTTGGCGCCTATTGCCAGGGCTGTAGCTAACGCCTCATGTGCCTGGGGAGGTCCCATTGTTATGGCGATAACTTCGCCTCCATGCAAAGTGCGAAGTCGTACCGCTTCGGTGAGCGCATAGACATCTAATTCGTTCAATTCTAATGGCACGCCCTCGCGCACCAGGCGGCGTGATTCCTGATCGAAACGTAAAGCAGATAGTAGAGGCACCTGTTTGATACAAACTATGATTTTCAGTGGCCCAATGCCTGCTTGTTCTGTATGCATGTTGGTGGCGCTCCTTCGGTTTGTTCATTTTGAGATGCTTCTGTGATTCTATGCCTGTTGTTCTGTTTGCATATGCTGATCTGCTCTGGTCTAATACTAGTATATAGGTGATGTGAGTAATCAGGCAAAACATTGCGAAAAGTTAACAGGGGAGGAGGTTGAAATGCCAGGTTCATTGCGTATTGGTAAGATTTTTGGAATAGATATCTATATACATATTAGCTGGATCATCATCATCGTACTTATGACATGGACTCTGGCTGTTGGCTGGTTCCCGGTGCTCTATCATGGTTTTTCCGCTATTACCGACTGGGTACTTGGCTTTATAGCGTCGCTTCTGCTTTTTGTCTCGGTACTGCTACACGAATTAGCTCATTCAGTAGTAGCTCGTAAACGTGGACTGCCTGTAAAAAATATCACACTCTTTATCTTTGGGGGTGTTTCGAATATTGAAAAAGAGCCTGGAAGCCCCGGTATTGAATTTCAAATGGCAGTCGTTGGTCCGCTAGCAAGTCTTCTGATAGGCCTTCTGTGTTTCCTTCTCCTTTACTTGCTCGGCCAGAACACCTCTCCATTGGGAGCGATACTTTGGTATCTTGGCTTTGCTAATATTCTGCTCGGGGTTTTCAACTTGATACCGGGTTTTCCTCTGGATGGGGGACGAGTGTTGCGTTCAATAGTGTGGAAGATAGATGGCAATCTACGTAGGGCAACTCGGATTGTAACGATTGTGGGTCAGATTATTGCGCTTCTCTTCATAGTGGTTGGCATCTGGTTGTTCTTTGCCGGCTATTTCATAGATGGCCTCTGGTTAGGTTTCATTGGCTGGTTCCTGCTGAGTTCGGCACAATCGGCAAATTCTGAGGTGATGCTACAATCGGTGTTAAGTGGTGTGACAGTTGGCGAGGTCATGAATACTGCGCCAACGACGGTTCCTGCTAATATCTCACTACAAAAGCTGGTGGACGAGTACTTTTTGCCGCTTGGTCTGCGCTCAGCTTTAGTCACACGAGGCGAGCAACTGGCAGGTCTGATAACGCTCAGCGATATACGCCATGTGCCACGTGGAGAGTGGGGACAGACACCTGTTGGTCTCGCAATGATTCCGCGTGACCGGCTGCATATTGTGTCCCCACAACAAAGTTTGAATGATGTTCTGCCGCTCATGGCTGGACGAGATATAAACCAACTTCCAGTCGTGCAGGATGAGCGCCTCGTTGGTGTATTGAGTCGTGATGCTATCGTGCGCTATCTTGAGATCAGGCGTAGTCTGGGTTTAGAAGATGGTCGAAAAGCAGCGTAGGCATGGCCTTCCTCGCAAAATGCTGCCACTCTGGTCCCTCCGCAAGTAGCGTGAATACGAAATGTTTTCATGAAATATTTCCTCTCAGTGATTTTTTACCTCTCTTATACGTATAAAGATTGAATCACCTGGAAGTTCGTTCCCTAATTCATCTGGTTGGTAACGTTCAACGTATTAGTAGTAGGGTATAGCGTTTAAACTTGTGCTATTACCTGCAAGTTGATACATGAACGTCTACTGAGATGTTGAGATGATAAAGAGATGGGTAGCGATTAGTGAAATGATATGCTACATGAAAAGCAATCTCTGAACATCTTGACGTAACGTTGTACTATTAATATGAATGAGAATAAAGTACTGAATTATTCTCAGTACCTATGACAGATGATGGTAAATTCTGTACACTATGCTTTGGCGTCTATGTGAGTGACATCTTTTTTCTTATCAATTCACTGTTTTTACGCCCTCTTTGCCTGTAAATTATCGCAGGCGCAGTAAGAAGGACTCTCCGTCTGGAGGTTCGGTATGGACCTGTTGAGGTAATTATTAAACCTTTGCAGGTGTCCTGGGAGTGAATTACTATTCGCTACACAAGTTCAGATATTGGAGAGTAATACTGAGTTTGATGATTTGGAAACAAAGCAGCTAGAATAGACAGATGTAGATCAAGGAGTGACCAAAGAGGGTACCCCATTTAGGTAAAGGAGCCTGATAGGCTGTCAATCAACCGCCACAATGATCTTCTCGTCTCAAATGAGGTGAACACATGGACGGCAAGGGAAGTCGTCGCCTTTCACCAGAAAATGATCGGCCACGACCAAGGAATGTTGTTGAGTTTGGCAAGAAATACGCAAAATTTCTCATATTACATAGACAAATTTTATTCGCCGGTATCTTGCTTACTGGCATGGTAGTACTCCTTTTCGGCGTTTTTAGCAGGTTTCAGGTACCTGCTTTCAATACGTCTCCTGGTGGTACGACGGCTGTTGATTACAGCACCTTCAAAGAGCAGATCAGAGCTGGAAATGTGCTGGCTGTGTCTATTCAAAATAATGAAGTGAATGGTTTATTGGTACATGCATATCAGCAAGGTCACACTGCGACGAATTCTCAGACAAATATCGATGCCAAACAACGCTCTTTGGATTTTACTGCCTGGAGTCACTATCTAGGTGGGAGTTCTACGTGGGCAAGTGCACCGGTGACAAACACCATTGACCAATCTCGTCTGATATTCACACGCATACCCAGTGGAGGTGACGCTGCACTTATGCCCTTGCTTCTAAGTAAGAACGTCATCGTCACTACGCTTCCTGTTGCGCAAACTCCAGTTTGGATGTCATTGGTTTTAAGGTTTATGCCTATGATTCTCCTGGTATTGCTACTTGCGATGTTTCTTATCCCACGTAATGGGAAACGTTCAACTCGTGATATTGATGCTCATTTCTCACTCATGGGAAAAAGCCAGCCTCGGCGATATGGCATGAAAAATGAACGCGAACCTCTTCGTTCACCCGAAAAAATGGCCGGCAATGCAAGGCCTGTTACTACCGCGAAAACGACGCCGCATCCGCCTAAGCCAGTCGAACCAGCAGTAACATTTGCCGATGTTGCAGGTATTGATGAGGTGCGTCAAGAGCTTGAAGAGATCGTGCAATTTTTACGCGATCCACAACGTTTTGATCGGTTGGGAGCGCGTATTCCTCGTGGAGCGCTGCTGGTCGGGCCTCCCGGAACCGGCAAGACACTGCTGGCTAAGGCTGTTGCAAGCGAAGCAGGTGTGCCATTTTTCAGTATGAGTTCATCGGAATTTGTTGAAATGTTCGTTGGTGTCGGAGCCAGTCGAGTGCGCGATCTTTTTGCCAAGGCACGACAAGCTGCACCCTGTGTCGTTTTTCTGGATGAACTTGATGCCGTTGGCCGCAAACGCTCCATGCGTGTAGCTGGCAATGACGAACGCGACCAGACGCTTAACCAGCTTCTGGTAGAGCTGGATGGGTTTAATGCGCGTCAATCTGTCGTGGTCATGGCGGCTACAAACAGGGTTGACATTCTTGATAAGGCTTTACTGCGCCCAGGACGTTTTGATCGTCAAATTACCGTCTCTCTCCCTGATCGTGCCGGTCGCCAGGCAATCCTGGCAATACATACACGTCGCACCCCCTTGCATGAAGAAGTTAGCCTTGAGCGCCTGGCTCGTTTGACCACTGGAATGAGTGGGGCAGATCTGGCGAATCTTGTCAATGAGGCCGCATTGTGCGCAGCTCGACAGGACCTGGAGCATGTTACCGATGAGTGCTTTGAGGATGCGCTGGCACGTGTACAGTTGGGGGCATTGCGACCTATCGTCATGCATGAAAGAGAGAAACGCATTATTGCCTTCCATGAAGGAGGGCATGCCCTGGTTGCCTACCATTTGCAAGAAGCTGATACAGTCAACCGTGTGACAATTCTACCGCGAGGACAGAGTCTTGGGGTGACCCAGTTTACTGCTGAAGAAGACCGTTACAACTACAGCCGGGAAACGCTGATGGCGCGAATCGCCGTGGGGCTAGGTGGCCGGGTTGCTGAAGAACTCACCTTTGGCCCTGACCGTGTTACAACTGGCGCAGAAAACGATCTACAAGTAGTGACAAACCTGGCACGACGTATGGTGACACGCTGGGGCATGAGCGAAGAGGTAGGTGTGATCTTTACAGATTATCGTGCCGATGCTGGCGGTGCTGGCCTGAATATGCGCCGGGTCGAGCTTGATGAAATGCAAACGGGTCCTCGTTCACTCATTATGGATGTTGATGGCAATGTGTTGCTAAACGGTGGTGATGTGCCTGAGCGACAGCAATATATGTTTGCCATGGCTGCTCCAGATGCGAATCGTTCTACCAGCACATCGATGGCGTCATTAATTGATCGCGAGGTTCAGCGCATCCTTCGTGAAGGATACGAGATGGCTCGTGATTTGTTACGTGAGCATTATGATCAACTCACCAAACTTGCGGATGCGTTGATGACCCAGGAGCAACTCGATCGAAAGCAGTTCGAGGCATTACTGGCTTAGAGAAACATGAAAATCGACATCGTGCAGGTTCACCAATTTCGCACTTTCTAGCCATAATTGGCGTTGAAGTGTCTCGTCATAAGAAATAGGGGCTGATCGTACGGGGATACTTTTTACAAAGTATTTGCCTGTTATGCCCTCGATTTCGGGTGATGATGCCAGGTAGATTGATGTTTTCGCTCCCTCTTCTGGGCTAATACCCACTCTGGTGAAGATGAGTTTGATGATACTGCGATTAACTGAACCCACCCCATTCTGTCCTATGTTTGTGGCTACAAAGCCTGGGTGCAGGCAGTTGGCAGTCACGCCTGTTCCTTGTAGCCTGCGTGCGAGTTCGTAGGTGAAAAGCACCATGGCTAGTTTTGATTGCCCGTAAGACCGCAGGAATTTATACGATTCCTCCGATTGCAAATCATCCATCTTGATGTAGCCTGCCTGGTGTGAATCGGAACTGACATTGACTATGCGTGCAGGTGCGCTGGCTTTCAGCTTTTCCAGTAGCAGGTTCGTGAGCAAGAATGGTGCGAGATAGTTCACCGCAAACATCATTTCTAATCCGTCAGGGGTTTCCCGCCGGGTGAGATTTACGACTCCAGCATTGTTGATGAGTACGTGCACTTGCTGGTAGAGTTGCAGAATATTCCCGGCTAGCTGGCGTATTGATTCTTGCGAAGTCAGGTCTGCAAGCATGAGATCGATGACTTCATTTCCGCTTTTCTCTTTGATCTCGTTCAGCGCTACCTCGCCCCTGACCTGGTTGCGACATACCATGATGACTGTTGCACCCTTTTGCGCCAATCCTAACGCGGTTGCTTTGCCTATGCCGGAATTGGCTCCTGTCACTATGCAGACTTTTCCTTGCATGCTTGTATTCAATGGTGGCATTTTGTTTTCCTTTCGTATATTCATGCAACTTATGAAACAGATAGTAACTGCGGTAGCAGAAGTGTTCGACCCTCTCCCCATGTGCCCTCCCAGGTAATTGTCTGCTCTCTCGCCGGTTGCCATCGTTCACCATGCGGGACAGCAAGAGTAGCATCATCTTTTATCTCCCGCCTCTTGCAGCGTATGCTGATGGAGTAATCCCTGGCATCCCGCACTGTGCATTCAATCCCTAATACATTATTACCCCATGGAACTGGTGAGACTCGATAGGTGGCACCGGCCCGCCGCAGCGCTAGAGGTAGAGCAGGAGCGATGGTAATCTTTTCAGCCTCTTCCTCATGCAATCCCATGAGATAGCGCATAATCAGGTGAATGCTCAGGGCACCCCAGCCGTACCCTTCGATACCAGCATTGATATAATCAATGGTTCCCCATTTCCCAACCGTGAGAGGCTGTCGATACTCCCGGGTGACACCCGGAAGACCGCCGTGCTTGTCTAGCTCGCTGCTGTCGATGCTGCGGTAAGATGCGTCGATGAAGCGGAAAGCCAGCTCTGCGGCATCAAGAGGTTTCTCCGCAGCGGAGGCTGCTCCGACCAATGTCATGACGACGGGAGGCCACGAGAGCGGTGCCCAACCGTGACTGTGCGGGGGTGGTTGCTCGAGAAACGGGCGTATCTGGTCTACTTGTCCCTGATCTGTGATGCTGCAAAAGACCGGGGCCAGGTGCATAGCGTCCTGCTGTGTTGACCACTCACCGGTCATGGAATCATAATCGCGGAACCAACCATCGCGCCACATCAGCCGGGTTTTCACAGTAAACTCGCCTGCAACACTCAGCCAGAACGCGGCGTCGGCTGCGTAATCCGCCTGAAAGGGGTGCTCCAACTGCTCTACTTTCATTGTTGAGGCGAGCATGTTCGCCCAGCGAGTGAGTATTTCCGCGCCTTGGGCCATGCTGGCCTGCAGGTCCACTGGACGTACATGCTGAATGATGGTGCCGCCTGTCTGCTGAGGCCCAAAGCGACTGGAGACATCCTGTCCGCTCTCCCAGGAACAGGCATAGACCAACCAGCCCTCAGCATCCCTGCGATGTTCTAGCCACCAGCGCAAGTAGGCCGCAGCTTTTGGATAGAGACGACGAAGCCATTGGAGATCGCCCGTCCTGGCAAACAGTTTGTCGCAACACCATATGGGGAATCCCCACTCGGGCGCAGTCCCGCAGATTTGCCCATCGTCGGCGACCATGTTGAAACTCCCATCCTCCCGCATACAGGGTAGATTTGGATGAGGAGCTGACTCGAAGTGTCCCAGGATGACTTCGGCAGCAAGTTCAGGATCGGCGTAGCTGAGGAAAAGCGCGTCCATTGCGGCTTCAGCGAGTACAGTACGCGGCGCCTGTATTTGCATGCCATCGAAAACGTGAGGAATGAGACCCACTGGTGAGCGCATGACCATCCGCAGCGTCTCGAAGTCGTATACCAGGCCTCGTCGCCAGTGTGCTGGCCAGTCTCCTGTAAGCTGGGGCGCCCGTTGCCAGAATGCCTCATCGGCCTGTCGATGCTTGCTTTCAGCAACGTTAATCGTATCGATACTTTGTCGCCAACACAGCATCGCTTGATCTTGAGAAACGCCGCGCGCGAGTACCATATGCATGGTACTGGTGGATGGCGATGATCCACCAAGCGTGATCTTGCAAGGCAGAGCAAGCGCGCGCAGTTGCCATCCCGTGTCGGGTTGGCCTTGTGTGATGCCCGGTCGAGCAACACGAGAGCCACGTGCCCATGCTGAAATTTCGTCCAGTGTTAGAGCAAACCCCATCTCTTCCCATGCAAGCAAGGTGTCATCAGCTGCATGCGCACCGTGTACGAAGACATCACCCTCACTGGCAAGGCCGAGCATGCCTAACCCCTGTGCGCGGTCTTGCAGGGCATAGAGTCCATGTTCCCATAAACGACTGGTATGTGGATTGTGTATATGCTGGTGAATGATGTAACAGGTTACAGGCAGTGGCGAGTTTGAGGTTGTTGAGAGGGTCAGGACGCAGCCAAGCGCGTGTTCCTGTACCAGGAAATAGCGTGCAGTGAGCGTCAATCCATATTTTGGAACGATACAGGTGTATTCAAAGCGGCTTATTGTGTGTAACTGGCTAGTAATAACGCACTTCTGGCGGCGAAAATCGTCAGGTGTGACAAAGACGCTCTCATGTATCTTCATTCCGAATGTGAGATGAGCCATATATTGAAACTGGTTCTGTACATAGCTCCCGAGATTGGGTACTTGCCAGCCCATACCGAGCGGAGGAAGAGAACGTAATACTCCAGAAGGGTTGAGCTTCCAGGAGTGGTAGGGATTATCCAGATAGCCATACGGGGTAAAGTCATCGTGGGGGACCATGTTACATTTCTCCATCCAGCATGCGGTGAATCCGAAAGGTGCTCCAAATGCGCCCTTATATCCTTGGGTAAGCACTACCGTCAAGTTATATTGTATGCCAATGCAGTTTCGCGGTCAAATGGTTCTGGAGCTTGATGGGTGGTCAATTCCTGGCGTTTTTGTTTGCCTGGCAACACTTTAGCCCATTTACTGCTTGCAAAAGATGTCACGGTGAGAGTAGTATACGAATAAGCACTGCTTGACCAGGATGGATAATGTTGGCGCTAAAGGAAATTATACAGTATAAATGCACTAGAGCAAGGATAACTACTGCTAACAGGTAGCTTCCAGGAGAGGGTATAAATGGTACATTTTATGCTTCCTTCTTGGGGTCCCTGGATAGTATACTGGTATTACTAATGGTAATAGAGCGAGAAGACGGCTGTACTTTGTACAAAGCGTTTTCTCTCAATGACAACGGGATGTTCACCAGGCGGACCTGGGCAGGTGAACAGTGGAATTGAAAGGAGTACGAACATGTTAAGAAGACGAGCAGTGGGTCGCGCAGTGGTGAGAACCGCTGTGGTCGGAGGTACTGCCTATGCGGTAGGCCACCATGCAGCTACCAAATCGGCTGAGCAACAACAGATGGATGCAGAGCAGAACGCACAAATCGAGGATCTTCAGCAACAGCAGCAGCAAGCATACCAACAACCTGCTCCCCCGCCTCCTGTGTATCAACAGCCTGCTCCCCCTCCACCACAGGCTGAAGCACCGGCGGCGCCTGCCGGCTTAACTGATGCTGATA
>Ga0187780_10004372_pt1 | contig 10602 bp, 10 predicted proteins | sample 1015_Q2_SP10_20__FD_132429 | JGI IMG/M metagenome (GOLD analysis project Ga0187780, IMG submission 132429) | Tropical peat soil microbial communities from peatlands in Department of Meta, Colombia - 1015_Q2_SP10_20_MG | ecosystem: Environmental > Terrestrial > Soil > Wetlands > Peat | place...
CGTTTGCTGGCGCCACAACTGGCCCGACTGCCCAGAGCACATCGAAATCCTCGAACTCTCCTCCCTCATCCAATCTTTGCCCGCCTCCGAAGACTGATCCTGGAAACACTCAACGTTATTTCGAGTGGGCAGGCGGACGTTTTTCACTGTCATCCACAGTGGCTAAGGCAGCGGTTATTGAGCCAATGCGTTATACTGCCGCGCTTTCGGGTAATAGTTGGTCCGCGACCCTGCGCCAAATGTGGATTTGACGGACACCAACTGTTGCCGAGGGGGTATTTTGAGCGTAATTGGGATTTATGGCCAATTGGACCGTACAATACTCAGCATGAAACGGATCATCGCGGTGACGCTCACAGTCCTGGTAGCCCTTGGCTTATCCGGTTTATCAGCCCAGAAACAGTCGCTGGACGGGGTGTGGAGAAGCGAAGGATACGGCATGGTGTTAGACATTCAGGGAGCCACGCTAAAGTCTTTCGAGGTGACCGCCACGACTTGTGTGCCTGGCGATGCGGCCCAGCGTGAGGACACCAGCATTGTTGGCCGCGAGGCCACATTCAAGACCACCGACGGGGACGTGTTCTTTATCCGCAGCGGTGGCACGGCTGACCACAGGCTCCTTCACAGCGTCTCCTCGGTTTCCGACGTGCGCATCGACCGCATCGCGAAGCTGCCGGCGACCTGCGAGCATCCGACGCTGAACACGCCGCAGGGCAATTTCGAGGTCTTCACCCGCGCCTGGGCCGAGAACTACATCCTCTTCGATCAGCAGAAGGCGGATTGGGACGCCACCGTTGCCGCCAATCGCGCCAAGATCACTGACAAGACCACGCCGGCGGAACTCTTCGACATTCTTGCGGGAATGATCGAGCCATTCCACAACCTCCACACCTATATTGACGCTCCCGATCTCAAGCGCGAATTCCACACGTTCAGGCCGGGTACGGACCGCGTTGTCAAAGGCGACAGGCATGAATTCCGCACTAAGACCATGCCGTCGCTGCTCGCAATTACCGATCGCGCCTATCTCCAAACGCCATTACGCAAGTGGTGCAACGACCAGGTTCAATACGCCCACGTCAATGAGACCACGGGATATCTGCGTATCCTCTCCTTCTCCGGCTATTCCAAGGAGCGGGGGTTTGCGAACGGATTGACTGCCCTGCAGACCGCCCTCGACGAGATCTTTTCCGATCCGAAGCTGAAGGCGCTCGTTATCGACGTCCGCATCAATTTCGGCGGCGACGATGGGTACGGCCTGGAGATCGCTTCCCGGCTTGCCACGGCCGACTACCTCGCCTACACCAAGGTCGCCCGCGCCGATCCCATCGATCGCAAGAAATGGACTCCCGAAGATCCCAGCATGGTCCATCCCAGCACGCGCCCGGGCTTTCGCGGCCCGGTGGTGGAACTCATCGGGCCCCTGACCATCAGCGCGGGCGAAACCTTCACCCAAGCGTTGATGGGCCACTCGCCGAACATCGTGCGCATCGGCGAGAACACCCAGGGCGTTTTTTCCGACGTACTCGGTCGCCAGCTCCCCAACGGCTGGCGATTCGGCCTGCCGAACGAGATCTATCGCACCGCTGGGGGCACGATCTTTGATCTAGTGGGCATTCCACCCGATATCGAAGTTCCTGTCTTTGCCGACGCCGACGTGGCCGCTGGAAAAGATCCGGCGGTGGCCAGGGCCCTAGAGATACTCAGCCGGCAAATGACCTCTCAATAGAATCCTGCCGGGCGGACGATCCTTGCGGGGTTTGCAACGGTGGAGCTGGTTCTCGCTAGCTCTTCAGCTGCTTCGCCACTATTCCCACTTCCAATTGGCGTATTGCTCGTGCAGCGCCATCTTCTTAAATTTGCGGACGGATCTGCTTTACCTTTTGGGCCAGCGCAGGTGGACTTCGCCCGTGCGCGTGACAGCGGCTACGAAGGGAGGCCTTACCTTGCGCGAGAGCCGCTGCATTTTTGGGAGTGCAAGTTCAAGGGCGCTGGCCAGGTCCTGGCCGGACATGTTGCCGGAAGCAAAGACGAATTCGCGGACGGCATGTTCCTCCAGTGCTTGCTTTTCGAGGAAGTTATAACGGATCCGCTTGTCGGCAGTCAGCAGAACCCAACCGTTGGCACCAACTTTGGGCAACCATGCTTCATCGGGAGTTCCTGACTGAAAATGAGCGAGGTGGCGCTCGAAGCGTACGCTCAATCTGGTCAGGGTGTCCTGAATTGCGCGAGAGTTGCAGAGATTTTCGTCGAGATAGAGGACGAAATCTTCAGGCGGCGATGGGGAGGGCGCTTTCCCAGCGGATTGCTTCTTCGATCTGTTGTGGCGTGCAGCCATACTCCTCGGCAAGCGCGGTGATGGATTCCCGTGCGTTGAAGCGCGACGCGATTATAGCAGTAGAGATAGCTGTTCCTGCGATAACGGGCTTCCCAAAACCGACGCGGGGATTGATCTCGATGATTTTTGGCTCCGACGATCGGAGTTCGCGGACAAAGGGGAAAAAGCGGAATAGGCCGTCGGGATCGATTTCCACTCGTTCCAGATGCATGTGATAAAAATCTAGACTCAACTGGTCATAAGGTCGTGAAAGGTTGATGGCTTTCCCCATGCGCTCGATGAAAAGGTCTTTGCGGTCCGTTTTGAACACTTCATTGATCAGCGGATGAGGCTGGGGGTAGTCCTTGCCGATTTTGCGCAGTGCGCTGCGCACCTTGGGCAGTCTCAGGTTGTAAATCCTCCGCATTCCGGCGAGCGCGTGGCACTCCAGCAAATTCAGAAATGAAAGTCGAATTGGACCAGACTCAACGGGCTCAATGATAGGTGGAAGCTTGCCGAAGCCGGTAAGCCAGTAGCGCAAGGTTGTGTAGGGAACCTTGAGGTAGACGGCAGCTTCGGGTAGCCCGTAGGCTGCCTGCTCGTAAAGCTTGTTGTGTGCGGCTGTCATGGTGAAGGCACGGTCACCAGCCCCGATGGTAGCACAGGAATCATCCTGTGCTCTTCGCGTGTGACCACCCTGTAGCTCAGGCCTTTAGGCCTGCGGCTTTTCTTACTAGGGGCTCACTGCGAGCCGCAAATTACCCATCCCACTTCCAATTCGCGAATTGTTCGCGCAGCGCGATTTTTTTGAATTTGCCCACCGACGTTCTCGGAATTGCATCGATAAATACGAAAGCGTCGGGAAGCTGCCAGCGCGCAAACGTTTCTGCCAGGAAGGTGCGCAGTTCTTCCGGCGTCGCGCGAGCGCCTTCCTTCAACACCACAGCGGCGAGCGGGCGCTCTTGCCACTTGGGATGCGGAATCCCCACGACGCACGCCTCCTTCACCGCAGGATGGCCCATCAGGGCGTTTTCGAGATCCACCGAACTGATCCATTCTCCCCCGGACTTCACCAAATCTTTGGCACGGTCCACGATCTTTACGTAGCCGTCTTCATCCATCGTGGCGATGTCTCCGGTGCGAAACCAACCGTCCGCCGACCACCGGTGCGCTTGGTCAGGCGACTCATGGTAACTTCCCGCCACCCAAGGTCCGCGAATTTCGATCTCGCCCGAAGTAACGCCGTCCCACGGGGCCTCGCCCTCCGGGCGCATGAGGCGGATTTCGACAAAAGGAGCCGGCCAGCCCTGCTTGGCGCGCGCCTCGTATTGTTTTTCCTCGGGCCAGTCAAGCATGTGCTTTCGTAGACCGCCGGAAGTGCCGATAGGCGTGGTTTCCGTCATGCCCCAAAGATGCTTGATGCGCAAACCAAAGCGGTCGAGACCCCGAATGAGCTCGAGAGGAGGTGCCGAGCCGCCGACCAAAACACGGATGGGCGGGTCGAATTTGTGGTTGGGATGATTCTTTTGGAGTTCCTGAAGCACGGGAATCCAGACAGTCGGCACAGCGCAAGTGACGGTGACTCGTTCGCTGGAGAGCAAACCGAGGATGCTTTCGGGGTCCACGTTAGGCCCGGGCAGTACAAGGCGAGCGCCCAACATGGTTGCTGCATAGGGCATACCCCAGGCGTTGGCGTGGAACATGGGAGAAATCGGGAGAATGGTATCGGCTTCGTTTAGGCCAAATAGCTCAACGAGGCCGCAGCTAAAAGAATGCAGCACGAGCGCGCGATGCGAGTAGACAACACCTTTCGAAAAGCCGGTCGTCCCCGACGTGAAGCACATCGCCGCGCCATCATTTTCATCGATCGGTGGGTAGTGAAATTCGGAACTCGCCCCAGCAAGCAACTCTTCGTAATTCAGGAAGCCTTCCGGAACCGATTTGAAGCCATAAGGCACGACAATCACTCGTTCGAAAGGGACGTCCTCGCGGAATTTTTCGTAAACCGGGAGCAGCACATCATCGATCAGCAAGAAGCGGTCGCGGGCATGTTTGGCAATCGCCGCAATTTCCTGAGGATGCAGCCGCAAATTCAAAGTGTGCAGGATGCCGCCGGCGCAAGGCACTCCGAAGAAGGCCTCATGGTGGCCGGAGTGGTTCCACATCATCGACGCGACGCGATCGCCGGGCTGCAAGCCGAGTTTAGTCAAGGCGTTGGCGAGGCGACGCGCGCGGCGGTAAAAATTCCCGTAGCAAGTTCGTTCGATGGTTTTGTCTGGCTTGCGGGAGACAATCTCGACGCGCGGAAAAATCTTTCCCGAGCGCTCCAGAACGGTACAGAGCGTCAGCGGGAAATCCATCATCGTGCCGCGCATAAAAATCCTCAGTTGGAGACCGAACGGGGCGCATGCTAACACGAATTATCAGGCAAGTGGGAGGAGCAAAGGCGGACCAGAACGGTCCGATAATTTTAGTTGCAAAAAAGGTCAATTTCCGGGAGGATGCAACAGACCGCTGAAGTTCCGGTCTCGCTCCCTCGGCGGCTCCGCACCTTCGCCTCCCGGTGAACGAAAGCTGTATCTTCGGCGCGCTCCGCGACTCGCATTTCAGGTTCCGGGCAGAAGGAGTTCGAGGTGAAGAAGCTCTACGTGGGAAATCTTCCGTTTACGGCGACGGAGGATCAGATTCAAGAGTGGTTGGGGCAGGCAGGAGTAACCGCATCGGGGATCAATCTGATTCGCGACCGATTCACGGGCCAATCCCGCGGTTTCGCCTTCGTCGAAATCAATAGCGACGAAGATGCGGACCGCGCCATTAACTCGTTGAACGGCCAGAATTTTGGCGGGCGAAATCTGGTGGTGAACGAGGCACGTCCCCAAACCGAGCGAAGTGGCGGCGGCGGCGGGCGCGGCGGTTATGGCGGAGGTCGCGGGGGCGGCGGCGGGCGCGGGCAAGGTGGCGGGAGAGGCGGCGATCGCGGAGACCGTGGAGATCGCGGAGACCGCGGCAACCGCTGGTAGAAGAACAAGCAGTCGGGGCGTGAGTGGAAAGCGGCGGGCATTGGCTGGTGCGCCGCTGTTCGACCTGAATGGAAAGCGCCCAGTCCGCGGGCTAGCGGGGGCGCTGGAGTCCCTTCCAAAGACTCTTGCATGGCAGGTCTGTGCAAAAAATAGAGTAACGTTTAAAAGGCTTGACGTCCGCGTGTGCGTCTAAATGAAATGGAAGCGGTAGAAGGTTGAGTCCGGCTGCTAGAGCGTAAGCTGGCGTTGCCTCCGTCCCCGGCAAGCCCGCTTGCGCAACAAATACCCCCGTAACGTGTTTGAAACAGTAGGCAAGGAAAATTTCTTGCCAGGGCTATTGTGCAGTATATGAATAGCTCGGAGTCGGCGGCGTCTCCCCGGATGCGGAGACCGATAACGTTGGCGAACCTTCTGGTTGTTCGCTGCATCCAAAGGTTGAGCGCAACCGATTACGGAATGGCATGACGACTTGGAGCAAAAACGACTGGCAGCAATTCTATGAAGTGGCGCGCCGCCCGTGGCGCCGTCACCGGCCGCCGCGGCCCGTGTATCCGACGGGCCTGAATCGCGTGCTGCCCGCGCAGGGATTCAGCTTGTCAGAACTGGATGACGCCGGCGTCAATTTGGACCTGGCGGAGCGGCTCGGTCTGCCCGTGGATGCGGGGCGCATCGGCACGTACGGGCCAAACGTTACCGTCCTTCGTGATTTCGTACGCTCTTCGCGCCGCCCTCTGTAGCATCTCCCTGAGTTGTCGGTTTTTTTTCAGACATCACTTTTTCCCCATCCTGACAGACGTGTAAGATAGCGCCACTTTGTTTTGGAGCTGCCGCATGAAGAAGTGGGGGTTTCTGTTTTTCGGGTTTTTGGCTTCGGCGCTGTGCGCAGCGCCCGGACCGGAGTATTCCATTCAAGCCATCCGCTACGCGAATTCGCCAGGGGTTCCCGTCAGCGCCTTAATCATGGGCGCGCCGAAAGACGAAAAGGTGGACATCGCGTTTGTTGTTTGGCTCATTCGCGGGGGCGGCCACAACGTTTTGTTCGACAGCGGGTTCCACCGCGACAAGTGGTTTAAATATTTCGCGGTGACCGATTTTCTGCGACCGGACGAAGCGGTGAAACTGGCCGGCGTGCAGCCGGATGAGGTGACCGACATCGTGATCAGCCACGCGCATTGGGATCACATGGGAGGCATCGATCTCTTCCCCAAAGCTGTCGTGTGGATTCAGAAAGAAGAATTCAAATACTACACGGGAGAAGCCTGGCAGGAGGGCGGAAATCATGGCGGCATTGATCCCGATGATGTGCAGCAACTTGTAAGACTGAACACCGAGGGCCGCCTTCGCCTGGTAGATGGCGACAATGTAGAGATTCTGCCCGGGATTCGCGCTTACACCGGCGCGCGCCACACCTACGCGTCACAGTATCTTCGAGTGGAAGGGAATCCGCCGTTTGTGCTCGCTTCGGACAACTGCTACTTCTACCGCAACCTCGCGGAACACAAAGCCAGCGCAGCGTTTTCCAAGGCGGACGAGCCAGCGAATATCAAGAATCAAGCGCGGATGATCGAGTTGGCGGGCTCGGCGGATCGCGTCGTGCCGGGGCACGACATGCTGCAATTCCAGAAGTTTCCCACCGAGGGCCGCATAGCCAAGATCAAGTAAGCGAGCAAGTACCCTGTTGCTCAGCGCGGTGTCAAAAAGAAGGCGCCCTAGCGGCTCTTTTCAATTTGCGACAGGAGCTTTTTGGTCCTTTCATCCGGAACGAAGTCATCGTCATTGCGCGTAAATACTGCAACGTCTTCCACTTTTATGGCGTTGGAAATTTTGGAAGTGGTGCTGTCGCTCTCGTCAAAACAGTTGATCGGAGGGTCCACATCAAAGGAATTGAGAAAAACGGAAATCTCGATGGAATTGAAAGAAACCTTTTTTATCTCTGCATCCATGGTCGAGCAGTGTTTTTGTTTTTCGAGAGACCTCCAGCCCTGGTATAGCCAGGTCTGGACGAGCCCTGTTTCTGTCTTCACTTTTCCATCGGCGTCAAAAGCGATCACGCTGAAAGCGCCCGCTCCGTAATCCGCATAGTTGCAGAGGAGCAAATCTCGCTGATCGCCCTGTCCGGGTATCTTCTGGCAAAGCCCCATCGGGCCATCCCTATGGAAAAAAGCCAGCCTCCGCCACGAGCCTTGTTCCTTGCGGAGTAGAAAGGCGCTGGCAAAGCCTTCGAAATGGCCAAAGCAAGACATACCAGAACTCAGGAGGGCCTCCGTTTTGCCAACGGAGGTAAAACTCCCGAACAAAATGCGGTCGATTCCTAAACCGCCACCTAAGGGTCCTTGAGAGTCCTCAGTCATAAATTTGGGGCACACTTTGCAACCTGTTTCAACAAAATCGGCTGGTTTGTCGCAAAGAGCGGATCGCATCGCAGCAAATTCTTGAGGGAGTTGCTCGTTCCCTGAAGCCTGCATGCCACCCAACAAAAAAATAAGGATGTTTAAAAGCCCTGGAATGACCATAAGCCGGAATCTCCTTTTCGACTTCAACCCGGTGCCGATCTCAAACCCTACCCGCTCCTCTGGAGTCCGGGATGTTCCTTGGTTGCAAGGGCGATCCGAAATCGCTTCCTAGCGCAGGGATGTTCCTCCAGGAATAGATACGCCTTGCTGAAAACTCCAGGTCGCAGGGCTTTAATTCGTAGCCGCCGCATTCCAGTTCTTAATCGCCGCACCCCAAATGCGATTCCAATCTTTGTTGTCCACACCGAAGACCATCCCCAGTGACCGGCTCACGTCGTGATGCGGTCCGAGCAGCCGGAATCCCACTTGCTGGTTGTCCTTCTCGTCCACCCACCACAGCCGGGTCTTGCCTGGCTCGCCCTCGGTCTCAAACGCGTCCATGTATGGACCTGCACACGCATCCAGGCGATGGAACAGACTCTTGCTGAGCAGTGTTACTTTTTGGACGGCGTCCCACTCCTCCTGCGATAGTTGCGCCGCGAACATCCCTGAATCCTGCCCGTTCTCCGGTGCCGGCCAGTGATCCGCGAACTCGCAAGGGCGAAAGAACGCTTTAACTTTGCCCTCCTCAAACAGCTCCTTGCCGGTCTTGAAGTTGTACGCTCGAACATGCTCCGAGCCGAAGAGCACAACAGTTTCTGGACTTGCCACGCGGATTTCGTGCCAGCGCTGGTCGTCGACCCAAGGCACTCTCAACCGCGACTTGCCAGTGGCGCACTCGAGCACGTGCAGTCCTTTCCCGTCCGCATATACGAGGGTGTCACTGGCCTTGTCCCAAACGAGATTGGTCGTGTGTCCGTGCGTTTTCTCGCTCCAATGTTCCTCTCCGGTTTGGGCATCCAATGCGACGATTTGGTGTTCTCCAAGGGCGATAATCCCGTTGTTTTCCGCAATCACGCCGGTGACCCGGCCCAGTGTGTCTGTTTCCCAATTGACTTTGTCGTTCCCGACGTCGACCGCGGCGATCGTGTCGTGCCCATAGAATACCTGGCGGTCCACCGCGAGTAATGGACGCGGCATGTCGCCCTTCCCCGACCACTTAGAAATCTCACGCACGAAGTATTTGCCATCGGACAGGCTTACGCTCCCGACGCTGGTGTGCCCCACATCCACGAACAGAATGTCTCCAGCCCGCAATAAAGACTGAATCGGAGACGAAAATGTATGTGGAAACTCACTGCTCCATTGCACCTGCCCGTCCAGCGCATCCAAGCGCCTGAACTCATACCGGATTGGATAATCGGGGGGCAAAGCAAGAACACCGGCTTTGGTGGCGGCAGCAAGTGCCGCACTTGCTGCCGCCTCGCCCGCCATGCGCTTTCGCTGGAGTCTCAGGGACACCACCACGACATCGTGGGTACCGTACTCTGGCAGAATGGCGGTCAAATCATCTAATTCTGGTGCGTCCCACAATCGGTCACCGGTCTCCAGCTTCAAAGCCAACAGTCGTCCTTCCGTATCCCCCGGCATCACCACCCGATTCAGAAGAAGCACTCCCATGCCAGGAACCTCAAGTACATTTCTTGCCCGATCCGGCCAGGGTGTCAGCATTCCGTGGACGTCGTCGAACTCCAAGTCATCCATTGTCCACAGGAGTTTTCCTTGTACGCCGTCGATAGCCGATAAGCTCTTTCCCCATTTCACGAGCAAAATGCCGGGAGACGTCCGGGTGTACCAATGAATTTCCTTTTGAAAGCGCAGAGACCAGGCTGGCTGTAGCGATTGTGCTTTGCTCGAATTGCCACAAAGCAGCAGAGCAGACGAAAACGCCAGAACAGCAAGTTGGACTTTACGAACCATGGCGGGATTCTCCTTCGCCTGAAACTCGGCTCAGGTTAGCATTCGTGTACGATACCCGTCTGTGGCCAGCGTTACGCGAACTCACTCCGAGAAAGTGATCAAGCCGACGGTGTCTGCAGCGCCGGGCGCGGAAAGTGAAACTCACTTGAAGAGCAGACCGCTGCGGGAGACGAGTTCCTTTTTGATGTTCTCCTGGACCGGCTTGTCTCCGAGCCAAATGCCAAAGACCGCGGAAGCAAAAGCCTTTTCATTGATGGGCGGCTTGTCGACTCCGGCCACTTTAGTCACGAGGCCTGTGCCGGGCACCCAGGAAATGAGACACTCCTGGCCGGAGCGGATGTCATTGAAGTAGTTGATCCACGTGTCCGTTTTGTCGCCTGCGCCCTTCAGGGACTCGTGAAAGGCATCGCGGATCTGGCTGGTGCTGACGTCCCGCACAAACTTCATGACGACGGTCTTCTGGAAGTCGCCGTTTTGGAGTTCCGTATAGAGTTCGGCCGTTCCAGATTTGTTCTTGAGAGGCCCCGAAATCGCCGAATCGGCGACGTAGAGGCCAATCGCATAAACTTTTACTTTGGCAATGGTCTTGGTGCGCAAGCTGACCCCCAATAGAGAGGTTTCCCCGTCTTTTGCGGCAAACTTTGCGCCCGACTTTGGCTCGGTTATATCCTGGGCCAGCACAGTGCCAGCCGCGAAAAGCAACAGCAATCCAGCAATGAGTCGATTCATCGGTGCTCCATCTTTAGTGATTTCAACTTCGATGCGGAGTCCTTGGACAGGCGGGTGCAGGCTCGGCCACTCACAGAATGAGCAACCACGAGCGGAAAGACAGTGATGTCAGTCACATAGGTGTGCGGACGGTGCAACCTACGGTCTTGTGGTATATTTTGGGCGCGCAAAGGGCGCATCCGGTCCGCGGAAAGGACAGAAGTCCACCTTCTGCTAACAACTC
>Ga0187780_10004373_pt1 | contig 10601 bp, 8 predicted proteins | sample 1015_Q2_SP10_20__FD_132429 | JGI IMG/M metagenome (GOLD analysis project Ga0187780, IMG submission 132429) | Tropical peat soil microbial communities from peatlands in Department of Meta, Colombia - 1015_Q2_SP10_20_MG | ecosystem: Environmental > Terrestrial > Soil > Wetlands > Peat | place...
GCCCCGCGGCGACGGCCATGGAGGTGCTCTCCGGCCTGCCGCACAACCCGCCGACCACCGCGCCGGCCTCGCGTGCGATCAGGCCGCCCGCCGCGTAGTCCCAGTAATTCAGGCCGCGCTCGAAGAACGCGTCCAGCCGGGCGGCGGCCACCGAGCACAGGTCCACGGCGGCCGAGCCGCCGCGCCGGATGTCCCGTACGCGGGGAAGCAAAGCCGCGACCACCTCGCCTTGGACCCGGCGGCGTCCCGGGTGGTACCCGAACCCGGTCCCCACTAGCGCCTGGCCCAGGGCCACGCCCGAGGTGCAGCGCAGCGGGACGACGTTGCCGTCACGGCGCAGCCAGGCGCCCAGGCCCGCCACCGCCGTGAACGTCTCGCCGTAGCGTGGTACCTCGACCACCCCGGCCAGTACCGTGCCGTCTACTTCGGCCGCGATGGAAACGGCCCAGTCGGGCAGGCCATAGAGGTAGTTGACGGTGCCGTCGAGAGGGTCCACCACCCAGCGCACCCGGCCCGCGTCTCCCGCGGCGTCTGCCGCACCCTGGCCGCCGAGGGTCTGGCCGCCTTCCTCGCCGAGGACGGCGTCGCCCGGACGAACCGCGCGGATCCGCCCGGTGATCAGCGCTTCGGACCGGCGGTCCATCTCCGTCACCACGTCGGTCGGGCTCGATTTGGTGTCGACGACCTGCGGACGCTCCTCGCCGCGCCACGAGGCGAGCAGCCCGCCCGCCTCGGCCGCCACACCCACCGCGATCCGCAGCAGGACCCCGGGATCGGTCACCGGGCCCCGCCGCAGCAGCCTGCCGGGCAATCCTGCGCCGCCGCGCCCATGGTTCCCAGGGCTACGGCCGGCCGGCTTGCGGGCAGCGCCATGCGCTCCCGGACCAGGTCGGTGATCATCGACGCGAACCGCGGGCTGGCGCCGGGGGTAGCCGCCCGTGCGAACGCGAGCCCCAGGGATCCGGCGGTCTGCGCCGCCTCGACATCGATGTCATGCCGGACCTCCATGTGGTCAAAGACGAAGCCTACCGGGATGACAACTACGGCCCTGGTGCCCGACTTCGCCAGCTCGCCGAGATGGTCGCTCACATCGGGTTCCAGCCATGGCACCGACGGCGGGCCGCTCCGGCTCTGGTAAGCCAGCGACCACGGGTGACTGCCGTCACAGATCCGTTCCGCGATCAGGCGGGCCGCCTCGGCCAGCTCGGTGACGTACCGCCCGCCACGGGGGCCGCTGGCCTGCGCCATCGCGACCGGGACACTGTGCGCAGTAAACACCAGGTGCGCCTGCCCGCGGACCTCGGCCGGGAGCGTGGCCAGCGCCGCGCGCGCGTTGTCGGCGAAGGGCCCGATGAATCCCGGGTGGTTGTAAAAGCGCCGGATCACCTCGATCGCGGGTGCATCGGGCCCGGCGGCGGAGCGTGCCCGCTCGATGTCGTCCAGGTATTGCCTGCAGCTGGAATAGGAGCTGTACGCGGAGGTCACGAAGGCGACGGCCCGCCGGACGCCATCATCGGTCATGGCTCGGACCGCGTCGGTCAGGTAAGGTGCCCAGTTCCGGTTGCCCCAGTAGAGGGGCAGCGGCACGCCGCCGACGGCGAAATCGGCCCGCACGGCGGCCAGCAAGTCCCGGCACTGCTGGTTGATCGGGCTCACCCCGCCGAACGCGTAGTAGTGCTCGGCCACGGCCGCCAGCCGTGTGCGCGGGACACCCCGGCCGCGGGTGACGTTCTCCAGGAACGGCATCACGTCAGCGGGGCCTTCCGGGCCGCCGAACGAGACCAGCAGGAATGCGTCGTAGGTCGGCATGCCTCCATCCAACCAGGGCCGCGCGGGTGCCATTCCCGCCTGGTTGACGGCCTGGCCAGCGCCGTTCGGCGGCAGAAATCCGGTTGGCCCGGTCCGATATCGTCACGATCATGGGGCTGTGCGGTGTCTTATTCAAAGCTTCGCGTTCTTCAACGACCCGCTGCGGTTGCTGACCCGTCGCCTGTACCGGCCGCTTGCGCAGGCCCAGAAGGCCTGCGCTCGCTAGCCGGTTTGAAGAACGCTTGCGGCCGATGACGGGAATTGACGACGCGGAACGGACGGTCAGCGGGGCCCCGGTCAGCAAGCTGCCCCGGCCGCTGCGGCCGTATGCGGACATCTTCCGGGTCCCTGGAGCGTGGCGCTTCTCGGCCGCGGGCCTGATCGGCCGGATGCCGATGTCCATGTTCGGGCTCGGCACCGTGCTGCTCATCTCGGCCACCACCGGCAAGTACGGCGTAGCCGGCACCGTTTCGGCGGCCGGATCGCTGGGCTACGCGCTGTCCTCGCCGCAGATCGCCCGCCTGGTCGATTCCCACGGCCAGCGGCGCGTCCTGCTGCCGCTGCTTGCCGTCTTCGCGACCTCGACCGTGGTCCTGATCGCGGCCGTGCAGCTGCAGCTGCCAACCTGGGCGTTCTTCCCGCCCGGAGCGATCGCGGGTGCGACCATGCCGTCGCTGGGCACCATGGTCCGGGCCCGGTGGAGCGCACTGCTGGCGGGCTCGCCCCAGCTGCACACCGCATTCTCGTTCGAGTCGGTCGGAGACGAGCTGTGCTTCGTCGTCGGCCCCGCCGCCGTGACGCTGCTGGCCACTGGCGTGTTCCCCGCGACCGGAGTCATTGTCGCCGCGCTGCTGTGCGTTGCGGGAACTCTGTGGTTCGCGTCCCAGCGCGGCACGGAACCCAGGATCACCCGAACCGCCGGATCCGCGCCGCAAGGCCGGGCGAAAGGCCCGCCCGCGCCCGGGCTGGTGGTACTGGCTCCGGTGTACCTGCTGCTCGGCGCGATGTTCGTGTCCATCGACCTGAGCACGGTCGCGTTCGCCCAGCACTTCGGGCACAAGCCGCTGGCCGGGTTCATCCTGGGCACGTATGCGCTTGGCAGCGCGACCGGCGGGCTCTGGTACGGGTCCAGGCAGTGGCGGGCGCCCACCGAGACCAGGTTCGCGCTGACGCTCACCCTGACCGTGCTCGGCGTGGCCACGTTCTGGGCCCAGCCGAACCTGGTCACGCTGACCTGCTGCATCTACCTGTGCGGGCTCACCATCGCGCCGACGCTGATCGCCGGCTTCAGCCTGCTCGAGGCGCAGGCCAAACCGGGCAGGCGCACCGAGGCGATGTCCTGGCTCAGCAGCGGGATCGGCGTGGGCCTGGCCGTCGGCGCGTCAGTCGTCGGCTTCGTCATCGACGGGCACGGCCCGCGGGCGGGCTACGTGTTCGCCGCCGCCTGCGGCGTAGCCAGCGTGGTCACCTGCCTGCTCGGCCTGCGCCGCCTCCGGTCGCCGGCACCCCGGTCGGCGGAATAGTTCCTCAGGGGTTGTTCCGGGCGTACTCGCTGGCCAGCGCGAGCACTTCGTTGACGTACCAGGTCGCGTGGTTGTAGGAGAAGATCGCCCCGGACAAGGTGGCGGTGTTCCCGCCGCCGGAAGCGCACAGCAGCAGCGCGGCCGATGGCACCGCGTCCAGCGGGTTCATGATGTCCGGCGGACCGGGCGGTCCGAATCCGTCGGTGCCCCAGATCGCCCAGGTGGAGGGCAGGAACTGCATGGGACCGAGCGCTCCCGCGCTCGACGGGCCGTCGTTCGCGCCGTCACCGCTCTCGATCTCGGCGATCGCGGCCAGCACGGTCCAGGACAGACCCGGGCAGTACTGCGCGGCCGACTCTTTGAACAGGTCAAGCCAGTCGGCAGGCACGCCCGTGGGAGCCTTCGTTTCCACCGGCAGCTTGCCGGCCGTGACCAGGGAGTACGTTACCAGGTTCACCACCTGGCCGCCGTTGCCGATGACCGACTGGACCTGGTTCTTCAGCGTGGACAGGTTCGCCCGGGGCGCGCTGATCAGGACCGCGAAGTTCTTAGCCAGCCCGAGCTGAGCGGACCTGGTCATGTTCACGATCGCGTCCGCGCCGGGCACGCTGAGCGCGGTCGCCCCGCCGAACGGAACCTGCTCGACGATGGCGGCCGACACCGGGTAGGACTTGCCCGCGGCCAGGCGCAGCCTGCGGGCCGCGGCGCTGGTGCTGATCAGCTGCCCCTTGCCCAGCTCCGACCAGATCGCAGCCGAGGTGGCCGTGGACAGCGGAGTCCAGGGCCGGAACGCTTGCGGCGAGACGCCAAGCACGTTGGCGCTCTGGCCGTTGATCTTGATCTTCCCGCCGTCCACGGGCAGCACCGCCGTCACCCCGGCCAGTTTGCCGATCTTAGCCAGCTGCGCGGCCGTGATCCCGCCCCGACCCGCGGCGATGAGGTCCGGCACGAACTCCCCCGGCAGGCCGGCCGATGCGGCAGGCCCGGCGGGCCGGGAGGGAGTACCAGAGGCGTCGGCCGCCTGAACCGCGAGCGCGGCCACGCTCACACACGTCGCGGCCACGACGGCGACCCTCGTGACGGCGCGGCGCAGATCAGCAGACAGCACAATGTCTATGACCATATAAGGCCGTCTGCGCCACAGAAAACCCCCCGGCCAACTTCTTAAAGAGATCTTCACCATCCCAAAAGAGCCATTCGGTAACGGAGAGAACATGCCGGACAGCCCGGAGCACGTACCGGTCATCGCGGTCGCGAGCGGGAAGGGCGGCGTCGGGAAGACCACGGTCGCGGTGAACCTCGCCCTGGCCCTGACCGCGCAGGGCCACCGCACGGGCCTGGTCGAAGCCTACCTGCTGGTCGCCGAGCGGTTCCGCCACCGGCGGCCGAGCCCTGATCGTCCTCAGTAGCAGATGTTCGTGTGCAGGCGGGCCGCGGGCAGCGGATGGGCGAGCGCCTGCACCGTGCGCCAGTCGGCCGGCCGGTGCAGCACCACGTAGCCGTCGTCGGCGACCACCAGCGAGTACCCGTGCGCCCGCAGGTACGACAGCTCCTGGGCCTGCTGGCTCGGCGAGCAGAACGGGAAGTCGAGCCCGAGAGTGTCCCCGACCACCCACGGCGCCCACCGGGGTGTCCCGTCAAGCAGCAGCACCGTGTCCCGGCCGGATAGCCGTGGGCCGAGGTTGTCGGACGCCTCGACCTCCACTCCCGAGGGCACGAGCGCGACCGCGGCCGCGGCCGCCCGCATTCGCGCGTTGACTCCATAGAAGCCCGGGTGCAGCAGCGGACCGAACGGAGAGGAGGGCACGTAGACCAGCGCGGCGGCGCAGATCGCGGCCGCCCACAACGTGGCGGGTTTCCACGGCGCGCCGCCGCGCCGCAGCCATGCGGGCCGGGAGAAGGGATAGGTCAGCCACCGGTTCCAGCGGGCGGGCCAGCGGCGCTGCAGGCGGGCGGCGCCGTCGACGGCGGCGCAGCACAGCATCATCACCACGAACGCGTCGTACTGGAACTTGGCCTGCCACCACAGCGGATAGCCGGACGCGAGCATCCGCTCGGCCAGCAGCGGCAGCACCGCGACCACCATGGGAGAGGCCAGCGGCAGGAAGCCGAACGCCGCGAGCAGCCCGATCATGGTCCGGGCCTTCACCCACGGGGTGACGAACACGTTCAGCGCGTGCAGCGGATGGGTGAGCATGTTTGCTACGGCGCTGCCCAGCGTGGGCCCGAACTGGCTGTAGGCAAAGTAGAACGTGGCCGAGCCGCCGAAGGCCGGGATCAGCACCTGCGTGGCCACCCAGGTGGCGGCGACGCCGCCGATCACGAAGGCCAGCCCGATCCAGGTCTCCGGCCGCCGCCTGGTCAGCAGCAGGTAGCACCCGAAGCCCGCGACGAGCAGGCCCATGTCCTCCTTGACCAGCAGCAGCGCCAGCGCGGCGAGTACGCCCGCCCAGCGCTTACCGGCGTCGAACCGCTCGACCATCACCGCGGTCAGTACCGGGACGAACGCCACCTCGTGGAAGTCGAAGATCACGGCCTCCATGACCGGCAGGGACAGCGCGTAGGCCACGCACACGAAGTACGCCGCGCCCGCGCCGATCTTGCGCCGGGTGTAGATCCACAGCGGCGGTATGGCCAGCGCGAACAGCACCCCCTGCGCGACCAGCAGGGTGGTCGGGTCGTCGTGGATCCAGTACAGCGGGGCGAGCAGGGCCAGTACCGGCGACCAGTGATCGGCCAGCAGCACGAAGTGCGCGCCGATCCCGTCTGACACGCCCCTGGCCACCGAGACCGGCGCGCCGAAGTGCGCGTAGCCGCGGATCCCCTGGTCGAAGATGACCAGGTCGAACGTGCTGGCCAGGAAGCGCCGGAACAGGATCAGGGAATCCAGGCAGTAGACCAGCGCGGCCGCCGCGGTGAGCGCGCCCACCCGGACCGCGGTGCGGTGCCACAGCGCACCGAGCCGCCCGCGGCCGACGGCGGCCCCGTCGGCGGGACTGGCCAGGGGGGCCTGGGGGGGAGGGTTTCCCCCCAGGGTCGGCGGGATCCCGGGGGGTCGCCCCCCCGGGGCCACAGAGCTCACCGCAGGAAGGGTAGCAGTGCCGGGGCCAGGAAGCAGCGGTACGCGTTGGCCGAAAGTACGGCAGTTATTCCCTGGACGGCTACTCTCTTGCTATGAGCCAGGAGGCAAGCCGCGGACCCGCGAACCCCGCCAGCGCCGCGCCGCGCGGGGCCGGGCGGCCACCAAGGAAACCCCCCGCCAGACCCTCGCTGGGCGGCGGGACCCCCGCCCAGGACCGCGAGCTGCGAGCTCAGGGCCGGGAAACCGTCCGCAAGCTGCTCGAGGCGGGCATCGTCGAGTTCGAGGAGCGCGGCTTCCAAGGCGTGCGCGTGGACGACGTGGTGAGCCGGGCCGGAATCTCCCACGGCACGTTCTACCTGTATTTCTCCAACAAGGAAGACCTGTTCAAGGCGCTAATGCGGGACGCGTTGCACGATATGGAGATCGTGGCCGGCGACTTTCCCGTTGTCACCAGCGACCAGACCGGGCTGAAGGTGCTGCGCCAGTGGGTACACAAGTTCTTCAAGGCTTACGCCGCGCACGGGACCGTGCTCCGCACCCTCAGCTCGGCGAACGCGCCCGGGGAGATGTTCGGCGACGGCCTGCGGCTGTTCTTCAGCATCGCCGAGGCCATGACCACCGGCATGACGGCCGCCGCTGAGGCGGCCGGGCGGCACCAAGAGCACGCCGAGCTGACCGCGGTGGCCTGCCTGATGATGCTCGAGCGGGTGAACTACCTGATCAGCACCGAGATCCGCCTGCCGGAGGAGGAGATGGCCGACCGGATCGCCGACATCATGTTCGCCGCGTTCGGCCTCAGCGTTTCATAAGGCCGCAGAATCTTCCGCTCCACCTTGCGCGGCTGGCGGCCGGGGTCGCAGCCGCCTGTGACGAAAAGGGAATTCTCCCCTGCCCTGTAGGCCGAAAGGCACTACTGTGACCGGCCTTCCGAACCGTTGACTGAGATGGGGAGGTTCCCGACCGGAGATGGGACATGGCGGGGTCATGGCATCTAGGGATGCTCGGGCACAGCGCGGCCGGGCCGCGTCCATCTTCCCGGCACCGGCAGGTCGTAGCTGCGTTGCTGGTCATCGCCTGTCTCGCGGTGGCGATACCAGGGGCGATCGGCGCGGTCCGCTATGGGGTGACATTCTGGCTCTACCGGGGCTTCCCCGCGCCAGCCGCGCCGCGGAACCTGGTACCGGCGACGGTGCGCACCATCGAGGTGACCAGCCCGGCTCTGGGCGGCTACCGGGACAAGGTGACCGTCGTCTTGCCGCCTGGATACGCGAATCAGCCCACACGGCGTTATCCGGTCCTGTACCTGCTCCACGGCGTCCCGGGCGCCCCGTCGAACTTCCTGAACATCGGCGAGGTCGCGACCGACGAGACGACACTGGTCGCCGAAGGAAAGATGCAGCCCCTCATCCTGGTCATGCCGACCGGTTCGCGCTCGTTCTTCGCCGACGAGGAATGGGCCGACGGGGTACGCCCGGGCAACGGGTGGGAGACATTCGTCGCGCGTGATCTCGTCCGGGCCATCGACGGGCGCTATCGCACCATCGCCACCGGCACGGGCCGGGGCCTGGCCGGGCTGTCGGATGGCGGGTACGGAGCGCTCAACATCGGGCTGCATCACCCCGGCGAGTTCGACCTGCTGGAAAGCTGGTCCGGCTACATGATCGCGGATGACATTCCCGCGATCTTCGGCCGCAGCCCGGCCCTGCTGCGCTACAACAGCCCGGCCGACGAGGTCGTCACCGTGGCGCCCCTGCTGGCCGCGGCCGGCACCTACATCTGGTTCTACAGCGGAAAAGCCGATGAGCTGGCCGGGCAGAACCAGGCCTTTGACGCCGAGCTCACCTCGCTCGGCCTGGCGCACAGCTTCTTCGAACGGCCGGGAACCCACAACTGGGCGCTGTGGCGGGCGCTGATGCCGCAGGCGCTGATCACCGCGTCGGAGCATCTGCGCCATGGATAGCCGCGGGCCGCTGGCAGGCGTCGCGCGAGCAGCGACGCTGGCGCTGGCCATCATCGTGGCGACCTCGGTGGCCACCGGATGGCTGTACTGGCTGCGGGCTGGGGTTGCGCACTGGCCGGGCCCGGTGGTACACGACGCCCTCGCGCTCGACGAACTGCCAGGCCATGACCGGGTCCCTCTGGTCATCTACGTCACTGCCTTCGGCGCGGCTGGCCTGGTCCTCGGGCTGGCGGCCCGGGCCATGCGGATCGACCGGCTTGCTGCCGGCCTCGGCCTGGCCGCGGGCACCGGCGCCTGGCTGTTCGTGGTCGACGCGGTTTCTCTCCTGATCGTCCGCCAGGGGTCGTTCGGCCAGGAGTTCCGTAGCGCGGCCGGACTACAGCCCATCTACCTCGCCGCGGCGCTGGCCGGCGCCGGCGGCGCGCTGCTCGGCGCGAGTAGGCCGACCGACCGGATCGTGCCCAGACTGCTGTCGTGGCTCGTCGCCTGCGGCGGGCTGATCGACATCGCAGCCGCGGTCATCCCCCGGCCGGGAGCGGCCCTGAGCTTGATGGAACGCCTCGGGCCCGGCTTCGCGCCGACTGCCCGGGCCTTGCTGGTCCCGGCGGGCATCTTGCTGCTGATCTCCTCGCGCGGCCTGGCCCGCCATAGCCGGCGGGCCTGGCGCCTTGCCGTCGCACTGCTAGGACTGTCAGCGGTGCTGTACCTGCTTCGGGGCCCGGACTACGCCGCGGCGATCGTGACCGGGCTGACCGCGGTGGCGCTGGTCGCCCGGCGGCAGGACTTCCCGAACCACGGCGACCCCGCTGCCGAACTGTCGGCACTGGCCCGGCTGACCGGCATGCTGGCCCTGGCGGTGGTGTACAGCGTCACGGTCATCTGCCTGTATCGGATCGTGGCCGACCTTCCGCTCTCCGCAGGCTCCTTGGCGCTTGACACCACCCGCGCGCTGGCCGGCCTGGCCCCGCGCGGCAGCCATTACCTCCCCGGGGACTTCTCCCGGTGGTTCCCGCTGTCGGTGATGTCGATCACCGCGGTCGGGGTGATATGGGCCGCGGAGGTCTGGGTCCGCCCCTGGCGGCAGCGCCTGTTCGCTGACGTGGCGAGCAGGGAGCGGGCCGCAGACATCGTGCACCGCTGGGGCGGCGACACCCTGGCCCCGTTCGCCCTGAGGTCGGACAAGCAGTGGTTCTTCACCGGGCAGTCTCTCATCGCCTTCCACGTCGTGCGCGGAATCGCGGTCGTCAGCGGCGACCCTGTCGGACCTGTCGAGGAGGCAGGGGCGGCGCTCGATGACTTCCTGGGCTACGCGCGTTCCCTGGGCTGGCACGTCGCCGTCCTCGGCGCGTCCGCGCAGCTGCTGCCGACCTACATCGACCGCGGGCTGCACCCGCTGTACCACGGTGATGAGGCAGTCATCGACACAGCTGTCTTCTGCCTCGACGGCCGTCCGATGCGCACCGTGCGGCAAGCGGTTCACCGGCTGGAGCGTGATATGTACCGCGCCGAGGTTGTCATGGCCGGCGCTGTATCCGGGCAACTCCACGCGGAACTAGCCGACATCGACCGAGCCTGGCTGCACGGGGGGATACGTAAGGGCTTCACGATGGAGCTCGACGACCCGTTCAGCCTCGGCGACGAAGACGCCCTGTTCGTCGTCGGCCGCGACGAGCAGGGCCGGGTGGCGGGCTTCCTCCATCTGGCGGTCTGCCGCGCCAGCCAATCGCTGTCGCTGTCCTCCATGCCCAGACGGCAGAACCTGCCCAACGGATTCAACGCGTGGCTCATCGTAAACGCGGTGTGGTGGGCACGCGATCACGGCTACAAACGGATCTCGCTGAACTTTTCCCGGTTCGCCGGACTGCTCGGCAGCGACGCCGTCCTCACCTCACCGCAACGGATCGAGCGCCGGATGCTGTTGCGGCTGAAGCGGGTCCTCGCGCTGCAGCTCGACAATCTGCTCCGGTTCAATCGGCAGTTCAGCCCGGCCTGGCTCCCCCGCTACATGATCATCGAGCACCGCTCGGACCTGCCCCGGGTGGCAATCGCCGCGATGGCGGCCGAGGGCTACCTGCCCCATGCCGGGCTGATCCGCGGCCCGGGCTGGTCGCGGTCCGCAGTCGCCTGGGCGCGGCCATGAAGCTGGCCGCCGGGCTGGTCCTTGCGCTGCTCTCGACCGCGGCGCTCAGCTCTGGCTTCTATATCCAGCACGCCGCCTCCGGCCAGC
>Ga0187780_10004374_pt1 | contig 10599 bp, 7 predicted proteins | sample 1015_Q2_SP10_20__FD_132429 | JGI IMG/M metagenome (GOLD analysis project Ga0187780, IMG submission 132429) | Tropical peat soil microbial communities from peatlands in Department of Meta, Colombia - 1015_Q2_SP10_20_MG | ecosystem: Environmental > Terrestrial > Soil > Wetlands > Peat | place...
ATCACGGACATATCGTTGTCGGCATGGATATGCACTTCTTACACGAGGGTAGGCCAGTCAGAACCCTGGATGCGGTATGGATACGGAACGGGATGACCGCTGAAAGTTGGCGGGCACTCACAGGGCGACCGCAAGGGTCGCCCCTACATATAAATGTAAAAGCCCTGGAAGCAACCGAAAAAATAAATGTAGGGGTGGGGCTTGTCCCCACCCTGTCAGCCCCCTCCCAGCAAACTTATGCAAGCGCTCTATTATCCCTCCTCGCTCACCCTACCATCGCCTCCAAAGAATCGGTCATACGTCGCTACGACCACGAAGTACAGGGCGCTACCGTTCTTAAACCATTGGTCGGAAAAGCAGGCAACGGCCCTAGCGACGCCGCAGTGCTACAACCCATCCAAAATGTAGGGGTGGGGCTTGCCCCCGCCCTATCATCCATCACAACCCTGTCATCCCTCATCCAGTCAAGCCCTAACCAATCAACCCCTGAACCTGCTGGTATCGTCTTGTCAAATGGCATCAATCCGCTCTATGGCAAGATCGATCCTTATCATATGGCAATCAATGCTGTTGACGAAGCTTTGCGAAATTTGACAGCCGTTGGTGGAGATATCGAACGTGCTTCTATTCTCGATAATTTCTGTTGGGGTAACCCGGCCGATCCCTTACAACTGGGCATGTTAGTACGTGCTGTTAAAGGTTGTTACTATGCTGCAATAAGCTATGGAACTCCGTTCATCTCTGGAAAAGATAGTCTCAATAATGAGTATCGCTCTAACGGAGAACGCGTGCCAGTTATTCCAACTCTACTTATTTCAGCTGTCGGCGTAGTCGATAATGCCGCGCAAACAATCGACATGTCACTCAAACAACCCGGCAACCTGATTTATCTAGTTGGTATCACGCGTAACGAATTAGCAGGCTCGCACTATGCTGAGATACTAGGAGAACGTATTATAAATACGTCATTACCACATGTCGATATCAAAACTGCCCGTCTAACAATGAAAACTCTGGGTTCAGCCATACGCATGGGTCTTGTACAATCGTGCCATGATCTCTCCGAGGGTGGTTTAGCTGTCGGCGCCGCGGAAATGTCCCTTGCTGGATTGCTTGGAATGACGATTGATTTAAAACAGACTCCTCACGAAACCACCATATTGGCTGATGACACAAAGTCACCTGATGACATCAATACAATTTTGCTCTTCAGCGAATCAGCCTCGCGTTTTCTCGTCGAAATTTCACCTGATCACCAGGATACTTTTGAAACCTACATGATCACACATGACGTGTCCGACTTCGCTCATATTGGCACAGTCAACAACACTGAACACTTTATCATACGACATGCCAACCAACTAATCATCGACCTTCCGGTTACCGAATTGCAAACCGCCTGGCAAGGAGCGATATATGAGTAATACGGCTAATAATTTGCGAAATGTAGGGACGGGGCTTGCCCCCGTCCTGCCAGACCCCCTAACAACGCACAAACCGGAACCTCCCGTCCTGCCTCACAACCCTCGTGCGCTTGTGTTGCGCGCCCCTGGCATTAACTGTGACCGCGAAACAGCCCTGGCGTGCCGGCTGGTAGGCTTTGAGACTGATCTGCTACATATAAACCAGCTGCTCAAGACCCCTGATCACCTTCTAGACTACCATTTTCTGGTTATTCCAGGGGGATTTTCTTACGGTGATGACCTCGGTGCCGGGACATTGCTGGCTAAAAATCTGGTGATTCACCTGGGAAAGCATTTACAGCAATTTATTGTCGAGGGCAGACTTGTACTGGGTATTTGTAATGGCTTTCAGGTACTCGTGCGCTCAGGTTTGCTTCCGGGTAGAGAGAGCGTATCTCTCGATACTTCTCAAGTCCCGGCCACAAGCCTCATTAGTAACGCTTCAGCGCAGTTCGAGTGCCGTTGGGTCACTTTATCAACGCAACCAGGCCCATGCATCTTTACTCAGGGAATAGAACACTCCATAGAGTTACCGGTGGCTCATGGTGAGGGTCACTTCGTCTTAGCCGACCCTGTGTTGTCCGTTTTACAAGCAAATGGGCAAATACCGTTAGTGTATACTATGAATGCGTGGCAGACATCACCCTCGTCTGCCACTCCCTCCCTCTCATCGCTTATACCCTATCCTGACAACCCTAACGGTTCGATTGGCAACGTTGCAGGTGTATGTAACCCTCGAGGCAACGTGTTTGGCTTAATGCCTCATCCCGAACGCTATATACACGCTCTTCAACATCCGCAACGGCGCGGTACACAGGGGTTTGGAGATGGATTACTCATATTCAATAATGCTTATGAATACGTGAAAAGTACGTTCGATATACAAACCTCCTATGCCTCCAGTGGCGTTGACATTTCCTCTGCAGGTACCGCTAAAGAGTTGATGCGCGTTGCTGTAGAAGCAACCCATGGCCCGGAGGTCCTGGCAGGTATGGGTGCCTTTGCTGGAGTCTACGATCTAAGTAGCATACAACATATGCATCATCCTACTCTGGTTTCCTCGACAGATGGTGTTGGCACAAAGACACTGATTGCAGCGCAAGCCGTGCGTTTTGAGACGATCGGTTATGATCTGGTCAATCACTCAGTCAATGACCTGCTCACGCAAGGAGCTACACCGCTCTTCTTTATGGACTACCTGGCAATGGGAAAACTCGATCCAATACATGCTGCCACCATTGTGAAAAGTGTTGCTATGGCATGCCAGGAAGTTGGATGTGCGTTACTGGGAGGCGAAACTGCCGAAATGCCAGATGTCTACATGCCAGGTGCCTTTGACCTTGCAGGTACCATCGTTGGCGTTGTCGAGCGGGATGCGATCATTGGGAATCAACAAACCATTTGTGTGGGTGATATTTTGCTTGGGTTGCCTTCAAATGGTTTGCACACGAATGGTTACTCACTTGCCAGGCGTGTTTTCGCTCCTTTTACGCTCGACACCATCTTTCCCGAACTCGAAGTGCCACTGGTTGATGCATTGTTACGACCCCATCGCTGCTACCTGCGAGAAGTTCAGACCCTACGTGAAAATCATGGGATCACTATTAAAGGTATTGTTCATATCACTGGGGGTGGCTTTGAAGGAAATATAGTTCGTATATTACCTCAAGGAATCCAGGCAGTTGTCGAGATAGGTTCCTGGCAGATTCCACCGATTTTTGACTTGATTAGCCGTTTGGGGCGTGTCACACTCAAAGAAATGTACCGTACGTTTAATATGGGTGTAGGTTTGGTGTTCATCGTTTCATCAGAAACAGCAGAACAGGCACAACACCTGCTTCCCGAATTGTTCAAAGTAGGATATATCACCCAAGGCGAAGGAGTCATTCTGCTATGATAGATAATCCCCTCTTTGGCCTACAACTGGCTGAAGGCAAAACAAAATTACTCTATGCTTATCCAGATGATCCGAGTCTGGCCTACATGGTAAGCAAAGATCAAATTACGGCCGGAGATGGCGTGCGTCGCGATGAGCTACCAGGCAAATCGCGCTGGAGCACAATCACTACAGCCAATGTATTTCGATTACTGAACGAAGAGAATATCGCAACACATTTTGTCGAGCAGATCAATGATGTGATCTTGCTGGTCCGTCGCTGCACAATGCTGCCCATAGAACAGGTCATGCGCCGCATTGCGACCGGTTCTTATCTCAAACGCCATCCCGAAATAAGCGAAGGAACTCGCTTCGAGCCAGTGCTGGTCGAGACCTTTCTGAAAGATGATGCTCGCCATGACCCGCAAATCTGGGAGGAAGATATTCTGAAGATGGGTCTGGCAACGAAGTATGAAATTGAATGGATGGCCGCTCAGGGTCGCCGCGTCTTTGAAACGCTGGAACTCGCCTGGGCCTCCATAGACGTGACGCTCGTTGATCTTAAAATCGAATTTGGACGCGACTCCCAGGGAAACCTGCTGGTAGCCGACGTGATCGACAACGATAGCTGGCGTCTCTGGCCCGGCGGAGACAAAACCCGTATGCTAGATAAACAGGTCTATCGTAACCTGAAAGACGTCACCCCACAGGATCTCCAGGAAGTTGCTGACCGCTATGCCCTGGTTGCTGACCTGACTGGAAAGCTGAAGCTCGAATAGAGGAAAGAGTTGGTGCATGGAGAGACTTCATGATGCTTGTGGCGTAGTTGGTATGTATTCGCGCCCAAACGGCGAAAATATAGATATTCGTCGCTATCTCACTCTTGCCCTTACCGCCTTACAGCATCGCGGCCAGGAAAGCGCAGGTATGGCTGTATACGATAGGGAGGGCAAGATAATCAGTCGTGTCAAAATGGGAAAAGTGCGTGAGGTCTTCTCAGACACAGGCATTGGTTTACCTGAAACGTGCTGTGGCATCGGGCATGTGCGCTACTCCACAACTGGCTCAAGCTGTGTGGAGAATGCAGGTCCATTTGTTGTAGGAGCATGGCGTGGCCACTATAACGCCATAGCAGTTGCCCATAACGGCAACCTCATAAACGGCCCTCTCCTGCGTGAACAGTTACCAGGAGAGTATTTACAATCTACAACGGACAGCGAAGTCATCGCTCTCCTCTTATTGCATGCTGAAGGTCCAGCCTTACGCGATCGAATGATCACTATCCTCCCTTTGTTGCGTGGAGCCTACAGCCTGGTAATCCTGGCCGAAGGCAAACTTTATGCTATGCGTGATCCCTGGGGAATGCGTCCTCTCTGTATTGGCCGTATCGGCGAAAATTGGATCATAGCCTCTGAGTCATGTGCCCTGGATCGCATAGGAGCGACCTTTGTGCGTGAAGTTGATCCAGGAGAGCTGATTACCATCGATGAAGGTGGGATGCATTCAGAAATACTTGCGCAGCATACTCGCATGTCACTTTGTGTTTTCGAATATATTTACTTCTCGGACGCTACAAGTCAGCTGAACGGTGGGTATGTCTACACTGTGCGCGAAGCGCTGGGACGCGAATTGGCAAGGGAGCACAATATAGATGCAGATCTTGTGATACCGGTGCCTGATTCTTCCATTCCTGCAGCTCTCGGCTATGCCACGGAGTCCCGCATTCCGTTTGGTGAGGCAATTATCAAAAACCGCTATAGCGACCGCACTTTCATCAAACCCGATCAGCGTTTGCGCCAGCTGGAAGTCGACCTGAAATTCAACATGGTCAAGCCAAAGATCGATGGTATGCGCCTCGTAGTGGTGGATGATTCTATTGTGCGTGGCAATACCATGAAGCGGCTGGTAGCAGCCTTACGTCACCAGGGAGCGAAGGAAATCCACCTGCGTTCCAGTTCACCTCCATTGCGCCATCCCTGCTATTTTGGCATCGATATTCCTCAAGAGGAAGAGTTAATCGCTGCTGGACGCACTGTAGAGGAGGTTGCAGCTTATATCGGTGTTGATAGCCTGGGCTATTTAAGCACTGCAGGTCTGGGGCGAGCGTTAGCTTCTGTTATGGCCATTCAGAGTAGGAAGGACGTTACATCTGCGGCAGGCGCGATAAATCGGCCCTTTCAAGATGATGATGCTGATACATTTTTACACAACAAATTTTGCTACGGGTGTATGGAGAAGCAAGGGTGGCCATTCAATCCGCTAGATGAGAACAATACACATGCTATTCAATTCGTCAGCCTCAAGGCAAAGCGCTAATATGCGCAAGCCATGAGTTCCTTTCAGGAGGTATAGGAATGAAGGTGCTAGTTATAGGCTCAGGAGCTCGTGAACACGCGCTGGTTTGGAAACTCGCACAGAGCCGTCACGTGACACAGATATATGCTGCTCCGGGTAACCCTGGTATGCTTCAATATGCGGAATGTGTGCCACTCAATGCCACTCAACTGATTCAGTTAGCTGATTTTGCAGCGCACACTCACATCGATCTCACCGTTGTCGGTCCAGAACTGTCACTAATAGCTGGCATCGCTGACGTATTCAGGCAGCGTGGTCTATCTATCTTCGGCCCTGGTGCAGAGGGTGCAGCATTAGAGGGCAGTAAGGCTTTCGCCAAACAACTCATGGCTGAAGAGGGGATTCCTACCGCCCGGTACCGGACCTTTACTCAAGCGCAAGCTGCCTTCGCATACCTGGAGGAACATGGGGTGCCTGTTGTCATCAAAGCTGATGGAAATGCAGCGGGTAAGGGGGCCATTGTAGCTTTGGATATGGATACCGCTCGTGATGCCGTTCACCAGATGATGATTGAACGTGTCTTTGGTGATGCGGGCGATATCGTCGTAATCGAAGACTACTTGCAAGGCGATGAGATCGGCTCGACCATCATCTGCAAAGGAACGCACTATCTACCCTTAACATTGACTCAGGATCACAAACGCGTATACGATGGCGATCAAGGGCTGAATACCGGAGGCATGGGAGCATACACCCCTCTGCCTTTTGTTGATAAGTCGACCGAAGCGCAGGTATTTAGAACTATCGTTGCCCCGACACTGCAAGCTCTCAAAGAACATAGCATCGATTTCTCAGGTGTGCTCTACTCGAACATCATGCTCACCGAACGCGGTCCAATGGTATTAGAACAAAATACCCGCTTTGGAGACCCAGAAACTCAGGCCTTGATGATGCTCATGCAAGAAGACCTGCTGCATGTGCTAGAATTTGCTCATACACTCCCTGTGAAACTTAGTACATTGTGGCGCCCTGGTTACGCTGTAAGTATTACCCTGGCATCAGGAGGTTACCCTGGAAAATATCGCACAGGTCTACCCATCAAAGGTATCGAGGAAGCTAGCCTCCTTAAAGATGTGCAAATTTTTCATGCAGGCACAGCGCTACAAGACGGGCGACTGGTTACAGCAGGGGGACGTGTACTCAGCGTCGCAGCCTATGGAGCAACATTACAAGAAGCTGTGTCCAGGGCCTACGACGCCGCGTCGCGTATTTCATTTGAAGGCAAACACTATCGACGAGATATCGCCCGTCGCGGCTTACAAGAACAGTAGGTGCCGATTTATCGGGCACACCGCCGATTTTATCGGCTCCCGTGGATTTCACAATACCCCGTTTATTCTGTTTATCAGCATGATCGACCCTTGGAGGATGAAACCATGCCTGCACACATTATCATCATTATGGGCAGTAAAGGCGACCTGGCCCATGCCCAAGCCATCACAAAAACGCTCAAAACCCTTGAAATCGACTACGAAATGCGCGTCTGTTCTGCTCACAAAGCTACACAACGCCTGCTAGAAATGCTGCAAGGGTATGAACAAACTGGCCCCCTGGTCTACATAACCATTGCGGGTCGCTCGAACGCACTTTCAGCAGTGGTTGATGCCAACACACGCTATCCTGTCATTGCCTGCCCGCCTTATGGCGACCGTTTTGGAGGCATGGATATACTTTCCTCGCTTCGTTTACCATCAGGTATCGCCTCTCCCACAATTTTAGAGCCAGAGGGAGCAGCGCTACTCGCAGCTAAGATACTCGCGCTTTCCAATTCACAATTGGACCAGCGTTTGAGCACCTATAAGCAACGCTTTACGGCTGAACTTGCGCTGGCCGATGAAGAGGTAAAGCAATTGTGAGCGGTCAGAACCTTCCATTTCGTCTCGGCGTACTCATCTCAGGTTCAGGCAGCAACTTGCAAGCAATTATCGATGCGATCGAAAGTCAACAACTACCTGGCGTTGAAATTGCGCTCGTTGTGAGTAATAATGCCGATGCCTTTGGCCTGCAGCGAGCTCTCAAACATAAACTAACGGCGATCTATCTACCCTGGAACCAACGACCCATGGGAGCGCAAAGTGTTGTGCCCGGAGTCACTATGCCCAAACTTACCATGTCCGTAAGCGAAGCTCGGCTCTCTTCCCTACTACGTCTTTTTCAGGTAGACTTGATTGTTCTGGCCGGTTGGATGCGTATTTTGAGCGCCGCCTTCCTCGAGCAATTTCCTCGATGTGTCATCAACATCCACCCTGCTTTACTGCCCGATGATGGGACAGGCAGCACCTTTACAACCAGAAATGGAACTCAAATACCCGCTTTCCGTGGCTTACATGCAGTTCAACAAGCCCTTGATGCCGGTGTAAAAATCACCGGAAGCTGCGTCCATTTTGTTACGCCAGAAGTAGATGCCGGGCCTGTCATCTGCCGGGAAGAGGTATCAATCGAGGAGGGAGACACTGAAGAAACATTGCATGCGAGATTGAAGGTTGTGGAACATCGATTGATTGTGAATGCCGTGAGGGAATTTAAAAGGTTAAATAAGCCAGGATAGATCACTCCTATCCCGGCTTATTTAACACGGGCTTCCTACTTCTTTTTCCTCGTAGTAATCATCGTTATGGCAAGATAGATACCCAGCATGAAAGAAAGCACGAATCCGATAATGAACAAAGCGCCAACCCACCATAACCCGATGACTCTATTATAGACGGTCAGCAGAATCGCCACCCCAACGATAAATGATGCAGCAATGATTCCGAGCACGACCCGGTTTACCATCTGCTTGGCCTCATTGATGATCGGCTTGAGCGTCTCTGTATTCACCCCCACTTGCATGGTTCCACGTTCCAGGTCACTCATCAGGCGCCGGATTTGTTGCGGGAGTTCTAACCCCAGTCTCGCACTGTCAACACCAGCTCTGCTCAAGTTTCGCAACCAGTAATCTAATGAGTACTGTTTTTGTACGAGCTGCTTTGAATATGGCTCCAGCATGGCCGTCATATTGAATGACGGATCAAGCATGGTTCCAAGGGCTTCATCCATTAAAAGTGTCTTGAGCAGTAATGCCAGGTTGGAGGGGAGTTGTAAGTGGTGCCGCTGTACAATTGTGAGCGCTTCAGTAAGGACTGGTCCAAGATCTATATCGCCAAAGGATTTCCCGTAGTATTGAGAGAGCAGGTATTCCAGGTCACGCTTGAGCTGTGTTCGATCTACAGGTTGTTTCGAGAAACCCAGCATGAGCATGGTATCAACGAGTCTTTCTACATCTTGACTTGTAATAGCCAGGAAAATATCTACAAGTTGTTCCCTCGTTTGTGCTTCTACAATTCCCACCATGCCATAATCGATCAATCCGATCCGGCCATCTGGCTCAATAAAAAAGTTCCCAGGGTGCGGATCTGCATGATAAAAACCGTCCTCGAGAATCATTTTGAGAATGATCTGAACAGCACGCTCTGCCAACGCGGGACGATCTATGCCTGCGGCATCAAGCGCAGCCAGGTCATTTATCTTAATACCCCGAATGCGTTCCAGAGTCAGTATGCTGCTGGTCGTTGTTTCCCAATGGATACATGGAATATGAATCGTGAAAGGCATACTTTCGCAATTGACGGCGAAGCGCTCGGCATTGCGCCCCTCACGAATATAGTCAAGCTCATCTCGTAATGTATGTGCAAACTCCTGAACCAATCCGGGCAAATCGTAGTGCTCGGCAAATTCCCATCGCCTGCTAGCCGTAGCAGCAAGATTATGGAGGATCTCCAGATCTTCCTCTATCTGTTCAACGACTCCTGGACGTCGCACTTTGACAATCACTTCATCCCCGTTAGGTAACGTTGCTGCATGAGCCTGGCCAATCGAAGCCGCTGCAATAGGTACGGGATCAAATGTAGTGAAAGCCTCTTCCAGAGGACAACCTAGCTCCCCTGCAACGATCTCCTTGATGATCGATCCATCTACCGGAGGAGCTTGATCCTGTAGTCTAGCAAGCTCAGCTATATACTCGGGTGGCAAGATGTCTGCGCGGGTTGAAAGTATCTGGCCTAACTTTATAAAGGTTGGGCCGAGTTCCTCTAGCGCCTTTCGCACTCGTTCGGGCCTGGTGTAATGACGACCGTGCCTGGTATAGCGGCTGATTTCCCTGCGAAACGGCACAAAACGCTCCAGGCCTACAGCACTGACCATGTATCCCAATCCGTGATGGATCAGGACTTCGCCAATCTGGCGGTAACGATTCAAGTGAGTGTGAGTAATCAAGTTCACAAGGAGATTTCCTTTTGCGATGTGCTTGCACACAAAGGTTATGTACTGACTCTATCAAAAGTATCATCTCTGAATATCACAAATCGGTCACTATTAACAGCTGTTATGTCACCAATAACTCACGGAAAAAATTTTGATCTATCCGAAGATTTTCGACGTATAGTTCAGATAGGTTAGACTTCATATAACTTCTCTCTATGAGAAAGGAGCATTTTCAATGTCAACAGAAGAAAACAAAAGCGTAGCCAATCGGTGGTATGAAGAGGTCTTTAACGCAGGAAAACTGGAATTGATCGATGAGCTATTTGCACCTGATTTTGTCGATCACGATCCGAGTAATCCTATTCCAGGTCTGGATGGGGTGCGACAACTCGTTACCATGTATCGAACAGCTTTTCCTGATCTGCACATTACTGTTGAGGATACTATCACCGAGGATGACAAGGTCGTGACGCGCTTCATTGGACGGGGTACCCAGAATGGCCCTTTAATGAATATTCCTCCTACAGGGAAGAAGGTGGAATTAACTGCTATTGACATTCTGCGTTTCGAGAACGGGAAAATGGTGGAACACTGGGGCAATCAAGACCTTTTGGGTATGATGCAACAGCTCGGTGTAATCCCAGCACCTGGTCAGGCCAATTA
>Ga0187780_10004375_pt1 | contig 10597 bp, 9 predicted proteins | sample 1015_Q2_SP10_20__FD_132429 | JGI IMG/M metagenome (GOLD analysis project Ga0187780, IMG submission 132429) | Tropical peat soil microbial communities from peatlands in Department of Meta, Colombia - 1015_Q2_SP10_20_MG | ecosystem: Environmental > Terrestrial > Soil > Wetlands > Peat | place...
ATCGCGTGCTGCCGGTCGGCGGCGTGGGGCACCGGCCCGTCCGTCGGCTGCTGATGGAGGCGCGGGTGCCGCGCGGCGACCGTGTCCGTTATCCCGTGGTCGCGCGGGGCGAGACGATTCTCTGGGTGCCGGGCATCTGCCGCGGCGCTGCGGACTTGCCGACACCCGGAACCCCGGCCATCCGTCTGGATGTTATCGAGAACGGTGAGTCCCGACCGCACGGGCGGGCGTAAGCTCGCCCGCGTCGTGTACGACGAGGCCACGATCGCCGCGCGGGTGCGGGCGCTGGGCCGGGAAATTACGGCGGCCTATCCGCACGGCGACCTGCTCATGCTGGGGCTGCTCAAAGGCAGCTTCATTTTCCTGAGTGACCTGGTGCGGCGGGTCGAACGCCCGCTGCAGGTCGACTTTCTCGTGGCCGCGAGCTACGGGGCGGAGGCGGCGTCGAGCGGCACCGTGCGCCTGCTGTACGATCCCGAGACTATCCTTCGGGGTAAGCATATCCTGCTGGTCGAGGATATCATTGAGACAGGGAAGACCCTGAACCGAATCGTCGCGCTGTTGCGCGAGCGCGGCCCGGAGAGCTTGAGCATCTGCGCTTTGTTGCACAAACACGTGAGTGAGCACCTGGAGCTGGACGCCGCGTTCGTGGGCTTCGACGCCCCCCAGAGCTTTTTGGTGGGGTACGGGCTCGACCACGCTGAGGATTTCCGGCACCTTCCTTATATTGCGAGTCTGACGTAATGGCCAATCGCCTCCCGCCCCCCCGGGATTTCAATTGGGGCCGCACTCTCCGGACCCTGTCGTTCTGGGCCCTGCTGATCGTCGGGTCGATCGCGCTCGTCCAGTTTGCCTCGAGCCGGCGGCAGGACGCCGTGGACGTGTCCTACACGCAGTTCACGGAGCAGCTCGAAGCCGGCAACATCTCCGCGGTGGAAATCACCGAGCGCCAGCAGCTGCGCGGGGATTTCAAGGCGCCGTTGACGGTGGGGCACCGCACGGCGGAGCACTTCACCACGTTGCTGCCCTTCGAGTCGAGCGACTCCTGGGTCGCGACGCTGCGGCAGAAGGGCGTCGACGTCCGCGCCAAGGAAGAGAAGCAGTCGTTCGGCGTGTTCCTCTTCAGCTTCCTCCCGTACCTGTTCATCCTGGGGCTGATCATCTTCATGCTGCGCCAGATGCAGCAGGGTGGGAACCGCGCGTTCGCGTTCGGGAAGTCGAAGGCCAAGCTCCTCTCCGGCGATACGCCGAAGGTGACCTTCTCCGACGTGGCCGGGTGCGACGAGGCGAAACAGGAGCTCGAGGAAATCATCGACTTCCTCAAGGATCCGCAAAAATTCCAGCGGCTCGGCGGCCGGCTCCCCAAGGGGGCGCTGCTCGTGGGGCCGCCGGGAACCGGGAAGACGCTGCTCGCCAAGGCGGTCGCGGGCGAGGCGGGCCGGCCGTTCTTCTCGATGTCGGGCTCGGACTTCGTCGAGATGTTCGTCGGCGTGGGCGCGTCGCGCGTGCGCGACCTGTTCGAGCAGGGGAAGACCCACGCGCCCTGCATCATCTTCATCGACGAGATCGACGCCGTCGGGCGGCACCGCGGCGCCGGGTTGGGCGGGGGACACGACGAGCGCGAGCAGACGCTCAACCAGCTGCTCGTCGAAATGGACGGCTTCGAATCGAACGAAGGGGTGATCCTACTCGCGGCCACGAACCGGCCCGACATCCTCGACCCGGCGCTGCTGCGTCCGGGCCGCTTCGACCGTCAGATCGTCGTCGACATGCCGGACGTGAAGGGGCGCGAGCAGATCCTGCGCGTGCATACGCGGAAGATTCCGCTCGCGGGTCACGTCAATCTCGAGCAGATCGCGAAGGGGACGCCCGGGCTTTCCGGCGCCGAGCTCTCGAACATCGTGAATGAGGCGGCGCTTCTCGCGGCGCGGCGCAACAAGCCCGCGGTGGATATCGCCGATCTCGAGGACGCGAAGGACAAGGTCATGCTCGGCCTCGAGCGGAAGAGCATGGTGCTGTCGGAGGAAGAGCGGAAGCTCACCGCCTATCACGAGGCCGGACATGCACTCGTGAGCGTCAAGGTCCCGGGCCTCGATCCCGTGCACAAGGTGACCATCGTGCCGCGTGGCCGGGCGCTCGGTCTCACGTTCTCGTTGCCCGAAGAAGACCGCCACAATTACACCAAGCAGTACATCCTCGGGCGCCTTGCCATGGCGTACGGCGGGCGCGTCGCCGAAGAGCTGGTGTTCGGCGCGGACAAGGTGACGACGGGCGCGGCGCAGGACATCCAGCAGGCGACGGAAATGGCCCGCCGCATGGTCACGCAGTTCGGCATGAGCGAGGTCGTCGGACCGATCGCCGTGGGCGATCGCGAGGCGGAAATCTTCCTCGGACGCGAGGTGATGCAGCGGCGTGAGATCTCCGAGCGCACGGCCGAGCTCGTGGATACGGAGCTGAAGCGCGTGCTCGGGGAGGCGTACGAGCGCGCGAAGCAGATTCTGGTCGAGCACCGCGCCACCCTCGATCGCGTTGCGAGCGCGCTGCTCGAGCGCGAGACCCTCGACCGGGAGGAGATCGAGCTGGTCGTCGCCGGAAAGCCGCTGCCCCCCGTACCGCCGCCGCCTCCGCCGGCGCCCGCCGCCGCGGCTCCGGCCAAGGAAAAGCCGGCGCCCACACCGGCGCCCGGCCCCGTCCTGGGCAGCCCGCCGCCCGAACCCGCAGGGGCGTGAAGGTCACCGCGCTCGCCGCGCACACCCCTGAGGCGGTGCGCGCGGCGCTCGCGGCTCGCGGCTGGGAGCCCCAACCGGCGTGGTTCGCGGCGGCCGGGCTCCAGTTCCTGCTGGTCACCATCGAAGAGATCACCGAAGACGAACGAGAGGCGCTCGTGCGCTGGGGCGCGCGCACGGGCATGGACGTGCTCACCGGAGACGGATGGGCGCTGGTGGGAGGCGCCGCGAGCCGGCTTGCGCCGCTCGCCCGGCCCGACCGGGCGCCGTCCGGGCTCGAGCTGCTCAGCGCCCAGTTCGCCCGGTTCCTCGGCGCCTACGCCGACCCGCCGCGAAGCTGGTCGATTGCGGAGGGGGAGATTCCGCTCGACCGCCCCGTGCTGATCGGGATCATCAACGTCACTCCCGATTCATTTTCCGACGGCGGGCGTTTCGTCGAAGTCGGGCGCGCGCTGGCGCAGGCGGAGCGCCTGAAGGCCGACGGTTGCCACCTGCTGGACGTGGGCGGGGAATCGACGCGACCGGGAGCGCGGCCGGTCTCCGTCGGCGATGAGCTCAAGCGCGTGGTGCCCGTCGTCGAGGGGCTGGTGCGCGCCGGCCTGTGGCCGGTGTCGGTCGACACACGAAAGAGCGAAGTGGCGCGTGCGGCGATCGGGGCCGGAGCGGCCGTGGTGAACGATGTCTCGGCGGGCGCGTTCGATCCTGACCTGCTGCGTGTCGTCGCCCGGACGGGTGTCGGGGTCATCCTGATGCACATGCGCGGCACGCCGCTCACGATGGACGGCCTCGCGACCTACCGACACGTGGCGGCCGAGGTGGCCGACGAGCTGCGCGCGGCGGCCGCGCGCGCCGAAGGGGAGGGCGTGCCGCGCGAGCGGATCGTGGTCGACCCGGGGTTCGGCTTCGCCAAGACGGCCGAGCAGAACTTCCGTCTCCTCGACGAACTGGCGGCCGTGGTACGGTTGGGCTATCCTGTAGCCGTTGGCCCGTCCCGGAAGCGATTTTTGGGATCGGCCGTGGGCCGTCCCGTCGAAGATCGTGACCGCGCGACGGCCGTGGCTTGCGCCCTCGCCTGGGAGCGGGGCGCGCGACTCTTCCGAGTCCACGATGTCGCCCTCGCCCGCGAGGCGCTGACCGTGGCCAGCGCGACGACAAATCCAACGTGAGCTTCAGCCCCTACAGATTCCTGGTCCCCCGGCTGTGGCCGGACGTCGTCGAGATCCTCGTCGTCGCCTGGGTCATTTACCGGTTCCTCCTCTTTCTCGTCGGCACACGCGCGATCCAGATCGTGGTCGGCGTGATGATCCTGTCGATCGCCTACTTCGCCGCGGTCGTGGCGAAGTTCCAGATGATCAGCTTTCTCCTGGGCTTCGTGTTCACCTACGGCGCGGTCGCGGCGGTCGTCGTGTTCCAGCCCGAGCTGCGGAACGCGTTGGCGCGCCTCGGGCAGTCGCGCCTGATGCGGCGGTTCTCGCAGAGCGACCGGCAGTCGGTGGCCGAGGAGATCGCGGAGGCGATGGACCGGCTCTCGCGCGCGGGCACGGGGGCGATCATCGCGGTGGAAGGTGACATCGGCCTCGAGGAGTTCATCTCCTCAGGCGTGCCCGTCGAGGCGAAGGTGTCGGCCGACCTGCTCACGACGATCTTCACGCCGTACTCCCCGCTGCACGACGGCGCCGTACTGATCCGGGGCGATCGCATCATCGGCGCGGGATGCGTGCTCCCGCTCACCCAGTTCAAGGTGACGGACAAGTCGCTCGGCACGCGCCACCGCGCGGCGCTGGGCCTGTCCGAAGAGACCGATGCGACCGTGCTCGTCGTGTCGGAAGAGACGTCGACGATTTCGATCGCCAGCCACGGACTGCTGCACCGCCCTCTCACGCCGCAGCAGGTGCGCGACCTCCTCTCCGGAGCGATCACGCACCTCGAAGGCGGCGAACGGCTTATCGCCGCCACGACCTAGCCGTCATTCCGAGGATTGTTTCACCGGTACTCCGCGGGTAACTTTTTTCGGCTATGGATTTTAGGGCCTTGCCGGAGCGGCTGGCCCACGTGCGTGCCGAGATCGCCCGGCGTCAGACCTCCGGAGGCTGGCGCGAGCCGCCCACAATCGTGGCCGTGACGAAGGGGTTCGACCTCGGCGCCGTCGAAGCGGCGCTCGCGGCGGGGCTCACGGACCTGGGGGAGAACCGGGTGCAGGAAGCGCTCGGGAAGATGGACACACCGACGGGACAGCGCGCCACCTGGCACCTGATCGGGCACCTGCAGCGCAACAAGGCGAAGCACGTCGCCGGCAGGTTCGCGCTCGTGCATTCGGTCGATTCCGCGGAGCTCGGTGTGGAGCTGAGCCGGCGCGCGGGCGAGCGCGGCGTGACGCAGCGGGTGCTGCTCCAGGTGAACGTGGCGGGGGAAGCGCAGAAGAGCGGCTGCGCGCCGGCGGATGCGCCCGGGCTCGCCCGGAGTCTGGCGGCGCTTCCGCACCTCGCGCTCGAGGGGCTGATGACGGTCGGGCCGCTCACGGACGACGAGGGGGTGCAGCGCCGCACGTTCCGCGCGCTGCGCGCCCTCCGCGATGCCTTGCAGGAGGAGGGTCTATGGCTACCGGCGCTCTCGATGGGGATGTCCGGCGATTACGGCGTGGCAGTCGAGGAGGGAGCGACGATGCTCCGCTTGGGTACCGTTCTGTTCGGCCCGAGGGAGACGTGAGCGAACCCGCGTTCCACCTCACGCCACTCGACGTGCGCAAGCAGGAGTTCCGCCGCACGCTGCGCGGATACGAGCCGCTCGGCGTGGACGATTTCCGCACGCGGGTCGCCGAAGAGATGGAGCGACTCCTGCGCGAGCGCTCGGTGCTCGAGGAGCGCGTCGCCGCGCTCACCGACCAGCTGCGCTCGTTCCGCGAGCGTGAGCGCGCGATGAACGAAGCGCTCGTCGCCGCGCAGCAGCTGCGGGAGGAGACCCGGGCGCTCGCCGAGCGCGAAGCGCAGGCGATCGTCCGCGAGGCGCAGGCCGATGCGCGCCGCCTCGTCGAGGAGGCCCGCACGGCGGAGCGCGACGTGCGCGTTCAGCTGGCCGAAGCCGAGCGGCAGTTTCAGGCGTATCTGGGCGGGTTCCGCGCCCTGCTGGAGCGGCAGATGGCGGAGCTCAAGGCATTGGGCGGCGACCGCGAGGGATGATCGCGGAAGCGGTCCGCGCCATCCGCGCGCGGACGACGCTCGTGCCGGACGTGGCCGTGATTCTCGGTACGGGGCTGGGTGGTCTGGCCGAGGAAATTCGCGATGCCATCACCGTTCCCTACGGCGACATCCCGGGATTTCCGCTCTCGACCGTCGAGAGTCACGCGGGGCGGCTGCTGCTCGGCACGCTCGCGGGGCGCCGCGTGGTCGCGATGCAGGGGCGGTTCCATCGCTATGAAGGCTACTCCCTCCAGCAGATCGCGCTGCCGGTGCGCGTCCTCCACGCGCTCGGCGCCCGGGTGCTCACCGTGTCGAACGCGTGCGGCGGCATGCACCCGCTGTGGCGCCCCGGCGACCTGATGCTCATCGCGGATCACCTCAACCTGCTCGGCGACAACCCCCTCGTCGGCCCGAACGACGACGCGCTCGGGCCTCGCTTCCCGGACATGTCGCAGCCCTACGACGTGAGACTGCGCGCGACGGCCCGGGCGGTGGCCCTCGAGCAGGGGATCGAGCTGCGCGAAGGCGTGTACGCGGCCGTGACCGGTCCCAATCTCGAAACGCGGGCCGAGTACCGCATGCTGCGCGCGCTCGGCGCGGACGTGGTCGGGATGAGCACCGTGCCTGAAGTGATCACGGCGGTCCACATGGGCATGCGGGTGCTCGGCCTGTCGATCATCACGGACCAGTGCCTGCCGGACGCGCTCGAGCCCGCGACGGTCGAGCGCATCATCGCCGTGGCGCGGGCGGCGGAGCCGAAGCTCAGCGCGCTGGTCCGGGGCGTGCTGGAGCGCCTCTCCTGATGTCCTACCAGCCGATCGATCCCAAGCTCACGGCCGACGCGCTGGAGAAACAGCTGCTCGCCACCTGGAAGCACGAGCGCCTCTTCCAGCGAACCCAGGAGGCGGCGCGCTACGGGCCGCCGTTCGTGTTCTTCGAGGGTCCGCCCACGGCCAACGGGCGTCCGGGAATCCACCACGTGTTCGCGCGGACGATCAAGGACCTCGTCTGCCGCTATCAGACGATGCTGGGTCACGGCGTGACGCGCATCGCGGGGTGGGACACGCACGGCCTGCCGGTCGAGATCGAAATCGAGCGCACGCTTGGCATCTCGGGGAAGAAGCAGATCGAGGCGTACGGCGTCGCCCAGTTCAACCGCCTGTGCCGCGAGAGCGTGTTCACGTACAAAACGGATTGGGAATCGCTCTCCGAGCGCATCGCCTACTGGCTCGACTACGAGCACCCCTACGTCACCTACACCAATTCGTACATCGAAACAGTGTGGTGGCTGCTCAAACGGTTGCACGAGAAGGCCCTGCTGTATCGCGGGCACAAGGTGCTGCCGTACTGCCCTCGGTGCGGCACTGCGTTGAGCTCGCACGAGCTCGCGCTGGGCTACGAGACCGTGCAGACGAATTCCGTGTACGTGACCTTCCCGCTCGCGGCCGACCAGAAGCGCCAGCTCGTCATCTGGACCACCACGCCGTGGACCCTGCTCGCGAACGTCGCGGTGGCGGTGCATCCCGACCTCGAGTACGGCGAGTACGCGGTGGGGGACAGCCACTACATCGTTGCCGTCGCGCGGGCGGGGGACATCCACGTCGGCGGGAAGCCGCTCGCCGCCGCGCAGCGCGTCGCCGAATACCAGGGCCGTGACCTCGTCGGCGAGCGCTACCTGCGGCCGCTCGAGGTCGTCCCGATCCCGCCGGAGGGACAACGCGCCGTGGTCGTCGCCGCCGCGTTCGTGTCCGCGGACGACGGCACGGGGCTGGTCCATCTGGCACCGGCCTTCGGCGCCGACGACTACCAGGTGGGGCAGCAACAGGGTCTCGGGTTCGTCAATCCGGTCGCCGGCGACGGGACGTTTCAGGGCACGGGGTGGGAGGAGATCAACGGCAGGCTCGTCACCGACAAGGAGACGAACCGGCTCATCATCGAGCGGTTGAAGCACGACGGGCGGTGGCTGGAAACACGGCCCTACGAGCACTCGTATCCCTTCTGCTGGCGGTGCGATTCGGCGCTGATCTATTACGCCCGCACCTCCTGGTTCGTGCGGACGACCGCTCTGAAGGCCCGCATGCTCGAGGTGAACGCGCAGGTCGAGTGGCATCCGCCGGAGGTGGGGAGCGGCCGGTTCGGCGAGTGGCTCGAGAACAACGTGGACTGGGCGCTGTCCCGCGACCGCTACTGGGGCACGCCGCTCAACGTGTGGGAATGCGATCGAACGCGCGACCATCGCGAGGTCGTCGGATCCTACGAGGAGCTCGCGACCCGGTGGGGAAAGGCGCTCCCCGCCGACTTCGACCCGCACCGCCCGGCGATCGACGCGTACACCTGGACCTGCGCGCAGTGCGGCGGCACGATGCGGCGCGTGCCCGAGGTGATCGACGCCTGGTTCGATTCCGGGGCGATGCCGTACGCGCAGTGGCACTACCCGTTCGAGCATCAGGCCGACTTCAAGGCGCATTTTCCGGCGGACTTCATCTGCGAGGGCGTCGATCAGACCCGCGGCTGGTTCTACTCGCTGCTCGCGATCGGCGTGGGGGCGTTCGACTCGATCGTGTATCGCAACGTGATCGTGAACGAGCTCGTGCTCGACGCGCAGGGCCAGAAGATGTCGAAGAGCCGTGGCAACGTCGTGAATCCGTGGAACGTAATCGAGGAGCACGGCGCGGACGCGGTCCGGCTCTACCTGGTCGGACAGAGCCAGGTCTGGCTTCCCAAGCGGTTCGACCGGGAGCAGATCCCGAAGGTCGTCGGCGGATTTCTGAACACGTTGCGCAACACGTACGACTTCTTCGCGCAGTACGCGGAGCAGTGGGTGGCGCCGGCCGAGGGCGCCGGAACGCCGTTCGACGAGCGCCCGCTCGCGGACCGCTGGCTGCTCGCGCGGCTCGACCAGGTCGTTTCGGAGGTGCGGCAGGCGTGGTCGGGGTACGACGTGACGGCCGGGACGCGCGCGATCATGGAGTTCGTCGGCGAGGACGTCTCGCGCTGGTATGTGCGGCGGAACCGGCCGCGCTTCTGGGCGCCCGATCGCGCCACCGATCCCGTGGCGCTCGAGACGCTGCACGAGGCCCTGGTGGCGTCGGCCCGGATGCTCGCCCCGGCCGCGCCCTTTCTGTCCGACTGGCTGCACCGGGCCCTGTGCGGAACTTCCGTCCACCTGGCCCCGTTTCCGACCGACAGGGGCCGGCGGGCGCCGGAGCTGCTGGAGGCCATGGCGGCCGTCCGCACGCTCGCGTCCCTGGCGCGCGCGGCGCGGGAATCGCGCAACCTGCGGGTGCGTCAGCCGATCGCCACGATCCAGGTGGCGGTGCCGGCGGCGGTGAAGGGCCCGGTCTTGAGGGACCTGTTAGATATCTTGGCTGCCGAAGTCAACGCCAAGGACTACGAGGTCGTCGCCTCGGATCACGACCTCGTGCGGCTGAAGGGCAAGGCGAACTTCCGCAGCCTCGGCAAGCGCTACGGCAAGAGCACGCCGGCGGCGGCGGCCGCGGTCGCGGATCTGGCGGGCGAGCAGCTGCTCGCGCTGGAGCGGGGTGAGACGGTGCGCCACGGTCAGTACGACTTCCAGCCCGAGGACGTGACGGTGACCCGCGAGGTCGCGAGCGACTGGATCGTACAGGCGGCGGGCCCGTACGTCGTAGCGCTCGACCCGCGGCTCACGCCGGACCTGATTCAGGAAGGGTTGGCGCGCGAGGTGGTGAACCGCGTGCAGCGCCTCCGCAAGGACGCGGGGTATGAGTACACCACGCGCGTCGAGCTGAGCATCACCGGCGCGGACGACGTCGTGGCGGCGACGGCGGCGTTTCAGGACTTCGTCGAAGGTGAGACGCTGGCGCGCAAGACGCTGCTCGGCGTCGCGCTCCAGGATCCGGACGTGAGCCGGGACGTGGACGTCGAAGGACGTCCCGTGACGATCGCGCTCCGGCGGCACGACCCACGAAAGGGCGGGACTCGATAATGCCGACGAAATCGAAAACCAAGGGCCTCAGCAAGAAGCAGCTCGGCCACCTCGAGAAGCGGCTGCTCGAGGAGCGCGCGCGCGTGATGAAGGAGCTCGGGTACTACGGGGAATCGTTCAACTCGAGTCTCCAGGCGTCCGACGGGGACTTGTCGAGCTACTCCTTCCACATGGCTGACCAGGGGACCGACGCCATGGAGCGCGAAAAGGCGTTCCTGTTCGCGTCCCAGGAGGGCCGGTACCTGTGGCACGTGAACCAGGCGTTGCGCCGCCTGTATCAGGCACCCGAGAAGTTCGGGAAGTGCGAGCAGTGCGGGGAGGAGATCAGCTTCGAGCGGCTCGATGCGCTGCCGCACGCGCGGCTGTGCATCAAGTGCAAGGCGAAGGAAGAAGATGGCAAGCGCCGTTGATCGTCGCGCCCTCTGGCTGACGGGCGGCTTGATCGTCGCACTGGACATCGCCACCAAGCTGCTGGCGGAGGCGGTTCTCTCGCGCCACCTGCCGATCTCGGTCGTCGGGGACTACGTGCGGCTCCGTCTCGTGTACAACCAGTGCGCGGCGTTCGGCGTGTGCGCCGGCGCATACTCGCGCTGGATCTTCTTCGGGCTGGCGATCACGGCGCTCTTCGTCCTCGGGTCGATGGCCCGTTCCACCCGGCCGGATGACCGTTTCCGCCTCGTCGCGCTCGCCTTCGTGTGCGCGGGCGCGATCGGGAACATGATCGATCG